>Ga0193741_1000293_pt1 | contig 14365 bp, 17 predicted proteins | sample L2s2metaG_FD_143059 | JGI IMG/M metagenome (GOLD analysis project Ga0193741, IMG submission 143059) | Soil microbial communities from a riparian zone of the East river system, Colorado, United States - L2s2 | ecosystem: Environmental > Terrestrial > Soil > Riparian zone | place: USA: East River...
AAAGGTTGATGGCTCTATAGATAGATTAGACGAAATAGAGAAAGAGTTTACGTCAACTACAACACCTACTAAATATCAGTGGTAGCCGAACAATTTTTCTATATTATTGGAACATTAACTGATTTTTAGACTCTGAAGCCATATTGAATTTTGGGTATAGAAGAATATCATTGTGTATATCTGGACTGATCTTGGGTATTATTGCATATTTAATATTATTTTATATATAAATTCAGCATATCATCTAGCCTATATTGTTAGGAGACCTAGTTAAAAATAGGGTAGATTCGAAAAAACCACGAGTAGAAGGCCTTACATTTATTATTGACAAATTTCAAAGCCTAGACAAGGAAAGTTTTGAATTACTTTCACCATTTATTGATACGGTCAAAATTTATGGTGCACTTCCTTTACTTGTACCCGAGATGGTTTTAAAAAAAAGAATTAAATTTTATCATGATTTTGATGTACACGTATCAACTGGGAGCACAATTGCTGAATTTGCTATTTTGGAGAATTCGATAACCCCTCTTGCAAAAAAGGCCGCAGAAGTTGGTTTTGATACTCTAGAATTGGGAGAAAACAACGTCGATTTACTCCCGGAAGATAAGAAGAAGGTAGTTGACGTTATAACGTCACAAGACCTCGACTTACTATGGAAGGTAGGAAAGAAAGATCCTCGCCATCAACTTAGCATCGAGGAAACTTTAACAAAAATAGATCAGGCTGTGGCACTAGGATCAAAAAAAGTAGTGCTCGAGGCAAACGAAGGATTGGGGGTAGGAATTTATGACGAAAAAGGCAGTATAAAGTGGAATTTTGTAGGTGCTCTTACTGCTAGGTATCCTCCAAATACCTTTGTATTTGAAGCCCCATTTGAATCCCAACAGTCGGCCTTAATTGCGGAATTTGGACAACGCGTAAATTTAGCAGAAATACGCTCAGATGCAATTACTTCAATTGAATCACAGCGAAGGGGGTTCTTGTCAAAATCAGTTTTTGGAGTATCATATTTAAGAAAAGACCCAGAGGGAGGTCCTGCTGCGAAATTCATGTATTATATCATCAAAACAAAATATCCCATAGATCAAAGTGAATTGGCGAATATAAGTCATCTTCCCAGAAGGACGGTACAAGCTGCAATCGAGGAATTAAAAAGACAGGGGCTAATAATTGAGAGAAATAGTTTAGATGATGCTAGAAAGAAAATGTATCATCCCATGCAATCAGATTGGCTTTGATGTTTATCTCTCATATTGAATCCTGATACCATGCGTAGGTCAATAATGCCGCGACTGTCTTGCAATCGTCTATTTCCCCCTTGATACATTTCTTAACAGCAGTGTTCAATTTCATGCGTTTAATAGTGATATTTTCGTCTGCATCTAGCTTTCCTCTTGTTTTTAGTTTTTTCAAATTTGTTGCAATAAATATCTGCATCATTTCTGTACTATACCCTGGTGCAAGGTACCAGTGCGACAATGGTGCCAGATTTCCGGTATAACCGATTTCTTCTGCCATTTCTCTAAAAGCTGCTTGCATTGGAGTTTCATCGTTTTCTATTTTACCGGCAGGTATTTCTAACATTGACTTTCCTGTAGCGTGTCTATATTGAACCACAAATATTATGTTGTGATCATCAGGAACAGGAATAATACCTACTGAGGGCAAGTGTTCGACGATTTCTTTTTTTATCATTTTTTTATCAAGTTGAAACCGATCAATCCTAACAGAAATATTTCCCCTGTAGATTTTATTAGAACCTAGTAATCTTATCTTTTGTTTATTAGACTTCTGCATTTCAGATTCTGTTATATCTTACTTCATGCCTCTATTGTATTTTTTTGTATATAACAATTAATCAAGTTTCACTTAGCTTTCAATGTATATGTCCTTATCTAGTTCCAATTCAAGAACGGTAGGCTTCTCAAAATATCTAATGACTCGAGTCTACCCTAATATTTTTGGCAGAAATATTGCATGATAATGAAGAATATGGTCTAAATTGCTGTAATTAGGGAAAAGATAACCAGTACTCTTGTATTATTTAGATTTTTGTTTATTAGAGTACTTTTGCTAGCATACCACCACAACTCTGTATTTGCTTGATTGTTAACTACTCATATGGGGATTATACAGACTCTTAACACTGTTGTACAACCATAGCGCTATAGAGATTAATACTCGATACACCAAACCCTATTCATGGAGCATGCAATTATACAGGCTGAACAGATGACAGTGGATTATCCAAGAACAAGTGCCGGTTTTCAATGTTTCGTATGTGGAACAAGGTTTGTTTCGAATGCAGAAAGAATAGAGCATCTAGAAAAAGGATCACATGGGAGCATGTATGATACCGGTTCCCCTCAAGAAAGAGAGGATGGCAGAAGATGTCGAATCGTAATATAGTTGCTTTCAGATAATAATCTAGTTCGCCTACTTTACGAGCTATGATAACTATTTCACAGAGATGACATAATCTTTAAACAATACAGAATAACAATCTCTACATTTTCTTAATTGTATTAGTATGCGCATGACTTCTTCTGAGTATCGAACTGATTCCTATAACAGCTATGACAGTTAACGCTATTTGAATTAAAAAAAACGTGTAGCTTACTGCAATTTGCATTTTAATTCCTTATCCCATCCTCCCTAAGAGGAGAAGATAGAGTCATCTCAAAAATAACAAGGAATACAGAAAATTATTTCCGACTAGCATATCGAAGTCAAGTGGATATCTCCAGAGAATTCCTCAGTAGGTCCCAAAGAATCTCCTGACTTTAGTAGCCATTCCTATCCTAAACTGGGACTCACTGCTAATCATTTTCAGCTGGCAGTTTGACCTACTAATCTAGAACAGGGAATATCACAACAGGAAGAGATCGATGCAAGTCTTTACCTGCATGAATACACCGTCAGTTGTGACATCAAGCTTCGTGTCTGCTAGTCGGATAGAGTACATATTGTGAAACGACTATAATAACTTTTTAAAACCAATCGTATCAGAAGATACCGTATAAGGTCAAGTATCATGAATGATAATAATACTAAATATAGAGTTGCCTAGATTCTTTTTTGTTGCTTATTGGATGGCTCAGACGACGATTGTTGCTTTGGCAGACTTGTCTCCTATTTGAGCCTCTACTGTAACTCATTCCTGATGATGTTGTATGTGTATGGTTGTCCTAATTTAAATCAGGGTGTTTGAATAAAACAAATTCATCGAGTCTGGATTCTTTCTTTTTCATCTTATACCTTAGTCTATTTGTTAAAATAGTTTTTAGCACATTCATCTGAACAGAAGTATAATATTACACCAGAGGCACTTAAATAATACGCTCCTTCAATGTATTCATCAAATTCCTTCTTGCAGGCATTACAAAGTCTAATCAATATCTATTAGCAGGATCCATCTTCCTATAAATCTCTTGATCGGACTTTCTGAGCCATTCAGACCCAAATCGGAATATAACCATTCATCACTATCTTGGGTAATTTAAAAAATTTCTTTTTTCCATTTACCTTATATAAGAAAAAAGATAAGGGATATTGGAATGGCAGTACTTAGAGTCTACAAAAGAAATTCGACATTCATGGATGTGGCCGACCTAGTTGAAGAAATTAGTAGTTTGGGATTAGATGATGCACTTCAAAAGTATCATAGTAGACCTCTTCAAAAAGGAAGCCAAAAACATAGTCGCAGGCCTAGTTTCCTACAGTTCTTGAACAAATTATTTCAGATTCACATAACAACAGGAGACATCATACAATTTGAATCTGGAAATAATAGTAAATATTATATGCTTTCAGCAACCGGAACATGGGATGAGATAATTAAATTACAATAAATAACAACTACTTTTGTAGCCATTTGTAAGTGCTATAATTATCTATTATATGATAAAACCATAAATCTATCTTTATGATTTTTCTTTCCTGATAATCCTGAAATATTAGGCAATTGGAATTGGTAACGAAATATAGCATAGCATCAAATCGTTTCGCTAAGATTATTCAGTTCTACAAGTAGAAACGAAGAACAATTATGCACAAATAATTAATACTGACTATTTGAAATCTGCATCCTACGTACAAGCTGATACATGCTATCATGACATTGACATTCACACATTTTGGTTGTTTTTGAATCATTGTTAGATTCTATTGTTGCACCCTCACACATCCCGTGTTCGTTTTGGACACACTTTTCCGATTTATGCACAATATACATTCTCATTATTGAGATTTAATGGTTATCAATTCTGGTTTAAGATTAAATCGGTCCAAAATAACTCAAGACCTTTGGCTAAGTTGTATTCAAGACGGTGAGAATCATTGTAGAAAGGACTTCGAATAAGATATTTCTAAGATTAAAAGTATGATGGGGTAGATTGACTTTTAGAGAGGCCAATTTTTTTAGCTTTTCATTGTTGGAATAATTTCTATTATAACAGTTCTTGTGAAATGTAAACAGATTTAACTATTGCAACTCCGAATATGCGTACAATAGTATCACAGAAAAAACATTAAAATTAATTGGTGCTTTGGAATTCCTCTTATAATCTACTTTTGGATCATAATGAGGAGCAGAAATGATTGACTCATTAGATGGAATGGTAGTAATGGCTTCAGACCAACAAAAAGCTATAGAATTCTATACACAAAAACTTGGATTTGAGCTTAGATCAGATATACCATTTGGTAGTGGCACTATTGAGGATATACTATGGGTTGGAAGTTGCACCGAAGGCATCCAGTCAACTAATAGTCTTATGGTACCGAATACTATGATGACGTCAGACGGAGTAGAGATTGAAGCTATCAAGAAAAGTATTGGAGCAGAAACTTGGAATAGGTTTTATTCAATAAAATACAATCAACTTATGAAGAACTCAAAAGTAAAGGAGTTGATATTACTGAAAAGCAAGAATGGGAAGGTATTATGTCCAAAGTGAAGATCAAGACGGTAACTCTTACAGTATATTATCCTCGTTGCCACAGCCATCAATAAAGCAAGATCGAGCCATCAGATTTTTGTATAATTACAAGAAGTTAGATAGCTTCATCCTGTTTCTTCTTTCGATAATTATCATACTTGCTTGCTTCTTGTGTCCACTGAATCATAGTAGATTATATCGTATCTTAATTGTTTCACTAAATTTTGCTGAAAATTTTGAACAAGTTATTTGATACTATTCAGAGGAATATTTGCACTCAATACATCATCGCCTTGAATGCTTTGACCTCGCAAATCTAGTGTCTGTTTGCAGCTACTACAAGTTGGAGAATACGTGGTGATTGTCCCTTCTATAGTGTACTGTTTATCGCTAATATTAAGGGTCCCATTTATCATCGAACCATCTATCATCAACGTTCCTAATACTGAGACTGGTATAATAGACGAAATACCCTCTACCGCTACCTCTCCATGTATGCTGTATTGAGTTTCGCTTAATTTCTCAACAATCCCTCTAAATTCGCATCCAAGACAGTCGATAGATGGTAAACTAATAATTCCTCCCACAGCTTCAAACCTTGTCCCAAGTTGAGTAAGACTTTGTTCGGATGCTAATTTATTACTACTACCTGCTGCTTCATAATATTGTGTTGATAGAAATGGATGGCATATAATGAAAGATGAGACAAATATTGTAAGGGCGACTATCGACGACAAAATTCTGTAGTATAATATCTGTATTATTTAGGATATTAATATTACATATGTAAAACACTTGTTTTCACATTGAGTGAAACGAAAAATTCCCGAAAACGTTAAGAATTATAATGCATTCATAGTACTGGAGATATGGATAGAATAGAGAAATTCTTGGCAATAGTCTTCTCTTATGATTTATCTCTTAAAGAAGGCCTATTGTGATGAGATGCAAATATTTCACTAATTTTGGTACAATGGGATAAACATGTAAGGAATACGTCTAGTTCCATACGCACCAGCTCTCAAGACGCAAGCAATAGGCGAATTAGCACATGTTGAATTGCTTTCTAACAGGATATCTGAGCTCGGGGGATAAGGCTCCAAGTAATCCTGCTATCTGGAAAACACAAGGCAATGTTGGGTCATTAGATCCTGCTAAATATTTAACACTAAGAGGTGCATTAGAAAAGGGGTTAGAATTCGAGAGTAAAGCAGTAGAGAATTACCATAACATTGCGAAAAAAGCACTAGAATCTAATAATCTTGTAACATACAGGGTTGCAACAACAATACTTGCCGATGAGGTAAAGGACGAGCAGCGTACTGAAGATATTTTGAAGAATCTAGAGGTAGACTAATAATTTACTTCCTTATTCGTTTTCGTAGGGATAGACTGTTCTATAGGATAGTTAACTTGAGGAATGCTTTAACAAGAGATATTAACAATATTGTAGATACTAAAATATGATTACTGAAAGGAAAAATCCAATTAAGCGTGATCATGCTCTAAATGACTCCACTAGTAGACAGTTAGGTAAAGATCCGCGGCTAAACCCCCCAAGTAGCCCCTCCGAAACTGAAACCGATAACAAAATTAGAGATTCACGCATTAGGGCTGCTCGCAAGATGTCTAGAGAAGTATAATTAATTACAATCGGATTCTGATAACACCCTTAATTAGAGTATGCTCTAAGAAAATTACACGTGCACAGGCATAAGTCACAATAACCATCCAAAATTATATAATGGAAAATATTGGACATCCACCTTTTTCCATTACCATGAATCTCATTAGTTCCGCTAGAAACTGAATTTAGTCTCTTATGTATTTCAATCTCATATAAGAAAGCTTAAGATAGTCATTGAACCATTATACTCTGATTCTCTAAATTGGCAAAAGTTATCCTAGCTAGTTTGTTAATCCTTATTATTTTGTTATCACTAGGCTCTGCTACAAGTATAAAAAAGACTATTGCACAAACAAGCCAATCAGATTTTGCAACTTATGAGAACTCTAAATTTGGAATAAGAGTTCAATATCCTTCAGATTGGGGAAGGCTAGATCTATCTTTTCTTGGAGCCTCTGCAGATATTGATTTCTATCCTTTGGATGACACATCAGGAACAAAGGATGTCAGGATACAAGTTAAGGCTCTGCCCTTGCAGAACATGACTTTGGAACAATATACTAATATACAACTCAACTCTATTGAAGGCCAAATTTTAGAATCAAATGCAACTACTCTTGCAAATCTACCTGCACACGAAATAATATTTACCAATATTGGACTAAAAACAATGCAAGTGTGGACATTAAAAGATGATAAAGTATATGCTATTACGTATATTGCAGAAGAGGAAGATTACGATAACGACATACAGATTGCACGGAGAATGATTGAATCGTTTGGAATTACTAAGTAGCATCTAATTTTTCATACCAGTATCATTGTATGCTTCCGGATTCTAGAGGACAGTATATCGAAATGTCTTTTTAGCCAATGCTATGAGCAGTCAAATAAGGCTCTAATAATTTAACTATTTGACAGCTGCATTAAGGTTATTTTTATAGCAGGTATCTGAACAAAATAACAAGTTTCCAATGACTACGCTTGAATATTTTGATCCTTCTGTGGATCAAAAAAGTAGCTGGATTAAGATTTAGAGTTCTTTCTTAGTTTCATGGTCTGGCTTTCTAAGATATGATGATTCTCGTGATATTTAGGTGTGTATCGTTACCAGCCCTAATCAAGACATTGCTATCATGCTGATAAGGAGAATAACACGAGCTTTTTGAACCCAAGTTAATACTATCATTTGCAAAGAAACAGTTCTGGAATTAAATGTGTGCTCATAGTACCCTTTAGCACTGGCAGTTTACCTTATATCCTTCGAATGCAATTACAGATTATCATATTGTCGACAGCATATGTGTTAATTTTACTAGATTATGACTACCCTGATAATGAGGTCGTGAGTCAATTAAACATGTTGCCTTCTGTTGTGGAGGTAAACAAAGTGGAGGGGCCGTATGATATTGTAGTAAAATTGTCAGATGATAACATGAGTGTATTAAAAGAATCTATAGGAAAGTACATGATACGAATACGCGGAATACAATCCACATTAACATTGATGGAAGAGTAATTGTTTAGGTTAGTTTTGCTCACGTCAGGCAATAACCATCTATCAAATCGCAAAGACATATTTAAGAATATCAAAAGAGCTTTATTATAGTGTGGTCGAAATAATGCACGCATTAAGTATTGGCTGATATAGCTAATAGCTGAATCATAACGATATCGATAATAGTAACAGGGGTGAGTTAGATAATAATAGATGATTACAAGTACTATTTCCAACAAATGATTGCTACACATACCAAATGGATTTAAAGACAAAAAGTATGATATTGTTGATGCCCCAAAATTTATCCTACAAATAGCGAGAAACTGATCACATCCAATAAGTAAGATGGTAGTTATAGCAAAGGGTCAGGGTCAGGAACCCAATTATTATGAAGATGAAGATTAGATAATAGAAAAACAAGAAAAGCCCAACCCGATTTTTCTAAAATGCGGCCTCAAGCAACTCCAATCACAATCTGAATAAAACTTAAGGACAATAATATCTGTATGCAGTTGATAATATTACATGAAAGGTTTTGTGCTTTGCACGATTTTATATTGCATTTTATATTGCATTAAATCCCAAACCGAGTACGAAAAGCAAGATAAGTTTCTTAAAAATCAACTAGAACAGCTATCTTTAAGGGGAGGGAAGGTATAGTACAATATCTGCGTGACTACAGTGAAAGATCATTTGCGTGACTACAGTGAAAGATCAAAAAAAGGTAGGAGTGAGATTGTATTAAGGTAATAAGAGAATCTGCTGTGTTCACCCATCATGATTCTCTCCCTACAACGACTTTGTCTAATAGGCAAGAAACCTTTACTCAAAGTGGAAAAGAGGTGCAACAAGAACTATCACCCAAAAGTAAGCGCGTTCTAATTGTAGATGATGATCCTGATATTACTTTAACATTTAAAAAAGGTTTAGAAGCAGAGAATGAAAAGAGCAGTAATCTATTCTTTGAAGTAAGTACTTATAACGATCCTATAATCGCGCTCTCAGATTTTAAACCAAATTTGTATGATCTCTTGCTCGTAGACATCAATATGCCAAAGATGGATGGTTTGGAATTTTCTGCAAAAATACTAGAACAAGATATCAACGTTAGAATTTGTTTTATTACTGCTACAGAAATAAACACAAGGGCATTAAGAGAACAATACTCATCTTTGAGCATCGGATGCTTCATTAAGAAACCAGTCTCGATAGAGAATTTAGTTGAAAGAGTAAAGGCAGAATTGAATTAATTGGAGCACGTCCTTAACGTGAATCACGCTTTATGCCTATAGAATCCATACATATAGTAATAAGATAAAATAAGAAGGTTAAGCTGTCTCCTAATTAGGATCTGCTTTGTTGCTGCCGGGGAAAATTATTTTGATAAGTTCAGAGTAAGGAAAAAGCAGCAGGATAAAGTAGCATCGAGCGACACAAGTATTTAGCAAAAAACATTCACATCTCCTAATATATTATCAACATGTAAAATACCTTGGATAGGTTCAGAAACTAGTTCAATCCCAATAAAGTCTAGAACAAAGTTAGCTACCTTGAAAGTTGGTACAATGCTCCATAGGAGAATATTAGAATAATCAGTGGCTTTCTATATTAGGATGAATTGGTTACATTGCAAACATAGAACATTGAGTAAAGCGGACATGCCTCCTGAAGCAAAAAGAACATTAGCCCAAGAATTCTTTGACTTTCTCAAAACTTTTGGGATAATAGGTCTGGCTATCGCGTTTGTTATCGGTCAGGCAGCATCGAGATTGGTAACTTCTTTTGTAAACGACATAATAGATCCAATCATTGGGTTTTTTCTTCCAGCGGGAAGTCTTGAAGCAGTAAGTTTTAAAGTTACTAACCTGGCAGGTACGACTACTGAGTTCAGGTATGGAGATCTGATATCAAACATAATTGACTTCGTCATAATCGCTTTCCTAGTATTCCTTGCATACAAACAACTAGCCAAACACGGGTTTGTCGAAGATAAAACAAAGCCTGCAGAAGAGAAGAAATAAAAACCATACCACTTTTGCAGCCCCCACATCATGGCACATATAGTTGGCCTGTCATTTTCTATATTGGCTACAGTTATTTGGGTCTATACGGTTTTAATCCATGGATATAAGATTGGGGTGGATCAGTGCAATATATTTTCTTAAGCCATGATGTTGACTGGCGAAAACAAGGGGCCTCCAGAGAGCATATCCTTAAAAGAAAACAACGCTTCGATAAGGTCACTATTAATAATCTTGGAGTAAGGAATCCATACTATAATATTCCAGATTATATGGCGATAGAAGATAGATACGGGGTGAAGTCAACATTTTTCTTCAGGACCATCTACGAAGATGGGGATTTCAGCGATTACGAAGATGATATTCAGGCTTTGATTAATGGAGGATGGGAAATAGGATTGCATAGCGATCCCAAATCCACAAATAGTCTGGAAAAACTAGCGGGTGAAAAAAAGCAATTAGAATTAATTGCGAATCATCCCATTATAGCAAATAGGGTGCATTACTTAAATAGTGATATGGAATTAGCCTTTAAGTTGCAATATCTCGGGTTCACTTACGATTCATCTGCAAAGAAGGTCAAAGATCGAATAACTAAGGACGATATGGGATATTACAAGATCGGGAATCTAATAGAATTTCCCATTACATTGATGGATGCATACCTATTTACCTACATGAAAATCAAAGAATCCCAAATAGTTACTCTATTCGAGAAAACCTTGGATTTATGCAAAAATCTGGAAAAAGATATTCTAACAGTTATCTGGCACGATAATGTCTTGAAAATGATCGGAGGTAGAATGTATTCCAGTATTCTACAATATCTAACATCTCGACATGATATACAAATATGCAGAGGTATTGACCTGGCAAAAATGATCAACCAGACCTAACTATAGTGATATCAATGATGAGTAAAATATCCCCCTTTGCAAGTCTAGAAAATTCTAAATTGTATTCTAGCCATGTTTCAATAGGGAAAGATGCAAGACTAACAGATGTTGAAATTAAAGCAAGGGAAATAACGGTAAAATCGGGTGCAGTTCTAACTGGCTGCAAAATTTTTTCAGACGGAAATATTGTGATAGGACAAGGTACTACGATCAAAGAACGGACAATAATCAATGCTTTCAGGTCGGTATTCATTGGCAACCACGTTATTATCGATAGAGATGTATTCATAGGTGGAATGCAGAGTGAGCAGAGCGCGCTAGAGGTCGGAAATCAGTCTGTTATCCTTTTCAGATCTTACCTTAATACGACTAGAAGAATAATCCTCGGAAATAATGTTGGCATAGGAGGTTATTGTCTTATTTTTACACACAGCGCTTGGCAAAACGTGTTGGAAGGTAACCCTTACAAATTTGCCGACGTCGAAATAAAAGATAACTCTTGGCTGCCATGGAATGTGACCGTTCTACCAGGAGTAACCATTGAAAAAGATGCGACTATTGGAAGTGGGTCCACCGTAACGAGGAATATTCCCCGATCAGTTTTTGCAGCTGGTGTCCCAGCCAAAGTTATTCGTCAGAAAAACTCAAAGCACCCTTCTTTAGAAGACAGAAGCGTAATATTACAAGACATTCTTAAAGACTTTTATCAGTATGCTGCCAACTTTCTCAAACTGAAAGATTTAAAATTTAGTCAAAAGGGGGACATGACGATTGAATACGGAAATACCAGGATGATATATACATTTGACTTCAAACATTTTGGACGAAATGATATCGTCTTATCATTCAAGATTCCAGATAGGATAAAGAAACAAAACATGTGGATAGAGTTAGATAGTAAACGTTCAAATTCTTCCTACGATCTAGCAAATCATTTCATTTCATTTGTTAGACGGTACGGGATCAAGATAAGCACAGAATATTAATAATAGATAGGATTGTTATACTTATCAAAAAATGCATTTGTAACCCTTGCCAATTCCTTGCCATATTTGTAATTTTTTGCTTTATAGGTTTTTTCAGTGCACTCAATATTCATTATTGTTCTTCCAGGCAGAATGTCTATGAGATGCTATGCAGGACAAATATAGTGTGTCATTCATTGACGATGAAGGGAGCATCACTGTACCTAAGTCTGTCAGACCTAAAATGATAATGTCTCAATATCAACAGTTTAGAGTTAATTTATATGCCCTATGCAGGACAAATATAGTGTGTCATTCATTGACGATGAAGGGAGCATCATTGTACCTAAGTCTGTGAGACCAACTATTGACTATGAAGTAACTCATCTTGGGAATAAAAAAGGGGCCAGGCAACAGTTCCGCCATAAGAATTTACATATCAGAGATTATGGTGACTATTATACGATTCATATTGATAACATTGATCCTAGGAAAGATCCCTTGGGTCACCTACTGATCGATGCCCCCGAATTTCTAATAAGCATTATATCAGCCGTTTCGATTGGAAAGTTGGTTGGTTCCGCAATTGGCAAGAGCAAGAGAACAGAAGATGACAATAAAGGAACTCAATTGTCGAACAGAATAGCAGCAGGATGCATAATAGGTTCGGCAGCCATAAATTCCTATATGGCAACTATTATTCTCAAGAAAATATTTGGAGGAGTTAATAGTTTTAGATCATCAGAATTCCAACTGGGCGAATGATCCTAAGATAATACGTAGATATCGAAACATCCAATACCAACATACCAAAAACGATAGCAGCTGGCTCTCTTGCCGATAAAATATATGTCATAGATGGAGGACCAGACTTTGCTTCACAAACAAAACAAAACTAAATGAGAGATATTTTAACTGAATTTACTTAGATCCTTTTTTTTACAAGGTCCATTTTCTTAAATCTAAACCATTCCTTGATGTCGACAAGATCATCTTTAATTAATCCTGTCCCTACCCCTGCAAGAATAGCAAACAGCGCTGCAGGAATGGGGACTTTGCCCACGAGTAGAGAAGATACAGACAATAATGCCCCGATTTCACCATGATGAACTCTTCTACCGAGAATATGAACCTCCGGCGGAATTTTTCTTGAGTTCCAGTAGTGCATTAATATCTCTGAAGCCGAGAACCCAAGCATTAATGCCCCCTTGGTACCTAAGCCACCAAATAATAGTAAAGGAATCATATTACTAGTGATATCGCTAGCAACATCTTTATTAATTTTGCTAATGTTCTGCTGAACACATCAAGAGTTCTACCATTATTATCTATCATAAATTCGGCGAGCTGAATTGAGATATTGATCAGATAATATTTAGATCTTGTGAAGGGGATGAAGTACAAATATCTTCTTCCCCTTAGATGTTATTACTGCTATATTCATTGAAGTAGCGTACATTGTATGATGTGTTATAGTTAACCGAATTTAAAATCTATCTATCAAGTGGTAATTTAGAATCACTATGCAACAACAATAATTCACTAAATACATTACCAGAATTTTCTTCCTATTGTAACTACCGCCGCAACTACAATAGAACCAATGAATCCAGCGTATGCTATATTACTATCATGAGGTAGTGCAATTGCGGAACCGATAAACAAGCCAGTTGCAAGTATAATCCCAGCAATAAGGGTATTACTCTTATCCCTTTTATTTTTATTATTAGTATCATAAAGTTGGGTGTCAAGGTATGATTGCAATAATGGAGCAACGTTCAGGGCTGATTCAATATTCTTTCCTAATCGTAAAATTGAAGTTCTTGCTTCTTCGATATAAGCCTCTCTGAGCAGCCCTTCTCCTTCAAGTATTTTGGCAAGCACCTTAACAAATTGAAACTTGACCTTATGATGTAAATATATCCCTTCTATGATCGATGTCATTCTCATATATAGTGCTAGGTTTTTTGGTAACCTAAATGGGAACCTGCTCATTGTCTTGTTAGCAAGATCAGTCAATGCCTTTACTTCCATTTTGTCCACCTCTTTTCCATACAATGATTGAATACTAAGTTCGATGGCCTTCTCAACAACATAACGATTGACAGTTGGCTCCAGTGTTCCAAGTTCCATCAAAATATTGACCGTTCTTGGAGGATCTTTATCAATCATACCTAAATACAACCTGATCAGTCTAATCCGTGTTTTATTGTCAAGCCGTCCAACCATCCCAAAATCGTAAAGAATTATTGAGCCATTGTCAGCAACCGAGATATTGCCCGGATGTGGATCTGCATGAAATATGTTATGTCGAAGTAGCATCTTAAAAAATAGCCTGTGAACTCGCATAACCAACATAGATCTATCTATACCCATAGCATCGAGTGTTGCAATATCGGTAATTTTGATCCC
>Ga0193741_1000294_pt1 | contig 14360 bp, 14 predicted proteins | sample L2s2metaG_FD_143059 | JGI IMG/M metagenome (GOLD analysis project Ga0193741, IMG submission 143059) | Soil microbial communities from a riparian zone of the East river system, Colorado, United States - L2s2 | ecosystem: Environmental > Terrestrial > Soil > Riparian zone | place: USA: East River...
TGGCGCGCCGAGGCGTCCTGATCCGGGCCTCAGCGACGTAGAGAAAGTTGAGGCGGAGAGGGCGGGATTCGAACCCGCGACCCAGCTTTCACCGGGTACGCGATTTCCAGTCGCGCTCCTTAGGCCAGCTCGGACACCTCTCCGCGGCAGCCTCATCCTAGCCTCACCGGTTTTGCAAACGCCGTCCGCGGTACAAGCGTGAGGCAAGCGAAACGGGAGGGGTCATGCCGCCTCGTGGGGTCAAGAAGGGAACGAAGCGAGCCAGGCAGTACGAGCACATCAAGGAAGGCGCCAAGAAGCAGGGCGCTTCGACAGACCGCGCCGAGGAGATCGCGGCGCGCACCGTGAACAAGGAGCGGGCCCGCTCCGGCGAGGCCCGGACGCGCTCGCGCACGTCGACGCACGACATGTCCTCGAGCCGCCGCGGCGGCCTACGCTCGGGCACGAACCGGCCCAGGGGCCGCACCAAGGAGCAGCTCTACAACGAGGCCAAGAACCTCGGAGTCGAGGGCCGCTCGAAGATGACGAAGGCCCAGCTCCAGCGGGCGATCGCAGGCAAGAAGTCGTAACGCGAGGGCTACCCTGCCGGCGGTGACCCGCCGCCGGCAGGCGTACCGCTCGCTCACCTCGCTCCAGCAGGACAACAGGGTCTGCCGCGCGTGCGCGGAGGCGGGCTTCCCGCTCGAGTCCCTGCCGGTCTTCGAGGGCCGTCCCGGCCAGCGCGCGATGATCGTCGGCCAGGCGCCCGGCGTCGTCGAAGGCGTCGAGAGGCGGCCGTGGCGCGGCAGGGCCGGCCGCACCCTGAGAGCCTGGCTCGAGCTGGAGGAAGACGCCTTCTACGAGACCTTCTACTGCGCATCCGCGACGCGCTGCTACCCGGGGAGGCATGCATCGGGGCGGGGCGACCGCCCGGCGACGCCGACCGAGCTCGACCTGTGCTCGTTCTGGCTCGACTGGGAGCTTCGCCTATTGCGACCGGGCCTCGTCCTCGTCGTGGGTGGGCTGGCCGTGCGGCGGCTTCTGGGTCTTCCGCGCCTGACCGAGACGATCGGCCAGCGCTACGCCATCGGCGATGCGACCGCGGTGCCGCTTCCCCACCCCTCAGGTGCGAGCGGCTGGCTCAACGACACGGCGAACCGAGCTCGTCTCGTGGACGCGCTGGCCGTCGTGCGCGAGGAGCTCGACCGTCTCTAACGCGTGTCCTGGAAGCGCCGCCAGAGCGGGAACGCGTACCAGAACAGGATGAACGCCGCGGAGACGGAGCTCGTCACGATCGCGGTGGCCGGCTCGCCGAACAGGTAGTCGGTGATCAGGTAGACGGACGCCGTCATCGACGCGGCGATGAACACCGTCGCCGCGATGGCCGACTTCGTCGCCATGCGCAGCAGCGCCTCCTTGTCCTGTTTGCGCCAGCGGATGCGGTGCGCCGCCGTCGGCGCGATCAGCAGGACGATCGCGAGCGTCGCGCACAGGAGCGCGGAGAAGTAGACGTACTCCTGGTTCTCGGTCAGCCGCTCGAAGCGGTTCTGGAAGGGCAGGATGAGCAGGAAGGCGAAGAGCACCTGGACGCCCGGCATCGCGAGCCGGTGCTCCTCGACGAGCTCTCCCCACTCCTGGTCGAGCTCGGCCTTGGGCTTGGCCTCTGCCACCCCGGCAGCCTACTCAGCGCCGGGACGGCCTGGAGTACGGGTTCGGGACAGCGAACCACAGGACCACGGTCTCCTCCGTGTCCGACGGATTGCGCCAGGCGTGCGGGTCGCGCGGAGAGTAGGTGAAGGTCTCGCCGGCCGTGATCGTGAGGAGCTCGTCACCGATCGTCAGCTCGAGCGACCCCGCGAGCACGTAGATGAGCTCGACGTCCGCGGGGAACGTGTAGACGTCGTCGCCCGCGCTCACGCCGGGCGGGATGCGCGACTCGATCAGGTTGAGCCGCTGCTCCTCCGGCGGGCTGAGGACAACGTCCTCGTGGTTGCCGACCTCGGTCCAGCGGATCGCCGACTCGCGGCGGATCACCGCGCCCACGGGCGGCTCGTCGAGCACGTCCCCGAAGCGGACGCCGAGAGCGGAGCAGATGCGTGCGAGCGCCGAAAGCGACACGGAGGTGAGGTTGCGCTCGAGCTGGCTGAGGAAGCCCTTGGTCAGCCCGGTGCTCTCCGCGACCTGGGCGATGGACAGGCCCCGATCGAGGCGGAGAGCGCGCAATCGCTCTCCCAGGCGCGTTTCTCCGGACGGCTCCGACGGCAAGGGAAACCGAGCCTACCCTCGGCGGTTGACAGCGGCGGAAGTCCTGTTTAGCCTCACTAACTGTTTAGTGGGACGTAACCCGAGGCGGGTGGGGCTTCGGGAGCTTCACTTGGCTGTCGGGTCGGAAGGGGGAGGCTTCGGAGGAGCCGTTAGAGAGGGACCTCGATCTGTCAGGCACTTGGAGAAGGGGGCCACGCGCCCGAGCTGCTTCTCCTCGAGATCAGGAGGTAGGTGGTGAAAGCACGGTTCTTGCTTGCACTGGCCGTGGTGGGGGTTGCGATACTCGCCACTCCGCTGGCGGCCAACCCACGTGTGGACTTCGTCTCCAACTGGGCGAAGACGGACAACATGACCGCGCTGGGCTTCTCGCCCAGGCTCGTAGAGTTCCCGGGCCCCGCTGCGGGCCGCATCAACTCCGACCTCGCCTTCTGGGGCGACATGGTCGTGCAGGGCACGTACGAGGGCTTCCGACTCATCGACGTCACGTACCCCTCGCGCCCCAAGGAGATCATCAACTACGAGGAGTGCGCGCCCGACTCCACGGCCGGAAACCAGGGGGACGTGCTCATCTACGGCGACATCCTGGTGCGATCGTGGAACTCGAACGCCCCATCCGCCACCCCGGTCACCTGTGACGGGCAGACGGTCCCAGGCGGGTTCGAGGGCTTGCACATCTTCTCGATCGCCAACAAGCAGAACCCGCAGCTCTTGACGTCGATCGACCTGGCGTGCGGGTCGCACACCGCGTCGATGCTTCCGGATCTCGCGAACGGGCGCCTGATCGTCTTCAACGGCTCCTCGAGCGGAACCTGCGAGAACATCGACATCATCGGCATCCCGCTGGCCAACCCGGCCGCGGCTGCGGTGATCCGGCAGGAGCCCACCGCGGACCACCCCTGTCACGACATCGGGATCATCTACAACGCCGAGGCGAAGAAGCTCGGCTGCGCGGGCGGGACGGGCTTCGAGATCTTCTCGCTCGACCCGATGGACGGAGCCACGCTCACGGATCCCGTCGCCATGCACCACGTCGAGGTGCCCGGCGTCACGGTCGGCCACTCGGCCATCTTCTCGACGGACGGCAAGGTCCTCGTCTTCGGGCACGAGCCCGGCGGCGGCACGCAGCCGCGCTGCACCGCCACGGGCACCGTCCTGCCGGGCGGCCTCGTGCAGACCGACGACATGAAGTCGTACTTCTTCTACGACGCGGAGACCGGGGATCAGCTCGGCAAGTTCGTGCTCCCGCGCAACCAGACGGTTGCCGAGAACTGCACGATCCACAACTACAACATGATCCCGTTGAAGAAGAACGGGAGGAAGCCGCGCTACGTGCTCGTGGCAGGCAACTACCAGGCGGGCATCTCCGTGGTCGACTTCTCCGACCCGGCAAACGCCAAGGAGATCGCCTACGCCGACCCGCCGCCGGTCGTCCCCGAGGCGGACTACGGCGACTGGTCGACCTACTGGTACAACGGGCGCATCTACGAGTCCGACATCCAGCGTGGCCTGATCATCTGGCGGCTGGACGACGATCGCGTCGGCACGTACCTGCGCACGCCGTACTCCAACCCGCAGACGCAGGAGTACCTGATCGACCGCTAGATCCCGCGAAGCGCGGAGACACGGACCGGGGGCGGCCTCCCCAAGGTGCCGCCCCCACGGTCCGCACGAGAAACTCGACGCCGGTCGCGCCGCACGATCGGCGCCGGGTGCTGGGGGGAAGCCCCGGACGGGCGGCCTGCTCCCAAGAGGGCCGCCCGTTCCGGCGCTCTTCGGCGACGGGGTTCGTACGAGGAGAAGCCCAGGGAGAGCCTGCCTGCTCGGAACGGGCTTCTCCTACCCCGTCTCGCGGAGATGTCAAGGATGACAGCCCGGCCCGGGCCGAGCTAACCCCGGGCGAGCCCGAAGGGGCTGCCCTCGGAGTCGCGGCAGATCGCCCAATGCTCGCCCGGGTGGATGACCTCGCCTCCGAGCTCCCGGACGCGCTCGAGCGCCTCTCCGACGTCGGACACCGTGAAGTACGGGAGCGAGACGCGGTCCCCCGGCCCTCGGCCGCGCTCATGGATGCCGACCGCGACCGCGTCACCGCGTGTCTGTCGGCCCTGGCCCTCGCCTGCTTCGCGCTCGACCAGCGGCCGGTCGAGCAGCCCCTCCCAGAACAGGCGGGCGCGGTCCGGGTCGTCCGCCGGAAACTCGACGAGCGAGAGCTCGGCCATCGCGGCGGCTAGACGGCCTGAGCCTGGCGCTCGAGCCAGCGGTCGCGCTTCTTCGTCGCCTCGGCCTCGCGGTCCTTCGGCGCGGCGTTCGTGACCAGCTCGTCCAGGAGGCGCCTCGTCGCGGCCTCGACGGCGTCGACGGCGCGCTCGAAGGCCGCCTCGTTCGCCTGCGACGGCTTGTTGTAGCCGCTTACCTTGCGGACGTACTGGACGGCGGCCGCGCGCATCTCTTCCTCGGTCGCGGGCGGCTCGAAGTTGTGGAGCGTGTGGATGCTTCGGCACATGCCGTGAGCCTACCTGCGGGAATCAAGGCGGCCTGCGAGACGTTCTAGTTACTGAGGCAACGAACTGGAAGGAGAGGAGTCATGGCGGCCATCGTGCTCGCATTCGTTCTCGTCGTCGCACCGCTCTCGTACTTCTACGGGGCGGACTCACGGCTTCTGAGCGATCGCGGCTGGTTCCCCGACCGGCGCTAGGCTCGCGGGATGAGGCAGCTGGCCGGCGAGGTGGCCCGTTCCCGGGTCGCCCGTCTGGCGACGCTCGACGCCGACGGCCGCCCGCACCTCGTCCCCATCGTCTTCGCGCTCGCCGGGGGCACGCTCTACTCGGCGGTTGACGCCAAGCCGAAGCGCTCCCGCACGCTCAGACGGATCGAGAACGCGCGTGAGCGGCCAGACGTGACCGTGCTCGTCGACTGCTACGACGACGAGGACTGGACGCTTCTGTGGTGGGTGCGGATCAGCGGACGGGCACGCGTCCTCGATCAGGGCGAGGAGGCCGACTCCGCGCTCCAGGCGCTGATGGAGAAGTACCCCCAGTACCGCGACGATCCGCCGAGTCCGCCCGTTCTCGCCGTCGACATCGTCGACTGGCGGACCTGGGTGGCGCAATCGCGCGACCTGTCGTAGGCTGGCGGAACGCCGTCACGGGGGGTTCCGTAACCGAGGCGTTGGGGGATCTGCACGTCCTGGTTTGGTGGGGCCGGGCGGTCTGACAGCGTGGTTCGGCGGTGCCTCCCCAAATCGTGAAGGAGGTTCGCCCATGCGATCCGGAAAGCGATTCGTGCTGCCGGTTCTCGCGCTTGCCCTGGCCTTCGTGGCCGTCGCCGTTCCAACCGGTGGAGCGGTACCGCCCGACGACACGGCCGACCGACCCCACAGCCAGAACATGCACCTGATCGGGTCCAGTCTCCGTGCCGGAGCGGTCACCGGGCCGCCGCCGGTCGGCCCGGGAACCGTTCCCTGGGACACGCGCAACACCGACCTGGCGTTCTGGGGGAAGACGGCCATCCAGGGCCGCTACGACGGATTCCGGGTCATCGACATCAAAGCTCCCGGCAATCCGCGTGAGCTGGCGTTCTTCCCCTGCGTGAGCCCGCAGGGCGACGTCGGCGTGTACGGAAACCTCGTCTTCCGCTCGGTCGACTCGCCGCAGCTGACAGACGGGTGTACTGCGGTTAGCCAGAACGTGACTCAACAGACCCCTCTGACGGACTGTGCCCCGGCGACCTTTCCGTGTACGGGCTTCGAGGGCATCCAGATCTTCGACATCGCCGACCTGAACGACATCGAGCTGATCGCGTCGGTGCCCCTCGACTGCGGCTCGCACACGCACACGGTCGTGCCGGACCCCGAGAACGACCGCGTATTGATCTACAACAGCGTCAGCGGGAACACCCTGCAGCCGAACCCGGGCAAGTACGGAAACCGCTGCCCCGGCCCGCCGTTCAACCGCGAGGACATCGTCGAGGTCCCGCTCGACGACCCGGCCTCGGCCCACCTTCTCGGCTCCTTCGATCTCGGCGAGCACGAGGGGGAGCCCGTCCAGATCTGCCACGACTTCGGGGTCATCCTGGGGAACGTGAACCGCGGCGCCTGCGCAGGTCACGGGATCGCGGTCTTCGACCTCACCGACCCGGCCAACCCGGTGCATCTCTACACGACGACCGCGCCGACGGTCGACCGCTTCCACTCGGCGGCCTTCACCTGGGACGGCAAGATCATCGTCTCCGGCTGGGAGCCGGGCGGCGGGACGGCGCCGCGCTGCCAGGCGACGGGGGCGACGACGGGGTTCCCGCCTGGTGAGATGCAGACCGAGGAGATGAAGACGGCCTGGTTCCACGACGCCGAGACCGGCGAGATCATCGGCAAGTACGTCCTGCCGCGACCGCAGTCGCAGTACGAGAACTGCACGATTCACAACTACAACCTCGTGCCCCATCCGACGAGGAACCTCCTCGTGCATGGCTCGTACCAGTCGGGCACGGCGCTCGTCGACTTTACCGATCCGACGAACGCGTATGAGGTCGCCTGGATGGATCCCGACCCGCTCGACCCGCCGTCCCCGACGAGCCCGGGCGGCCGCACCAACTTCCGCGGCGGCGACTGGTCGTCGTACTGGTACAACGGCGCCATCTACGAGAGCGACACGAGGCGCGGCCTTTACGTCTGGAGGGTGAGCGCTCCCGAGCTCGCGGGACCCGAGCTCAAGCTCGAGTACCTCAACCCACAGACGAATCACACCTCGATGGACTAGGGCGGCAGGGTGCAGAACTGACCTAGTTCGGAGGATGCTGCGCGGGGCCGGCCACGTGCCGGCCCCGCAGCATGCTGGGCGCGGTTCTTAGACTCCCATCGTGGCTCACGATGCGGTGTCGCACGAGGTGCGCAAGACCGTCACGGTGGTCTTCGCCGACGTCACCGGCTCCACGGGGCTAGGCGAGCGGCTTGACCCAGAGTCGGTGCGGCGGATCATGATCCGCTACTTCGACGAGATGCGCGCGGTCGTGGAACGGCACGACGGCACCGTCGAGAAGTTCATCGGCGACGCTGTCATGGCCGTCTTCGGCATCCCGCGCGTCCACGAGGACGACGCGCTCCGCGGCGTCCGGGCGGCGGCCGAGATGCGCGACCGGCTCGCGGCGCTCAACGAGGAGCTCGAGCGGGAGTGGGGCGTCCAGCTCGAGATGCGCATCGGCGTGAACACGGGCGAGGTCGTCGCGGGCGACGCCGCCTCCGGCCCGTCGCTCGCCGTGGGCGACACCGTCAACGTCGCCGCCCGCCTCGAGCAGAGCGCCGAGCCGGGGGAGATCCTCGTCGGTCGCGCGACGTACCGCCTCGTCCGAGACGCCGTCGAGTTCGACGAGCCGGAGGAGCTGCAACTCAGGGGGCGGGCGTCAGCGTCCGAGGCGCGCCGCCTCCGCGCCGTGCGACCCGGGGAAGCCGGCCGCGCCCGTCGGCTCGATCGGCCGATGATCGGCCGCGCCGACGAGCTGGCGCTGCTCGGGCAGGCGTACGGGCAGGCCGCGCACGAGCGCGCCTGCCGACTGGTCACGATCGTCGGGCCGGCGGGGATCGGGAAGTCCCGGCTCGTGCGCGAGTTCGTCTCGGTCGTCCCCTCGGAGGCGCTCGTCGCCCAGGGCCGCTGCCTCCCCTACGGCGAAGGGATCACGTACTGGCCCGTGGCCGAGGCGGTGGAGGGGCTCGCGGGTGGCGAGGAGCTGAGCGCTCGCCTGCGCGGCGAGGAAGACGGTACGCTCGTCGCGGCCAAGCTCTCGGCCGCGATCGGCCTCGGCGACGGCGAAGTGGCGAAGGAGGAGGCGTTCTGGGCGTTTCGGCGCCTCCTCGAGGCGCTCGCGCGCGAGCAGCCGGTCGTCGTCGTCTTCGACGACATCCAGTGGGGGGAGGAGACCTTCCTCGACCTGCTCGAGCACGTCGTCGAACACGCCCGCGACGCACGCGTTCTGCTCGTATGCCTGGCGCGGCCGGAGCTGCTCGACGTCCGGCCGGGCTGGGGCGACGGAAGGCCCAATGCGGCGTCGGTGTACCTGGAGCCGCTGCCCGGCGAGGCCTGCGGTCTGCTCGTTCAGCGGATCCTCGGCGAGGGAGAGCTGGACGAGGCGGCCCGGGCGAGCCTCGTCGAGCGTTCGGGCGGCAACCCGTTCTTCGTCGAGGAGATGGTCGCGATGCTCTTCGAGGAAGGGCTGCTCGAGCGCGAGAACGGCCACTGGTCGCTCGCGGGCGACCTCGGGCAGCTCACGCTCCCCGGTTCCATCCAGGCGCTCCTCGCGGCCCGCCTCGATCGCCTGCCAGACGAGGAGCGCCGACTGCTCGAGCGCGGCGCGGTCGAGGGCGAGGTGTTCCACCGCGACGCGGTCGCGGTTCTACAGGGGGAGCCCGATCTCGACGTCGTCCTGCAAAGCCTCGTCCGCAAGCAGCTCCTGCAGCCTGCGCGCAGCACGGTCGCCGGCGCCGACGCCTACCGCTTCGGCCACCTACTGATCCGAGACGCCGCGTACTCGGCGATCCCGAAGGAGGTGCGGGCAGACCTGCACCGTCGCTTCGCCGGCTGGCTCGAGGAGGCGTCCGGGGAGCGGGTGGTCGAGCAGGAGGAGATCCTCGGCTATCACCTGGAGCAGGCGTGTCGCTACCACGCAGAGCTCGGGCGCAGGTCGGACGAGGACACGGTCGCGACCGCCTCGCGGGCCGCACGCTGGCTGGCATCGGCCGGCGACCGCGCTGCCAAGCGCGGGGACATGCCGGCGGCCACGAAGCTCCTCGCCCGCGCAGCGAGGCTGCTGCCGGAGGACGACGAGCGCCTGCCGGAGATCGAGCTCGTCCTCGGCTGGGCCCTCACCCAGCGGGGCGAGTTCGCGGCGGCCGAGGGGCTCTTCGGCCGCGTGGTCGAGCGCGGCGCCGCTGCGGGAGACAGGCGGGTCGAGCTCCGCGCGCGGATTGAGTGGATGGACGTCGTCAACATCGTCCGGCCGGACGGCGCGGTCTCGGAAATGTTCAGGCTCGCCGACGAGGTCGTGCCCGAGCTCGAAGCGCTGGGCGACGACCGCGGGCTCGCGCGCGCCTGGCGGATGCGTGCGTACGCCCAGAACACGCTCGCCCGCTACGGCGCAACCTCCGAGGCCCTGGAGCGCGGCCTCGTCCACGCCGAGCAGGCGGGCGACGCCGTCATCCGCTCGGAGATCCTCGCCTGGCTGCCGACGCGGCTCGCGCGCGGGCCGGTCCCGACAGGGCGGGCGCTCGAACGCTGCCGGGAGCTTCTCGCGCAAGCGGAGGGCGACCTCCCTGCCGAGGCGGGAGCGCTGGCGGGGATCGCGCTCCTCGAGGCGATGGTGGGGCGGTTCGACGAGGCCCGTCGGGCCGAGCGCCGCAGCCGCCGGATCAAGGAGGAGCTCGGCCTCGCGTTCACACTCGCGGTCGGCGACATCTGGCTGGGCGAGCTCGAGCTCTACGCCGGCGACCACTCCGCGGCCGAGCAGGCGTTCGGGGCGGCAGCGACCTTCCTCGAGGAGCGAGGCGACCGGAACTTCTACCCGACCGCAGCGGCGGGCCTCGCGCGGGCGCGCTTCCACCAGCAGCGCTACGAGGAGGCGGACGAGGCCCTGCGCTCCGCCGAGGCGACGACCGCGAGCGACGACTTCATCACGGTCGTCTGGACGCTCGGCACGCGCGCACGGTTGCTCGTCCGCGAGGGGAAGGCCGACGAGGCCGCCGCCTCCGCGGAGCGGGGCGTCGCGCTGGCCTCCGAGACCGACGACCTCAACCTCCAAGCGGAGTCCCTCATCGAGCTCGCCGACATCCTGCCGGACACGCAACGGGCGGCTCCCGCGCTCGAGCAGGCACTGGGCTTAGCCGTGTCGAAAGAGAACGTGGTGTATGCCCGCCAGGCCCGAGCGCGTCTCGGCGGGGCCTAGCCTCAGCGGCCGGCGAGGAGCGCCGTGTGCCGACCCGCGTCGAAGTCCCAGATGAAGCGGCTGAGCCCGTGCTCGAACTCGACGCCCGGCCCGTACGCGCGCTTGTAGTCGACGACCACGACGCCTAGATCCTCGAACGCGCGCTCGAGCACGCATCCGCCCCCGTCCCAGGCTGTGCAGGCCGCCGGCAGCTCGTAGAGAGGGTCGACGCCGTGCTCGATCCGGATTCGGTTCACGCGCTGCAGCACGTCGTCGAGCGGTTTCGCGGGCGCGACGGGAGCGGATCTGTCCCGAACCAGAGTCGTCACAGCTCCAGTGTACGACCCGGCGGACATCGAGCCCTGAAGGCCGCTTGTCCCCGGCGTCGCGCGAGTGGTAGCGTCGCAAGCGCTTAGGCAGGCAACGATGGGGGTGTTTTCGTGCGACGAAGGATCCTGGTTTTGCTGTGCGTTCTGGCCGTCGGCGCTCTGGCGCCCGCGACGGCGGGCGCATCGAGACCGCCGGTGCAGGATCGAGACTGGTGCCGACAGGTCCCGCCGACCGCGACATGGTCGGTGAAGAACGTCGAGGTTCTCTGCCGCATCGACACGGTGCGTCACACCTGGAACGCCGACGGCACGCTTGCGACCGACCCGGCCACGCCCTCGGGCTACCGGGAGACGCTGACGCAGGCGATCGCGATCAACTTCATCTCCTACGGCAACCCCGAGCGGCAGGACGTGATGTTCGTCTCCGGCCGGTTCGGGCTCAAGTCCTTCGACATCACGAACCCGCTGCAGCCGAAACTACTCGACTGGCTCGGGGACGGGGTCGACGACCCCTTCGTGGAGGAGGCGAACCCGGGCAACGGGTCGCAGGCCCCGCGCAAGGGGACCTTCGACGACATGTGGGAGAACGAGGACATGGATGTCGACCAGCACCGCAAGCTGGTCTTCCTGTCCCGGGACCCGCGCGCGTTCGGCGGGAGCACGGGCAATCCGGCGTCCGAGTCGGGCATCTACGTGATCGACGTCAGGCACCCCGAGGAGCTCACCTTCGTGAGCTTCGCGAAGACGCCGACCGGCCATACGACGACCTGCATCAACGAGTGCAAGTACCTCTGGACGGGCGGCCCCGCCGCGAACACCGACCAGCAGGCGATGGGCTGGGCCGGGCGCCCGATCTTCGTGACCGACATGCGGACACCCAAGCACCCGAAGGTCAATCCGAACCCGATCGACCTGGGCCGGAACGACGGCACGATCGACTACTCGCATGACGTCCAGGTCGACGACATGGGCATCGCCTGGGTCTCCGGCCGCGGCGGCACGCGCGGGTACTGGACGGACGGCAGGCACTTCGACCCGATCATCGGGGCCAATCGCATCGCCACGCCGGAGAACCCGGTTCCGTACGCAGGCGGCGGCTTCGAGGAGACCGTCTTCCCGGCGAGAACCTCCTCGCGCTTCATGCACAACGCCTGGCGGCCTCTCGGTGACGACGCTCCGGACCCGAGCTACGGCGACCTCATCTACGCGACCGAGGAAGAGTTCGCCGGCGGCGCGTTCCCGAACGGCTGCGCCAACGACGGTCCGCTCTTCATCTCCAAGCTGGAAGGCAGCTACGGCGGCGAGGCCTGGCGGTCGACGCCGACCAACAAGTTCCGGCTGAAGACAGTCGCCACGTGGCATCCCTTCGGCAAGGAGGGCTCGTCGAACTCGACGGACTGCTCGGCCCACTACTTCCAGATCAAGGACCGCATCCTCTCGATGTCGTTCTACAGCCAGGGCTCGCGGTTCCTCGACATCAGCGACCCGACCGCTCCGACGGAGATCGCCTACTTCCGGCCCGGGACGGGCACGTGGGCGACCTATCCGCACCGGGGCCTGTACTACTCGGCCGACCGCAACGGCGTCTACATCCTGCGCCTGACGGTCGGAGCAGGCCAGCTCGACCAGGCAGCGGCCGCCGCACCGTCGCACCTGGCGCTTGCAACGCACGCGCCGGCTGTGGCCGAGGCGGATCCGGAGGAGGAGGCTCGCGCCGCGCTCGAGCGCCCGCACGGCATCCACTGCAGCCTCCCGCTGGCCGAGTACTAACCATCACGAGAACGTTTGATCTGCTGCGGGCCGGCCAGGAGCCGGCCCGCAGCATGTTCGCCTTCTTCAGCAGCCGGGATCCTCGGCATCGATGCGGAATGCGCCTCCGGGGCGGAACGCCCGTGCAGGTCACCCAGACCTCGGCTGCAACCGAGCCCAGATTCCGGGCGATGCGGACGTGACACTGATATATTCTGACAATCCGTCATCAATATCACGGACACAGGATGAAGAGGAGCGCCGACGCGATCGTCATCGGAGCCGGAGTGATCGGCGCCGCCATCGCCTTCGAGCTTGCGAAGCGCGGCTTCAAGACGCTGAACGTCGACAAGCTGCCTGCGGCCGGCTATGGGCCGACCAGCAACTCGTGCTCCATCGTCCGCGCGCACTACTCGTCGTGGGACGGCGTCGCCATGGCCTACGAGGGCTTCGCCTACTGGAAGGACTGGGCGAACTACCTCGACTTCGAGGACGAACGCGGATTTGCGAAGTACATGGACTGCGGAACCGTCCTCTTCAAGAGCAAGACCGGCCACCACGAGAAGGTCCTCGAGCACTACCGGGACCTCGACGTCGAGTTCGAAGACTGGGACACGGAGGCGCTGGCGGAGCGCGTCCCCTACTACGACGTCCACGCGTTCTGGCCGCCGCGCCGACCCGAGGACGAGTCGTTCTGGGAGACGCCCGGCGAGGAGCTCCCCGGGGCGATCTACACGCCCGGTTCCGGGTATGTCAACGACCCGCAGCTGGCCTCCCACAACCTGCAGCGCGCGACCGAGGACAAGGGTGGCGAGTTCATGTTCAACCGGGAGATCGTGGCCATCCGCCGGAACGGGCGCGTGCTCGGCGTGACGCTCGAGAACGGCGAGGAGATCGACGCACCCGTCGTCGTCAACGTCGCGGGCCCCCACTCGTTCGTCATCAACCGGATGGCGGACGTTGAGAAGAGCATGAACATCAAGACCCGTGCCCTCCGCCACGAGGTGCACATCGTTCCGGCGCCCCACGACGTCGACTACGAGCACGCGGGGTTTCACACCTCCGACGGCGACCAGGGGATCTATTTCCGCCCCGAGTCCGGCAACAACATCCTCGTCGGCAGCGAGGATCCGGAATGCGACCCGCAAGTCTGGGTCGACCAGCCCGACACCTTCGACCGGAACGTGACCAAGGAGCAGTGGGAGGCTCAGGTCTACCGCGTGGCCCGGCGCATTCCCGGCGTTCGCATCCCGAACCAGCCACGCGGAATCGTGGATCTCTACGACGTCTCGGACGACTGGATCCCCATCTACGACAAGGCCGACCTGGACGGCTTCTACATGGCGGTCGGCACGAGCGGGAACCAGTTCAAGAACGCTCCGGTCGTCGGCCACCTGATGGCCGAGCTCATCGACGCCTGCGAAAAGGGCCAGGACCACGACACGGATCCGGTTCAGGTCAAGGTTCCGTACGGCGGCTTCACCCTCGATGCCGGCTTCTACTCGCGGAATCGCGAGATCAACCCGAACTCGAGCTTCTCGGTGAACGGTTGAACGCGCTCAGCGGACGGCTGGCGCTCGGGAACGACGTTCCCACCGGAGCCTCGCTCGCGGAGAAGGCCTACCTGCTTCTCCGTCACCGCATCGTGACGCTGGAGATGCAGCCCGGATCGCCGATCGGCGAGGACGAGGTCATGCACGAGCTGGGCATGAGCCGGACGCCGATTCGCGAGGCGATCATCCGCCTTGCGAAGGACGGTCTCGTCACCGTCGTCCCCCGGCGGCAGACGCTGGTCAGCGAGGTGCGCATCGGGCACCTCGCGGAGATCTCCGAGGTGCGAGCGGAGCTCGAAGGCTTCGCTGCCGGCCTCGCGGCAGAGCGTTTCGCGCCCGACGACGCCCCCGAGCTGCACGCGCTCCTCGACGAGCTCGACCGGCTCGAGCAGCTCGGCGATCACTCGACGCTCATCGAGCTCGACCGCAGGGTGCACGACTTCGTGTACCGGACCTGCCGGAACTCGTTCCTCAGGGCGGACGGGTCACGCTACTACTACCTCTCGCTCCGGATCTGGTTCCTGGTGCTGGATCGAGTCGCGCGTCTGGCCGAGGCCGTCAGCGAGCACCGGGAGCTCCTCCT
>Ga0193741_1000295_pt1 | contig 14352 bp, 14 predicted proteins | sample L2s2metaG_FD_143059 | JGI IMG/M metagenome (GOLD analysis project Ga0193741, IMG submission 143059) | Soil microbial communities from a riparian zone of the East river system, Colorado, United States - L2s2 | ecosystem: Environmental > Terrestrial > Soil > Riparian zone | place: USA: East River...
GCGCGTGACCTCGCGCTGAGAGCCGTCTTCGGTGAGCTGGAAATCAGCGGGCGTCAGGTTGAGGACCGGCCCGCCGGCCTCGTCGACGGCGCTCACATAGATTGATCGCGTGATCGTCCGCTGCGCCGACAGCGACGCCGAGATGACGACGAGAAAAGTGCAGGCAGAGACGACGATGGCGCGCGACGGCCGAGGCATGGGTCCTCCGGGACGCGCGGAGTATAAATCTAAACCCGCCGGCGCTGTCGAATCAGTACGGCAACGGGCAGTCCGCCGAAGACGGCGGCGATCACCCACCACTTGACCCACAGCCTGATCTCGTCGTCGTTCCCGCTCACGCACATGCACTGAAACATGTCGACCAGGTCGAGCCCGCCGCCAGCTTCGTCGGGAGCGGTCGAAATCACGCGCGGAGGGGACTGGTGCAACAGGAGCGCCGCGCCGCGCTGCGCGTCATCGCCGTGGCGGTTGACGGTGGCGACCAGCCACCCGAGCGCGCAGATGGCGACAACGGCGGCAGCAATTCCGATGAAGGACGGCCGCGAGTTCATGAATTGGTTAGACACCGGCCGCGCGGATTCGATGCCCGCTGACGAGGACCAACATACGTGGCCTCGCCAGCAGGTGCGGGGTCGTGCTCCCGACTAGGCGGTTTGGAGCACGCGCCGCCGCGGCATTTCGATGTTCAGCGTCTTGATCTTGTAGTTCATCACGCGCGGGCTGATTTGCAGCAGCTCCGCCGCGTCCTTCTGCACCCAGTTCGCCATCTTCAGCGCTTCGGTGATGGCCTGGCGCTCGACTTCTTCGAGCGCGATCCCGGTCGGCGGAATCTTGACGACACTCTGCGAATCCTTGCCCGATCCCGCGGGCGCGAAGTCGCCGAGGCGCAGGTCGCTCGAAGTGATCGTCGCCGCTTCCGCGAGCAACGCCGCGCGCTCGATCGCGTTCTCGAGCTCGCGGATGTTGCCGGGCCAGTTGTAGCGGACCAGCAGCTTCTGCGCGTCGTTGTCGAGGCCGTCGAGCCGCTTCTTCAGCTCGCTGCCGAAGCGGCGGATGAAGTGCATCGCCAGCGGCAGGATGTCTTCCTTGCGCTCGCGCAGCGGCGGCGTTTCCACCGACACCACGTTGAGGCGGTAGTAGAGATCTTCGCGGAAGTGGCCGGCCGCCACCATCGCCGACAGATCGCGGTTGGTCGCCGCGATCAACCGCACGTCGACGCGAATCGTCCGCGTGCCGCCGAGGCGTTCGAACTCGTGCTCCTGCAGCACGCGCAGGATCTTCGCCTGGGTGCTGGCGCTCATGTCGCCGATCTCGTCGAGGAACAGCGTGCCGCCGTCCGCCTGCTCGAACCGGCCGATGCGCTGCCGGTCGGCGCCGGTGAACGCGCCCTTCTCGTGGCCGAACAGTTCCGACTCGAGCAGGTTCTCCTGCAGCGCCGCGCAGTTCACCTTGACGAAGTTGCGCGCCGCGCGCAGCGAGTTGTGATGGATCGCGCCGGCGATCAGCTCCTTGCCGGTGCCGGTTTCGCCGCGAATCAGCACCGTCGAATTGCTCTTCGCCACCTTGCGGACGACGCCGAGCACGCGCTGCAGCGTTTCGCTGGCGCCGACGATCTTGTCGAAGTCGTAGTTCTCCTGGCGCTCGTTGCGGAGGTAGTCGAGCTCGTTGCGCAGGCGCTTCAGCTCGAGCGCCTTCTCGACCTTCACTTCCATTTCCTCGAGCTCGAACGGCTTCTGCACGTAGTCGAACGCGCCGTGCTTCATCGCCTCGACCGCCGTGGTCACCGATCCGAACGCGGTCATCAGGATGACCGACGCCGTCGGGTGCATCGTCTTGGTCGTGCGCAGCACGTCGAGACCGTCGGAGCCGCCCATCTTGAGATCGCTGACGACCACGTCGAAGTAGCCTTCGTGGAGCCGCTCGAGCGCCGCGTTGCCGTTGCCGGCCTCCTCGACGTCGTGACCCGCGGTGGTCAGCGACAGCGCCAGCCCCCGCCGAAGAGCATCGTGATCGTCCGCTACGAGTATGCGAGCCATGTCCTTGTCCTCAATCTGCCTGCTGCCATCTGCAATCGATCAGCAATCTGCACTCTGCGTTCTGCCTGCTACCGCTTCTTCAATGGTTCAACTGGAAGCGTTACCCGGAACTTCGTGCCGCGGCCGTCCGCGGTGGTCATGTCGATGCGTCCCTCGTGCGCGTCGACGATCTTGCGCACGATGGCGAGGCCAAGGCCCGAGCCCTGCGCCTTGGTCGTGAAAAACGGGTTGAAGATTTTCTCCGCGATGTCCGGCAGCATGCCCGGCCCGTCGTCGCTCACGTCGACGATCACGGTGGGCACGGGGAGATGACCGTCGGGGAGCAACGCGCCGTCGCCCGCGTTGTGCGCGAGGCGTGCCGTGATCTCGATGCGGCCGCGCCCGTCGAGCGCTTCGTAGGCGTTGATCAGAAGGTTGCAGAACACCTGCGTCAGCTGGTGCTGGTCCGCGCCGAGCAGCGGCAGATCGGGTGGCAGCTCCATGTCGACGAGGATGCTGCCGCGTTCCGCCTTGCCGTCCGCCAGCGACATCGCGCTCGACAGCGCTCCGGCGAGCGATGTGCGATCGACCTGGAGCCGGACCGGCCGCACGAACGCGAGCACTTCCTGGACGATGGCGTTCGCCATCTTCGCTTCGTTGATGATGTCCCTGACCAGCCCCTGCGCCTCGGGATTGTCGGGCACCTTGCGGCGCAACAGCCCGGCCAGCACCTCGATGCCGGCGAGCGGGTTCTTGATTTCGTGCGCCATCACCGCGGCCATCTCGCCGACCGCGGCGAGGCGATCGCGCAGGCGCTCGCGCTCTTCGATTTGCTCGACGTGCGTGAGGTCCTTGAAGAAGAGCGCCGCACCGACCGGGTCGCCGTCGTCATCGCGAACGAGCGACAGCGTGTAGCCGATGACCATGTCGGTGGACTTGAGGCGCAGCTCGGCGCGGTTGGGCAGCGACTTGAGCTCGAAGGCGCCGCCGAGCACGCGGACGATGTCGGGATGCTCGTGGAGGACGTCGGCGTAGGGCATCCCCGCGACCGGTCCGGGCTTCAAATGAAAGAGCCGGCGGGCCTCCTCGTTGATCAGGACGAAGCGGCCATCGCGATCGATGGCCAGCACACCATTGCGCATATTTCCCACCATGTGGCGGAAAAACACGTCGTGGTGCCCGGTCGAGCTACCCCCCGCTGCCTTTACCATGAGCATTGTTGCCGAGCCGGGTTGAGCAAAGCTCATGCCCCGTACGGCTGGAACGACTTAACGCTCTAAGTCGTTGCGATTACATAATTTGGATTATGCCCTAGCTGAAGGGTCTATTACAAAATTGTAATTAGATCACGAACTTCGTCGTTCCGAGTACTGCTCAGCTTCGTTCTGGAGCATCTCCCACTGGCCCAAAAGCTCCCCGACCTCCCACATCAGCGCCTGGTGCTGGGCGAGGACCGGCTTGGACTTTTCGTGGTCGGAATAGAAGTCCGGGGCCGCCATTGTTTGCTCGACGTCCTTGATGGCTTTCTCGCGGTCGGCGATGCGCGCCTCGAGCTCGGCGAGGCGATTCTTCAGCGTCTTGTAAGCCCGCTCGCGTTTGTTCTTGTCGGCCTGATCACGCTTTCGGTCGTCGTACGACTGCTCGGGCTTCTTTTCGACCTTTTCCGGAACGGTCCGCCTGAAGGCGGACGCTCCTCTGTCGGAGGTCGGCCGGGCATCCGGCTTTGACGGTCTCGGTGGGGCATCCGGCTTTAGCCGGATTGTTCTGGCATTTTCTTTCGACCAGAGAAACGACTTGTAATCGCCTGGATAGAGCGTCGCTTTGCCGTCGCCCACTTCGATGACTTTCGTCGCAAGCTTCTCCACGAAGTAGCGATCGTGCGAGACGAAGATCAGCGTGCCGCCGTAATCGGCGAGCGCGTCGAGCAGCACTTCCTTCGAGTCGATGTCGAGGTGATTGGTCGGCTCGTCGAGCAGCAGCGTGTTCGACGGCCGCAGCAGCATGCGCGCCACGGCGAGGCGCGTGCGCTCGCCGCCGGACAGCACGACCGCTTTCTTGTAGACATCGTCGCCCGAAAACAAAAACCCGCCGAGGATGTTGCGGATCGCCGGCACCATCGTGTGCGGTGATCCGGCGGAGAGTGTTTCGTAAACCGTCAATGCCGGATCGAGCCGCGTCGCTTCGTCCTGCGCGAAGTACTGCATGACGACCTGATGGCCTTCGTTGCGCGATCCCGAATCCGGCGGCTCTTCGCCGGACAGCATGCGCATCAGGGTCGATTTGCCGGCGCCGTTGTGGCCGACGAGGGCGATGCGATCGCCGCGCTCGATGTGGAGGTCGACGCGATCGAGAACGACATGTTCTTTTTGGCCAAGCTCCGCGGCGCTGCGGTAAGCCTTGCGCGCGTGCTTCAGCTCGAGCACCATGCGCCCGCTCTTCGGTGCCGCGGGAAACTGGAAGTGGATGCGCTTGCGCTCGGGCGGCACTTCGAGGCGCTCGACCTTGTCGAGCATCTTGATGCGGCTCTGCACCTGCGCCGCCTTGGTCGCCTGGTAGCGGAAGCGGCTGATGAATTCTTCGACGCGCTGAATCTCTTCGTCCTGCCGGCGCTTCGCCTCGCGGAGCCGCTCGATCGCGGCGTCGCGCTGCTCGAGGTACTTCGTGTAGTTGGTGTGGTACTCGGTGATCTTCCGCAGCGTCAGATCGGCGATGTGCGTGACCACGGTGTCGAGGAAATAGCGATCGTGCGAGACCAGGATCACGGCGTGCGGATAGGCGACGAGGTATTCCTCGAGCCAGTTGCGCGCGTCGAGATCGAGATGGTTGGTCGGTTCATCGAGCAGCAGCAGGTCGGGCGCCGACAGCAGCAGCTTCGCCAGCGCGAGACGCATCTGCCATCCGCCGGACAGGTGATCGGTGAGCTGTTGCTGCGCCTCGGGCTCGAAGCCGAGGCCGCGCAGCACCGTCGCCACTTTCAATTCGATCTGATAGCCGTCCGACAGGCGAAAGCGATCCTGCACCTCGCTGTAGCGCGCGAGCATCGCATCGTGCTCGGCTTCGCTCAGCGTCGCGTCGCCAAGCCGCGCTTCGAGATCGTGCATCTCCGCCTTGAGATCGAGCAGCGGCTTGAGCGCGAGGCTGGCTTCGGCGACGACGGTGCGGCCGGTGTGGGAGAGGCCGTCCTGCGGCAGATAGCCGAACGTCAGGGAGTTGGGTTTCTGGATGATGCCGGAGTCGGGCTCATCGAGTCCCGCGAGCATCTTGAGGAGCGTGGTCTTGCCGGCGCCGTTCGGTCCGCAGAGGCCGACGCGATCGCGATCGCCGACCTGCCACGTGACGTGCTCGAGCAGCGTCTTCTCGCCAAACGCTTTCGTGACGTCCTGAAGCTGAAGCATCGCTAGAAAAGTTTATCCACGGATTACACGGATTACACGGATTCGAACAGACCAGCGTCGGCGCGGTCACCGAACCGCAGGCCCGCGGCGCCCGGCTACGCCGGGCGTGCTGCAACGGAGATCGAGCCGCGAATACGAGAGTTTCGTGCGTCTGAGTTCACTCTCGTATTCGCGGTTCGATCTTCGTTGCGGCGGCCGAAGGCCGCCCCGCGGGCCTCGCATCCGTGAAATCCGTGAAATCCGTGGATTGATTTATTCGCCGAGCGCGCGAGCGGCCGCGGCGAGAACTTGCGGTACGCGGAACGGTTTCGTCAGATACCCGGCGACGCCGAGGTTCACCGCTTCGATCGCGCTCGACTCGGTGGAGAAGCCCGTGATGATGATCACCGGCAAGTCCGCCTTCAGGCGCTTCGCCTCGCGGATCAGCGTCAGGCCGTCCATGCCCGGCATCTTGAGGTCGGCGATCAGCAGGTCGTAGTTGCCGAGGCGCAGGCGCTCGAGCGCGGCCCGGCCATCGGGCGCGACATCGACGTCATATTCGGCGAGGGCGAGCGTCTTTTGCAGCAGCTCGCGGATGCTGGATTCGTCGTCCACCACGAGGACGCGGCTGCGGCCGTCCCTGGCCTGCGGCCGGTCGGCCACGGCCGCCGACGGGGCCCGGTCGCCCCGGGGGCGCTGGGTGTCCAGCCAGGCGTCGATGTCACGCTTGCGAAACCGCCATTGCCGCCCGACTCGGACCGCCGGAATCTTCCCGGCCTTGATCAGCCGGTAGACCGTGCGAAGGTTGACCTGGAGGTACTCCAGGACTTCTTCTGTCGTCAGGAAAATTTCGTCGTTTGGAAAGTTCACGCCCACTAAGTATCTCTGAAATCGGTATCTTACCCCATCGGCATCCCCTGGCCGACTTTCGGAAGGGGGCCGGAGTCTTAGACAATAGCGTGCACGATTCGCGAAACTGATCGCATGGTTGCGACCGACGAAGAGCTCGTTGCCAGGTCCATGGATGGCGACGTTGATAGCTTCAACCAGCTGGTTTTGCGCTGGGAACGGCCGATCTATGCCCTGGCGTACCGGGTAATAGGCCGGGACGAGGACGCGCGGGACGTCGCCCAGGAAACCTTCCTCCGGGCCTTTCGGGCACTCCCTGGCTTCAAGGGCCAGGCGAAGTTCTCATCCTGGCTCTACAGAATTGCGCTGAATCTCTGCCGGGACTGGATCCGGCGGAAAAAGCGCACGCCTGTCGTCGACATGCCCGAGGGTGTCGACGTCATTGAGCTCGCCGCCGAGCAGGGACCGGTCGAATCGATCGAGGATCTGGTCGCGCGGCAGGAGATGAGCCGCATCGTGGCCCAGGGCATGAAGCTGCTGCCCGACGAGCAACGTACCGCGATTGTGTTGAAGGAGTATCACGGCCTGACGTTCCAGGAGATCGCCGACTTGCAAGGCTGCCCGTTGAGCACCGTGAAGACGCGCCTCTACCAGGGGCTCACGGTGTTGCGCCGTCACCTGGAGAGCCAGGGCATGACGAGTTACGAGAAGAGCGAATAAAGATCATGAGCATTCAGTTCACGTGTGACGACAAACAGACACTGGTTTCGTACCTCTATGGCGAGGTCGATCACGAAACGCGGCAGGCGGTGGACGCGCACCTCGATGTGTGCGCCGCGTGCGCCGCGGAAGTGATCGCGCTTGGCGATGCGCGATCGGGGCTCGGCATGTGGGTGCCGCCCGATGTCGAGCTCGACTTCAAGATCGTGAAGAAGTCCGAGTTGCCGCCGGCCAACGTGCTGCGCCCCGCGCGCTGGTGGAACACCGTGCCGGCGTGGGCGCAGGCCGCGGCCGCGATCCTCGTCCTCGCCGCGGGCGCCGCGATCGCCAACGTGCAGGTGACGTCCGGACCGCAGGGGTTTTCGGTGTCCACAGGCTGGATGACACCAGCCGCGCCAGCCCTGAGCGAGCCGTTCGACGGCAAAGCCGTCGAACAGCGAGTCGAACGGGCATTGGTCTCGCTCGAACAGCAGCTGCGCAGCGAAATTCGCTCGACGCGCGAGCAGGAGACACGCGTCGCCGCGCGCACGCCGGTTGACGAGGCGACGATCCGCCGCGTCCAGCAGCTGATCGCCGCCAGCGAACAGCGTCACGAACAGGAACTCGCGATGCGCTTCGTCGAGTTCACGCGCGACATGAACATGCAGCGTCGCGCCGACATGAAGATGATCAGCCAGGGTTTTGATGACTACAACGGCCAGCTGCTCCGGCAGCGCCAGACGATTAACAACATCATGCGCGTCTCGACGACGCCACAGCAATAATCAGGAGCGAAGAGTACGAGTCATGAAGAAGCAGATCACCACGTCGATTGTTCTTGTCGCACTCGCGTTCGCGGTCCCGGTGGCCGCGCAGGTCGCGCCGCCGGCGCCTGAACAGCAGACTCCGCAGACTCCGCCGGCCATGATCGCGGTCCCGGACCCGGTGCCCCTGCCGCCGGCAGCCCAGAAGCCGATCAACCTGGCCGAGATCCGCCATCACATTTACGTGATGGAGGGCGCGCTGGCGCGCGCGGTCGATTACGGCGCCAAGCAGCTCAATCGCGAGATCCTCGCGGTCATGCCCGGCGTGTTCATGCTGGAGGGCGAGTCGCGCGCCCGCGGCCTGCATCTCGAGAGCTACGGCGTGTTCTTCGACGTGCGCGTGCCGATGATGCGCCAGAGCATGATGTGGAGCATGCGCATGATCCTCGACCAGGGCGACGCCGCGAGCCGGGCGGCGATCAGTGACATCCGCAGGTACATGGATGGCATTACTGATCCGAAGACGCGTGCCTCGCTCGAGAACGCCGTGCGGCAGCTCGAACGCCAGACGCCATCCGCCAATGTCCAGTCCGTTCCGGGGATGGTGATGCCCGAGACGAGGTCCCCAGGGAGCTCGGTTTCTGCGTTGAACGTCAACGAAATGCCCAACGCGCGTCCCGCGCCGCCGGCGGCCGACAGCCTGTGGGCGAAGGATCCGAATCGCGCGTATACGGAAGCGGTCACCCGCGCGCTCGTCGACGCGATGATCGACTACAGCACGCCGATGAACATCCCCGCGGATCAGTGGCTGACCGTGGCCGCGCGTGACGATGAAGGCCGCGATTCGCTCGCGCCTCCGGATCCGCTCGAAGAAGTGGTGACGATGATCTACCGGATCAAGGGCAGCGACCTGCAGCTCTATCGCACCGGCAAGATCGATCGCGACGAGGTGCGAAAGCGGGTCCAGATCAGCCAGTTTTAGGCAAACGGTGTCTACAATAGGCGTATGGTCCCGACTCAAATTCGCGCGTTCGCGTTGAGTGCCATCGCCGGTGCGGCGCTCCTGTCGATCAGCTGCGGCGCATCGGTTGACGCCGTCGCGTCGCTCGAGCCCGTCGACGTCGTCACCGGCTGGTACGACGACGGCATCGTCCAGGGTGGCAAGAACAAACTGGTGCCCAGCATCACGATGAAGCTGCGCAACAAGACCGACAAGCAGCTCAGCTCGATCCAGATCAACGCGATCTTCCGCCGAGTCGGCGAGCAGGAGATGTGGGGCGAGTACTTCGGCTGGGCGATCCCGCGCACCGCGCCGCTTCCCGCCGGCGCCGAAACCAAGACGCTCGTGATGCATTCGACGCTCGGCTACACCGGCGAGCAGCCGCGCATGCAAATGCTGCAGAACAAGGAATTCGTCGACGCCAAGGTGGAGATCTATCTGAAGCAGGGATCGAAGGTCCTTGCCAAGCTCGCCGAGTACCCGATCCAGCGACAGCTGCTCACGCGCAGCAGCGAAGAATCTTCAGCACCCAAGACACCGTAGCCACGCAGTCCTGAGCGAAGAACACAAGCCGCAGGTTTGTGTTCTGAGTCGAAGGATATAATCCGGGGCGATGACGAGCCCCGCAAAGAACGTTCTCGAACGCCGCCTCGGCCCTCTCGACGGCGCGGCGATCATCGTTTCCAACGTCATAGGCGGCACGATCCTGTTCATGCCGCCGTTCATGGCCGGCCTCGTCCCGAACCCCTGGCTGTATCTCGGCCTGTGGGTCGCGGGCGGCGCGCTCGCTTTCGCCGGCGCCATGGCCTACGCCGAACTGTCGGCGCTCAGGCCGAAAGCGGGCGGCGAGTACGTCTACCTCGACGCGGCGTACGGCCGCGTCGCCGCCTTCCTCACTGGCTGGACGTCGTTCGTCGCCGGCTTCTCCGGCGCGATCGCGGCGAACTGCTTCTTCATTCCGATCTACCTCGCTCGATTCGTCCCGGGCGTCGACAACCAGACGCCGATCTTCACCATCCCGCTGCCGTACGTGCCGCTGACGTTTTCGACGCACACGCTGGTGGCGCTCGCATCGATCTGGCTGCTGGCGATTGTTCACATCGTCGGCGTTGGACCCGGGCGCGTGACGATGAACATCCTCGCCGCGGCGAAGGTCACGGCGTTCCTGCTGTTCGTGCTGGCGGGCTTCGCGTTCGGCACCGGCGCGTTTTCGAACGTGACGACGACGGGCGGCGGTGTGACCACCACCAATTGGCTGTTCGCGTTCATCCCGGTGATGCTCGCGTATTCGGGATGGAACGCCTCGGCGTACGTCGCGGAAGAGATCCGCGATCCCGGCCGCAACCTGCCGCGATCGCTGGCGATCGGCACGCTGGCCGTGATAACCGTGTATTTCGGGATCAACCTGCTTTATCTGTTTGTGTTCTCGATCACCGAGCTGGCCGCATTGCAGGGCAGCGTGCTGGACGTTGTCGCCGATCGGTTGCTCGGCTCAGGCGCGGGTCACGTGATGGGCATCGTGTCGATCGTCAGCTTGATGGCCAGCAACAGCGCCATGACGTTTGCCGGACCGCGCGTCTATTTTGCGATGGCGCGGGACGGGGTGTTCCTGGACGCGGCCTCGAAGGTGCATCCCACATACAAGACTCCGGCCTTCTCGATCATCGCTCAGACGACGTGGGTGTCGCTCTTGATCCTGACCGGCAGCGGCAACGCGCTGGCGACCTACACCGGTTTCTCGATCACGCTGTTCCTCGGCGTCGCGGTGTTCGCGCTGTTCGTGCTGCGGCGGCGCGAGCCGAATGCGCCGCGCCCATTCAAGGCGCTCGGCTACCCGATCGCGCCCGCGATCTTTTGTGCCGCGTGTTTCATCATTCTTGCCAACGCGCTCTACACCGACCTCGTCAAGACAACGATGAACGGCCAGCAGGTCGGCCCGTCGGCGTGGGGACTCCTGGTCATCGGCCTCGGGCTGCCGGTTTATTACTTCTTCGCACGCCGCCGCTAGGCGGCTCACGGGAGCATCGACATGAAGACTCGCAGCGTTCTCGCACTCGCCGCCTTGTTGATAAGCGCAACGTTCGCCGGCGCGCAGGCGCCTCCGCCGCCCGGGACCGTCAAGCCGCGGCCGCCGCAGAGCTTTCCGGAGTACCTGCAGGCGCAATACGCGACCTTGAAGTCCAACGTGATGGGTTCCGCGGAAAAGATGCCGGCGGATCAATTTGTCTTCAAGCCGGCACCCGAAGTCAGGACCTACGGCCAGTTGTTCGGCCACACCATGGCGGCACAGTACGCCTATTGCTCCACGGTGAAAGGCGAGCCGAGCCCGGCCCTGAACAAGGACCTGGAGAAGGTCACCGACAAGGCCACCGTCATTCAGATGGTGAAGGACTCGTTTGCGTATTGTGATGCTGCGTTCGCGGCGTTGACCAACGCGAACGCGCTCGAAATGATCACCCAGGGAGCAGCGCCGAACCAGCGTCAGATTGCGCGTGCCAATCAACTGACGATGTTGATCGTGCACGGCAACGAGCACTACGGCAATCTCGTGACCTACATGCGGATGAAGGGGATCGTCCCGCCCTCATCCGCACAGTAGTCATCGGGTCTACGGCCTCGGCCGCAGGAATTCCTCGAGCGTGATCGTGCGTCCCGGTTGCACGTGCACGTCGAGCGCGAGATCCTCGAAGCCGGGCATGCGCACTTCGATCTTGTGTCCGCCCGCTTCGAGTTTCAGCGACTGGAACGTGCCGTCGAAGTCGTCGACGCGCCCCGCGTAATAGCCATCGACGAACACCTGCGCGTCGCGCGGCCGGATCTTCAGGCGAACGCCGCCGGCGATGTGCGGGTAGCCGTACGTTGGATAGGGGCTCGAGTACATTCCGGGTCCATACGAGTAACCGTATCCGTTGTAGCCGTAGTAGAACGGGCTCGGACCGACACCGCCGTAGAAGCCGTAATTCGAAAACCCGATCGAGCCGTAGATCAGCGACCACGGCGCATAGCCGATCGGACTCCAGCTGTAGTAGCGCCGCGCCCAGTAGTCGTAATGCACCGGCGCGTAGTGTCCGCCGCGATATGCGGATCCGACGTTGATGTAATCGTCGCGGTCGCGATAGTTGCGCGAGGTGTTGCGCGGGCTATTGACCACGGCGTTGTACGTGCGTGGCACGGCGTAGCGCTCGTTGTCGTCGCGGTCGCTCGTGCGCGTTTCGCCACGGCGTTCCTCGGTGCGGCTGTTGTCGGTGCTCGCGGTACGCCGAGAGTCGTTGTCACGATCGGCGGTGCGCGTCTCGGCACGGCGCTCCGCGGGGCGGCTGTTGGTGCCGGCCGTGCGATCGCCGCCGTCGCGCTTGTTGTCACCGCCGCTTTTCTCGGCGGTTTGAGTGCCACCGCCACCTTCACGCGGCCGGTAGCCACGCCCACGTTGGGCTTGCTCACCGCTGGTGATGGCAGGGGATGCGAGGCAGATCGCCGCGAAGAGGGGAATCGCAACGACACGTAACTTCATACGTGCTCCAATACGGGGCGCTGGCAGCGCGGCGTAGGCGAGACCAGCGTAGCATGTTCCGGCTCGGGCCATATACTACGGAGATGGAGTCGACCTTCCACGCGACCACCATCCTGGCGGTGCGCCGGGACGATCGCGCGGTGCTGGCCGGTGACGGGCAAGTGACCCTCGGCAACACCATCGTCAAGCAGGGGGCCCGCAAGATTCGCCGCCTCTATAACGACAAGATTCTCGCCGGCTTTGCCGGATCGGCGGCCGATTCGTTCGCGCTGTTCGCGCGGTTCGAAGCGAAGCTCGAGCAGTATCGCGGCAACCTCGAACGCTCGGCCGTCGAGCTCGCGAAGGACTGGCGCACCGATCGCGCGCTGCGCCGCCTCGAGGCGATGCTCATCGTGCTCGACAAGAACGCGATGTTTCTGCTGTCCGGCACCGGCGATCTGATCGAGCCCGACGAGGGCATCATCGGCATCGGGTCGGGAGGCGCCTACGCGCAGGCCGCGGCACAGGCGCTGTCGCGCCACACGACGCTGGCGCCGCGCGAGATCGCGCAGCACGCGATGACGATCGCTTCCGAGATCTGCATTTACACCAACGCGAACCTCACGATCGAAGAACTGTAAGAGCTGTGATGCCGATTTCACTACCAGAACGCACTTCGACGGGAATCGATTCGCTGACGCCGCGGGAAATCGTCGCCGAGCTCGACAAGTACGTCGTCGGACAGGCGAAGGCGAAGCGCGCGGTGGCGATCGCGCTCCGCAATCGCATGCGGCGCCAGAAGCTGCCGCCGGAGCTGGCCGAAGACGTCGCGCCGAAGAACATCCTGATGATCGGGCCGACCGGCGTCGGCAAGACCGAGATCGCGCGGCGCCTCGCGAAGCTGGCGCATTCGCCGTTCATCAAGGTCGAAGCGTCGAAGTTCACGGAAGTCGGCTACGTCGGCCGCGACGTCGAGTCGATGGTCCGCGATCTGGTCGAGCTCGCCGTGAACATGGTGCGCGACGAGCGCCTCGAAGACGTGCGCGCGAAAGCGGAGCTCAATACCGAAGAGCGGCTCCTCGATCTGCTGCTGCCGCCGCGGCCGGCGGCGCCGGATGAGGATCCGGGCCGCGTGCGCGACGAAATGGGCGGCACGCGGCAGCGGATGCGCGAGCAGCTGCGCGACGGCAAGCTCGACGACCGCATGGTCGAAGTCGACGTCCAGGAAAAATCGTTTCCGTCGATCGAGCTGATCACGGGATCGTCGATGGAAGAGGTCGGCGTCAATCTGCGCGACATGATGCCGGGGCTGTTCCAGGGCCGATCGAAGCGCCGCCGCGTCAGCGTGTCCGAAGCGCGCGAGCGGCTGCTCTCGGAAGAAGAGCAGAAGCTGATCGACATGGATGCCGTGGCCACCGCGGCGGTCGAGCGCGTCGAGCAGGCGGGCATCATTTTCGTCGACGAGATCGACAAAATCGCCGGCCGCGAGGGCAATCACGGCCCCGAAGTCAGCCGCGAGGGCGTGCAGCGCGACATCCTGCCGATCGTCGAAGGCACCACGGTCAACACCAAGCACGGCATGGTGCGGACCGATCACATCCTGTTCATCGCCGCCGGCGCGTTCCACGTGTCGAAGCCGTCGGATCTGATTCCCGAGCTGCAGGGACGCTTTCCGATCCGCGTCGAGCTCGACGCGCTCGGCCAGGCGGAGTTCGTGCGGATCCTGACCGAACCGCGAAGCGCGCTGATCAAGCAGTACATCGCGCTGCTCGCCACCGAGGGCGTCGATCTCCGGTTCTCTGAGGACGGCATCGCCACGATCGCGGAGTTTGCGACGACGGTGAACGAGCGGACCGAGAACATCGGCGCGCGGCGCCTGCACACCGTGATGGAGCGCCTGCTCGACGAAGTGTCGTTCGAAGCGCCGAACCTGCAGGACAAATTGATCACGATTGATGCCGCGTACGTCCGCCGCATGCTGGCGGATATCGTGAAGAACGAAGATCTCTCCCGCTACATATTGTGATTGCACGGATCCTGCTGCTGGCTGTCGTCTGCGCCAGCGTCGCGTGTGGAAAAAAAGGACCGCCACTGGCGCCGTTCGCGCGGGTGCCGGCGGGCGTGACGTCGGTCACTCCGCAGCGCGTCGGCAACGACGTCT
>Ga0193741_1000297_pt1 | contig 14325 bp, 14 predicted proteins | sample L2s2metaG_FD_143059 | JGI IMG/M metagenome (GOLD analysis project Ga0193741, IMG submission 143059) | Soil microbial communities from a riparian zone of the East river system, Colorado, United States - L2s2 | ecosystem: Environmental > Terrestrial > Soil > Riparian zone | place: USA: East River...
GCTCGGCCAGACGGGGCTCGGCGTGCTCGGGCTGAGGCTCCAGCACGTCTTCGGTGCTGTCGCGGTCGGATGTCTGCTGCTCGGTCATTCGTTGCCGCACGAAAGTCGTTCCCCATGCTCCGGCCGTCAAACGGCGAGCTCGGCATAGGATCGCCGCGATGAAGGTCAGAGCCGCCGTGCTGGAGCAGTTCGGGCACCCGCTCGCCGTCCAGGAGATCGAGCTCGCGGAGCCGAAGGCCGGCGAGGCCCTCGTGCGGCTCGAGGCCTGCGGCGTCTGTCACACAGACCTGTACTCCGCGTCGGGCGCCGACCCGACGGGATACTCGGACTGCGTGCTCGGCCACGAGGGCGCCGGCGTGGTCGAGAAGGTCGGCCCCGGCGTCACGCTCGTTCAGCCCGGCGACCACGTGGTCACCCTCTTCGCGCCCGAGTGCGGGGAGTGCGTGCACTGCCTCGATCCGCGCACGAACCGGTGCGTCGCGATCCGCGACCAGCAGGGGCTCGGCCTCCTGCCGGACGGCACGACGCGGTTCTCACGGAACGGCGAGGAGATCCGGCACTTCATGGGCACCTCGACCTTCGCCGAGCACACCGTCGTCCCCGAGATCGCGCTCGCGAAGGTGAATCCCGAGGCGCCGCTCGCCGCTTGCGCCCCGTTCGCCTGCGGTCTCTCGACCGGGATCGGCGCCGCGCTATACACGGCGCGCGTGGCGCCCGGCTCGACGTGCGTCGTCTTCGGCTGCGGGCTCGTCGGCCTCGGCGCCGTGATCGGCTGCCGGCTCGCGGGCGCCGACGGGATCGTCGCCGTCGACCTCTCGGAGGCAAGGCTCGAGGAGGCGCGCCGCCACGGAGCCACCGACACGCGCGTGGCCGCGGAGGGCTTCGTGGACTGGATCCACGCCGAGACCGGCGGCTTCGGGGCCGACTTCACCTTCGAGGCGACCGGGAACGTCCAGGTGATGCAGCAGGCCGTCGAGGCGGCTCGGGAGGCCTGGGGGCTCGCCACGATGATCGGCGTGGCGGGCAAGGGCGAGACGCTCGACGTCGTCCCGCGGCTCCTGATCACCGGCCGACGCGTCACGGGCTCGTCGTTCGGCGGCGTCAAGGGCCGGTCGCAGGTTCCCGAGCTCGTCGACCGCTGGCTCGCCGGCGACTTCGACGCCGAGGCGCTGGTCACGAACAGGATCCCACTCGACGACGTCAACGAGGCGTTCGAGGCAATGGAGCGTCAGGAGGGCATCCGAACCGTAATCACGTCGTTCGCCTGAGCGTTAAGCCACGATCAATACGGCGCGGCGTACGCTGACCTCGTGACCTTGCGTTCGGCGGTCGCCCTCTCGCTGCTGCTCGCCGGGCTCATGACGCCCTCGGCGGCGGCGGTGACCGGTGAGATGCGCACGCTCTACGTGCTTGCCACCTGGGGGCCCGTGCCGTTCACCAATGACGACCTGCTGCGCGTTGGCACCGAGACCGACGCCTTCTTCCGCGCCTCCTCCGGTGGGCGATTCTCCATGCCGCCCGCGGTGGCCGGTCCGGTGCAGCTGCCGCGGGCGGTCTTCTCGAACTGTGACGCGACGTCGCTTCGGGTCGCGATGCCGGCGTCGATGTTCACGCCGTACGAGCGGATCATTTTCGTGACCCCAATCGTTGACGGGTGTCCGTTCTTCGGCGAGGCGAACCCCACCGAGGTGCTCCTGAACGGCCGGCTGTTCAGGGCGCTCGCCGCGCATGAGCTCGGCCACACGCTCTCGTTGGGGCATGCGAGCCGTTGGACGTGCAATCGGCGGTGCTCGATCGACGAGTACGGCAACGCATTCAGCGCCATGGGGAGCGGAGACGGCGACTTAAACGCGTGGGAAAAGTCCGCGCTCGGGTGGCTCGGCGGCATCGTCCGCCCGAGGGGAAACGCGACGCACGAGCTCGGTCCCGTCGAGGGCCCGACGCTCCTGCCGCAGGCATTGGTTGTCAGGACGGCGGCGAGCGAGTTCTGGTTCGAGTCGCGCGGGCTGGCGACGCCCTCGTTCACCGGGGACTCCGTACAGCCGGCGGGCGTCGCGGTCGTTGCGGGGCCGGCGCCCGGCGGGGAGCTCTCGCAGTATCCGCGCGAGAACCTGCTCCTGCCCAACCCGGCCGGCGGAGCCCGCTTCGCGTACGCGCCGGGCGAGGCCTTCGTCCGTCGCGGGATCTTCCGGGTGACCGTCAAGCGGCACGCGCTGCAGAGCGCGGCGCTCCGATTCGAGTGGCTCGACCGGGTCGGACCGGGACGTCCGCGACTGCGCGTGCGCACAACGCGGGGCCGGGTCCGTCTTTCGTGGGACGCCGCGCGCGAGCGCGGCAGCGGCATCGACAGCTACACGGCGGTCATCGACGGCCGGGCGGTGCGCACGTTCCGCTCCGACATCCCGCTCACGACCTGGACCGCGGCCTTCCGGGTCGCACGAGGCTCACATCGGGTGGGCGTCTACGCGACCGACCGGGCCGGGAACCGCGGACGCCTGGCGTCCGCACGCGTCCGCCTCCGCTAGCGCCCCTCAGGGCCGGATGTTCTGATTGAGCCGGAAGACGTTGTCCGGATCCCAATCGCGTTTGAGCGCGAACAGCCGCTCGGCCTTGGCATCGCCATAGATCGACGTGACCCGCTCGTCGGCCTCGGAGACGTCGTTCACGTAGCGCCCGGCCGATGCGAACGGCGATACGCCGGCCACCGCCGCGCGTCCCCATTCGCGGCACGCCTCGTCCAGCGCGGCATCGTCCCACTGGATCTCAGCGGCCAGCCAGAAGCTCGCGTCCCGCCCGGTGAACGCAGTGGCGTCCTCCGGAACGCTTGCGATCGCTCCGCCCCAGGCCCAGGTCGAATAGCCGCCCTCCGCGCCTCTCGGTACTTGGGAGACATGCTCGACGGCCAGGTCGACGAGCTCGTCGGGGAGCGAGTGGAGAAACGCGCTCTTCATGTAGAAGCGGTGACCCCACTCCATCGCCTCGTCGTTGAGGTGCTGGGCCTCGAGGTACGGCTTCGCGTCGAACGAGCCGTCGATCGGCGGCCCGAACGCTTGCAGCGCCGCGAGATCCCGCTCCGCCTGCTCGAGAGGCCCGCAGTGGTGGGCGGAGACAGTTGCGACCGGCTCGCCTCCGGCGAGCCCGACGCCGAAGCTGGTCCAGAGCTCGTCGCGGCCGGTCTCGACTGTCTCCCGAAACAAGGCTGCAAGCTCCCGTGCTCGTTCGACCGGGTGGAAGACTGTGCCGTGCGTGACCACGCCGTCGAGCGGGCTCAGGCGAAACGAGAACGAGGTTGCGATCCCGAAGTTCGCGCCCGCCCCGCGCAGTCCCCAGAAGAGGTCTGGGTTCTCCTCCTCGCTCGCTCGCTCGAGGCGGCCGTCCGCGGTCACGAGCTCGACCTCGAGGAGGTTGTCGATCGTGAGGCCGTGCTTTCGCTGCAGCCGGCCCATCCCGCCGCCGAGTGTCAGCCCGGCGACACCGGTGTGCGAGACCACTCCGACCGGGCAGACGAGCCCGAACGACTGCGCCTGATCGTCGAGCTCTGCGAGGAGCGAGCCGCCGGAGGCTCGCGCGGTGCGCGCGCCTGGATCGACGTCCACGCCCCGCATGCGGGAGAGGTCGATCACGATCCCGTCGTCGCAGGTGGAGAGGCCGGGGATGCTGTGGCCGCCGCACCGGACGGCGACGAGCAGATCCTCCTCGCGGGCGTGCCGCACGGCTGAGATGACGTCGTCGGCGTGCGTCGGTCGAACGATCAGCGTCGGGTAGCGGTCGGCGAGCCCGTTCCACACTGCGCGCGCCGAGTCATAGCCCGGGTCGCCGGGCCGGACGATCTCGCCGTCGAAGCTGCCCTCGAGCTCAGGCAGCTGCGAAGCGCTTCTCGGCCCGGGCGCGGCGGCGCGCCGCCTCGACCTCGCGGTCCTTCGGCGCCGCCGTCGTGACGAGCTCGCCGAGGAGTCGCAGCGAGGCCTCGGTCACCTCGTCGACCGCGCGCTCGAAGGCCTGCTCGTTCGCCTGCGACGGCTTCGTGAAGCCGCTGATCTTGCGCACGTACTGCAGCGAAGCCGAGCGGACCTCGTCCTCGGTTGCCGATGGCTCGAAGTTGAAGAGCGTCTGGATGTTTCTGCACATGTGCCTGATGCTAGATCGTCTCGAGGGTCGCGCGTCGCCTGCCCTCGATCTCGAAGAACCGGAACAGCGCGTAGGCGACTGTGGCGTACGCCACGCCGATCGCGAGCTCGGTCCAGACCAGGCTCGCGACGTCGCCGAGCGACGCACCGTCGGCGATCTCCCGCGCCGCCTCGATCCCGTGGGTGAGCGGCAGCGCCCGGCCCACGGCCTCCATCCAGTTCGGCAGCGCGTCGAGCGGGACGTTCACGCCGCAGAAGAGGAGGAGCGAGAAGACCACGAGGTTGGCGAGGAAGAAGACGTCCCGCGCACGCAGCCCGATCGCGCCGACGAGCAGGCCGAGCGAGGTGCACGAGAAAGCGCTCACCGCCACGACGACTGCGAGCGCCGGCAGCTGCGAAGCGGAGAGCTCGAAGTCGAGGAGCAGCCAGCCGACGAAGAATGCGAAGGCCGACGTGATGATCCCGTTCACGATCAGCGGCAGCGACCGGCCGAGGAAGAGCGGCAGGCGGTTCGCGGGGCTCGCCATCAGCGGCGACAGCGTCTGCGTCCAGCGCTCACCGCCGATCGTCATCGCCATGCCGTACACGCCCGCCATCGCCGTGAGCTGCACGGCGTTGCCGGTTACGAAGAAGGTGTCGTCCTCCAGCTCCGCGAAGCGGCCGATGTAGGCGAAGAACAGCACCTGGAAGACCGGAGCGCCGAGCATCGTGGGGATGTAGTGCGTCGGGTGCATCCAGTTGAAGAGGGCGCGGTACGACAGGTAGCCGCCGACGAAGAAGACCCGGAGATCGTTGTTCATGCGATCGCCAGCGTCGCCCGCTCCCGCGCGAGCCGCTCGAAGTGCCGCAGCGCGTAGTGGCCGATGACGAGGTAGACGGCGCTGAGGAGGAGGCACATTCCGATCTCCGGCCAGGGGTTGCCCGCGATCGCCGCCTCCCGGAGCGCGTTGATGCCCCACGTCGGCGCCAGCACCCAGGACAGCGGGGCCACCCAGCCCGGGAGCAGCGACAGCGAGACGAGCAGGCCCGTCACGAGCCAGACGGGGAACTCGAGCAGGTTGGAGAGCGCATTGGCGTTCCGGTAGAGCACGAAGGTGGAGGCGAGAACCAGGCCGAGCAGCCCGAGCCCCAGGACGGCGGCGGGCAGTGCGACGAGGAATGCGACCGGATGGGCTACGTCGAGCGGCACGTCGAAGAAGAGCCAGCCCCAGAACAGCGTCGCGGTCAGCGAATACAGCCCGATCGACGCGGTCGCGATCGTCAGGGGGACGATGATTAGCAGGAGCGGCGGAGGCACGGCGATCGAGTACTCGAGCACTCCCTGCCACCGCTGCCACTGGATCGCGCCGCCGGAGCCGAACAGCGTCGACGACCAGATCCCCATCATCCCGGCGCCGAGCGCGACGTAGAGGAGCGTTCCTTCCCGCGCGCCGGCTTCGAACATGAAGTAGGCGACCGAGGCGAAGATGATCGGCTGGAGCACCGAGGTGAGGATGTAGAAGCTGGACAGCGTCAGGTTCTTCACGTAGAAGCGCCAGCCGACCCAGAGGAGACGTGGGACGTTCACGAGCGCTCCAACGTCGCGTGGCGTCGGCCCTGGTTCTCGAAGAATCGAAGGAGCAGGTAGCCGGCGGCGAGGTACGCGACGCCGAGAAGCAACTCCGTGCCGACCAGGTCGAGCACGGAGGACGCCGATGCTCCGTCGACCACCTCGCGCGCTGCTTCGATCGCGTGGGTGAAGGGAATCCACTGCGAGACGGTCTGCATCCAGTCGGGCAAGTCCGAGAGCGGGACATTTGCGCCCGTGAAGATCAGGAGAAAGCCGAACAAGACGTTCGAGAGCACCGCCGCCTCGCGAACGCGGAGCGCGAGGGCGGCGTTGATCAGCCCGAGCCCTGTGCAGGAGAAGGCTGCGACGATGATGACGAGGGCGAGCGCCGGGATCGATTCCGCAGGAATCTCGACGCCGAGGATCAGCGAGCCGACGAGGAGCGAGAAGGCGGCGACGAACGCGCCGTTCAAGACAACCGGAACGGCGCGGCCGAAGAAGAGCGGGAGACGGGCAGCAGGGCTGACGAGGATCGCCCCGAGCGTGTTCTGGTACTTCTCACCGCCGACGAGATACATCATCGCGAACAAGCACGGGACGGCCGCGTACTGGATTGCGTTTCCCACGACGTAGAACTCGTCCGAAGCAAGGCCGGCCGACCGCCCGATGTACGCCATCAACAGGATCTGGAAGATCGGCGCGACGACGAGGCTCGGGATGTAGATCATCGGCGTCAGCCAGTAGAAGAGTGCGCGGTAGCTCATGAGGCCGCCGACCGCGAAGATCCGGACAGCCGTCATGTCAACGAGAGCGTCGCGCGCTTGCGGGCTGCGCCGAGGACGCGGTCGAGCGCCAGCACCCCGAGCGAGACGTATGCGACGCCGAGGGCGAGGCAGAGGGCGAGGTCTGGCCAAGGAGTCCCACCGAGCGCCGACTCGCGAATCGCGTTCATCCCCCAGGTCGGCGCGAGCACCCAGGAGATCGGGCGCACCCAGTCCGGCAGGAGCACGAGCGGGACGAGGAAGCCGCCGATCAGCCAGACCGGATACTCGAAGAGATTCCCGAGCGCCCAGGCGGCGCGGAAGCGGACGAACGAGACGGCAAACAGGAAGCCGAGCGCGCCGAATGAGAGGACGGTGCCGACGATCGAGACCCCGAAGGCGACCTTGTGCTCGACGGTCAGGTCGATGCCGAAGACAAAGCGGCCGAAGAGGAGCGTCGCGACCAGGCAGTAGATCCCGATCGTGCTCATCGCGAGCGTGATCGGGAGGAGGATGAGGGAGAAGTGCGGTGGGGAGGCGACGAGCGCCTCGAGGGTGCCGTGCCACCGCTCCCGCTGCATCGCGCCGCTCGCGGTCGTGCTCGTTGCCGACCACATGCCCATCACCGCGGCGCCGAGGGATGCGTAGAGGAGCGTCTTTGGGTCAGTGCCCACACGAAACATCAGGAACGCGACGGTCGCGAAGAACAGCGGCCAGATGATCTGGAAGAGGCCCTCGAAGGGCGAGCGGGAGATCGCCTTGAATTGGAAGTACCAGCCGAAGGCGAGGAGCCTGAGAACCTTCACTCTTCCGAGGAAACGAGCGCGACGTAGGCGTCTTCGAGCGACGGCTCGCGCCGAGACACCCGGCCGACGTTGGCGCCGTTCAGCCGGCCGAGGATTGCGTGCGTGAGCTCTACGTCTGCGGGTGTCTGGACGATCAGCACCTGCGCCTGCTCCCGCTCTTCGACCGAGACCGCGTTGACGCCGGGGAGCTCGCGGACGCGCTCGACGGTGCCCTCGGGGATCCCGAAGATCTCCACCTCGACGATGGCGCCCTCGGCGACGTTCTGCTTCAGCTGCGCGGGCGTCCCGTGCGCCACGATCTCGCCCCTGTTGATCACGGCGATCCGGTCGCAGAGCGCGTCCGCCTCGAACATGTAGTGCGTCGTCAGGAGCACGGTCTTGCCGCCCTCGACGAGTGACGCGATCGTCGCGCGCAGCTCTCGCGCGCCGACCGGATCGAGGCCGATCGTCGGCTCGTCGAGGAAGACGACCGGCGGATCGTGGAGGAGTCCGCGCGCGACATGCAGGCGCTGCTTCATCCCGCGGGAGTAGCCCTCGGTGCGTTCCTGTTCGCGTCCCGTCAGGCCGACGAGCTCGAGCAGGCTCGCGATCCGCTGCTTCTGCTCTCCCGGCGGCACCCCATACAGCTCGGCGAAGTAGCGGAGGTTGTCGTAGCCGGAGAGGCGCTCGTAGACGCCCCGCTCGCCGCCGAAGACGTACCCGATTCGCTTGCGCACCTCGCGCGCGTCCTTGACGACGTCGTGGCCAAGGACCCTCGCCGTGCCCGAGGTCGGGATCAGGAGGGTGATGAGCATCTTGATCGTCGTTGTCTTGCCGGCGCCGTTGGGGCCGAGGAGCCCGAAGAGCTCGCCCTTCTCGATCGCGAAGCTGACGCCGCGGACCGCCTCGACGTCCATCCACTTGCGGCGGATGGTCCCGGTCGACGTGCGGTAGGTGCGGTGGAGGTCGACAGCCTCGATGACGGACATTGCCTTGAGCCTAGCCACGCGCGCGGAGCCGCTCGACCAGGATTTCCAATCGGGCCTCTAGGTCGTGCCCCAGCCGCCTCCGCCTGGCGTCTCGATCCGAAGGTTGTCGCCGGGCTCGAGGTCGACGGTCGCCTTCGCCGGCAGCTCTCGGCCGTTCAGGAGGTTGCGGCCCGGTTCTGCTGGGCCGCCGCCCTCGGCGCCGGTGGGTGCGTTGGCGCGGCGCTCTGACAGGATCGAGGCGCGGCAGGCCTCGAGCGCCTCCACCTCTCGCACGACGCCGTCCCCACCCCGATGCCGCCCCTCGCCGCCCGAGCCGAGCCGCAGCTCATGGCACCGAACTCGCAGCGGATACGCGAGCTCGAGTGCCTCGACCGGCGTCGTCAGCGTGTTCGACATCGTCACGTGGACGCCGCTCGGCCCGTCACCTTCCGGGCACGCACCCTGCCCGCCGCCGATCGTCTCGTAGTAGGTGAAGCGGTCGTTGCCGAGCGTCAGGTTGTTCATCGTCCCCTGTCCCTGGGCAGGCACCGGGACAGCCCGGCCGAGCGCGCGGAAGAGCACGTCGACGATCCGGCAGGAGGTCTCGACGTTGCCTCCCGCGACCGCGGCTCCGGGAACGGCGTTGACGAGCGAGCCCCGAGGCGCGTCGACGGTGACGGGGGCGAAGGCGCCGGCCGATGCGGGCACGTCCGGCGCGGTCAGGCAGCGCACGACGAAGTACGCCGCCGACTTGGCGACCGAGAGTGGGCAGTTGAGGTTGCCGTCGTGCTGCGCGTCCGTGCCGGCGAAGTCGATCTCGAGCTCGTCCCCGGCGACGGTGACGGCGGCGCGGATCGACAGCGTTCCCTCCGGCGCCTCGAGCACGTCGCTCGCCTCGAAGCGGCCGTCCGGGAGCCCGGCGATCCCGGTGCGGACGATCCGCTCCGAGTAGGCGAGGAGCTCGTCCATCGCCGCCCGGACGCCGTCGGCGCGGTGCCGCGAGCAGAGCTCAGCGACGCGCTCGTCGGCGAGGCGGTGAGCGGCGAGCTGGGCGCGGAAGTCGCCCATGCGCTCGTCCGGGTTCCGCATCCGGGCGGCGAGCTCGTCGAGCGTTTCGGGCTCTAGCCGCGTCGGCGCGATCACGACGCCCTCCTCCTCGAGCGTGCGCGACTCGGCGGGCATGCTGCCGGGCTCGACGCCGCCGACATCGGCGTGGTGGGCTCGAGTCACGGCGAACCCGACCTCCGTGCGCGAGACGAGGGTGATGTCGGGGAGGTGCGTGCCGCCGGCGAAGGGGTCGTTGAGGACAAAGACGTCCTCGCGGCCGGGGTCGTGGCGCATGACCGCCGCGACTGCGTCCGGCATGGCGCCGAGGTGGACCGGGATGTGCTCGGCCTGCGCGACCATGCGGCCGCTCTCGTCGAAGAGCGCGGTCGAGCAGTCGCGGCGCTCCTTGATGTTCGCGGAGAACGCCGACCGGATCAGCGCCGCGCCCATCTCCTCGGCGACTCCGCGGAGCGCGTGTCCGAGAACTTGGAGCTGAATATTCACGCTCTCGTGAGCCTCCAGATGCCACCATCCCTAACCCCCACCCACCCGGGGGAGACCCAGCAGGTGGCGCCATCGAGCTCGACCGTCGCCGGGCCGGCGACGGTCGAGCGCGGGTGGGAGGGCAGCGCGAGCGGAGGCCCAGGGCGCACCTCGGCGGTCCGGACGGCCACCAGCTCGAGTGGCCGCGCGCGATCCGCATGCCCGTAACGCTCCTCGTGGAGCTCGTGGAACCGGTCCGCGAGCCGAGGCCCGAGCGGCACGGACAGCTCGAACGACTGTCCCCGGTAGCGCAGATCCGCTTCTCCCTCCGCCGGGAGGTCACTGACGTCGGCGAGCGGCCGGACCTCGCTCCGAACGTGGTCCCGCCGCTCCTCTCCGACCGCGAGCCCGAGGGCCGAGAGCACACCGGCGGCCTCCGGCACGAGCACCGTCGTGATCCCGAGGCCGTCGGCGAGATCGCAGGCGTGGAGCGGCCCGGCACCGCCGAACGCGACGAGCGCCAGGCCGCGCGGGTCGCGACCCCGCTCGACCGAGACGACCCGTAGGGCGCGCAGCATCTCGGCGTTCACGACCTCCACGACGTCCGCCGGGTCGAGTCCCTCGAGAGCCCGCTCGGCTGCGGCCTGATCGAGCTCGAGGCCGTCGGCGAGCCGCCCCGGGATCCGGCCGAGGAGCAGGTTCGCGTCGGTGACGGTCGGCTCAAGCCCGCCTGACCCGTAGCACGCAGGTCCCGGGTCGGCTCCGGCGCTCTCGGGCCCGACGCGAAGCGCCCCGCCCGCGTCGACCCAGGCGATCGACCCGCCCCCCGCCCCGACCGTGTGGACGTCCACGCTCGGGAGCCGGATCGGAAAGCCGGCGATCGTGCGCTCGCTTGACCGCTCGACCGCGCCACCGGAGATCAGGCAGACGTCCGAGGACGTCCCGCCCATGTCGAAGGCGATCGCGTCGGAGAAACCGGCGAGCTCCGAGATGCGCGCTGCACCGACCACCCCGCCGGCGGGCCCGGACAGCAGCGCCCAGGAGGCATGCGCGGCTGCTTCCTCCAGCGACGCGACGCCGCCCGAGGAGCGCATCACGAGCGGCTGCGGCAACGCGGCCTCGGCGCAGCGATCGCCGAGCGCGCGCAGGTAGCTGCCGAGCCGCGGACCGAGGTACGCATCCGCGGCAGTGGTCGACGCCCGCTCGTACTCCCGGAACTCCGGCGAGACCTCGTGCGAGGCGACGACGTGAGCAGAGGGCAGCCGTCGGGAGATCTCTGCGACCACGGCGCGCTCATGGCTCGGATCCCGGAAGGAGAAGAGCAGGCAGACGGCGACCGCCTCGGCGTCGAGTTCTGGAAGGGAGCCCAGGTCGAGCGCGTCGACGACGCCGTCCGGCCCGATCCGCTCGCGCACGCCGTAAGAGCGCTCGATCGGGACCAAGGGCTCGGGATGGCGCTCGCAGAGCCGGTAGAGGTGCGCCCGGTCCTGCCGGCGCAGGTGCAGGAGGTGCTCGAACCACGCCGGCGCCACGAACGCCGTCCGCGCGCCCTTCCGCTCCAGCAGCGCGTTCGTCGCGACCGTCGTCCCGTGCGTGAACCGCTCGAGCTCGTCGGCTCCGACCGCCTCCGCCGCCGCGAGCACCGACTCCTCCTGGCGCTCCGCCGTTCGCACCTTCGCCGTGCGCAGCTCGCCGTCCGCGATCAACACCGCGTCGGTGAACGTTCCGCCGACATCCACGCCGAGGACTGCCATCCGTCGCCCGGCATCTAGTCTCGCGGCATGGCGACCTCCATGGAGATCGCACTGCGCGGCCCATCCGGAGAGTCGGTCGACCTCTGGCGGACGATCGTCTCCCACGGCGTTGCGTCGCTCCCACCCGCCGACCTCGACGAGGACGCCGAGGTGATGACGGTCACCCTGCCCGTCGCCGGAGCCAAGCCGCGAACCGTCCGCATCCGTCAGGGCCGGAAGGGCAAGGCGAAGGTGGACGTCCTCGGCCCGGCGCTCGGCGCTCGAGCCCGTGCCGGTCTCCGAGACTCGGTGCGCCGCGTCCTGAACCTCGACGAGGACCTCGCCCCGCTCTACGAGGTTGCGAAGACGGACGACGACCTGGCCTGGATCGCCATAGGCGCCGGCCGTATGGCTCGGGGAGCCACGGTCTTCGAGGACGTCGTGAAGACGATCTGCACCACCAACTGCACCTGGTCGGCGACCGTGCGAATGGTCGGCGCGCTCGTCGACAACCTGGGTGAGCCCTCCGCCGGCGGCCACGGGCGCGCGTTTCCCGCGCCTCAGGCGATGGCCAGGGCCCCCGAGGCGTTCTACCGCGACGTCGCGCGGGCCGGCTACCGCGGCGCCTACCTCCGCGCCCTCGCCGCCTCCGTGGCCGACGGCTCCCTCGACCTCGAGGCGCTCGCGACCGCCTCGCCCGACGACCTCCGGGACGACGAGCTCGAGCAGCAGCTGCTCGCCCTCCCAGGGGTCGGGCCGTATGCCGCCGCCCACATCATGATGCTGATCGGACGCCACTCGCGGTTGATCCTCGACTCCTGGACCCGGCCCACCTACGCCAGGCTCAACGGCGGGCGAAAGGCGGGCGACCGGACGATCGAGCGCCGCTTCCGCCGCTTCGGCCCGTATGCGGGGCTCGCGTTCTGGCTCTACCTGACCCGCGACTGGGTGAAGGAGTCGTAAAGCCCGCGGCGAAATCAGAACGTTTCTCCGCCGTCTGGCGTATCGTTTGACGGCGTGAAACGCCTGCTCGCCGTCATGTTCGTCGCAGCCGTCAGCCTCGGCGTCGCAGCACCGGACGCCGCGCGCAAGCCTGTCGTCATCGCGCCCGGCGTAACGATCGGCGGCGTCCCGGTCGGGGGCAAGATGTCCGAGGCCGCGAGGACGCGCGTCGAGGCGGCGTTCGGCCGACCGCTCCGCCTGCAGTTCCGCGACAAGCGCTGGCGGATCAGCCCTCGATACCTCGGTGCCAGCGCCGGCATCGACGGCGCGGTCGCGCGGGCGCTCCTCGCGCCACCGCGCGCGCGTGTTCGCCTCCAGGTTTCCTCCGCGCAGCCGCGGATTCGCCGCTACGTCAACCGCCTCGACCGGCTCTTCTCATACGAGGCCGTGGACACCCAGGTGGTCGGCGCGGCCGGGGGACGACCTCAGTTCACCGAGGCGAAGACGGGCCTCACCGTCGAGAAGGCCGGGATGGCGAAGGCGATCACCCGTGCGCTGGCGAGTACCAACAGGCGCAGGCCGATCGAGCTGATCGTGAGGACCGTCGAGCCGAAGGTGACGCCGGCGACCTACGGCCCGGTCGTGATCATCCACCGCGGCTCGAACAGGCTCTCGCTCTTCGACGGCCCGACGCTCGTGCGCCGGTTCGGGGTCGCAACCGGCAGCGCCGACTATCCGACACCGCTCGGCAACCACAGCATCGCGACGAAGCAGATGAATCCTTGGTGGATCCCGCCGCCCGACTCCGAGTGGGCCAAGGACAAGAAGCCGGTCCCGCCGGGGCCCGGCAACCCGCTCGGAACCCGGTGGATGGGCCTCACCGCACCGCTCGTCGGTATTCACGGGACGCCCGACGCGGCGTCGATCGGCTACTCGGCCTCCCACGGCTGCATCCGCATGCGCGTGCCGGAGGCGGAGTGGCTCTTCGAGCAGGTCGACGTCGGCACGCCGGTCCTGATCGTCCCGGCCTAGCGGGTCGCGTCAAGAGCGCCCGTGAGCGGGCGGGGCATCTTGTCGAGATCGAGCGCGGCGACCAGATAGGACGCGTAGCGGAGCTTGCGGCGGCCGCCGCTGCCCATGAAGCGCCGCAGCTGCTCCTCCACGGGTTGGCCCTGCCACGCCGGCTGCTTCTGGAGTGTTCGGAAAGCCTGGATGTCGCCCCGAAATGAAGCGATGCGCTGGACCGATCCAGCCCCAAGGGCCCGGATCAGCTCATCCTCGAGGTCTCGGACGCAGACGTAGAAACCGAGCCGCTCCATGTCGGCGCGGGTTAGGTTCGACCCGAAACCGGCTCGCTCGAGGCCGCGACGGAACTCGTCCTCCTCCTGCTCGTCGCAAAGACCGGCAAGCCTGAGCCCCTGGCCTCGGGGGCCATACAGCTCGAGGAAGCGTCCGATCGCCTGGGCGCCTCCCATCGCGACAACGCTGACGCCCTCCGCTTCGAGGTCGCGGCCCTGCCGCTCGGCGAGCGTCTCGATCGCGTACCGGTCGCTGACTCCCTCGACGAGCATCACCGTTCCGGCGTCCTGTTCCATATGCTTCACTCCTAGCACCGGCGCCGACCAAGGAGAGTCATGCGTCCAGCACTCATGTCCATCGCGAAGGGCTTTTCGACCTATTCGGAGGGTATGAGGCTTGCTGGAACGAACGCTCAACTTGGGAATCCTGGCGCATGTAGACGCCGGTAAGACGACTCTCACCGAGCGGCTGCTCTACGCCGCCGGCGTCATCGACGAGCTCGGACGCGTCGACGACGGCACCACCCAGACAGACACCCTGCCGCTCGAGCAGCGGCGCGGGATCACGATCAAGTCCGCCGTCGTTGCGTTCGCGATCGACGACGTCCGCGTCAACCTGATCGACACGCCGG
>Ga0193741_1000298_pt1 | contig 14305 bp, 18 predicted proteins | sample L2s2metaG_FD_143059 | JGI IMG/M metagenome (GOLD analysis project Ga0193741, IMG submission 143059) | Soil microbial communities from a riparian zone of the East river system, Colorado, United States - L2s2 | ecosystem: Environmental > Terrestrial > Soil > Riparian zone | place: USA: East River...
CAGCCAGATGAACCGGATGGACCGTCCGGGCCTGCGCTTGGCGCCGAACGCGACCACCTCGCCGAACGGGAGGAACGGCTCGGGGACCTGCAGCGTGATGGTCCGCGAGTCGAAGTCGGTCTGCGCCGCCAGATGAGGCTTCTCCCGATAGCGCAGGGGTTTGACGAGGACCTCGAACCCGTCGGTCGCGGGCAGGCCGGCCAGCATCCGGCCGGCGCGGCCGTCCGACAGATCGTCCACCGTGGAGGTGAGATGCACGGGCGTAAGGCTAGCCAGGCCCGGAGGGATCGGTCGGGGCGGGCGGATTCGAACCGCCGGCCTCCTGCTCCCAAAGCAGGCGCGCTGCCAGGCTGCGCTACGCCCCGTCCGATGGATGCTAACGCGCCAGCCGGACGGGAGCGTCCAGGATCGAGAGCGAGAGCGTGACCCGCTCCGCTCGGGGGGCCGCACAGACGCCTCGATCCGGTTCGGTCCCATGGTCACGGGTGATACAAAGGGAACCCGATGCGCACCCTCCCTCGACCCCCCGTCGCCCTGCAGGACGCCGCGGTCGACCTCCGCAGCGTGACGCGACTGTTCGGCGCGGCACCCGCGCTCGTCCGCGTCGACCTGTCGATCGAGCGAGGAGAGGCGGTCGTCCTGCGGGGACCGAACGGAGCCGGCAAGAGCACGCTGCTTCGGATCGTCGCGACGGCGCTCTCGCCGACCTACGGTGGCGGATCGGTGCTCGGATTCGACCTCGCAACCGAGCGCGAGGAGATCCGTCGGCGTTCGGAGCTCCTCACGCACCGAACGCGCCTGTACGAAGAGCTCTCCGCGCGCGAGAACCTCGAGCTGTTCGCTGATCTCCTCGGCATCAGCCGCGTCCGCGTAGGGGAGGCGCTCGAACGCGTCGCGCTCGCCGACGTGGCGGACGAGCGCGTGAGGACGTTCTCCGCGGGGATGCGCCAGAAGGTCGCGGTCGCCCGCGCGATCGTCCGCGATCCCGAACTCCTCCTTCTCGACGAACCCACCACCGGTCTCGACGCCGCTGCCCGTCAGGCGGTGGACGACATGATGCTGCGTGCCTCGCGCGAGGGACGAACGCTCGTGATCGCGACACATCACGGGGTCGCGCCCGGCCTCGCCGCCCGCGTCGTCACGATGCGCGATGGTTCCGTGGAGACCGGCTCGTGACCTTCGCGCGCCAGGCGAGCGTGATCGCCCGCAAGGACCTCCTGATCGAGGTGCGCGGACGACACGCGGTCGGGACGCTGCTCCCGTTCGCGGCGACCGTCCTCGTGGCGTTCGGGTTCGCGTTCGGCCCGGGGCGGGACATCCTCGAACGGGTCGCGCCCGGTCTCCTCTGGATGGCGTTGTTGTTCTCGGCCGTCATGGCGTCCCGCCGCACGTACCAGACGGAGGCGGAGGACGGCGCCCTCGAAGGGCTGCTGCTCGCGCCGATCGACAAGGCCGCCGTCTACCTCGGGAAGACCTTCGCCGTGACGGTCGAGCTGCTCGCGCTCGTGATCGCCGTGCTCCTGCTCGTCGTGGTGCTGTTCGACCTCTCGGTCGCGAGCCCTTTCCTGCTGGTCGCCGCGTTCGTGCTCGGGGTCGTCGGACTCGCGGCGGTGGGGAGCCTCTTCGGGGTCGTCGCCGAGTCGGCGCGAACGCGCGAGGCGATCTTCCCGATGCTGGTCCTACCGCTCGTCGCACCGGTGCTGATCGCGGGTGTCCGCGCCACCGATCTCGCGGCGGCGGGGCGTTCGGGCGAGGTGCTCGCGTGGCTCGGTCTGCTCGCCGCGTTCGACATCGTGTTCCTGTCGGTCGGGGTTCTGGTGTTCGGCTACCTGTTGGAGGACTGATTGGCGGCGACCGCGGAACGCGCACTCGGCCGGGCGACGTCTCGCGGTGGCGAGCGAACGCTCGGCATCTCGGCGATCCTCGCCCTCGGGGTGTCGGCCGTGCTCTCACTCGTCGTGGCACCCCCCGACGCGGTGCAGGGTGAGGTCCAGAGGATCATGTACGTCCACGTCCCCGCTGCCTGGCTCGCCTACTTGTCGTTCTTCGTCGTCTTCGTCGCGAGCATCGCCTACCTGCGCACGAAGAAGACGCGATGGGACCGGGTCGCCGCCGCCTCGGCCGAGATCGGCGTGCTGTTCACGGCCCTCGCGATCGTCCTGGGGATGCTGTGGGGCAAGCCCGTCTGGGGCACGTGGTGGACGTGGGACCCGAGGCTCACGACGACCGCCGTCTTGCTCCTGATCTTCGTCTCCTATCTCGCGATCCGGCGCATCACGGACAACCCGTCGCGGCGAGCACGCTGGGCGGCCGTGGTGGGCATCGTCGGGTTCGTCGACGTGCCGATCGTGCACCTGTCGGTCGTGTGGTGGCGCTCGCTGCACCAGGGATCGACGGTGTTCCGGCTGGGAGGACCCGAGATCGAGGGGACGATGCTGCTCGCACTGCTCGTCGGCGTCGCCGCGTTCACCGTCACGTACGCGTACCTGATGACGCTCCGCCTGCGCGTCGGGCGGCTCGAGGAGCGGGCGGCGCGCGAGGCCCTCTCACCACTCGTCGGAGCCGAGCGCTGATGGCCCCCAACGTCGGATACGTGATCGCGGCTTACCTGGTCACCGCGATCGCGCTCGGCGGGTACACGCTGCGGCTGCTCGCCCGGGCACGCGGCGCGAAACGGCGCGCCCAGACGATCGCCGAACGCCGCCATGGAGGGGTTTGAAAGTACGGCGGCGAGAACGTCGGTTGGGCTGGATGGTTCTCTGGGCCTCGGTCGGATGCTCAGGCGTCCGCGAGCGCCTCGCGGGCCTGCGCGATCATGTCCTTCGCCTTCCCGCGTTCGACGCCGAACGGGGCCGCGTCCAAGTAGGTCTCGAAGGCCGTGATGGCCTCGTCCGGGCGGTCGAGCCCTCGAAGGAGGATGACGCCCTTGATGAACAGCGCCTCGGGGTAGCGCGGGTCGGTCGAGAGCGACCGTTCGACGGACCGCAACGCTTCCTCTGGGCGCCCGGACCGGAACAGGATGATCCCGACGTGCGCGAGTGCCTCCGCGTCATCCGGATCGAGCTCGAGGGCGACGGCATACTGGGAGAGCGACTCCTCGATCATCCCGGCATCCAGGTACCGGTGAGCGAGATCCAACCGCGCGGCGAGATCGTTCGGCTGCTCGTGTACGCGTTGCTCGAAGAACGCGAGCGGGTCGTCCGCGGCCTGGGGCGAGGAGGCCGCCTGCGTCTGCGGCTCGGCGTCGCGAGCCAGCGACGCCACCACGACGGCTAGGACGGTCCCACCGATCAGCACCGCGACCGCCCACGCGGGCACGCGACGGGGTTCGGCGGAGGCGGCTCGGACTCCCCGGCCCTCGGCCTGCCCCTCGAGCTCTTCGCCTGAGGCCCGCGCCGTCGACGCTTCGATCCCGGCCGAGGCCGCAGCGTCGCGACGGTCGAGCGCGCGCAGGACCCGCACCATGCGACCCTCGGTCTGCTCGCGGAATCGGAGGTAGCCGGCCTCGTCGAGCGCACCCGACGCGCGCGCGTCCTCGAGGTCGGCGAGCGATCGCAGGAGCGCCTCGCGCCGGTCCTCGAGGGGGTCGGCGAGCGGTTCGACCGGCGCGGGGGCTTCCCGCAGGAACCCGGCGACCACGCCCGCGCCCGCGAGGACCGCGAGACCCGCGACCGCGAACGCCACCGCGATCGGGTTCACCCGGGCTCCTGGAGGTTCGCCAGGTCGCGCTCGATCCGCGCTCGTTCGCTCGTGCTCGCGGCGATCTCGTCCCGCGGCGTCCGGCGCCGGACGAAGCCGATCCAGAGCGCCACCCCCACGAGGAGCCCGACGATCGGGATCGCCCACGGGAGGAGGTTCAGGCCGCGCCGTGTCGGTGCGAGCAGGATCCACTCGCCGTAGCGGTCGACGAAGAAGGCCCGGACCTGCTCCGGGCTCCGGCCCGAGCGGAGCTGTGTCTCGATCTCGGCCCGCATCTCGCCGGCGAGCGCGGATGGGGAATCGGCGACCGAGAGGTTCATGCAGACCGGGCATCGCAGCCCGGCGCCGATCTCGTGCACCCGGTCATCGATCGATGCCGGGCGGTCGGGACCACCGGACGCGAACACGGCGGCGAGCCCCACGACCGCGACGGCCGCGAAGAGCATCGCGAGCGTTCGGGTTCGGCCGCTCAATCGACGTTCCCGTCCCGGAGCGCGCTCTCGATCTCTCGGGTGAGCCACTCGTAGGTGACGGCGCCGGTCGTCTTCGCCGAGATCGAGCCGTCCGGCGCGATCACGAACGTCTCGGGCACGCCGAACACACCGTAGGCGATCGCCGTACGCGAATCGGGATCGGCCGCGAGCGGCCAATCACCTCCGAGCTCGTCCCGGAACGCGAGCGCCCCCTCGTCGGTGTCTTCGAACGAGACGCCGAGGATGACGACGCCGCGCTCGCGGTAGCGGCCCCATATGGCCTCGAGCGCCTCGTGCTCCTCGCGGCACGGCAGGCACCACGACGCCCAGAAGTTCACGACGACGACCTGTCCCTCGAGGTCACCGAGGTCGAGCGTGCCGCCGGCGTCGAGCCTCGGGAGGGAGAACGTCGGCGCCGGTTGTCCGATCAGCTCGCTGGGGAGCGCTCGGGGATCCCGCCCGACCCCCGACGCGAGCACCACCGCGAACAGCACGATCGGCGTGAGGACGAGTGCGACCAGCCTCCATCGCGAGCGGGGTCGCCCCGGACCGGCACGAGCGTCGTCCCGGTCGGGCCCTTCGATCTCGTCGACGTCGGCGGTCACACCGACACCTCGTCCCGGCGCTCCACGACCGGTTCGGGTCGCGGTGTGGTCGCGCGCCGCGGCCCGGACGGCCATGCCGCCACGATGCCGCCGAGCGCCATCACGGCGCCACCGAACCAAAGGAGTCCGATACCCGGGTTCACGAAGAAGCGGAACGAGGCGCGCGTCTGGTCCTCGACCGTGACGAGCGAGGCGTACAGGTCCGCCATGCCGTTGAAGGGCGTGCCGACCCGGATCGACGGCGTCCCGATCGGCTCGGACGACGCCGGGTACAGGTTGAGCGACGGCTGGAGGCGCACGACCTCTCGCCCGCTGTTCGGATCCAGCACCGTGAGCTCGGCGACCAGCACCCGTCGGTGCGGCTCATCCCTGGCCGTGAGCCCCTCGAAACGCAGGTCGTAGCCCTCCGCGTGCACGATCTCGCCCTCGGTGATCGTCACCTCCGACGAACGGTCCGAGAGCGCCGACCACGACACGCCGATGACCGCGACGATCAGTCCGAGATGCACCACGAGCCCCCCGTACAAGCGATGGTTCCTGGACACCGCGGCGACCGTGGCGCCGCCGATCGAGAGCCCTCGCGCGCGCCTCTGCGCCTGCACGCCCCGAACCATCTCGGCGATGGTCGCCGTCGCGACGAACGCCGCGAGCCCGAACACGACCACCGCGGCCAACCCCGCCCCCGCGGATGCGAGGACTATCGCGGTGGTGGCGGCGGCCCACATCGGGACCTGCAGGCGGCGAAGGACCGCCGAAAGCGACGCCGCTCGCCACGGCAGGAGGGGGCCGATCCCCATCAGGAACAGGAGCAGGAGCGCTACCGGCGCCGTGTTGCGGTTGAAGAACGGCGATCCCACCGAGACCTCCCCTCCCGTGACGGCCTCGGCGAGCAGCGGATAGATCGTCCCGACCAGGACGGTGAACGTGAGCACCAGCAACAGGACGTTGTTGCCGAGGAACACGCTCTCGCGCGAGAGCGGCGTGTCGAACGTCGCCTCGGCGCGCAGCGACTCCCGTCGCCACGCGATCAGCCCGAACCCTCCCAGCAACACCACGGTGAGGAACACGAGGTACAGGGGTCCGACGATCGAGTCGGCGAACGCGTGGACCGAGGCGAGGATGCTCCCACGCGTCAGGAACGTCCCGAGCACCGTGAGCGCGAACGTCCCCACGATGAGCGAGAGGTTCCAGACCTTCAGCATCCCTCGACGCTCCTGCACCATGACCGAGTGCAGGAACGCGGTCCCCAGCAGCCACGGCAGGAGCGCGACGTTCTCGACCGGGTCCCACGCCCAGTACCCGCCCCAACCGAGGACGCTGTACGACCACAGGGCGCCCAGCACGAGGCCGATCACGAGGAAGATCCAGGCCGCGATCGTCCATCGGCGGGTGATCCGCATCCACGCGTCGCTCACGCGACCGGTCACGAGCGCGGCGATCGCGAACGCGAACGGGACCGTGAACCCGATGAACCCGAGGTACAGGAACGGCGGGTGCGCGGCCATGAGCGGGTGGTTCTGCAAGAGCGGCAGCGGCCCCCTTCCGTCGGGGGCGACGGTGGCCAGCGTCGCGAACGGCGTCGTCGGTCCCAGGACGAGCACCAGGTAGAAGGCCGACACGCCGAACATCACGGCGAGCGCCCACGGGAACGTCTGGGGGCGGCGAGCTCGGAAGCGGAACGCAACCGCCGCCAGGTAGCCGCCGAGGACCAGGTTCCACAGCAACAGGGAGCCCTCGTCCGCGGACCACAGCGCGAGCACCTTGAAGAACGTCGGGGTCGCGCGGCTGGAGTTCGACGCGACGTACCGCAGCGAGAAGTCGTCGGCCAGCAGCGCCGCCAGCATCGCGAGGTTCGCCACGACGACGAGCGCGAACAGCGAGTACGCCGCCGTGCGCGCGCTCTCGACCACGCGGGGGCGGCCGGTGCGAGCGCCGACGATCGCCGCGATCCCGCCGTACAGAGCGAGGGCGAACGCGAGCGCGAGCGCGAGCGTGCCGACCAGCGCCGGCATCAGCTCACCTCGTCCGGAGAAGGCGTCTCCCCCGGAGCCGGTGGCCGGTACTCCTCGCCGTGCTTGACGAGCATGTTGTCGGAGTGGAACGCGCCGTCCGCCCCGTACGTGCCCTCGAGTACGACGCCCGTGCCGGTCTTGAACAGGGCCGGCGTCGAACCCGTGTGCACCACGCTCATGCGGCTGCTCCCGTCGGTCACCACGAAGCCGACGCCGCCGGCGGCATGGTGCACCGAGCCAGGTACCACCTGCCCGCCGAGACGAAGCCGCTCACCGGCGGCCGGATGCTGCTCCAGCAGCTCGGTCGGCGTGACGTAGTAGACGAGGTTGCCCGAGAGCGCCTGCGTTCCGACCCAGGCCAGGCTGCCGGCGATCAGCACGAGCAGGACGACGACGCGAACGCGCACGGACAGAGCCTACGAGGGTGCCTCCGTTCTCGTCGAGGTACCGCGCCGAGCGATGCGAAGCACTGCTCAGAGGTCGAACTCGCCCCGGCCGACGACGTGAACCCCTCCCCCGACCCGAACGCGCCAGGCGCCGTCCTCACGCCGGGCCTCGACGTGGAGCTCGCTCGGACGACCCACCTGCTCGCCCTGCCGGATCTGGACGGATCCCGGCATCCCGGCCAGACCGTGTTCGGCGAGGTAGGCGCCCAGCGGTCCCGCCGCCGAACCGGTCGCCGGGTCCTCGCCGATGTCGAACCCCTCCTCGAACATCCGCGCGACCACGCCGCCGCCCTCGTCGATGGCGAAGAGGTAGAGCTCCGCCCCTCCCGACCCCCGGATCGCGCGCCCGATCGCGCGGTCGTTCCGGGCTGCGCGCCGGAGCGTTTCCACGTCGCGGATGGGCACGATCGTGGGTGGCAGGCCGGTGGACACCGGCTGCACCGGCAGTTCGGCGGCGAGATCCGCGAGTTCGAGGCCGATCGCCGTGGCGATCAGGTCGCGGTCGTCGAACACGCGGCCGAACGAGGCGGGCAACTGCGTCATCCACGCGGTACGCGCGGCCACGTCGACCTCGACGGGGATCTCGCCGGCGGCGACGACCTGGGTCGCCGGGGACATCACTCGCCCCTCGCTCACCATCACGAAGGCCGTGCCGAGCGTCGGATGTCCGGCGAAGGGGAGCTCCATCCCGGGTGTGAAGATCCGCATGGCGTACCGGTCGGCTTCGGAGGCGGTGACGAACGTCGTCTCCGAGAACCCCATCTCCTTGGCGATCGCCTGCATCGTCGCATCGTCGATCTCAATCGGTTCGGGGACGACGCAGAGCTGGTTGCCGGCGAGCGGCCGGGGCGTGAACACGTCGACGAGCCGGAAGGGCACGTGCACGCCGGGCACTGTAGCGGCCCATTGCTACCTTTGGACATGGCCGAACGGACCTTCCGGGACGGGGCTCGAGCCGTCGGACCGCTCGCGATCGCCGTCGCCGGATTCGGGATCTCGTTCGGCGTGATCGCTCGCGCGGTCGGGTTCGGATGGCTTGCACCGATCGTGATGTCGGCGACGACGTTCGCCGGCTCGGCCCAGTTCGCCTCGGTCTCGGTGCTCCGTGACGGCGGCACGGTCGCCGCGGCGGTCGCGGCGGCACTCCTGCTGAACGCGAGGTACGCGCCGATCGGCATCTCGGTCGCGCCGTACCTGACCGGTTCCGTGGTATCGAGGTTGTTCCACGCGCAGCTCGTCGTCGACGAGTCCTGGGCGATCGCCGCCGAGGGCGAGGGCCGGTTCTCCCGAAGCATGCTGCTCGGCGCCGGCGTCGTCCTGTACGTCTCGTGGGTCGCGGGCACGACGGTGGGCGCGATCGTGGGGCAGGGGATCGGGGACCCGGCCGCCTTCGGGCTCGACGCGGCGTTCGCTGCCCTGTTCCTGGGGCTCCTCGTCCCCCTCCTTCGCGATCGGCGGCACGTCGCGGCGGCTGCCCTCGGTGCGGGGATCGCCCTCGCGCTCACGCCGTTCGCGCCGGCCGGCGTGCCGATCATCGCGGCGAGCGCCGCATGTCTGCTGGGGTTGAAGCGATGAGCCAGACGTGGCTCGTCGTGGCGTTGGTCGGAGCGGGCACCATCGCGATCAAGGCGATCGGCCCGGTGCTGCTCGGCGGCCGCCCGCTCCCCGAGAGCCTTTCGCGCGTGATCGAGCTCCTCGCGCCGGCTCTGCTCGGGGCGCTGGTCGCCTGGCAGACGTTCGGGATCGGGGAGGCGCTCGCGATCGACGAGCGAGTGATCGGCGTAGCGGCGGCAGCGGTCGCGATCTGGCGAAAGGCGCCGCTCCTAGTCGTCGTGATCGTCGCGACCCTCACGACCGCGCTCGCCCGGGCGATCCTCTGAGGTTGCTAGGCTTCACGAGCCACGCGGGCGTAGCTCAATGGTAGAGCTCCAGCCTTCCAAGCTGGTGGTGCGGGTTCGATTCCCGTCGCCCGCTCCAGATCCTCAGCCGGACTTCTGTCCCGTCCGAAGGTCCATCCAGCTCGTCTCGATGACCGCGTAGCGGGCCCAGGCCGCGGCCCATCCGTCGTCGTTGCGCGGGAACGTCTCGACCGGCTGCTGCGGCGTGTTCCGGTCCCAGATCCCGAAGTGGTCAGGCGCGAACCCGAGCAGGTAGCGCGAGCCCGTGTGCGTGAACTCGATCTTGGCTTCCACGGGCGTGGGTTGCGCCGCGGCGGGCTGAGCAGTCGCTGCCGCCGGGGCCTGGGCGACCGTTGGCGCGGGTTCCGCCTTCGGTTGGGCCGTCGGGAGGGGCGCCGTCCGCGTGCCCTGTGGCGGAGCGACCTCCTTCTCCTCGACCATGGGCGTCTCGACCTTCGGGGCTTCCTTAGGGAGCTCGGCGCGCTTCGGAGGACCCACCGCGCCGGCGGGGATCTCATCCACGAGCCACGAACCGCACCAGCGGCACTTGATCGCCGCGTCCTTGATCTCCTCGGCGCAGTACGGACAGGTCTTCATCGGCGTGCTCCTTCCACCGCGTTGCTGCCGTCAGGACGACGGAAGCGTACCCCTGGACCGCGACCGGAGTGAAACCGCAGACCTCAGGTGCCCGAGACGACCCGGCCGCCCTTCATGACGAACGAGACTTCGGTCAGCAGGTCGACGTCGTTCATCACATCGCCCTCCACCGCGACCAGGTCGGCGAGCAGACCCGGCTCGAGCGCGCCGACCCGGTCGCGCCACCCTAGGAGCTCGGCCGCGACGACCGTCGCGGAGCGGATCGCCTCCAGCGGCGTCATGCCGTACTTGACCATAGACGCGAACTGCTTGGCGTTCATCCCGTGCGGGTAGGTCCCGCTGTCCGTCCCGAACGCGATCCGCACGCCCGCCTCGACGGCCTTGGCGAACCCCTCGCGCTGCTCGTCGGTCGTCTCGCGCAGCTTGCGCATGACGTCCGGCGACCAGCCTTCACGCTCGCCCTGCTCGATCGACCAGTCCCCCATCCAGACGTCGGCGACCAGGAAGGTCCCATGCTCGGCCATGAGCGCGATCGACTCGTCGTCCATCAGCGAACCGTGCTCGATCGAACGGGCGCCGGCCCGAACAGCGCGCTTGATGCCCTCGGCGCCGTGGGCGTGAGCCGCGACGTGCGTCTCGTACAGCGCGGCTTCTTCGACCCCCGCACGGATCTCGGCCTCGCTGAACTCCGGCGCGGACGGCACGGTCCCTTCCGTCAGGACCGCACCGGTCGCGATGACCTTGATGAAGTCGGCGCCGCCGTGCAGGATCTCGCGCACGACCTTGCGGACCTCGTCGGGCGAGTTCGCGACGCCGAAGCGCAGATCCCGGGGGACCACGGCGTCGACGTCGGGCGCGAGGCCGGTCACGTCGCCCCCGCCGCCCGAGCTCGTGACGTACGCGCCCGCGCACAGCATCCGCGGACCGAGCACGTCGCCGGCATCGATCGCATCGCGGAGCGCGACGTCGACGAACGCTCGGAAGGTCCCGACGTCCCGGACGCTCGTGAAGCCGGCCGTGATCGTGTCCCGCGCGTTCCGAACCCCGGACAGCGCCTCCTGCGCCCCGGTGCGCTGCACGAGCGCCGCGTACCCGTGCCCGCTCTCGACCTCGCCGATCAGGTGCGCGTGGCCGTCGATCAGGCCGGGAAGCACGGTGTGGTTCGACAGGTCCACGTCGACGGGACCGTCGTCATACGGTCCGACCGACTCGATGCGCTCGCCACGCGCGATCAGGAGCTGATCGGTCAGCACTTCGCCGGCGACGACCTCGACCAGACGTCCGGCCCGGATCCTCGTGACGTCGGTCACGGTGCGGGCAATCGGAACGAAGGGTCGGCAGTTAGGTCCGCGACGTCCATCTGGGCCTTCTGCAGCTTGCCCGAGTAGTCCCAGTTCATCGCCTGCCACCGCGTGAACTGGTCGAGCACCCACACGCCGGACTGGCGCGCGCCGTTCCCGCTCCGCCCGTTGCCGCCGAACGGTAGGTGCGCCTCCGCGCCGGTGGTCGAGTTGTTCACGCTCACCATGCCGGCCGAGATCCGCTCGCGGAACCGGAACACGTTGAGGGGATCCGTCGTGTAGATCGAGGACGACAGGCCGTACCCGTGGCCGTTCGCGAGCGCCATCGCCTCGTCGAAGTCGCCGAACGTCGCCACGCCCACGATCGGACCGAACGTCTCCTGCTTGTACAGGTCGTCGTCCGCCGTCACCCCGTCGACGATCGTCGGATGCACGAACAGCCCCGCCTCCGGATCGCCGACGAACCCCGCTCGCGGGTTGTCGCGCGTGATCCGCCCGGTGCCGCTCGAGCCAGAGAGCACGTGATGCGGTTGCACCCAGTCGAGCCACCCGATGAACCGCTCGTAGAAGCGCGACGAGATCATCGGTCCGTACAGCACGTCCTCGAACGGATCGCCGATCGCCGCCGTTTCCACCGCGTTCGCGTATCGCGAGAGGAACTCGTCGTGCATGCGCTCGTGCACGATCACCGTGCCGAGCGACGTGCACCGCTGCCCCGCGGTGCCGAACCCGCTGAACAGCGCGCCCTCGACGGCGAGCTCGAGCTCGGCGTCGCGCATGACCACGAGCGGGTTCTTGCCACCGAGTTCGAGACACGGCGTCTGGAGATTTCGCCCGCAGAGCTCCCCGAGGCGCCGTCCGACCTCGCTCGAGCCGGTGAACCCGACCTTGTCGACGAGCCCCGCCTCCAGCGCCTGCGAGAGGCCGTCGAACGTCGAGGCGCCGTCCGCGAGCACCATGTTGAAGACGCCCTCGGGGAAGCCAGCGTGCAGGAACAGCTGCGCGAGCGCCTCGGAGGTGGCCGGCGCATACTCGGCCGGCTTCCACACCACCGTGTTGCCGCACAGGAGCGCCGGGACCAAGTACCAGGAGGGGACGGCGACCGGGAAGTTCCCTGCCGTGACGATCGCCGCGACGCCGACCGGGTTCCGGAACGTGAACAGCTGCTTGTCGGGCAGCTCGGACGGGACCGTCATCCCGTACAGGCGACGGCCCTCCGACACGAAGAAGTTGCACGTGTCGACGACCTCCTGCACCGAGCCACGGGCCTCGGCGAGGGGTTTGCCGATCTCAAGGGTCATGATCCGCGCGAGCGTCTCGGCGTTCTCCTCGACGAGCCGGCCGAGCTGCTGGATCGCGCGGCCGCGGACGGGTGCCGGTACCCGCGCCCACCGCGGTTGGGCATCTCGGGCTGCGGCGCAAGCCTCCACGAAGGTCGTGGGATCGCCCAGCCGAGCGGTGGCGACGACGTCGACGAGCCGTGTGGGGTTCCGGATCTCCAGCGTGCCGCCAGGCGCGCCCTCACGAGCTCGACCGCCGATCAGCGAAGCGACCGTGCGCGCCATCGCGCCATCCTACGCCGCCGTTCGCGGCCGGGGACCGCCGTCGTTTGCGCACGGGACCTCGGGCTGCGACGATGCCTCCCATGGCCGCCGCTCGACGCCCGATGGTCAACCTCCTCGGCCGGGTCCCGCTGTTCGAGGGCTGCACCCGCATGGATCTCTCGCGGATCGCGGCCCTGTCCGAGGAACGCATCTACCACGAGGGTCAGGTGATCGTGACGGCGGGCGACCCCGGCAAGGCGTTCTACGTGATCACGAACGGCAAGGTGAAGGTCGTGGCCGGCAAGACACCCGGCGGCAAGAAGGAAGCCGAGCTCGGCCGGGGCGAGTTCTTCGGCGAGCTCTCGCTCCTCGACGGCGACGCTCGGACCCGCACCGTCGTCGCCGAGACGCCGCTCGAAACGATCCGGATCGAGCGCTCGGAATTCCGCAAGCTGCTCCGGAAAGAGCCCAACCTGGCGATCCGGCTTCTCGAGGGGATGGCCAGGCGCACCCGCAAGATCCTCGACCAGCCGCCGCTGTAGACCCCCCGCCTCCCGCCTCGCGACACCCCGCGGCTCGTTCGGAGGTGGCGCCCGCTCACGAGACGTACGAGAATGCCCTCTCCGCGAGATCGGCCCAGCGCTCGGCATGGGTGAGCGGGACCAGCACCCATTCCTTCATCGCACGACCCTTCGCCGGCTCGAACGGCTCGACGCCCGGCTGCGTCCGCACCTCCTCGAGATCGTCCGGGTCGAGCTTGAAGTTCATCGCGTCGCCGAACGTACCCGCGAACACCTTGCCGCCGGCCTTCAGCACCGGCATCCCGAACATCTGCGACCGCTCCGCGCCCCGCGCCACGAACATCTCGGCCAGCTCGTCGAATCGCGCCACGGTCTTTGGGCCCGCCTTCGGCATCTTCTGCGCCCGAGGAGGGGGTATCGCCTTCTTGGGGCGGGTCTTCGCCGGCGTCTCCCTCGACGGCATACGCCGGATGCTACCGTGGCGGCCTCGCCTCCCCCACCGAAGCGACGCGAACGCTCGCTGTTCCGCACGCTGCACGTCTCTCGCCGCCTCGGTCACCTCCTGAGCCGAACGCGGCTACCCCGCGGCGCTGCCCTACAATCGGGCCAGCGCCGGTAGCTCAGTCTGGACAGAGCGGCTGCCTTCTAAGCAGCGGGTCGCAGGTTCGAGTCCTGCCCGGCGCACGAGGGAGACCGCGGATCGGAACCCTGCCCATCGCCTCGAGGCCGCGAAGATGCTCGACAGGAGGTCCGAGGATTGGCGAGAGTCCGCATCGGGTAATCCCTAAACCGACTGCGACGGAAGGGAGGGAAAACGATGGACTTCGTCATTGCTGCTCGCGATTGTGGAGGCGGGGTTGCAACGATCCTGTGGATCATCGCGGCGGTCCTCGTCATCTTCGGGATCGTCACGCTGGTCCGCGGTGCGGTCCTGTACGGCATCGTTCTCATCATCATCGGCCTCTTGATCGGCCCAGGTGGGGTCAGCATCTTCTGCTGAGTCAGCGGATACGCACGGGAGGTGAGCACCGTGGATGACAGCAAGCGACTCGAGATGGAAGGGAAATGGGATCAGGCGCGCGGGCGCGTGAAGGAGGCCTGGGGCGTCCTGACCGACGACGACCTCGATCGCACCGAAGGGAAGTGGGACCGACTGGTCGGGGTCATCAAGGAACGGACGGGAGAGTCAGCGGGTGACGTCGAGAGGAA
>Ga0193741_1000299_pt1 | contig 14298 bp, 10 predicted proteins | sample L2s2metaG_FD_143059 | JGI IMG/M metagenome (GOLD analysis project Ga0193741, IMG submission 143059) | Soil microbial communities from a riparian zone of the East river system, Colorado, United States - L2s2 | ecosystem: Environmental > Terrestrial > Soil > Riparian zone | place: USA: East River...
CGGCCTGTGGATGGGCGGCGATCACGGCGAGCACACGCAGCGCACCAGCACGACGAACCAGTGCCACGACATCACGGTGTATTCGGAGATCGGTCTCGCCGCGGGCGCGTGCTCGGGCAACGGCATCCTGATGGACATCAGCGATCCGCGCAATCCAAAGCGGCTTGATTTCGTGTCCGACCCCGGCTTCGCCTACTGGCACTCCGCAACGTTCAACAACGACGGCACCAAGGTCCTGTTCACCGACGAATGGGGCGGCGGCGGCCGTCCGCGCTGCCGCGCGGTCGATCCTCTGACCTGGGGCGCCGATGCCATTTACGACATCGTCGACAAGAAGCTGGTGCACAAGGGCTACTACAAGATGCCGGCGGCGCAGACCGAGCAGGAAAACTGCGTGGCCCACAACGGCTCGCTGATTCCGGTCCCGGGCCGCGACCTCATGGTGCAGGCGTGGTACCAGGGCGGCCTGTCGGTGTTCGACTTCACCGACTCGGCGCACCCGAAAGAAATTGCCTACTTCGACCGCGGTCCGATCAACGGCGAAGCGATGCTGTCGGGCGGCTACTGGTCGACGTATTGGTACAACGGCAACCTGTACGGTTCGGAGATGGCGCGCGGCATCGACGTGTTCCGCCTGAAGCCGAGCGAGTTCATCTCGCAGAACGAGATCGATGCGGCGATGCAGTTCCGACTGCAGGAGTTCAACTCGCAGAACCAGCCGAAGGTGGTGTGGCCGCCGTCATCGGCGGTCGCCAAGTCGTATCTCGATCAGTTGAACCGCACGAAGGGCATCTCGTCGCAGCGCGCCAAGACGATCACCGACGTGCTGTCGAAGGCTGATCAGCTGCGCACCGGCAAGGAAGGCAGCGCCACCGGAACGCTCACGGCACTCGATGCCGCGGCCGCGCAGGTGGAAGGTGATGCGAAGGCCGCAAGCGGCGTCGATCAAAAGCGCCTCAACGCGCTGGCGGATACGCTCCGCCGCCGCGCGGCGAGCCTGCGGTAAAAATAACAAAGAACAAATAACGAAGAACGAAGGGGCCGGCCGCATTTGCGCCGGCCCTTTTTTATTCGTTATTCGTTATTCGTTATTTTTCAAGGCGCCGCGTCCGCCGCACTGCGATCCACCATCTCGGTAATACCGGCGTGCCGCGCGCAATTGGCGCAGCAGAACATCCGGCCATCGGATTCCACGCCATGACCCATGATCTTGCAGCCGCAGTGCTCGCACTCCGGCGCCAGCTCATGAATCGCACATTCGAAGCTGTCGAAGGTATAGGTCTTCCCGGCCATCCGCACTTCGAAGCTCTTGTCGTAGTTGTTGCCGCACACATCGCACTTCGCCATCGTTCCTCCAATCACGCCCGGCCGGGGCTCGCAGGGCAGCCCGACAGGGAGTTGGGCGCATTCAGGTTCGCGCCTTCATCCACACCCACACCCAGCCGATCGACGAGCTCGCCGCCAAGCCAGCCGGCAAGCAGAGCAAGCGCGACGGCCGTCGCCTCGATACCAAGCACGAACGTCGTCGGTGCGTAGTCGGGGAGAGCAGTGCGCGCGATCCAGACCGCGGCGAACAGCATCACCATCGTCACGTTGATCGCACCGTGGAACAGGCCGATGCGCTTGGCGCGGGTGCCGGAGGGAATCGCCAGCCAGTCGAGCAACCCGAACGCGGCGGCGAGCAGGCCGCCGAGGATGCCGCCGGCAATGTTGTAGTAGCTGATCGTTGCGAACGTCATATCGCCGCGCCAGTAATAGAGGCCATCGAACGCGGCGGCGGCGATGAACAGGCCGAGGGGAATCACCACCAGCATCGGGTGGATGGGATGGCCGAGGAATCGTGCTTTGCTTTTCATCGCGTCTCTCCTGCAGGATTCGTGGACGGCCAGCCCACAGAAGGCAGATGGCGTGTCACAGCAATCCCAAGAGTCCGTTAGCAAGAGTCGCGCCCGTTCGCTGCAGAGATTGCCTGTGAACCGTCCACAAGGTGATCGCGAACAAGCTCCGTGGCCGCATCGCCGCCCTCCGATAAGTCTGCCGTGACGAGTTCAGAAGTCGCTGCCATACAGCACTTATCAACTCGCTTTCGCAAATTCCTCAGTGTTCACTCAGCACAGACTTTGCAACATCACGCCATCGCTCAGCTGTTTTCTGAGGGATTGGAGTGCGGGGTGCGACGACTACTTGTGATGTCAGCGTTGGGCGTATTGATGGCTGCGCCGGCTTCGGCGACGACGATTATCTTTGACGTCTGCGAGCCCATGAGCGAATGCGGCTTTCCGGGAATCAGCTCGCAGTTGAGGATGCGAACCGTATTGGACAGGATGAACCCGGACTATATCCACGTCACCGTCAGTGGCAATCCCCGGGTCTATGGCGAAAGCGGCTTCGGGTTCAATGTCAACGATCCGAGCATAACCGTCGTCAACCTTCCGAATCCCTTCTTCGGATTCACCTTGGGGACGAGTGGAGATTCGATCGGCCCATTCGGACCGTTCGATATCGTGATTAACGGGCCAGAGACCACGGCCTTTGTGTCTTTCGGATTCGGGTTCGACCTGTACCGGCCTGGCGGTTTCCTCGACGATTTCTCGATATTCGACCAGAACGCGCTCGGCTATTACGCGGCAGCGAATTTGTGGCGCGGTAACACCTTCTACGTTGCCGCTGCCGACGATGTGCCCCAGGCGAATACGCCTGTGCCGGAGCCGGCGTCCCTACTGTTGTTGGGTACCGGGTTGGTTGCGGCGTGGCGCAGCCGCCGCAAGACCGCCTGACGCTCTCAGAGGGCGAATCGCCCTACAGTAGTAATTACGAGAAGTTGCCAGTTGCCAGTTGCCGGTTTCCAGTTGGTCGAAATGGCAACTGGTAACTGGTAACTGGTAACTTCCCTAGACCTGCACCGCCGCGACTTCCATCTCGCCGCGCTTCAGCGCCTCGAGGAATGCCTCGATGACCTGCGGATCGAAGTCGGTGCCGCTGCCCTTCACCAGGATCTCCTTGGCGTCGAACGGCGACATCGCCTTGCGGTACGGGCGATCGCTGGTCAGCGCGTCGTAGACGTCGGCGACGGTAATGATGCGCGCCTCGATCGGGATCTGCTGGCCCTTCAGCGGATGGTAGCCGCTGCCGTCGAACTTGTCGTGATGCGCGAGGATGATCGGCAGGATGCGGCGGAGTGATCCGCCCACCGATTCCAGCATCTGGACGCCGTGATCGACGTGCAGCTGGACGTTCTCGAATTCCTCTTTCGTGAGGCGCGCCGCCTTGTAGAGCAGCTCGCGGCTGATCTCGAGCTTGCCGATGTCGTGCAGCAGCGCCGCCGCCCGCACGTCCTCGATCCGATTGGCATCGAGCTCGAGCCGCTCGGCGATGCGGGCCGCATACACCGACACGCGATAGCAGTGGTTCTCGGTGTACTTGTCCTTCGAAATGAAGTGGCGCAGCAGCAACAGCACGCCGTTATAGGTCTCACGCAGCTCCTTGACCTGCGCGCTGCGGTGCTCGTAGAGCGTGCCCATCATGTAGCCGGTGACAATCAGCATTCCGCCCCAGGCGATCACCTCGAGCCACGGCTCGATGATCGACACACCTGTAGGTAAGGCGATCTTGAACGCCTGGCCCTGCAGCAGCAGCAGGACGACGATCAGGATGCTCCCCAGCGCCGTCAGCGTGGCGTGGCGGCGGCCGTAGGTATAGGCGGAGATCAACGTCGGAATCGCGTAGAGATTGAGGATCATCCGCTGCGAGGCGACGAGGTAATTCAGCAGCAGGCAGAGCGTGAAGATCGACAGGAGCAGCCAGAGCTCCTTGTTGACTTCCTCGATCCGCCCGAGGCTCGGGAGGCGCAATTTCCGTACGTGGCTGGCCGGCGGCGCGGCTAACGCTTGCTCCATCTCAGCCTGTTGAGCAAAGCCGGTGCCCGCACGAAATTCGCTGGATCGGCGACGATTTTCGCGTCTACCTCGGCCATTCGGCTTTCGATTTTGGCCCGCCTTTTACAATTTTGACTGTGAACCCCTTGAACTTCCTTGAACCCCTTGAACTTTCGGCTCATGTGGGGCGTATAGAGGAGTACGATACTCCTCTATACATCACACAGGAGCGGAGAGTGGGCGAATCAAAGTCGGACATCCTGCAAGGCACCCTGGACCTGATGGTCCTCAAGACCCTCGACGCGATGGGCCCGATGCACGGCTATGGCATCGCCCGGCGCATCGAGCAAATCAGTGAAGAGGCCCTGCAGATCAACCAGGGAACGATTTATCTCTGCCTGATCCGCCTGGTCCAGAAAGGCTGGGTCGATGCCTCCTGGGGCACGTCCGAGAACAACCGGAAGGCGAAGTTCTACGCCATCTCGAAGACCGGAAGAAAACAGCTCGCGGCGGAGACGAAGAACTGGGAGCGCGTGGCCGGGGTGATCGGCCGCGTTCTCGATCTGCGGCGGTCGTAATGCTGGCCGCACTGAAACGCGCCGCCGCTCGCCTGCTCGCATTCACGCGCGGCGGCCAGCATGATCGCGATTTCGCCGACGAGATGCAGTCGCATCTCGAGATGGCCACGCACGAGAACATCCGCCGCGGTCTGTCGCCTGACGAGGCGCGGCGGCAGGCCGTCTTGCGATTCGGTGGCGCCGCCTCCATCCAATCGCAACATCGGCAGGTCCGCGGCGTCCGATTCCTCGACGAGGTCGCCCAGGACCTCAAGTTCGCAGGGCGATTGATGCTGAAAGATCGCGGGTTCTCGGCGGCGGTGATTGGCGTGCTGGCTCTCGGCATCGGCGCCAACATCATGGGCTTCACCATCGTCAACGCCGCGTTCTTCCGTGGCCTGCCTTTCGAAGCGTCGGCGCAGCTGCACATGGTCACGTGGATCAACGACAACGGCCGCCGCGTCGGACCGCTCCAGACCGAGCTTGATGAGTGGCGCGCGCGAAGCCACGTATTCGTGGACCTGGCCGGATACGACGACGGCAGCGCCAGCCTGAGCGATGAGCGCGCATTGCCGGATCAGGTCCGCGCGACGCGAGTGACCACGAACACGTTCGCCCTGCTGCGTCAGCCGCCGGTGCTCGGCCGGGATTTTGTCGCCGCGGATGCCGCTCCGGCCGGCGAGCCCGTCGTCTTGATCGGACATCACGTGTGGCAGAACCGGTACGGCGGCGATCCCGGAGTGCTTGGCGCAACGGTCCGCATCGACGGTCAGGCGGCGACCGTGATCGGCGTCATGGCGGAGGGCATGCAGTTCCCCGATCGCAGCGACCTCTGGCTTCCTCTCGTGGGCGAGCCCGGCTCGAGCGACACGACACGGCTTGAAGTGATCGGGCGCTTGCGGGACGGCGGCAGCAAGCGAAGCGCGCAAGCGGAGTTGGACACCATCGCCAGGTCGCAGAAGGCCGCCGATCCAGAACACTTCGAAGAGATCAAGGGTGTGCGCGTCGAAACCGTCTCCGACGCCGCGATCGGCGGCATTGGCCGTCGGCTGTTCCTCATCATCATGGCCACCGTGATGTTCGTGCTGCTGATCGCCGGCGCGAATGTCGCCAATCTCCTGGTCCTGCGATCGGCGGCGCGGGCACGCGAAATGGCGCTCCGCACTTCCATGGGAGCGACGCGTTGGCGCCTGGTGCGCCAGCTCCTGCTCGAGAGCGTCGTGCTGGCGCTTGCCGGCGCGGTATTGGGAACAGGGCTGGCGCAACTCGGGGTGCAGGCCTACGCCGGGTCCGGGCAGAACCGGGGTCTGCCCTTCTGGGTCGTGTTCTCGATCGATTACGTCGTCCTGGCGTATGCGGTTGCGATCACGCTGGCAGTGGCGATCGTGTTCGGCCTCGCGCCCGCGTGGCATCTGTCCAGGACCAACAGCAACGACATCATCAAGGATGGCGGTCGTGGCAGTATCGGAGCGCCGCGCATGCGCAGATTCGGCACCGCGATGGTGGTGCTGGAACTGTCGGTGGCCATCGCGCTGCTTGGCGGCACAGGCTTGCTGGTCCGCAGCTTCGCGACGTTGTATGCGATCGATCTCGGCGTGAACATTGCGCCGCTGGTGACGATGCGCGTCGACCTGCCGGCGTCGCACTATCCGGCGGCCGCGGATCGGCGCGCCTTTGTCGCAAGGCTCGAGCCCCGGCTGGCCGCGATTCCCGGTGTCCAGGCGGCGACGATCACCACCGGGGTCCCGTCACGCGATGGGGGCGAGCGGTATTTCGAGATCGAGGGCATGCCGGCTGGCGCGTCACGTGTCATGGTGTCGACGGTGACGGCGACGCCGTCGTTCTTTGACGCCGTCGACGTGCGCATCACACAAGGCCGCGGCTTCGCGGAAGCCGACGGGGCGCCGGGCGCCGAAGCGGCGATCGTCAATGCCCGATTCGCGCAGCAGTTCTTTGCGGATCAGAATCCGATCGGCCGGCGCCTGCGATTCGCGCCGAGGCGGCCGGCGCCCGAAGCCACACCAGACGTGTGGCGGACAATCGTCGGCGTGGCGCCGGATATCAGTCACGGCTCCGCGTCGGATCAATACATCAACGCCGCTGTGTATCTGCCCTATCGCGAGACAGCGCCCGCATCCGCCTCGATCCTCGTCCGAAGCGGACTGGCGCCCGCGTCGATCATGAATGCGGTTCGGCGCGAGGTACAGACATTGGATCCCGACTTGCCGATTACGCAGCTGCGGACGGTGGCCGACATCCTCGCCGGCGATCGCGGGTTGTATCGCACGTTCGGCGCGCTGTTCGCAGCCTTCGCGGTCATCGCCGTCCTGTTATCGGCAGCGGCGCTCTATGCCGTCACCGCGCATGCCGTCGCGCAGCGCACGCCGGAATTCGGCGTCCGCGTCGCCCTCGGCGCGAACCGACACTCGATCATGTGGCTGGTGCTCGGCCGCGGGCTGAAGCAGCTCGCGGCGGGGATCGGCTTCGGTCTTGCCGGCGCCTTTGTGCTCGGCGACATCCTGAGCGGCATGCTGGTCGGTGTGTCGCCGGCCGATCCGATCACGCTCGTCGCCGTGACGCTGGCACTCACCGTCGTGTCACTGGCGGCCTGTCTGCGGCCGGCACTACGGGCGGCGCGGATCGATCCGGTCATTGCGCTGCGAGCGGATTGATCACGGCCAGGAGACTGATGATGGCGAACCTTCGGCACTTCGTGGCGCGGTTGCGCGCACTGTTTCGCGGCGGCGATCTCGATCGCGATTTCGCCCAGGAGATGGCCGCGCATCTCGAGATGGCCACCGAAGAGAACATCCGCGGGGGCATGGCGCCCGAGGAGGCGCGCCGGCGCGCCGCTCTCCGATTCGGTGGCCGCTCGTCGATGCAATCGCAGCACCGCGATGCGCGCGGCTTCCGCTGGGTCGAGGATCTGTTTCAGGACCTGCGCTTTTCGGCGCGGCTGATGGCGAAGGAACCCTGGTTCTCGGCGGCGGCGATCTTCGCCATCGCGCTCGGCATCGGCGCCAATACCGTCGGCTTCACCATCGTCAACGCCGCATTTATCCGCGGCTTCAGTTTCGATCGCGCCGAAGAGCTGCATGCCATCTCGTGGCGTCCGACCCGCGGCCGCCGTCTGCCCTCGTCGGTGCTCGACCTGGAGGACTGGCGATCCCAGTCCGCATCGTTCACCGGCATCGCGGGCTCCGCGTTTGGCGCGATCAACATCAGCGACGACGTGACGGCGCCGGAGCAGACCCAGGGCAGCCGCGTCACCGCCAACCTGTTCGACGTGCTGCACCAGCCGCCCCTCCTCGGACGCACGTTCATTGAGGGCGAAGACCGGCGCGGCGCCGAACCGGTAGTCATCATCGGCTACGACATCTGGACCAATCGGTTCGATCGCGATCCGAGTGTCGTCGGCCGCATCCTGCGGATCAACGGCAGCCCCGCCACCATCATCGGCGTCATGCCCGGCGGCATGAAGTTCCCCGACGACAGCGAGCTATGGGTGCCGTTCATCGCCACCGAGGCGCAGATGACCCGCGAGGTGCGCCCGTTGAGCGTGTTCGCGCGTCTCAAGCCCGGTGTCACGCAGGAACAGGCGGGCACGGAGATCGACGGCATCGCGCAACGCATCATCCGCGACCATCCCAATCAGAAAGCGAACGTCACCGGCGGCCAGGTCGAAACGCTGCACCAGCGGTTCCTGAACGGGTCCGCGCCGCGGATGTTCGTGGTGATCATGGGCGCGGTCATCTTCGTGCTGCTGATCGCGTGCGCGAATGTCGCCAACCTGCTGCTGTCGCGCGCGATGTATCGATCGCGCGAGGTCGCAGTCCGGTATTCGCTCGGCGCCACGCGCTGGCGCATCGTCCGGCAGTTGCTGATCGAGAGCGTAGTGCTGGCCAGCCTCGGCGGCGTGGTCGGCCTCGCGTTGGCCTCGTACGGCGTCAGCGCGTTCGATGCCGCCATTCATGCCACGGGTGCGCCCTACTGGCTGCACTTCACGATCGACTATCGCGTGGTGGTGTATGTCGCCGCCGTATGCGTCGGAACCGGAGTGCTGTTCGGTCTCGCGCCGGCGTTGCAAGTCTCACGCGAGAACCCCCAGGACACGCTCAAGGAAGGCGCGCGCGGTGCCGGGAGCCGCCGTGCCGGACGCCTGGGCAGCATCATGGTGGTGTCGGAGCTGGCGTTGACGATCGTCCTGTTGTGCGGCGCCGGCCTGATGCTGCGGAGCTTCATCGCGCTGTATGCCGTGCTGCCTGGCTTTGAGGTCAGCGGCCTCACGCGCATGCGCATGCAGTTGCCGCCCTCGAATTACGCGACGCCGGAGGCGCGGCAGCGTTTCTTCGATCAGCTGCTGCCGAAGGTCGAGGCCATTCCCGGAATCCAGAGCGCGGCGATCACCACGGCGGTGCCGCCGCTCGATCACGAGGAATGGCGCGTGATTATCGGCGGCAGTCCGCAGCTCGAAGATGACCAGCGGCCATTCGTGTCAACGGTCTGGGTGTCTCCGCGATACTTCGAGACGCTCGGCGTGGGCCTCACCCGCGGCCGTGGCATCGAGGCCGGCGATCGTACGCCGGGTTCCGCCAACGTCGTCATCAACCAGATGATGGCCGACCGGTTCTTCCCCGGCGAAGATCCGATCGGCCGGCAGCTTCGATTCGTGCCGCGCCAAGACGAACCCGGTGCGCCGCCCCAACCGTGGCGCACTATCGTGGGTGTCGTGCCGACGTTCCTGCAGGGTAACGACACCGATGCGTTTCGCAACAGCGTGGTGTATCTGCCGTTTCTGCACACGCCGAATCGCACGTCCTCGCTGCTCGTCCGAAGCGGGCTGCCGCCGACCAGCATCATGGCGGCGGTGCGCGGCGTCGTCCAGACCGTCGATGCCGATCAACCGGTCTTCTCGATCGAGACCCTCGCCAGCGTCATGGCCAACGAGCGATCGATCTTCCGCATCCTGTCCGTACTGTTCGCCATGTTGGGAGCCATCGCGCTGATCCTGTCCGCGGTCGGGGTCTACGGCGTCATCGCGTACTCGGTCACGCAACGCACGCAGGAGATCGGCGTGCGAATGGCGATCGGCGCGGGGCGATGGGACGTGTCGTGGATGTTCTTGAGGAGGGGCCTGGTGCAGCTGGGACTGAGCCTGCTCATCGGCCTGCCGACGGCCCTGGCACTTGGCTCGATTGCGCGGATCCCGCTGGTCGAGATCGAGCCAAGCGATCCCGTCACGATGCTCACGATCACGGTGGTGATGACCGCAGTCGCGTTGACGGCGTGCGTCGTGCCGGCGCGCAAGGCCGCGCGCGTTGATCCGATGATCGCGTTGCGCTCGGAATAGCTACGGACGCGCCGTCGTCAGCACGCGATTCAATACCGCCGCCAATCGAACACCGGCGAGCGACATGCGCTCGTCGATCACGGTGATGTGGCGGCGGTAATACCCTTCGTCGATATTCGTATCCGGCGTCACGAGCGCTTCCTTCGCGAGCCTGAATGACTGCTCCGCCCACTGCGCCGGCGTCCCGCGAGGCAGCGATCCAAATCCCTTCGCGTTGATTAGCCTTTTTAACTCCGCGAGATACGCCCTATCGTCGAGCGCCTTGCGCGCGATCAACCGGCCGTCCCACACCGAGTGCAGGTTGCAGGGATTCGGTCTTTGCGGATCGTTACCGCAGTTCGCCTCGCCGAAGACCCGCACCTTGACGTCGTTGCCGCCGCGGCCGACGCCGAGGGCATGAAACGGCTGATGCAGATCGCCGATGAAGTGGACGATGAACTTCAACGCGGTGGCGCGATCGGCGCGATCCAGTTTCGGATCGCCGAGCCGCTCTTCCCAATACCCGATGCGATCGACGACGCAATCGCGCCAGCGATCGCTGCGCGATCCGGCTTCAACGCCCGGCTGCTTCGGGCAATCGCGATCGCGATCGTAACCGGTCGCGGCCGGCGGAATGTTCAAGTAGTGCCAGTACGACGTCTGCACCTGATCGCTCGTCAGTGAATCCGCCCAGCTCGACACATCCGCGAGCGTCTGGCCATCGAGCAGCCACGCGACGTTCTGCTTCGCGACCGGCGTGAGCCGCTCGGCCGCGATCAATCCGACCAGGCGATGGCCCTGTCCTCCCCACGCGACGAGTGAATCAATTGATGAAAACAGTGTGGCAACGATCGCGAGGACAAGGACTGTTCGGTGGCGCATGGTTCGGAGCCTCACGTGACGGACAAGCGGCCGGCGGTCGAGATCTGCACATGGCGATCGTGCAGCTCGGCGAACCGCTCGCGATCGAGGCGAAGGGCAATGGGTGTCGGATAGCCCATCTCCTTCGCGACGATCAGGCCCAGTAGCAGAATCGCGTCGGGCTCGTGAAGGATGATGGCGGCCGGGGCGCGCCTGCCGTGCACCAGCTCCAGCAGGATCGCCGCGGCCGATGAGGAACCGACCGTTTCGGGCACCAGCAACACCTTGCCAGACACGCGTTGCCCATTTTCGGGATGGCGGGGATCGGCGATCATGCCGGTCTTCGGATCGACGCCGCCCCAGAAACTGATCGGCGCGGTCAGGGCGAGCGCCGTCGCACTCGCGGCCGCTCCTGACAGCAGCACGTCCGCTTGCAGGCTCACCACATCGACGCTCCGAACACGGGTTTGCCTGTGACCGCGCTTTCGACACATTCGCCCATCGATCCGTACAACACCGCATAGCCGGTGTTCGAGGGCGCGTAATGCGAGAACTTGCCGGAGTTCGTCATCAGGATCGCGCCCGCCTTCTCCGGCAGGATCGGCGTCACCACCACGCACGTGTCGGCGACGATGACGACGCCGCTGGCTTCGAGTTGCTGACGATGCCCGTCCCGCTCGAGCAGGCGGAGGACGTGCCGTCCGGTGCATGCGTAGATCGGCACTGCGAGCCTTCGGCCCTTCAACAGCCGCCGCAGCGTATCGAATTCCTCGAGCGACAAATGCGGGCTGCCGATGGCCACCGCATCGATGTGATCGGGGCGATCGGCCGTCGAGAGCCGCCCTTGTGCGTCGTGCATCATCTCGTTCGTCACGACAATGCGCTCCGCAGGCGGCACGCCGTGCAGCGCCGTCGCTTCATCGGGCGCTTCGGGGGTCGCGCCGGCGACATGAAACAGCCCGACCGATCCGGCGGAAGCGGCGGTTGCGCCGAATGCTTTCAGGATGTCTTCCCACGGCCGGAACGAGAGGCCGGTGATGACGCCGATCGCATCGCCGATCACTCGCCCGTACAGATTGCCAAGCACGGGCCAGGCGAGATCGGATTTCAGGAACTTCGCATCGACCTGCGATACGTCGAAGACGACGGTGGCGCGCCGGTTCTCGGTGCGGTGCAAACCGTAATCGGGTGCCCGCGCGGAGATCGCGCACGCGATGTCGAGAAAATCTCCGTAGCGATTGGTCCGCGCGCCAAGCACGGAATTGCAGAACACCACCGCGTTCGATTCGCCCCACGCCACCTGGCTGCCGAACTTCGGTCGATGCCCGGCCTGGTACGGCGCGCACGTCCAGGTGGACTCGCACCCGAGCCGCTGATAGGCGGTCATCATCCGCTTCGCCATCTCGAGCTCGTGCGGCGGCAGGCGGTTGCGTGAACAGCCGGTGAGATCGATCGCGCCGACATTGAGCGTGGCGCGGACCGCGGTCTTTGCCCCGCCCGCGACGAGCCGCTCGGCGAACAGCGTGCCGGAATCTCCGTGATACAGCGCGCCGTCGATGTGCGCCGACTCGATCGGAATGAGCTGCCCGGCCCCCATCAGCCGCGCCGTCTCCGCGACGATGCGCATCGCCATCGCGGCGCCATCGCCGCGCGCACCTGACGCGATCGCGCGTTCATCAGTTGTCAGTTGTACTGGCACTTGGCGTTAAGTGTAGTGCCAGTACAACTGACAGCTCTTGGAAATACCAAAGCTGCTTGGCAGCACTGGTTAACGTACGGGTCAGAATCCCACACGGAATCCGAGGTCGAACTGCCACCGCGGGCGTGGGCCGTCGAGGGCGCGGATTGCGGCCAGCTCGAGCGGGAAACCCAGGGCGTTCATGCGGATGCCGCCGCCGAAGCTGCTGATCATCGCCGAGTTCCCCTCGCCCCAGATGCGGCCGCCGTCGGCGAACGCAAACACGTCGGCCGGGAAGGATCCGTAATCGATTTGCCGCGCCAAGATCCCCCACAACGGCGCGCGCACTTCGACGTTGCCGACGAGCAATCGGCTTCCCAGCAGATCGTCGCCGCATACGTGCGTCGCATCCGGACGGCAGTAGTGCAGGTCCTGCCGGTGCCCGCGCACGTAGTAGCTCGATCCAAGGAAGTTCGACAGCAGGCGCGGATCGCTGCCGTCGGCGCCATAGCGGCCCGAATGCAGCACGCGGACGGCGATCGAGTACGGACGGACGGGCATCAGATACTGACGGAAGTCCGCGGTCACGCTCGTGTAGGACAGCTGCCCCGCCGCGGGCGCGACCTCGAGCCGGTATCGCGATCCCAGGAGCGGTCCCGTCGGACCAAACACGGTCGTGTCGTGGATCAGCGCCGCGGTGACCTCCGCCACCGTCGTCGGCAAGCCGCCGCGCGATTCGACTCGCTCCGTAAACAGCACCTTCCCTGTGGCGTCGGAGGAAATCTGCGATCGCAGATCGCGGTGATACGTGGCGTGCCGCACGCCGCCGGTGAATTCGACGCGCAGTCCTTTGCTGAACGGGTACGCCACCACCGCGGCCGCGCGCAGCTGCATGCGCTGCAGGTAGTCGGCGTGTTTCAGCAACGACGACTGGCCCTCGTACTCGATCGCTTCGGTGCGCTGATAGCGAACGACGCCCGGCGCGAGCTCGGCGAGCGCGCCCCAGTTCCACCGCCGCTCCTGGTTGAGGAATCGAAACATGAACGCCGCGTCGCGCATGTGATTGCCGACTTGCACGGCCGCGCCGACCCGCCGCTCGCCAAGCATGTCGCCAAAGAACAGCGCGCCGCCGGCACGCACGAAGGTGCCAAACGGTCCGCCGCCTGAGCTCAGGTACGGCTGCCCCACACCCTCGAGCGATAACCTCGAGTGGTAGTCGTGACTGGACATCGACGCGGGTTCCGGAAGGCCGGTGATCGAATCGGCCAGATAGGTATCCACCGCGCCTTCGGCGGCCGGCTCGATGCAGTCGCTGTCATCGTCAATCGTCTCGGCGACCCGCTCGCCGTCGAGCGTCGCACGATCGCTGAGCACCACCATGCGCGGGCGGCCGCGTTCGTAAACGGTGAAGGCCAGTGAAGATGCGCGGTCCGCCACCGAAAACACCGGGCTGGTCGGCGTGATGCCGCTGACGCCGGTATCGACATTCGTGATCCGGCGCAGCGCGCGCGACTCCACTCCCGCCCGGTAGATGTTCATCGTCCCGCCGGGATCGCCGGCGAAATACAGATCGCGATCGTCCGCGGACCACTGCGGGTTGAGTTGCGCATTGCCGGCGGCGAAACCCGTGTCGCGCACCGACAGCGTGTCGACATCCATCAGCGCGAGCTGCGGCCGTCCAAAACGCAACGCGTCAAGATCGCTCGAGAAACGCTCGCTCACGAACGCGATCGTGCGGCCATCGTGCGACCACGCCGGCTGCAGATCGGCAAACGCGTCGTCGGTGAGTTGTCGCAGCTGACCGGTCGAGAGATCGCACATGTAGAGATCGGTGAGGCCGCCCGCCAGCGCTGAAAACACGATCGATCGGCTGTCGGGTGACCATGACGGCGACAGCACCTGGCCGATGCCATCGAACACGAGCTCGCGATTGTGGCCGAGGCCGGTCATGTCGATCAGCATCAGCGCGGCCTTGCCCTGCCGTACGGCCGCGAAGGC
>Ga0193741_1000300_pt1 | contig 14280 bp, 13 predicted proteins | sample L2s2metaG_FD_143059 | JGI IMG/M metagenome (GOLD analysis project Ga0193741, IMG submission 143059) | Soil microbial communities from a riparian zone of the East river system, Colorado, United States - L2s2 | ecosystem: Environmental > Terrestrial > Soil > Riparian zone | place: USA: East River...
CACGATGGCAGCGCGCTACTGGCCCAACCAGGAAGCGATCGGCCGGCAATTCATGATGGGCACCGACGACAAGCCCTGGCTGACGATCGTCGGTATGGTCGGCACGGTCCGTCACAACGCCGTCGTCGAAGAACCACGTGCCGAGATGTATGTCGCACACGCGCAATTGCCGGCGCATATCGGTTCGACACCGCGAGGAATGACGCTCGTCGTGAAGACCGACACCAATCCGTTCGCGCTCACCGGACAAGTGCGCGATGCGATCCGCGCGATCGATCGCAACCTGCCGGTCTCCGACATCCGGACGATGGAGCAGGTGGCGGCGTCGGCGTTGTCGCAGCCGCGCTTCGTCACGTTCCTGCTGGCGCTGTTCGCGGGCACCGCGCTGACGCTGGCCGCGATCGGCATCTACGGAACGATCTCGCTGCTCGTCGCGGAGCGCACCCAGGAGATGGGCATTCGTCTCGCGCTCGGCGCGAATCCGCCGGCGATCCTCCGGCTCGTGCTCGGCCAGGGCATGATCCTGACGGCGGTGGGGCTGGTCCTCGGATTGGTGGGCGCCGCGATCCTGACGCGGACGCTGTCAGGTCTCATCTACGGCGTCGGCACGCTCGATCCGTTGACGTTCATCGCCGTGCCGGCTCTGTTGACCGTGGTCGCGCTCGTCGCCTGCTTCCTGCCCGCCCGGCGGGCGGCATCGGTGGATCCGATCACAACCCTGCGGCAATCGTGATACGGTAATTTCACTCGAGTCCGGCGCGCCCTCCGGCATCGATCCTCCTTCGCGGTGGCCACCTCACCGCTTCGGAGGACGAGAGGTGATGCCGTGTTTCGATCTGCCTTCATTGTCCTGTCGTTGATCGCCGTCGCCGCGTGTTCGAGCGGCGCGTCGACTTCCACGCCGACGGCGCCGACGCCGCCGGTCAGCACGCCTTCACCGGCGCCCGCGCCATCGGGGCCACCAACGATCACCATCACCGCAACCGGCATGACGCCGCTCGAGATCACGATCGCCGTCGGCCAGCGCGTCACGTTCGTCAACAACGACGTGCGCGCGCACGACGTGGTCGGCGGCGTCGACCCGGCGCATCCTGATTGCCCTGAAATCATTCAGGCGGGCTTCCTGACGCCGGGCCAGCAGCGCGAGACCGGCATCTTCACATCAGCGCGCGCGTGCGATTACCACGATCACACCGCGCTCGGCGTCCCCGCGTTCTCGGGGCGCATTATCATCCGATGATCATGCGCGTCGTCGTGGCCGCCGTGCTGGCCTTCACCTTCTGCGCCGCGCCGGCGTTTGCGCAAGATCCGCCGCACCAACATCCGACGTCCGATGCGTGGCAATGGGGCATCGAAGGCAACGTCTTCGCAGGCTACAACTATCAGTACCGCAAGTTCACGGACTTCGACGAAGTCGAGTCACAGAACTGGCTGATGACGTCGCTGTCGAAGACGTTCGGCACGAGCTCGAACCTCGAATTCGTCGGCATGTTCTCGCTCGAGCCGTTCACGCTGCGCGACATCGGCTCGCCGCAGGTGTTCCAGACCGGCGAGACGTTCGGCGGTGCGCCGCTGATCGATTACCAGCACCCGCACGATCTGATCATGAATCTCGGCGCCGAGTTCTCGCGCGTCTTCGGCGCGAACAGCGTGACGATTGCCGCCTATGCCGTCGGCCCCGCGCCGATCGGGCCGCCGGTGTTCATGCACCGGCCGTCGGCGATCGAGAACCCGCAGGCGCCGCTCTCGCATCACTATCTCGATGCGACGCACATCACGCCGGGCGTCATCTCCGTCGGCGTGGAGCGATCCGGATTCAGTCTCGAAGCGGGCGCGTTTCACGGCCAGGAGCCGGATGAAGATCGCCTCGATCTCGATACCGCGGCGCTCGACTCCTACGGTGTCCGCGCGTCGTGGGCGGACGGGCCGTGGCACTTTCAGCTGTCCGGCGCCGATCTCGAGACGCCCGAGCGCAAGTCGCCGTACGACGCCACGCGGATCACGGCGTCGGCCTCATATACGAGGGGCGACGAGAACCGTTCGATCGCATGGCTGGCGGCGTTCGGCCAGAATCGCGAAGTGTTCGGGAACCTCGAGGCGTATCTGTTCGAGGGCACGAAGCGAATCCGCCGGCATGCGTTTTACACGCGCATCGAGAGCGTCGCGAAAGACATCCTCGATGCCGGATTCCACCCGATTGGTGTCGCGCATACGCATCGGCAATCGCAGATCGGCGCGCTGACGCTTGGCTACAGCCGCGATGTTGCCGCGCCGTCGTTCGGCAGGTTCGCGATCGGCGGCGATGTCACGGGTTACCTCGTGCCGGAAAACCTCAGCGAATCGTATGGATCGCCGTGGTCGTTTCACGTGTTCGTTCGCTATCGCGGGCGGGCCGGCGTGCGCCTCGATCACATCCACTAGCTCATCAATCGATTTATTTCACGGCTGAGTTTCGCCGCGAGCAGCGTGCTGCTATGGTGCGACGAGGAGGACGCGCCATGTACTTCATCGCATTCGTGCTGGTGGCGGGATTGTTCGCCCAACAGGCGCCATCACGGCCGGACATGACGGGCACCTGGAAAATGATCGCCGAGCGCAGCGGCTCACCGGGACAGACGCCGCCGGTGACGGACATGACGCTGATCATCCAGCAGGGCGCGAGCGACGTGCGCGTCGAGTTTGTGTCCGGCGCCGACAAACCGATCGTCACCGTGTATCCCCTGGGGCCGCCGCCAAAGCAGCCGGCCGATCCGATGGGTGCCGACACGAGGATCGCCTACTGGGACGGGCCGCGACTGGTGCTGGACCGCGGTGGCTCAATCAACGGACAGACCGTATCGATGAAGCAAACGCTGACCTTTGATCCGGCGTCCCGGGAGTTGATCGTCGAGCGTCTCGTGATCGTGCAGCATGGCTACACGCTGAAGGGGACGAAGAACTACGCGACGGTCAAGGACGTGTTCGCGCGCGTCGGGTCGTAACCGGCGCGCGATCGCACGCGCGGCTCATTCCGCAATGTAGCGCCAGACGCCGTCTGCGCCCTTCCGCCAGATCGTGAAGAACGGCTGGCCGGGAGGAATTTTGCCGTCGGCGCCGGGGGTATTGCGGAAGATGTAGCCGATCGTCACGCCGAACTCGCCGCTCGCGGCGATGATCGTTTTCTCGGGGCCCCAGTTCACGGGGCTGGTCTTCGGCGGTTGCCCGCTGCCAACTCCCTCGCCGATAGCTTCGTTGCCCACTCTGAACGTGAGCGTGTCGGGGTCACCGAGATTGATCGCATCAGGGCTGCCGTATTTCTTGAACGCCTCGCCGATGCCCATCGTCTGTGCGTCGCGCGAAAACGAGCGCTCCGCCTCCGCAAGGCTCTCGCGATTCTTTTCGATCGACGCGGCATCGAGCTTCGCGGCGATGATCTGCTTCGGTAGGAGATAACTGACGGCCATGGCCGGCGTGGCCGACTTCGAGGGCGTGCGTTTATAGGCGAGCAGGCGCCAGCCGCTTCCCTGCCGCTCCCAGTAACCGAGATACTTCGCCGGGTTCACCGTCCCATCCGCGCGCGTGATCGTCATGAAGCCCGCGGTGAATCCGTGCGTGCCGTCAGCCGACAACGCGACGCGCGCAGGTGTCCACACCGCTTTCGCGCCGGCGTTGGCCGGATTGGCTTTCAGGGCATCGACGGCTTTCGACGATCCGTAGGCCAATCCGCCGGGAGTCGGCATGACGATGTCCGCTGCGAACATCGCCGAGAGGCCGTTGATGAGATCGGTCTTCGCGCTCGCCTCGGAGAACGCGCGATCCGCAGCGATGAGCTCGTCTGCGATCTTTTGGGGCGACGTCCCCTGTCTCATGACGACTGCAGGGACCAACAGCAGGATGAACAGCGAGAGTATTGATTTCACATAGACCGAGTTTGCCGCTGCGGTGCAAACGTATCCGCTGCCACGAAGGCGGCCACCGAGACACAGAGGCGCGGAGGCAACTTTGGAAAACGCCAAAGTCGCTTAGCGGCACTGGCGTTTAGAAAAACACTCTTTGCGTCTCTGTGGCTCTGTGGCTAGACCCCGTATTTATCTGGATCCCACTGCAAGCCCAACTCAGTCGGCGGCGCCATGTAGCCCGCCAGCGCCGATGCCGCGACGACCGACGGCGATGCGAGGTAGCCCTCGCCGCCGAGGCCCATGCGGTTCTGCCAGTTGCGATTGAACGACGTGATCGCCCGCTCGCCCTTGACGAGTGCATCTGGTCCCTGTCCGAAGCACGGACCGCACCACGACGCGCGGATCTCGCCGCCGACGCCGCGAAACACGTCGGCGATCGATTCCCCTCCCAGGCGCGAGTCAGGCTTTTCGATCAACAGCTTGACGCCGCCCGATCCCGGGAACACGACCAGCTCCTTTTGAACTTTCGTCAGGCCTTTTTGCCTCGCCGCCATGAACACGAGTGCGGCCGCCAGCAGGTCGTCGTAGCTACCATTCGTGCACGATCCGATCATCGCCTTGTCGAACTCGATGCGCTCGCGCGCGACTTCTTCGGCGGGAAACGCATTGCCGGGGCTGAACGGCTTTGCGATCATCGGCGCGACGTCGCCGAGATCGAACTGCTCGTCGAAGAAGTCGCGCGCATCGGGTCCGCACGTGAACGGTGGGTACGGCAGCTCGGTGATGCCCTTGGCGCGATACCACGCGTAGGTGATCTCATCCGGCGCGAAGATGCCGTTCAGTGCCTCGGCCTCGGCCATCATGTTCGCGATGGTGTTGCGAAACGCGATCGGCAGCTGCTTGTCGGCGTCGACGAGCTCCACCGACATGCCCTGCGACTGCTTCGCTCCCCATCGGCGCAGCAGCTCGAGGACGATGTCCTTGCCGGTGACCCAGGGGCTGAGCTTTCCCCGGAACGTGACGCGGCGTTCCCTGGCCATCGTGAAATAGATGTAGCCCGTCGACCACCCGAACCCGAGCGTCGTCGATCCGACACCCATGCCGACCGCGCCGTAGGCGCCGTAGGCGCGGCTGTGCGAGTCGGCGCCGGGAATGAACTGGCCCGGCAGCACGAGACCCTGCTCCGGAAAATAGAAATGGAAAATGCCGTCGCCCGGCGTCGCGTAATACGGCTTCTCGATGTCATGGAAGTCGGCGAACTGCCGCCCGATCGCCGTCTGCTTGTCGTCGTCTTTTTTTCCCGTGAAGACGAAGTGATCGTTGGCGACCGCCGCCTGGCGCGGAAAGATCGAGTTGCCGCCGGTAATCTGATTGAACGTGTGGATCGAAAATGGCGCCGTGCCGTCGGACGCCGGCAGCAGATCGGCGTAGACGCGCAGCGTCGCGCCCGGCGCGACGTCGGCGTCCTTGTCGACGCGATGCGCCCAGACGATCTGCGCGGTCGAGGACATCGTGCGCGCCAGATCGCGATCGGGAAACTCTATTTCTGGCGTCCGCTCCGCGGACGCGCGGAACTCACGCCGGCCCACGGCGAAGATGCCGCCGCTCTGCCGAATCTCATCTTCCTTGGGGCTGAGCGGTACCGGCGAATAGCTCTTACCTTGCGTGACGTTGGTGATCTGGCGTGAGACCGGATCGAACGTGAATTCATCGCCATCGCGCGCGTCGGCCGACGCTTCGGGGCTCTGCACGACGTGCAGTCCGAGGTTGAACGAGTTCCGGCGAAAGATGTCGCCCATGTTGTTCGCGCAGATGATCACCATCTCGAGACCAACTTCCTCGGCGATCGCCTTCAGGCCGGCCGGCGACATTTCGCGCGAGCTGCCAATCGCAAATCGATCGCCGGCGATCACGAACGTCTCGCCGCGATGGACGCGAGCGCGGAAATCCGGCATCAGGTAGCGGAACGATCCCGCCTTCCACCGCTCGTCGAGCGTCTCGAGGCTTTCGGAGACGCAGTCGGCCGCCGGCGTGATCTGATCGGTGTCGATCGCATCGAGTTTTTTCGAAGGATTCTTCGGATCCCAGAAGATCAGCGCTTTGCCACGGATCAATGGCGCGGCGGCTGCCCCGGCAATGGCGAGATCGGCATCACGCGGACCAGGAAGGGATTCAAACGTGACGCCCGGCTTAAGAATGGCCGGCTTGGCAACCTGCATAACCTTTTGATTGTAACGTGCCGAGGGCCGGGAGCTAGAATACGCGCCATGAAGAAGACGCTTTTCGTGTTGACCCTGACGGCCGTGATGGTTGTGGTGGCTGTGCCGATCGCTCAGGAGAAGATCGACAAAGACATCCAGTGGAAGATCCGCCGCGAAGCGGAGGAGAACTCGCAGATCATGCGCACCATGCACTTCCTCACGGACGTGTACGGTCCGCGGCTCACCGGCTCGCCGAACCTGAAAGCCGCGCAGGACTGGATCGTGAAGGAAACGACGCGATGGGGACTGAAGAACGCGCACCTCGAGCCGTGGTCGTTCGGTCATCCGGGTTGGGTGAACGAACGGCTCTCCGTTCACGCAGTCTCGCCGTTCAAGGACGCACTCGTCGTTGAAGCGCTCGCCTGGACACCCGGCACCAACGGCCCGGTGACCGCGCAGGTGCTGCAGATCACGACGCCGCCGCAGCCGACCAAGGACGTGCTCACGAAGTTCTTCGACGAGAACCGCGCCAGGGTGAAGGGCAAGATCGTAATGGTCGGCGCGCCGGGCGTTGTGCCGGTGACGATCCTGACGCCGAACAAGCGCCGCGAAGACAACGACGTGCGCGCGCAGTACGATCCGGTCAACCCGCAGCAGCAGAACTTTGGCGGCGGCGGACCGCAGGGCCCGTCGAATCCGAACATCGTTCCCGCCGGACAGGTCGCCGAGCAGCTCGATCAGTTTCTCGTCGCCGCCGGCGCGGTCGGCCGCATCAACGATGCCGGCCGTGAGCACGGGCAGATTCGCGCCTTCAACAACCGCACCTTCGACGTCGCGAAGACGGTGCCGACGGTCGTGATGCGCAACGAAGACTACGGCCGCATCTCGCGCATTCTCGCCGACGGCACGCCCGTCGAAGTCGAATTGAACATCGTCAATCGCACGATCCCGGAAGGCGCGACGGTCTACAACGTCGTCGCCGAGATTCCCGGCAGCGACAAGGCCCAGGAAGTGGTGATGCTGGGCGGCCACATCGATTCGTGGCATTCGGCCACCGGCGCGACCGACAACGCGATCGGTTCGACGACGATGCTCGAGGCGATTCGCATCCTGCAGGCGATCGGCGTCAAGCCGCGCCGCACCATTCGCGTGGCGCTGTGGAGCGGCGAGGAGCAGGGCCTGCTCGGATCGCAGGCGTATGTGAAAGAACACTTCGGCATGGTCGAGAATCCGAAGCCTGAGCACGCCAACTTCGCCGGCTACTTCAACATCGACTCGGGCACGGGCCGCGCGCGAGGTGCGTCGGTGTTCGGACCGCCCGAAGCGGCCGCGATCCTCCGTGAAGCGACAAAGCCCTTTGCCGATAACGGATTCTTCGGCGTCAACGCGACGCAGAGCCGGCGCCGCGGCGGCACGGATTCCACGTCGTTCAACGAGGCGGGGCTGCCCGGCATCGGCATCCAGCAGGATCCGATCGAATACAACTCGCACACGTGGCACACGAACCTGGACACCTACGAGCGCATCATCGAAAGCGACGCGCAGCAGTCGGCGATGGTGATCGCCGCCGCGGTGTATCACCTGGCGATGCGCGATCAGTTGCTGCCGCGGCTGCCGAAGGACAAGATGCCGCCGCTGCCGACGCCGTAGAGCCCGTAAGACGTAGGGGCGAACTTTAGTTCGCCCGAATAACGGGACACCATGGTTCGTGTTCCCCTCCGCTGGTCGTTTTCGCGCCGCTAGTAACGGCCGCTCGGGCCGATCATCAGCGGGACTGCCCGTCGTGACCTCCGCGGGTTGACGACAACGCTGACACGTTGTCGTCACCCTCTCGGAACGCGGGAAACCGCGTCTCGTTCGACGGATTGCGCGGCTTCGCTGTGACGCGCGATTCCGATTTCCCCACGGACAGCGCGGAATCGCGCGTGCAATGCCGTCTCCCTCGACGCGGTTTCAGCCTCACTGCGTCCGCGTTCCTCAAGTCGGTCTCGACGGGCAGTCCCGCCGATGCTCGGCCTGTCGCGCCTCGTGCGCCGGCGCGGGGGAAGCGGGGCGTGTTACGTACCGCCATCCCGGTCCTCCTCCTGCGCAAACAGATGCTTGAAGAAGCTCTCTGGCGAATTCAGGAAGTCGCGGGTTACTTGGAAATGCTTCGTCTCTCGATAGTCAATCGGGCGAATGTCTCCTTCGTCGAGACTAAGAAGAACGGCACCCGGATAACTCAGGATGATTGGCGAGTGCGTCGCGATGAGAAACTGCGCATGGCCGGGTGTTGCGAGGTCGTGAATAATCCGGAGAAACGAGAGCTGGCGCTGCGGAGATAGCGCAGCCTCCGGCTCGTCCAAGATGTAAAGCCCCTGCTCGAATCGATGAACAAACAATGAGAGAAACGATTCGCCGTGCGATTGCGCGTGTAGCGACTTGCCGCCATAAGCTCGCAGATTCGACACTTCGTCGATATAGGACGCGAAGTTGAAAAAACTCTCAGCTCGCATGAAGAAGCCTTCGACAACTTTGGGCCGCCACGAGAGCCTCAGTGCTTGTGCCAACGGCGACCGATCTTCGAACGCTGCTCGGTTATGGTCACGGTTGCCACCCTCTGGGCTGAAGCCGCAGCACTCGGCGAGGGCTTCAAGGAGCGTGGACTTTCCGCTGCCATTCTCGCCAACAAAGAAGGTGACCTTGCTGTTGAAGGTTAGATCGATGCCACTCGAGAAGGCTGGAGTGTTGAAGGGATACCTGGTGACATCAAATCTCTCAGGCAGGCTCTCGACCTGACGGAGAAATGGGGCTCCTGCGCGAGGTCGCGCGCTCGTGCGACGTGATGGCATTGATCTAGGGATGCTCGGACAAACCGATCTGAGCTTTCTGCGCCTTCTGCGGCCCTGGTGAATCTCTGTGCCTTCTGTGGCCCTGGTGTTACTTGCCGACCGCGATGATCCGATCGTCTGCTCGCAGGAAGACCCTGCCCGCTGATGCGGCCGGCGACGCGACGAAGTGCCCATCGAGCTTGTTGCGCGACACGATCGAGAATGTGCGGCCCGCCTTGATGACGATCGTCTCGCCGCCCTCGCTGACGAAGTAGACCTTGCCGTCACCCGCGATCGGCGAGGCGCTGAAGGTGCCGCCGACGCGCTCCTGCCAGAGGCGCTCGCCGTTGCTCGCATCGAACGCCGAGAGGATGCCGTTGTCCGTGCTCATGTAAATCACGCCCTGGTAATGCACCAGCGACGATACATACGGACCGCCGGTCGGGACGCGCCACGCGACGTGCGTCTTCGTGATGTCGCCACGGCCGCCGAGCCGGATCGCCATGAACGGACTGCTGCGATAGCCGCGGCTCAGATACAGGATGCCGTTGTCGACCATCGAGACGGGAATCGGAAACCGATTCACTTCGGGATACGTCCACAGCGACTTGCCCGTCGCCGGATCAAACGACTCCACGCCGGTGGCGGAGTTGACGATCAACTCGTTCCCACCGGGACCCTGAACGACGATCGGCGAGCTGTACGATTCCTGGCCCGCAGGCTTGTCGATCTTCCACTTCACCGCGCCAGTGCGTTTGTCGAGCGCGACGATGTACGACGCCGGCGAGTGATAGCAGAGCAGGATGATCGAGTCCTCGAACAGCACCGGCGAGCTCGAGTGGCCCCACTGGATGTCGAACGATCCGTATTCCCTGCCGAGATGCTTCGACCACACCGGCTTGCCGTTGACGTCGAGCGCGACGATCTGGCCGGTGCCGAACCACGCGTAGACACGCTCGCCGTCGGTGACCGGACTGGCGCTCGCCAGGTTGTGCTTGTCGTGCACCGGCGGCAGCTCACCGTCCGGCGCCATCTCGTGAATCCAGAGCCGCTTGCCCGAGACTCGATCGAACGCTTCGACATTGAAGGCGACGCCGGCGCGGGAGATGCGGCGAAGTGTCACCTCACCTGCGGCGGCCGGATCGCCGCCCTGCGTGAGCGTTGGATGATTGCCGGCGCGGCGACGGCCATCGCCCGCCTGTGATGTTACGAACACGCGATTGCCGGACACGATCGGCGACGACACGCCGGCGCCCTGCAGCGGCGCCTGCCAGGCGACGTTTTCCGTCGCGCTCCACGCTGACGGCAGCGGCGTCGCGGCCGCAACTCCAGTCGTTGACGGCCCGCGCCAGTGCGGCCAGTCGTTCGCGGCGACTGCGGTCGTCGTACTAACGATCAGAATCCCAATCCATAAGAATTTCATCGTTCGAGATCACTCTTGAGAATCCGGCGCACGTTCGTGTACGTCGCGGTCGCGAGGATGTCGTCAAGGCCGCTGTAGGCCTTGTAGTACTCCGCCATCTTTTCGGGCACCCACAGGTCGAGGCCCTCGTCGCGCCGGAAATTGACGACCACCTGGCAGCGCACGATCGGATCGGCGGCGTTCAACTCGGATTTGATCACCGTGCCGCTCAACGGATCGATCCAGAGGAAGCCGGTCAACGCCAGATCGCGGCCGCGCGACGTCTTAATCAGTGTCGGCCGCGCCACTTCCTTGTAGATCGCTTTCCGAACGATGCGGCCGCCGATGTTGTCCTCGCCGCCGTCGGTGAACTCGAAGCGCTCGTTGACGCGCGGGTGCAGGAACATCATCGCCAGCGTCGGGATGTTGATGGTGCGCGCGACGTTGCCGAGATTGTGCTTGTGGGTGTCGTCGCTGTAACGCGCCGCCTTCTCGAACCGTTCCTTGTCATTCGACGTGAACAGCTTCAGCAGCCGATCGTTACGATCGCGCAGCTTGCGGCCCTTGACCTCGTAGGCGTCGCGAAACGGCATCCAGCCTTCGCCGTCGCCGCCCAGCTGCACGAGCAGGAAATCGGACCTGATGATTAGCTGGTTGATCGCGCCGCCGCCCTGCATGCCGCCGCCGGGGTTCGATCGCGACAGGTTCGAGCCGGGGTTCGGCGGCCGCTGCAGCTCCTGCACGTAGAGCTCGTCGGCCGCGAGCAGGGCGAAGCGCTGCTCGTAGTTCATCGCGTAGCGCATCGCGCTCGACAGCACCGTGGTGAAACCGGAACCGGGCTGGCTGCCGATCTGCGCCTGCGACGTGAGGACGAAGACTGTTAGGGCGAGAGCTAACGCCGAGAAAATCGTCCGCATGGCGTAATGCTACTAGAATGAAAAGACAAAAGGCACCGCGCCTTTTGCCTTCTGCCTTTCCCATGTCATCGATCCGCACCGAATTCGTGCCGATGCTCAGAATCGCCGTCCCGGTGGTGATGGCTGAGCTCGGCTGGATGGCGATGGGCGTCGTCGACACGGTCATGGTCGGCGGGATCGGCCCGGAGGCGATCAGCGCCGCCGGCGTCGGCAACGCGATGCACATCGCCTTCGCGATCTTCGGCATGGCCGTGATGCTGGGTCTCGACACGCTCGTGTCGCAGGCCTACGGCGCGCGCGACATCCGCGCGTGCCATCGGTGGTTCTTCGACGGCCTGATGCTGGCCGGCCTGCTGGCGGTGCCGATCATGACGCTGCTCGTGCTGGTCTGGTTCGCCATCCCGTGGCTTGGCTTTCACAGCGCCGTCCGGCCATTGCTCGAGTCGTACTTCGGCGTGCTGATCCTGAGCACGCCGTTTCTCCTCGCCTACGCCGTGTGCCGCCGCTACCTGCAGGGGATGCACGCGGCCATGCCGGTGATGTTCGCGCTCGTCACCGCAAACCTGATCAACGCCGCCGGCAATTGGGTGCTGATCTACGGACACTACGGCTTTCCGGCGCTCGGCGTGTCGGGATCGGCGTGGGCCACGGTGATCTCCCGCGCTTACATGCTGGCGTCGCTGCTGTTCGCGGTGTGGTGGATCGATCGCAAGCGGACCCGCGAAGCGCACATCGATGATCGACACGGCTTGTGGCATGTCGATCGCGCGTTCGACGCATCCCGGCTGCGGCGGCTGCTGGCCCTGGGCCTGCCCGCGGCGTCGCAAGTGGCCGCGGAAGTCGGTGTGTTCGCGCTCGCCACCGCGCTGTCGGGCATGCTCGATCCGATCTCGAGCGCGTCGCACCAGATCGCGCTCAACATGGCCGGTGTCGCGTTCATGATTCCGCTCGGACTCGGATCGGCCGGCGCGGTGAGGGTCGGTCATGCGGTCGGCGCCGGCGATCGTCCGCGAGCCGCGGCGGCGGGCTGGACCGCGATCCTGCTCGCCACGCTCGTGATGGTCGCCTCTGGTCTCACGTTCGTGTTGATCCCCGAACGGCTGATCGCGCTCTTCTCAACCGACCCGAGCGTGCTCTCGGTCGGCAGCTCGCTCCTCTTTCTCGCCGCGGTGTTCCAGCTGTTCGACGGCATCCAGGGTGTGATCACCGGCACGTTGCGAGGACTGGGCAACACGCGGATCGCGATGAACGTGAACCTCGTCGCGCATTGGCTGCTCGGCCTGCCGGTCAGTTATCTGTTGTGCTTCGTCGCCGGCTGGGGCGTGTGGGGATTGTGGATCGGCTTATCGCTGGGCTTGATCGTCACCGGCGTGATTTTGTTTTGGGTGTGGACCGTGAAAATCGCACACTATGTCCGTGGTGGTTAACGACGCGCACGTGCATTTCTTCTCGCCGAGTTTCTTCGCCGGACTCGGCGCCGATCGCGAAAGCATCACGAAGCTCGGTTGGGAATTTCCGGAATCCGGCGACGCCCTCGGCGCGCGCTGGGTCGCCGAGCTCGACACGCATGGCGTGCAGAGGGCGGCGCTGATCGCGAGCCTGCCCGGCGATGCCGACGCGGTCGCGATGGCCGTCGCGCACAATCCCGATCGTTTCGTCGGCTTCTTCATGCTCGATCCGACCCGCCCGGACGCGATCGCGTACGCGAAGCGCGCGCTCGACGAGGGGCTGCGCACGATCTGCCTCTTCCCCGCGATGCACGGCTACTCCCTGCACGAGCCGAAGGTCGCCGACGTGTTCGAGCTCGCCGCATCGCGCCGCGGCGGCACGGTCGAGCGGGTCGCCGTGTTCGCGCACTGCGGGGTGTTGTCCGTCGGCATTCGAAAGAAGCTCGGGCTGCCGAGCAACTTCGACATCCGTTTCGGGAATCCGCTGGACCTGCATGGCCTCGCGATGAAATACCCGGCGGTGCCGATCATCATTCCGCACTTTGGCGCGGGGATGCTGCGGGAAGCGTTGATGCTCGCGGACTCTTGTCCCAACGTACATCTCGACACGTCGAGCTCGAACGCGTGGATCAAGTACACGCCGGGACTCACGATCGAGCACGTCTTCAAGAGCGCGCTCGACGTCGTCGGTCCCGATCGTCTGATCTTCGGCACCGACTCATCATTCTTTCCACGCGGCTGGAATGGCGAAGTCCATCAGAGACAAAAATCCGCGCTCGACGCCATTGGCGTGAGCGCGGATGTTCAGAACAAGATCTTCAGCGAGAATTTCTCTCGGCTGTTTTCGTAACCCCTACGATTTCGGCAGCGCTTCCGCGATCACGCGGCGAGAAACGTCTTCATGGTTCGCGGCGCCGGGCACGGCGCCACGTCGCTGGATGATGCCGACGAAGACGACATCGTTGGTCGGATCGATCCAGAACCAGGTGCCGGCAATGCCCCACCACCAGTAGCTGTTCTTCCCCACCTGCCGTTTCGCCGCATCGGGGTCGAGCACGACCGCGAAGTCGTAACCAAATCCCTGCGCCGGCGAGAAGCGCGCCGGTCCGATCCCCGAATTCGAGTTGAGCGCTTCGGTGCTCAACACGTTGGTGCGCATCATCTCGACGGACTCTTTCTTGAGGATGCGCTTGCCGCCGTACTCGCCGCCGTTCAGCAGCATTTGCGCGAATCGGAAATAGTCGGCGGCCGTGCCGTACAGCCCGCCGCCGCCGGAGGGCAGTCCCGGCATCTTCGAGATCGTCGGATCGATCGGCTCGCCAACAAGACCAGCTTTCGCCTTGTCGTAGGAATAGATCGTCGCCACGCGCGAGAGTTTTTCCGCCGGCACCGAGAAGCCGGTGTCGATCATGCCGAGCGGTTCGAAGAGGCGCGTCCGAAGGAATTCCGGAAACGTCTTGCCCGAGAGTTTCTCGACCAGGTACCCCTGGATATCGACCGATACGCTGTAGACCCACTTGGCGCCGGGTTGATACAGCAGCGGCAGCGTCGCCAGCCGATCGATCATCGCCTGGAGCGACGGCGCCTCGAACGGGTTGTTCTTCCGGTACAGCTGATCGACCGG
>Ga0193741_1000301_pt1 | contig 14252 bp, 9 predicted proteins | sample L2s2metaG_FD_143059 | JGI IMG/M metagenome (GOLD analysis project Ga0193741, IMG submission 143059) | Soil microbial communities from a riparian zone of the East river system, Colorado, United States - L2s2 | ecosystem: Environmental > Terrestrial > Soil > Riparian zone | place: USA: East River...
TGATCCGCGGACTCAGTAACCGGGCGCGGAACTCGCGCAGGTGTTCGAGGCGCTCGGTCAGCGAGATCAACACCGGATCCTTCGCATCATCCTGATCGATGCCCATCATCGCCTGTCGTGACTTCGACAGCGCGCGGATCCACGCTTCCATCAGCTCCGGCATGCGAATCAGCCGCAGGGTGTGGCCGGTTGGCGCCGTGTCGAACACGATCAAGTCGAAGCGATCGTCCTCGCCGCGAATCAAGCCGCCGATGCGATCGAACAGCGCCATCTCCTCGGCGCCCGGCATGCTCGCGGCCAGGTCGATCTGCCGTGACGCTTCCTTCTGGATGGTGTGCCCGAACAGCGTGCTGATCTGCTCCTTGACGTTCTTGACGTAGCGCTGCGTCTCGAACGCGCCGTCGATCTCGAGGCCGTGAAGATTCGGCAGGAGCGGCACGGGCTCCGGTCCGATCTCGCGCTCGAACATGTCCGACGTGGAATGCGCGGGATCGGTCGAGACCAGCAGCACCCGCTTGCCGGACCGGCTCGCCGCCAGCGCCATGGCCGACGCGCAGGTCGTCTTGCCGACGCCGCCCTTGCCGCCGAAGAAGAGAACCTTCTTCTCGATTAATGCGCGCATGCTAACAGCAAGGCAAATTCCCTAGCGGCGATCGATCCATGCCCATCCGCCGATGCCACTGGTGGAACTGCTCGAGGATGTAGGGATAGACGTCGAGGAGATAGAGGGTCGCCGGATTCGGCAGCCCGACGATCTCCATGTAGCACAGGAGGAGGAAGAGGTCGTTCAGCTCCGCGGCCTGCCGGCGCAGCTCACGTTCGTATTGCCCGTAAGCCGCGCCGTGGAAGAAGTCGCGAATGTTCTGCCGGACTGACATCCGGCGATCATTACATATTCAGCCAGTAGCTGAACTTGACCAGGAAGACGTTGCGAGACGGTGCCGCAAACACGCCGCTGAAGTCCCGGCCGACGCGGAAATCGCCGTAATCCTGGTAATCCTGCTTGCCCTGCTGCCAGACCAGGAACAACTGCGAGCCCGGGCGGTACTCCCAGCGCAGCACGTTGGTGGTGCGGAACGAGCGAATGTTGAAGTCGGCGCTGCCGCCGTAGGCATACGGCTGGTAGCGATCCTCGTAGTTCTCGGCGCGGCCGTCGACCAGCTCCTTGTAGTTCGAGTACGCGCCGGCGCTGACGAACGGCTCCGCATACACCTGCAGCGACAGGGTCGGCGTCATCGTGTAGTTGAACCGCGTCGTGATCGACAGCGTCTTCTGATCGATGCGGCCGAACACATAGCGCTGGCCGCCCGTCGCGAGATCCTCGTTGGTCACCCACTGCGAGTCGTCTTTGTTGACGTTGTACCAAAAACCCATGTTGAGGGACATCGACGAGGTCGGACGCCAGTTGAAGCCCGGTCCATAGCCATAGCGCGCGCTGTTGAAACGGTCGGCCCAGTGGTTGCCGTTGAAGAAGAACGACAACGCCTTGCGGTTGTCGGTGTTCGCGTAATACCACACGTTGTACTTGCTCGGGTTGCCGAGCACGCCGGGGCCGCCGCGCGTCACGCGATCGCGGAACGGCGCAGCATCCGCGTTGATGCCGCCGCCGATGCTGTAGTAGTTGACGAACGTCCAGTGCGAATTGATGTTGCCGCCTGAATAGGTCCGATCGCCGCCGAAGTTCCAGCCGGCGTACTGGTTGATGTTGAAGTTGCGCGTGCGCACGTACTTGCCCGGCTTGAAATTGCGCCACTGGAACCAGTTCGACTGGTTTTTCTCGTCGGCGCGGCGCATGAAGCCGAGATCGTTGGTGTCGAAGCCCGGCGTCTTGTAGCCGACGTAGCTGCTGAAGCGCGTGCTCTCGCCGGAGATCTTGCCGAACGACACCGAGCCGGCGTGGCCCTGCAGCGTCGTCGCGGTGGGATCGACGCCCATGTAATCCGCGTCGGGGCGCTGGAAGCCGTGAACGTTGTTTTCCTGCAACCGCCGCACCGCATCGGTGTTGCCGGCGATGTGGCTGCCGGCGAAGTAGCCGCTGATGTTGTACATCTGCGACAGGCGCCAGTCGTAATCGAGGCCGCCGGCATACGCATTCGCGGCGAGGAAGCTCACGTCCTGATCGAGCTGGCGGTTGGTCGAGGTCGTCATGAAGCCGAGCGACGACTGGTTCTGGAATTCCTTGCGGGCGCGGATCACCGTATAGCCGGTCAGCGGCTCGACGGTCTGACTGCGGTAACCGACCTCATTGGCGCCGGCGATCTCGGCGTCTTCGCGCGCGGTCACCGCCGTGAGCGCGCCGATCGAGAATCCCGCGACGCGGCCGGTGAGTTTTCCCGCGCCGATGATCGTCGCGGAGTCGGGCGCCTTCGAATACTCGCCTTCCTCGACGGTCGCGTAGCCCTGCGGCGCGCGGCCGATGCGCCGCGAATAGAACATGCCGGTGCAATTGCCGTCGTTGCAATCCATGTTGAAGCGGAAGGTGCCCGACCCTTCAACGAAGAAGGGACGGCGCTCGGGAAAGAACGTCTCAAAGGCATCGAGGTTGACGACCGCGGGATCGGCTTCGACCTGGCCGAAGTCCGGATTCGCCGTCGCCGTCAGCGTCAGGCCCGGCGTGACCGCGTACTTCATGTCGAGACCGAGCGAGCCGCCCGGATCGGGCGAGTGCGCCAAAGGATCTGAGGCGTCAACCTGGCGCGTATCGACCTTGCCAAGCGAATACGGCATCAGCTCAAAGCGCTTCGGCGCGCCCGACATTTTCAGGCCGCGCAGCTCGCCGAACTGCGACACGAATCCGTTGGCATTGCGGGACAGCAGCGGCCAGGTTGACGTCTCGGCGAGGCGGCCGACCTCGCGCATGATCGAGAAGCCCACCGGGCCCCCCGAGGTATTGTTGAAGCGCAGCTGCGAAAACGGAATGCGGAACTCGGCGCGCCAGCCCTCGGCGTCCTTCTCCACTTGCACGTCCCACACCGCGTCCCAGCTGTCGTCGCTCTGGCCGTCGTTGAAGTAGTAGCGATCGGTCTTGACGCCGACGGGATTGACGCCGAACTCGTAGCCCGATCGGCGATCGAAATACGAATCGACGACGATGCGGATCCAGTCGGAGGGCGAGCGCTGATCGCGCCGCGTCAGGATGCCGACGATCTTGTCGGGTTCGCTGTCGAACGCGCGCACCGCGACGTAGAGTGCGCCTTCATCGTAGGCAATGCGCGCCTCGGTGCGATGCGTGGGCGCGGCGCCCTCATTGGGATCGCGCTGCAGGAAGTCGGCGACGGGCGGGGCCGTCTGCCAGATTTCTTCGTTGAGTTTGCCGTCGAGCACGATCGGGCTCGTCGTGGGAATCGCGACGGCATCGATCGCCGCGACGACCGCGCGACGCTCGTCGTTCGCCGAGAGTGTGGGGGCGAGTAATGCAACCGCGATCAGACAGTGCAACAACTTCATAAGCATTCGAATAGACGGAAACGACTTGCGAAAGGTTGGGGAAGGGGGCCCAATTGCCCCCTTTATTGAGGAAATCTAGCGGTTACTTACCGTCCATCAGGGCGTTTAGATGGGCTGTCTGCTCGGCCGTTGCGGTCGGGAGCGGCTCGAGCCGCCAAGACCGTCCCGGCTCCGGTACCAGCGTCAGGTCGATCTTCATCAAGCGATCGCGGCGCGCGACCAGCACCGAGATCTTGTCGCCGGGCTTGTACTGTTCGAGCCGGGCGACCAGACCATCCGCTCTCACGCGCACGTCGTCGATGGCGATGATCTCATCGTCCACGTTGAGGCCCGCATCGATGCCCGGCGTGCCGCGGCGCACCGATGTGATGACGAGACGCCCCGCGTCGTTGCGCGTGCCGCCGCCAATGGAGGGGTGCGCGTTGCGCATGTCGACGGGACGGAAACGAAGGCCGTAATATTCGAGCGCTTCGGTGTAATCGAGCTCGTCGGCCGATTCGGCCGTCTTCGCAAACCACCCCTTCAGATCGGCGCCGGCGGCTTCGCTCATCACCGCATAGAACTGATCCGGCGTGTAGCCCTTGTCGCCCGAGTAGCGCTGCATCGCCCACTGCATGCCGGTATCGAGCGATCGCGCGCCGTTCGTGGCTTTGCGAATCTTCGCGTCGAGCAGGAACGCGATCACCGCGCCCTTCGGGTAGTAGTTGACGCTCATGTTCGCGGTGTTCTCGTCAGGGCGGTACTGCTTGATCCAGGTATCGAACGACGCCATGTTCACCGGCGTGACCAGGCGGCCCGGGATCGTCTGCACCTGTTCGATCTGGTTCGAGATGCCGTCGAGGAACTCGTCGCGCGATTCGAGACCGGCGCGCTTCGGCAGGACGTCGGCGTAGTAATCGGTGAAGCCCTCAGCGACCCAGAGCATCTTCACGTAGTTTTCGTTCTCGTAGTCGAACGGCCCGAGCTCGACGGGCCGCAGCCGCTTGACGTTCCAGTTGTGGAAGTACTCGTGCGCGATCAGGCCGAGCCAGCCTTTGTAGGCGCGATCGGTGCGCGTCAGGAAGCGCGTGCCCATGCCGAGGAAGCTGTTCTTGTGCTCGAGGCCGCCGCCGGACTCGGTCACCATGGTGAAGAAGTGATAGTGCGGGTATTGAAGCGGTCCCATCACATTCTTCGCAGCGATCACGATCTTCTGGAGATCGCCAACGGTCTTGTCGGCATCAACGAGCGCGGTGTCGCCTTCGAAGACGATCGAGTGCTTCTTGCCATCGACCGTGAATTCGCGGACGAGCGGGTTGCCGATGATGATCGGGCTGTCGACGAGCGTGTCGAAATCGGCGGCACGGAAGGTGTTCGGCGATCCGCTGACTGGTTCGAGCGCCGTCTCCACCCGCTGCCACGCCGCCGGCAAGTCAACGCGCACGTCATGTGGACGCGCGGCACGCTCGACGAGCGTGATGAAGGTCGGCGCCCCGTTCAGCATCGCGAACGCGGACTCGACCCAGTTGTTGCGGACCGTCATCTCGCGGCTGTAAACCTTGTAGCGCAGCGTCACGCTCGGCACGCCCCCGGTGGCGATCTTCCAGCGGTTCTTCGTCGACTTCACGACGCTGAGCGCGCGCGTGCCGGCGCCGGCAGTCACGGCTTCGACGTTGCGCTCGTACTCGCGAATCAGGTACGAGCCCGGCGTCCAGGTCGCCATGTAGACCTCGACCTCGGCGCGTCCCGCCGTGGGAATCGCCGCCTCCACGTCGACGTAATGAGTGTGAGGCGCTGGGAATCGCAGTGTGTAACGGATCGGCTCGAGCGCCTGCGCGCGAACAGCCGCATCGCCGAAGACAACCGTACACAAGCACGCCGTTACAAGGAAGAGCCTGACTTTCATGGTCCCGTATTTTAGCTGACACCAGAATGCCGAGAGCGGAAAGCTCTTAGAATCACCGGTTGGGTATGTGGCTCTTTATCGCCTCCGAGGCGATCCTGTTCGGGTCGCTGTTTTCCGGCTACTTGGTGCTGCGCATGGGGGCGAGCAGTAGTTGGCCTGGGCCTATTGCGGGATTTCCCTGGGTCGAAACGTTGTTGCTGCTTGGCGCAAGCGCCGCCTTCGGAGCGAAGCGCAGTCAGCTGATTGTCAGCAACGCGCTCGGCCTCACATTCGTCGTGATCACGCTGGTCGGCTACGCCGCCGTCATCGGCACAGGCATCACGCCATCGACCAATCTGATGTGGGCGTGCTGGTTCACGCTGACGGGCGTGCATGCCGTTCACGTGCTGGCGGGCGCGGCTTTCACGGGATGGCTGGCGGGGCCGCAGTTCAAGACGGCGGCCGAGGAGCGCGAGCGATGGCTGGCTCGCATCGAAGCGACACGCCGCTATTGGCTCTTCCTCGACGCGGTGTGGCTCGCCATCGTCGTGGGCTTCAATATTGTTTGAGACCGAGCCGCCCTATTTCTCTATCTTCTCTCCGCGCTGGACCCATTCATCCCAGCCGCCCTTGAGCGCCTTCGCGCCCGGGATGCCCTTAGCAGCGAGATCCACCGATGCACGCGCCGCGGTCATCTCGTTGGCGCACGCGCAGTACGCGACGATCGTCCGCTTCTCACCGGCGAACTTCTCCGCCTGCTTGAGGACCTGCGTGTAATCGACGTTGACCGATCCCGGTATGCGTCCCTTCGCGAACGATTCCGGATCGCGCACGTCGATCACGAGCACGGCCTTCTGCTCGATCAACGCCTTCAGCTCGTCGATCGTGATGCGCGGAACGTTCCTGATCGCTTGTGCTGATAGCGTCGCGCTCGCGATCAGAGCTATCACTAACGCTTTTGCAAAGAGCTTAGCCACGATTCCCTGAACCTCTTCTGATCGTCGGTGAGCACACCGCCGATCTTTTCCATCGGCACGATCTCGATGCGCGGATCCTCTTCGAGCACCAGCGTCGCGTTGACGATCTCGCCGCTGCGGCGCACGAATCGCAGCGGCACGCGATCGCCCGGCTTGTGGCGGCGGAGCACTTCGTCGTAGCTGGACAACGATGTCAGCGCAGAGCCATCGATGTTGATCAACTGATCGTCCTGCTCGACGCCGGCCTTGTAGAGCGCCGATTCCCACGGCACCAGGCCCTGCACGCGCAGCGCGCTGCCGCCGCCGGCGAACTGCACCAGGCCGGCGAACGGACGGCCGGGGGAGCGCTTGCGCATCACCAGGCCGGCGCGGCCGAGCAGCCGCGCGTAGTCGACGACGTCGCGGCCCTCGACGAACTTCGCGAAGAAGTCGTTGGCAAAGCCGCGATCACCCGACAGCTTGGCGAGCGATTCCTTCAGCCCGTCGACGGTGTAAGGCGTGCTGACCTTTCCGGGCTCCTTCTGCCCAGGGCGGCCGAACTGCGCCCACAGCGCATTCATATATGCGTCGCCCGTCACCTTGCCGTTCGATCGATCGCGAAGTGAGAGGTCGAGGCCAAGACCGATCGCCTGGCCATAGGTGTAATAGGAGATGAAGAGATTCGGCCACGCGGTTCGATCGATCGACGTGGCGTTATCGACGAACGGCGCGAGCCGGCTCATGTCGACGGCGCTGCGGAACATCCGGCCGGGACTGAGCTGAACGGCGTTGATGACGCCGGCGAGCTCAGCCGCGAACCCGTCGAGGTTCGTGAAGCCGGCGCGATGCTGGATCAAGCCGTCGAAATAATTCGTGAAGCCCTCGCCGAGCCAGAGGTCGTCGCTCATGTCGGCTTCTTCGAAATCAAACGGCTCGATGCCTGCCGAACGCAGGCGCTCCATGTTCCACGCGTGGAGGAACTCGTGCGCGACGGTGGCGAGGATCCCGGACCGCTCTTGCGGACTTCTCAACGCACCCGGGTTCGTGAGCGACGTGCTGTTGCGATGCTCCATGCCGTCGCCGTTCGCCCAGGGCAGATACACGCTCAGGAAGGTATAGGTGTTGGCGTCGAAATTCGGCAGCTCGCCGAAGATCGGAATCGCCTCGCGAACGATTCGTTCGACGTCCTTGGCAAACGCATCGGCTTCCGCTTCGGTGCCGTCGTGCGTCAGCGCAATGCGAAACGTCGGCGGCGGACCGTTCCGCTTCTGCCCGTCGTCCACCGTGAACGTCCGCAGCATGAAGTTGCTGAAGTCGGTCGGGCTGTCCATCAGGTAGTGAATATTCGGCGCGGTGTAGACGAGCGGATCGCTGGTCGGAAACAACTGTGTCGCCACGCGCCACTGCTTGCCGGGCGGCTGCACGAACGTCACGCGCGCCGGCCGCTCGAACCATCCGCGCGCAAACATCAGCGCCGCCGGAATGTTGATGTGCGCGTGTATGTCGTCGATGCCGAGATACGTGCCGTCGGTGCGATCGCCGTAGATCTTGTAGGTGATGACGACGGTGCCGTCGTGAGCGGCGAAGTCCCATTGATGCGGATCGGGCCGCGTCGCGGTGAGCGGCTGGCCCTTGCCGTTCACGGCCGACACGTCGAAGACGTTCTTCGCAAACTCGTGGAGCGCATAGCGGCCGGGCGACGTGCGCGCCATCCTGACCTGCAGCGTCCCGCTCGGGACGTTTGGAAACCGCACCTCGACCTGCATCCATCGATGCTCGGGCGTAGGAAACGACAGCTTGTATTCGACAGGCGCCTGCTGCGCCCACGCGGTCGAGACGGTAAACAGGAATACGACGAGATAGAAACTGCGTCTTGCCATCAATCCCTCATGAGCCCAGCTTCCCGAATTCTTCCTTTGCCTGCAGCAGCAGCGGCAAATCCGGATCGGCGTCCTTGAAGATCTCGAAGAACTTCTGGTAGCTGGCACGGGCCTCGCTCGTTTTCCTCAATTGCAGCTGCACGCGCGCGAGCGCCAGGTGGACGTATGCCGTCGTCGCGCTCAAGCTGCCGCGCGCCTCTCGCGAGTTCATGAAGGTGAGTCCCTTCTCTGCCGCGGCCCAGTCACCAGTCTGCATTTTCGCGACGCTCCAGAGGGTCACGTCGTCGGTGGCCGAGCTCCTGAACGAGACCGGCTCGAGCAAGGCCGCCGCGTCGGCGGGCTTGCCCTCGGCCAGCTTCTCGAGCGCCTGAACCGCGCGCTCACCTTCCGAAGGCCCCGCGCCGGGCTTCGCAACCTTCTTCTGCGCTTCGAGGGCCTTCGCCGACAGCTCATGCGCGGTGGCGGCATCCCTGCCCAGCGCCGCGACCACCATTCGATCGTCGATCGTGTTGTCGTCGAGGATGCCGTCATCTTCGGCCTTGGCGATGCGCGCTTTCGCCTGATCGACCAGGCCGACGAGCGCCTCGCTGATCGCGAGCTGCATGATGCCGTTGCCGGCGGCCTGCGGACGGCTAAGCGCCAGCGCGCGCGCCTGGAAGTCGGTGGCGAGCTCCGCCGCTTCCTTCATGCGGCCTCGATACGTCGCTGCGAACATACGGATCGCGACCATGTCCACTTCGTCGCGGCGGCCCTGGACGGCGGAGGCTTGCTCATCCGCCAATTTCTGGTCGCCCGTCAGGATTCCGATCTGATAGAGCCCGACGCGGGCGCCGGTGGAGTCCTGCAGGAGGATCGCGGTCTCGTACGCCTTCTTCGCGTCGGCATACTGCGCGGCCTCGAAGTAGGTCTGGCCGAGATTCGTGAAGGCCAGCGGCTGATCGGGCGCCGCTTTCGTCGCGAGCTCGAGCTTGCGGATGGCCTCAGCGCGATCGCCCTGCTGTTTGTGCAGCAACGCGGAATTGGTGAGCGCGGTGTAATCGGCCGGATACGTCGCCAGCCACACCTTGTAGACATCGAGTGCCTTCTGCACGTCGTTCTGGACGGTCGTGTAGTAACGCGCCTCGATGTAATAGCGCTCGGCTTCGCTGACCTTCTCGCGCAGCTCGTACGCCTTCGTCGTCATCTTGCGCGACTCATCGCCCTGGCCGAGATTGGCGTAGACGGTGCCGAGACGCGCATACGCCAGCGCGAACTGCGGATCAAGATCGATCGCACGCCGGAAGAACGGCACCGAGTCGAAATCACCGGTGGTGCGGCGCGTGCGCAGTCCCTGGCTGTACGCCTTCAACGCTTCCAGCGATTTCGTCGTCCCTTCTTCGATCTTCGCGTCGTAGCGTTGGATCGACGCGAGCGTCTCGCCGAGCTTTTCGCGGAACGACGACACCGCAGTCCCCATCGCCTGAAGAACTGTCTCCTTCGATGGCGCCTGTGCCTGTTCTTCGGCGAACACCCTGCCGTCGACGCAATCCTGCGCGTTGAGCGTCAGCACGTACGACGACCCGAGCATCGCGATCGTGCCACCGAGCAGCGCCTTGGCGGCGGCGCGCTGGCAGATCTCGCGCCCGAGTTCCTCTGTGATCGGCGTCATCGGCTCGCGACCCATCAGGCGGAGCGTGGCCTGCACCTGTTGCTCGGGCACGACGTTCAGAAACGGCGACTGTCGCAACTGCAACGCGAGCGCTTCGCCGAGCGTGTCGTCGAACATGGTGTCGCCGGTGCGGTTGACGACGGAGGACAGCACGACGCTGTCTTTTTGTGTCAGCGCCGGCGTCGTGATCGATCGGTAGAAGAAGAAGGCGCCGACAAGCGCCGCGGTGAGAAGCGGCGCGCCGATGATCAACGCTTTCGGTGCTGACTTGGGCGGAGCGGCAACCGCGCCCGGCCGTGCCGTCGCCGATCCCGAATCAGCCGCGCGCTTGAGACGCCTCAAATCGGCGCGCATTTCCGCCGCGCCCTGATATCGCACCGCGCGATCCTTCTCGAGCGCTTTGAGGATGATGTGATCGAGCTCCGGTGGAATGCCGGCCTTCAGCTCCGACGGCGGCGTCGGCGCCCTGGTCAGCAGGCTCTCGAAGATCGTCGCGACGGTCGGGCCCTGGAACGGCAACTGGCCGGTGGCCATTTCGTACAACACGACGCCTGCCGAGAACAAATCGCTCCGCCCGTCGATCTCCTGGCCGCGCGCCTGTTCGGGCGACATGTACGACACGGTGCCGATCGTCGTGCCCATCGTCGTCAGCTGATCGGATCCGCCCCTCGTCCCGGTGAGGCCATCGCTCGATCGTCCGGCCTCGCCCAGCTTCGCGACGCCGAAGTCGAGGACCTTCAGCAAGCCGCGCCTGGTGACGAACAGGTTCGCCGGCTTGATGTCGCGATGCACGACACCTTGCGTGTGTGCGGCCGCGAGCGCGTCGGCCATCTGCGCGCCGAGCTCGAGGACTTCCTCGAGCGGCAGGGCGCCGCGCGCGATGCGATCTTTCAGCGACTGTCCGTCGAGCAGCTCCATGACCATGAACTGCTTGCCATCATGGGATCCAATGTCGTGGAGCGTGCAGATGAACGGATGATTGAGGTTCGAGATGACGCGCGCTTCGCGCTGAAACCGCTGGATCGCTTCGGCGTCGGCGTTCGCCTCGTCAGGCAGGAACTTGATCGCGACCTTTCTGCCAAGCCGCGTGTCTTCCGCTTCGTAGACGATGCCCATGCCGCCGGCGCCGAGGCGGGAGCGGATCTTGTAGTGAGAAATGGTCTGGCCGATCACAGCGATCCGGTCTCCGGCTCGTCCAGTACTTCCCTGACTTTCTTCGCGAGCTGCATCGGCGTGAACGGTTTCTGGAGGAAGGGTTTCCCTTCGTCGAGAACACCGGTCTTCACGATAGCCTCATCCGCGTAGCCCGACATATAAAGGACACGAATGGCGGGACGAAGCGCGCTGAGCGCTTCGGCCACCGCGGGGCCGCTCATGTCTCCAAGAATGACATCACAGAGCGCGAGATCGAAGTGCCGCGTGTCGTCGCTGCCGAGCGCGAGGCCGGCGCGTCCAGATGCCGCTTCCGTCACCGAATAGCCGAGGCGGACGAGCAGCTCCTTCGATAGCCGCCGCACCGACGTGTCGTCTTCGACGAGCAGGATGTGCTCGGTGCCGTCCGGCATCTTCTCGCCGCCGGCATCGACCGCGCTCTGCACCGGCGCTTCCGATCGCGGCAAATAGATTCGGAACGTGGTGCCGAGGCCCACTTCGCTCGACACCGAGATGTGGCCTTCGCTCTGCCGCACGATGCCGTAGGCCGTCGACAAGCCGAGGCCGGTGCCTTTGCCGACGTCCTTCGTCGTGAAGTACGGCTCGAAGATTCTCGCGCGCACTTCCGGCGACATGCCGGTGCCGGTGTCGGACACCGACAACATCACGTACGCCCCGGGACGCGCATCCGGCGAATCCGCCAGCGCCGCATCATCCAGCACCGCGTCCGCGGTCTCGACGGTGAGGCGCCCACCCTTCGGCATCGCATCGCGGGCGTTGACGACGAGGTTCATCACGACCTGCTCGACCTGCCCCGGATCGACGCGCACGAATGCGCTGGTCGCCTTTCCGGTCACGGTCATGCTGATGTCTTCGCCGATCACGCGGCGCAGCATCGGCTCGACCTTGCCGAGCGCGGTGTTGAGGTCGATCACCTTCGGCTGAAGCACCTGGCGGCGGCTGAAGGCCAGCATCTGTCGCGTCAGATCCGCCGCGCGCATTGCGGCGCGGCCGATCTCCTCGGCATCGGCGCGGCGTTCGTCTGTCGGATCCAGCGACGTCAACACGATCTCGGTGTAACCGATGATCGCGGTCAGCAGGTTGTTGAAGTCGTGCGCGATGCCGCCGGCGAGGCGGCCGACCGCTTCCATCTTTTGCGAGTGGCGCAGCTGCTCTTCGAGGATGAGACGCTTGGTGAGCGCGTCATCCCGCTCCGCCATGATCGCGGCCAGCGTCAGGCCGCTGAGCGAGGCGAGCGCGAGGAACGAAAACAGCAGGAACTGCGTGAACTCGATCGGGAATGCCGAGAACGGGCCGATGCCCAGGCCGGCGATCGCGATCGCAAACGCCGAGACCATCGCCACAATCGTCGTGAGCCCGCGCGCACCGAATCGCAGTCCCGCCCAGCCGACGATCGGAAAGAAGATGAACGCGATCGGCACGTCGCGGGTCGCGAAAACGCCCCACAGGCCGAACATCAGCTGCGATCCCGCAAACAGCGTGAGGAAGAGGGCGACGGCTTCGCCGACGCGCGGCCAGCTCCACACCGTCGAGCGGCCGTAGACCCACGCGAACATCAGCGGCGTCGTCACCATCACGCCCAGCCAGTCGCGCAGCCACCACAACATGAAGTCGTACGGCAGGACATCGATCGGACGCGATCCAAATGCGAAGTACAGCGAGACCGCGAGCAAGGCGGCGAGGAAGGATCCGGCCGGACCGGCAATCAGCGACAGGACGATCGGATCGCGAACGCGCTCGAGTTTCGGATCGAAGCCGAGCGCCTTCATGATCCGGATGTCGACGATCGGCTGGACCACCTGCGCGAGGGCGAGCAGGATGGCAAGCGGCCACGCGTTGTAGCGAAGACCGAGCGCCAGCGAGCCGAGGACGACACCCGGCAGCAGCCGGAAACCGCCGATGTAAGTGAGCGCGACGGCGAGGCCGACCGGCGGCCAGATCGGCGTCACCGCCCGTCCGCCCCGCGCGGGATAGAGGACGAGCTCGGCCAGGCCCCATGCGACGAGCGCGACGATCCCGTTCAGCACGATCGTGCCGATCAGCTCGTGCCTGGCGTACCACGAACGCGCTGCCGAGGTGAGGGCCGTCAGTTGTCGCACGTGTCCTGAAGACTACAACAAAGCGTCGCTTTTGCCCGCCTCCGGCGGGCTCGAAGTTACTAAGTGATGTCGGCGACGGTGACGGTGCTGCCGCTCTCGCGAGCGCGCGTCGCGGCGACGCCGACCCGAAGCGCCTCCATGCCGTCCGCGATGGTGATCGGCGCCGGGCGATCATGCAACACGTTCTGCGCAAAGTTTTGCAGCTGATTCGTGTACGCGTCGCGAAACCGCTCCATGAAATAGGGCACCGTGTCGTGGCTGACGCCATTGGCCTTGGTCATCACCACGATCGGCGTCTCACGCAGGTAGCCGATGCGAATGGTGCCTTCGAGACCGAGGATTTCCGTCGAGATGTCGTAGCCGTAGATGCCACTGCGCGTCAGATCGACGACGCCGAGCTTGCCGCTCGTGAACGTCAGGCTGGCGATCGCGTTGTCGATGTCGCCGACCGTGGCCAGCTCCGGATACGCGATGGTTGCGCCGATCGCCGACACCGTCCGCACGTCGCCCATGAACCAGCGCGCCAGATCGAAATCGTGGATGCCCATATCGATCAACATGCCGCCGCTGCTGGCCGGATTCGCGTACTCGAGGCTCGGACGGAACGGATCGCGCGACGTCGCCTTGAACACGAGCGGCTGGCCGATGCGGCCGGCCTCGATCTGTTTCTTCGCGGCGGCATAGCCGGCATCGAAGCGGCGCATGAATCCCATCTGGAAGAACATGCCGGACTTCTCGATCGCGGTCTTCATGGCCGCGACTTCGGCGAGCGACAGCGCCGGCGGTTTTTCGCAGAACGTCGGCTTGCCGCTGGACGCCGCCGCGATCACCTGCTCGCGATGCACGTGCGTCGGCGTCACGATGACGACGGCGTCGACGTTCTTGTCGTCGATCATCGCCATCGGATCGGTGTACGACTTGGGGACGTCGAACTCTTCCGCGACCTCTTTGGCGAGAGTGCCGAGCGGGTCGGCAACGGCGACGACCCTGGTTTCGGGAATGCGGCCCGCGAGATCGCGCGCGTAGACGCGGCCGAGGCGGCCGAGGCCAATGATGCCCACGTTCAGTCGTTTCATCGTTTGGTAACCATCTCCAGTTTCACCATGATGTCGGGCGGCAGTTTTTCGCCGGCCAGGATTTTCACCGCGCTCTCGACCGCGGCCTTGCCCATTTCATACGGAAATT
>Ga0193741_1000302_pt1 | contig 14246 bp, 16 predicted proteins | sample L2s2metaG_FD_143059 | JGI IMG/M metagenome (GOLD analysis project Ga0193741, IMG submission 143059) | Soil microbial communities from a riparian zone of the East river system, Colorado, United States - L2s2 | ecosystem: Environmental > Terrestrial > Soil > Riparian zone | place: USA: East River...
TCCATTGCGATCTTTTTCATTATCTAACTTTATTGAAGAACTATTTGCCTTTTTTATCAAATTCCATATCCCATACCATAGAACCAAAATCGCCTTTTGTTTTCCATTTTGGGATTTCAATAAAATCAGTGAAGCGTTGTGAATTGGGATCAAAAACTACAAGATAGCCAATCCAAGTTGCTGCTATCCATATCTTTTGAGGGTTTGTGGTGGTAGTGTTATTATTATTACTGCTATTATTATTGCTATTGCTATTATTACTATTATTTTGGTCGGTCTTGTATTGTAATTCCCACAGGTTGAGAACAGGGAAATGGCAACATATATTCCTGAATAAAATCTGTCCTCTTTTCAAATGAGGCACCACAAAGATAGGTTAGGTATTTTTCAGCTACCCGTTTTCCTCCTGAAGTACTGTTAATTGCACCCCTTAAAGAATATTCATCGATTTCGTCCTGTTCACTCCTCTTATCATTAGTTATTTCTTGATTATCAGAGAAATACTATTTTCATTATCTCTTACTACTGAAAAAAAATTGCCATTGTGGTTAGATTCTAGGAAGAATATAAGTAAGATAGAGAATATGGCAAAGACAGGTACCATTATATACAAAAAATTTTTAGTTCTTAACACAATTTCTTTACCAAAGCTGCATAAAGACATATAATTTTTAAGTGAGAATTCTGGGTTCCTATTCCGTTATTACCGTTGTCCACGAATTTTGATTTATTTTCGATTGATTCTTTAATACGCGATACGAGATCTGGGTGGTTGAAATTGGGTGGGCATTAATTTATATGATATTCGCATCCAAGAATTACAAAATAGATTAATATATATTCACTTGATAGATTCTATTATATTACATCTTAAAGACAACAACACATGGTGGGATAAATTACTTACATTGACTAAGAATGTTGATTCGTACAGGGCGTTGGCATTACTAATTTCCTGCTCATTAATAACTTCGTATTTGTTTACTATGTACATCCAGATCAGTATTCCTACAGCACAGGCCCATTTGGAACATTTGCCGCATTATAATTCCGGTGGAAATAGATTTGGATATGGAAACTACATGTCTTTTCTGGCACTAGAACCAGAATATGGAACAGTTGACTATCCTACTCAGATTACCTTTAGCATACAAGACTTTGATAATAATGACGTATATAATGTATCAACGATGGTTGAAATATACGAGTCAATTAGTGGAAAACGGATCCATGTATTTCCGTGGACGTTCAGAGATGTAGGAGATTTTCATCTTTATTATCAATTTCCAAAGAAAGGGAGTTACCAAATTGTCCTCAGCATTAGCAATGCAAACAACAATACCGAGGATGAATTGTCGTCATATCTTTCTTCCTATAGCGTCAATCCGCCTAGATCGATATTAGGTGATGTTTCAGGATGTAGCTGCACAAGAACAATATTTAACGTATCAATATCAAGCAGCTTCGGTGATATCCGAAATATACTGTATTTCATTTCCATCATATCTCCAATAACTCTTTTGGGTATAGTTTTAACAAAGAATTATCTAAGAAAACGTAATGAATTGAACAGGGTTGAAAAATTAAGAACCGAAGAACGAAGAACTAATCATACTACAACTGATCAATTGGGTGTTTCTAATGAAAGTAACAATGAAGCTAATACAATTTCCATCAATACCAAACAGAATATTAAATACTGTATAACACTGTTGGCTTTAGCAGGAGGTTTAGTGCATCTAATAGTCTTTCCTGAACACGGTTCTATTCATGTATATTATACTATTTTTCTTCTGTCAGCAGCAGGGGCACAGGTTGCATATGGCATCTTATATTTTCTGATTATGTTATCAAAGCCGTTCTATGAAATTTCTGACGAGCAGCAGCAAGTTAGAAAATCAACATACAGGAACACGATGGCAGTAAACCTCTTTGGATTTATAGGCACAGCGGTTTTAGTTGGACTGTATACCTATTCCGTTATCTTTCCCCCACCATTGTCGCCGATTAATAAACCAGAAGCAATAGAATTTGTAGGAATTTTCGCAAAATCATTAGAAGTAGCATTGTTAGTTGGTATTGTCTTTATTATAAAATGGGACAAAAATACGTATCAGCATATGATGATGAAAATTAAACATTAATCTATTTGTATGAAATTGAATCGAATTCGTTATAATTTTTTAGATATCTACGTTCCAATTACAAAAGAGAGATCCTTGTATATTTCCTAGACATTCTGAAAGTAAATGACGCAGTGATATTTGACATGCAGAGGTTTGTTAGCTAGCATTGCAGTTTTATCGCCAAATGAGGTTCTGAGGTAGAGTGTGCCTAGGTATTCAAATGACCCACGGACCCTAATGACAATACAGGGGAATAGGAGGTCTTCTATGTTTGCTTGGTCTCAAGCACCATGTAAAACTCTTTTGACGTCATTCCTAGCCATACCGTTTACATTTTTTCATTCTTCATAACCAATATTCCAACGTCATTAAAAAGTTACATTAATCATTCAAATTTTGTTGGGCCAAGTATTTCGAAGTTTAATCCTTCCCTGATACGATATTTAATCATTGTATTTTCTTCTTACACAGAAGCTGCCGTCCCGTTCCAAATGTCCGCATAGTCGTGAACAATATTAAGCAATGCTTTTATCGAAGAATAAAAGACGAAAGCGATGGGATCTGAATTAGAATCTAAGTGTCTGAGTGATAACTACGAAATGGGTAAAAGGTATGATGTTTTTGTGACAACTCCCAAGGAAGGAAAATATTCAAGTACGTTTATGACCATCATCGATAACGAAACTATAAAGGAAACTGTTGAATTTGGGACTCACTCAATGTACCCTCCACAAAATGAGTTGAATAACAGTACTTGAATTACTCAATAAACAAGAGTGTAAAAAATTTGGACCTTATATTCACTGATAGTACAAATCATCATTTACAAAAATTAGTGGGCAAATCTGATTCTTGTTTAGCTTCATCAATAAAACTATTAGGAAAACTAATAATTGTAAGAAATATGGATATACTGAGCCGGTCTTTTAAAATTAAGACCATACGCATTCCGGACAAATTTCCACAGGCTATTGAGATCATAAAACAGAATTTTCCTTCCATAAACACAGAAGATTATCGCGGAGCTGATAATTATTCTAACACTGATACAAATGGAGATCACAATATTTTTGTGAAGGAAATTCATCCAATAGGTACTGAAAATTTTGGCACTATTCCACTTCTAAAGTCTGAAAGTCATAAAATAACAATAGATAAGAATCGTTTAGTACAAATTCCAATAGACTTCATTCTCTACCGTAAACCATTCCTAGAAAACGAGCACGTTTTTCTACAAACTTTTAACATGATTATTTATCCGTGGGATTTTTTGAGGGTAACACAAGAAATATTATTCGAAGAAGTAAAAGAAACTCGTGTATCACCAAATGCATCTGTTGCTAAATCGTGTATAATTGAGGGACCGTGCATTATTGAAGATGGTGTTAGGATTGATGACTTTGCAAAGATAAAGGGGCCTACATAAATAGGCAAGGACAGCTTCATTGGTATGGGATCTCTAGTACGTAATTGCATGTTAGAAAATAAAACGCGGATAGGATTTAACTGCGAAATTGGAAAATCATATTTTGCTGGCAACGATAAGATTTCACACCACAATGTAATTCTTGATAGTATAATAGGCGAAAATGTATGGTTCGGTGGATATTCAGGAACTGCAAATGTTTTACTCGACAGACAAAATGTAAAATATCGAATAGATGATACGCTAGTAAATACTGGAATGGATCATTTTGGAGCAATAGTTGGGAACAATAGCGCCGTTGGGGCGTCCGTAATTATTCTACCTGGGAGAAAGATTCAACCAAGTAGTACTATTCAGGCCGGCACCATAGTTGGAAAGGATTACTAACACCAATAATCTTATATTGAAAGACAGTGGCTCGGTGATATTCAATATAGATAATTGGTACGGGAAAATATGTTATAACCAAAACCCACTGTTAGTCTTCTCTGAAATGATACCTTCACTTTCTATTTTGTCTTCAATGATATCTTGGTCTTCTATCGGTCATACCTCAGATATTGTAATCAAAATAAATAGATAGATAGTAGTTGGTCTTATTGTAGAGGTGAGGCTGTTTTCATAGCATCTGCCTCATCTTTCTCTGCTTGTTTAGCACCCTTAAAGACCTGATCATAACAATTTTCAATATTTTGAAGCGATAAAGTACCATTTTTGTTAGCAACTCTGGAGGTACAATTATAGTACCTAGTTAATGCTTCGGCATCAGCCAAAATTCCTGTTTGATAAACAAATATAATTGCCAGTATGGCTGCAATGGAAATGATGACTTTTTTATGTGTAGTTTTAGTTGTCTGGTCTTTATCTGACATATTTTAATAAGCCCTATAAACAAGATATTCTCTGACTTTAATCATTGTTTGTTATTAAATTTTAACCAAAGAGTCCTTCCTCTTCTTCATCCTGATTTTCGTCATCTGCCCCGTCTGTTTCTATTATCTCCATTTCATCTTCGTTTCCATCGATATCATTTTGTTCAGTATCAAAGTTACTTTTGGCATTAATGTTAATATTATTCACAAATACTTCATTATAGCATTCAACAACTTCAGATTTTCTTGGTTCATGCTTGAAATAGTTGTCTTCTTGTTCACTGAATCTTTCATCAACTATATTATCTAGGCAATCATAAAAAATAGGTAGGCCTTGGTCAAGGGTAGCATTGCTACTTTGTATGGGGATTAAAGGTACTTCCTGAGCTAATGTGTGAAATTTACCAATATTTAGCTGAGAAAGCCATAATATACTCGAGTATAGTATGATAATAGTAAAAAGGTAAAATATCTTCAATATGATATAGGGCTCACGAAGCTATAATTTTATCCTTTGTCATATATTACTTCTAGATAGTAGCTGTATCTTCTTCCCTAATTATTGCAATCTACAACCGCTAATCTTGTTTACTCCATTGTTCTCCCTTTGTACCGACAATCAGTTCGCATTCTCAAACTTTTAGGAAAGAAGGGGTTGAATTTCCCTTACACTAAGATCTTTGAATTCCCATACTAGATTATCTGATCTAAACGTAACTATTGGGCCTCCATTTGTTAAAATATAATCCTTAGGTTTATTACAATTCGTACTATAGAACTTTTCATCCGAGCTCTTTGCAGACCATCCACCATTATCGGTAAGATTTGTCACTTGCACCCAGTAATTCGTATCCTTGTTATCTATGTACGATTCCATTTTTACCGCACTATTATTGTTGATGTTATACATTACCACCTTCCATCCAATCCATCTACCTATAATAGGATCAACTACAACTTTTGATTTAGCTCGCCCGTCAGTATAACCTTCTCTAAACAATATTTCTTTTTTCCATTCTACAGTACCATCGGTATGTATTCCACCAATAAGGCCAGTACCTTCACATGGAGATTTGTTACTATGTATTCCGCTTCTTGCAAACCAAGCTAAATCGTTTTCTTTGCTTGGGTCGATGACTGATAGTATTCTTGCATATCCTGTGATTTCTACATTTTTCCACTCTGAAAGTCCTGGAGGAGTATCTACATTCATTCTAACCTCTGAACTGTTAATCAGCCATGATCCATTGCTCTGTTTGGTAATATTCTTGTCGGAAGTTATATAGAAGATTCCGTCAGATCTAGGATCCTCTGAGTTCAGAAACCATTCTCTTCCCTCTGGTCTTGTTGGATAAATTTCTTTTGTGCCAAATATATCCTCTCCCTTTGAACTCGTGTTAGAAGGAATGGCAGCGGCTGATGATATCATGTTATTATTATAACCCAGAATGAAAAGTATCAAAATCGTACAGATTACTAAACTAATACTCCTTTCAGATGCCATCGTAATCATCCTAGTTCCCCGTGATTATATTGTTGTTTTAAGTAAACTTTCTGATATAATTACATTATAAACAGAAATAGAAGAGTGCAGATTACATAATTACTGTTGAAAATTTCGCCTTCTGAAATCGAGATTACTCAACCCCTGTTAATTCTCTTAATTCATCATATCTTTTTGGTCGATACCATCTAATCTATATTAAAATACATTATTTTCTAAACTATTTCGTTTGATTAGAAAAAATAAGTTTGGACGGAATCTAACCTGAGCTTCTACTAAAAGCTTTCTTATATAATCACTCTGCACTTGTAGTTCTAATTAGATCCAACATCGTTTTCTGATGTTCCGCTGTCGGCACTGTTATCTCCATCGTCATCACTCGTTCCTTCATCGTCACTCGTAGCTTCTGGCTCATCTGTTGAACCGCTCCCAGCTTCAGTTGTGGTATCAGTGGCACTGTCAGTATTGTACAGAGGGGCAAAGCAATCTCTGATTTCTTGTTCAGTGGGGGTGGATTCGCTGCTGCCGTCCAATGCATTTGATATATCTTCTTCTGAGACCTCTCCTCCAAATAAACAATCCATAAATTGTTGAAAAGTCTCTCCGTCATCTGAGGTTCCCGCTTCAGTCGAGGAGCCGGTATCCGGCGAACTAGTAGGACTTGATGGACCATCAAATGTTGGTTGGGCGTAACCTGGCTCCGTTCTTCCTATGTTGATTGACGACATGGCAATGGCAATCGTCAAAGCGACTAGCATTACAATGGTTGGGGATGTGATCAAATTATTATTCATATTCAATCTGCTGCTCTAGCAGCTACATAAAATAAATAGATTATCTTAAACATAGATGCTATTTCATGTACTGACAGCTCTGGTTTACAGGGTATCAAACTACCCTAGTTATTATTCAGGGGCTATAATCTCCAATTGATTGGTACGCTAGGTTACCAGGCCACGAATATACACTATAAATGACAATAAAAATATTGTTCGAATTTGAAATAAATGGATTCTGTGATATGAGAAAAAACACTCTTCAAAGGCTTCCTATTAAAAATCAAATTATAGTTCGAAAAGTTAAGTTAATTCTGGACTGGATTATGTTTTTAGACTTGGGTAAGCTATGTAGCCAATTTCGCTGTGTAGCTTCTTTCATTACGAGCAAACTGCCATGTTCAAGTACAAGGGAAACTATTTGTTTAGTTTGCTTATGCTTGATCAAAAATTTTCGTTCTGCTCCAAGACTTAATGAAGCAATGGTATTATTCTTTCCTAGTGATTTTTCATCATCACTATGCCATCCCATGCCTTCGTTTCCATTGTGATATAAGTTAAGTAAACAGGAGTTGAATTTCGTTCCTACAAGCACTTCTACTATTTTCCTAAGCCCAGAAAGTTCTTCTGTCCATGGTAATGCTTGTTTTGTTGCATTCGAATATGTATACAAATAATCAGAATCACCATACCATGCAGCTTTTCTTTTAGTAACAATATGCTTGCCAAAAATAATGACCTCATCATTTTCCCATAATATATTTTGCATTAACAGGTCAAAATATTGATTTGCTTCTTTAGAAGTCAGTACCTTTCCGTAATAGTTTACCGTACCATCATTAGGTAGAAGATTGCTTACTTTGTCTTCATGGAATAGTCTTAACTTTCCATTTTCAGCATTCATTCTCATGAAGTACCTACAATTTTTGCTAGTAAACTTGCAACAATGTTTCCTTCTCTATTAGAAAAAATATACAATTTTCTTTTCTCACTCATTTTCCTTATCTACAATTTAAATTGCTATAATCTAGGTCTTGCGTTTCCACAAACCAAATCTTAATTACAACATTCGCTCACCCAGTTCCATATTATTAATTTTACTATGTATATCGTGTAATTAGTTTAAGGCGTCATGAAAAATAATTCCAAGCGTGTGGCGTTTTCCATCATGTACCTCGCTTACACCATGTCTCATTTGCGCCCGATAGTATCCTTTACTACCTTTTATGGGCCTATAATTTGTAGTGATAATCAACATATCTCCTTTATTTGGTCTTAAGACAATAGCCTTTGACTGTGCTCTTGGAATTTGCTGTGTTAATACAAATTCTCCGCCATTATAGTCATCACCAGGCTCATTCAGAAAGAAAACCAATTGAAAAGGAAAAAAAATATCTCCATATAGATCCTGATGCAGGGTATTATGCCCTCCCCTACCATATTTTAGAATGAGGACGGTAGGCTTTGTTTGATTATTATCATGGCAAAGTTTTTGAAGTTCGTCAAAAGTATCTGGAAATTGTCTTTCCATATTTAACATCTTCATCCATGTATTTGCAATAGGTGCAAGTTTTGGATAAACCTCTCTTCTGATGGTTTGAATTAAATCAGGTAATGGGTATTTAAAATACTTGTATTCTCCTAACCCAAAATGATGCCTTTCCATAGTTATGGTTTTACGATATAAATTGGGGTCGCCATAATTTTCAATCAGTTCATCGCAAAATTGTGCTGGTAAGAATTGTGGTACCATAGCATACCCCTTGTCATTTATTTCTCCAGTTACCTTTTGCCAGTTAGTTGATGCTACCTTTTCGTACATGTTTTTCATTGTTATTATTTTCATTGTTATTATTCTGTGTTTATATTTGAACAGCTGATATTGCAAAGTCACTTTGTTACCTGGATATCTGAACTTTTTTGAGATCACGAGTATTCGAAGAGTGGGTTAAATAAGCGTACCCCACAGAACCGTGTCAGAGAATTCGGGAAATCTCTCTTCTCCTCTCCGGTTCTTTATGGTATTTAAGGGTATTTGATACCATGGTTTATATATCATAATTGTAATTATATAATAAGATGTCAACAACAAAAAAGGATCGTAAGGAAGAAGAAACGACAGCAACATCTCCGTCACAAATACAGAAAGAACAACAGCAAGCTGTCAATAAGGCATTAAATGATACTAAAGATGAAATTAAAGTTGCAGCCAGAGAAGTATCTAGAGAGATACCTCAATACACACAGATGCTTGGCGACATACAGGAAGAAACCATCAAGACTACAAGGGAAATTGCAGATAACTACATAGAGTCACAAAAAGAGATAATTAGCATATACCAATCAGTATGGACTCCATTTCTAGAAAATGCAAATAGCAGATTCTGGAACTATTGGTGGATATCTCCAAAAGGATATGCTGAGACATATGGAACAGTAGTTAACAGTTTTGCAGACAACGTAGTATCAGCCACTAGACTTACCAACAACGCAATATCTACAAATATGGGACTTGCCAGCACAGTTTTGCAGCAGACAAAAGATAATTCAAAGGAGTTCTCCAGACTTGGAGTTAACGCAGCTCGGATTTTAAACGAAGCATCAAATGACATAGCCATTTCAAGTTTATCTCAAGTGGATGCAGCAGCTTCAAGACAAAGAAGATAAGAGGAAGAAGCAAACAAATCAATGTAGACACAAACAAACCTTTTTTTGTAGGACAATTGTGTACCACATTGTATAATATGGCTTGCAAGAACTCTATCAATAAAGGATAAGTGCGCATGAAAACCGTGTGAAGGAATTAAAGGTTTTTGTCTTGCGATTCTGTAGCCGGCTTTTAATTACATTTTTTGGTTGCACCATTTTTTGGGTTTTACTCAGTTATTCCTTTATAATTATCAATTAACATTTGTTTATGATATTCAGATGACAAAATTACAATGAACCCTTGTCCTCCTGTTATTGTTGATTTATGAGATTTCTAGCCCCTTTGACCTGATACCTTAGTGTACTGATTAGTCGTTTACTCTGCCACTATATTCATGATAAAAAATTTTTGACCCATTTGTGACTCATAGTATGTCATATGAGTTAATTCTATTCCTATTGAGATTTACAGATATATCTCAAATATTGTATATACGATATATATAAATAGGTAAGTGTCAATATATCGTATAGCCGATATGAAATGTAAGGAAGTGAACTTCGTAACACAATGATCCCAGTAACAGACGAGTCTATCATAAACGCAGTTGAAAAAGTCAGCAGAAGCGTAATTAATATAGCAAGTGTTAGAATGATGCAAGATCAGCTTTTTAGAGTATTTCCGGTACAAGGTGTTGGATCCGGCGTCATACTAGATAATAGAGGACACATACTTACAAATAATCATGTGATAGATGAAACAGATAGGTTAAGAGTAACTTTTGGTGATTCAAGACAAGTGAACGCCAAGACAGTAGGTAAAGATGAGGCGACTGATTTAGCAGTAGTTATAGCAGAGCCTCGGGAACTCTATAGCAATGATGAGGTAAGCTTTCATCCTGCAGATCTTGGGAACTCCGAGGAGCTTAAGGTTGGACAAATAGTAATGGCACTAGGTAATCCCTTTGGCCTAACAGGAGGACCGACAGTAACCGCTGGAATTATCAGCTCACTGAATAGAAATGTACAATTTGAAAATGGAATCTTGGAGTTGGTTCAAACTGACGCCTCTATAAATCCCGGTAATTCTGGCGGCCCGTTGATAAACACAAGGGGCGAGGTAGTTGCAATCAACACTGCAAAAATACCATATGGTCAAGGAATTGGGTTTGCTGTTCCCATTAATACAGTAAAATCGATACTAACTGACTTGATAGAGAATGGCCATGTCAAAAGACCATGGCTAGGTATAACTACAGTAAAGATAGATTCGAATATAGCCAGATATTACAGACTACCAATTGCAGAGGGTGCATTAATTATTAAAGTCGAACCGTATAGTCCGGCAGATAATGCAGGACTTCGAAGAGGAGACGTCATTGAAGAGATCGATGGAAATAAGATACAGAGTCCTTCACAAATATCATCATATATAAGAAAGAAAAAGTCGACAAATGATAGAGTAACAGTAATAGTTAACAGATACGGTAGAGTATATGAGATACCTTTCCAACTTGAAGCTCATCCATAGCAGTCACTAGCCATATTTTAGGATCTCGAAGGTCACATCTATTTATCAAGGGCTGAAGTCAACAGCTAATAAACCCGTAGTGCATACAATATCGAAGAAAAAATAGGAGAATAGATTAATTATTTTCTAGCGCTTTGATTCTTTCAGTTACTCCCTGAACTTCTTTTTCCAGGTCATCTTTGTACTCTTTTAGCATTGAAACTTTTTCTTCTCGAGTTAGAAAGCTTCTTACCCTTCCAACATCTATTCCACGACTACTACCACAACCACAACTTCCATATGTCATATTGGCTATACGATATATCGACAAATACCTATTTATATATATCGGACATCCTATATAGACAAGCATGGTCAGATACGGTGGCGAGGAATGCTGCGATCAGGAAATAGCCGATGAGCTCGCAAAACGAAGGGGGGACAGACCAAGTCCAGGAACAATTTATCCTGCTCTTAAAAGCCTTAAGTATGCGGGATTTGTGAGTGAGGAGGAGAAAGTAGGTAAGACTATAACTTACTGTCTCACTCCTAGAGGTACGAAAGCCTTTCAGATAGCCAAGAGAAGATTTACCAAGACTTTCCTTGGAGTCCTATAAATAAAAGCTGAATCTGAATATTGCTCTAAAAAACCTTCAAATAACATAGTCTGGTTGAATCGATCTCGTTTCACTATCAAGATGCCGGCGGGCATTCACATCGATCCGATTTTGGGTCTTACCTCGTAACCTGGCTAGAGACAAAGGAATCATTCAAGCTCAACTAACAAAGCTAGAATACGAAGTTGACAAACCTTTGGGGTTCAAGTTTTAAATGAATAATAGCTGAAACAATACTGTAAGTTAAGATTATGAAGTCACAATTAGTAATGTATACAACAATTTACGAATGTAGTTACCTTGGATATCTTAGAGATTAACATGAATCTAAATCTTTCAAATATAAACAAGTAATCTAACTCATTACTTTATCTGACATAATGACATCCTTCTCTGAGCTAAATACGTATAATATACCATCTCTACCACTGACAAAGAGCATATTACAAGCTATACATGGAGAAGAATCTATTATATTCATAGTTGGAAATTTCCACGTTTGATTACCTGTGAGGATATCAAGTCCATAGATATGTGAGTCTAGAGAGCCTAAAAACAACACCATGTCATTTTCAGCTATAGTAGGTGAGGACCATATTCTATCACTAGTCTCAAATTCCCATGCCTTTGTACCTGTATTGCATTCAAAGCAGTATACTTTTTTATCTGATGATCCAAGGAATACCTTATCCTTTAGTACTGCAGCCGAGCTTAACACCGGCTTTGTTAGCTGTTTATCCCATCTTATCACTCCATCAGACTGGTTCAAGCAATATATTGAGCCATTATGAGTTCCGATGAATATCAAGTTGTCTTCAAATAAACATGGAGAAGATCTAATCTTACCATTCAATTTTGTTTTCCATCTTAGCCTACCATCTAGATCTAGACAGTATAGGAAACCGTCGTCACAACCCACATATATTGAATCTCCATTAAAAGAAGGTGATGACCAGATTTCTCCTAGAGTCTCGAATGTCCATTGTAAGTCTCCACTACTACTATCTATTGCCAATAGGTTCTTATTCATAGATCCAATAATTATCATGTCTTTTGCCACACAGGGAGAAGAAAATACATCGCCATTAGTTTCAGTACTCCACATCTGATTACCTGTGTTATTATCTAATGCAAAGACTAGATTTTTTCCAAGAAATGTCGTTTCTTTAATCCAAGAGTCAAATGTAGCAGATATTAACAAACCTTTATGAAGCAATGGCGAAGACACTATGGGACTACCGACGTTCGAATGCCATTTTATTTGATTCTTATATATGTTCGTAGCAAAAATTCTTCCTGTAATAGTTGCAGCGTGAACGATACTATTATCACAAATAGGCGAGGCAACCATAGGTCCAATCTCTGTTATCCATTGAAGAGTAGGCCTTTTAGATAAATTAGAAGATGATACTCCCGTCCGCCTTGCATTCCCTCTAAACATCTTCCAAGAACATCCCTCCATTTTTACTTGGAAGTCTTTGCATTCACCAAAATATAACGTATATGAAGTGAACTAGAGAGGTACTATGGAATGGAATAGGCAACATAACATATCTTCGAATCTGCTAAATTGGTGACAATCACGGCCATTGGGATTAAAACTTTCTTATTATCAGATCTTTAAACAAGAAAATCTTTTGAAAAAATCATTTTACTTCCATTTTTCGAGCGGATCAGGAAAAAAAGCAAATTGTTTCCAATGAATGTGAATCTATGAAGAGTTTTAGAACGGTGTAAATGGCGCTTAGATATAGTTCTTCCTTTTGCATATATAGCAGGTATTATTGATTGTGTAACCTAGGGGAGTCTTTAACCATTGTTGTTTCCTTTAATCTTTCCATAAAATCCATCAATGAATTCCAAAATTTTTGTATGAGTGTCTTGATCCTTCTTCCGCATATAATAATAAAGCTCTTCCGTTGCAGCATGGTAATCTATTCCAATATTTTGTGCAATTTCTAATGAAATAGATAGTATGAGTAATTTTCTGAGTACAATATCAGTTCCATAATTTACAAGATCGGCAGATAACTCAGATAATACATTTTTTAAATTAGAGTCTATATATTTGTCTTTGGATTCACGTGTTCTAATTGAAAATGGTATAGCCATCATTCTTTGCTTCATGTGCACGTTCTCCACCATTTCAATAAAGGACTCATTTAGCTGGGGGTCATGGAACAATATCTGTGATAGTAGATCAGAGGCTTCTGATTCATTTAAGTGCATTTTGTCTACTATCGAGAATAACACATGACATGCAGCACACCCATTTGCCTTAATTACTGAAGGATTATTTATTACACAACTTATCTCTTCTGAGGTTATCTTCTTTGCTAAATTTTCATCGCTGTTATTGTTATTTTTATCGTCGTCGTCTTTATTTAGCATATACAACAAAAGATAGGACCTACTATTAATTTAAAGAAAGACTTGCAAATTAGCTACAATAATCGGCCATTTATGATTCCTAGCCATACCTTTTACAGTTATTCGTTCTTAAGAACTCATGATAATAACAGAGTAAAACATCCGTGGGTTAATTAGGGTTGAACTGGTATGACGGTAGTCGTATTTGTTATCGTTGTTGAGATGTGAAATCCCCCTTTGGTAGATGAGAATGTCGACGTCGTTGTAGTAGTTGTTGCTAAAGTTGTTCCTGTAGCATCAGGTGGTGGTGTCTCGGTACCCCCTGGCTCAGTCGTTGCATCAGGTGGTGGTGTCTCGGTACCCCCTGGCTCAGTCGTTGCATCAGGTGGTGGTGTC
>Ga0193741_1000303_pt1 | contig 14204 bp, 16 predicted proteins | sample L2s2metaG_FD_143059 | JGI IMG/M metagenome (GOLD analysis project Ga0193741, IMG submission 143059) | Soil microbial communities from a riparian zone of the East river system, Colorado, United States - L2s2 | ecosystem: Environmental > Terrestrial > Soil > Riparian zone | place: USA: East River...
GGGCGACCTGCGGGGGCGGCTGTCGGTCCTCGGCTGGAACACCGGCGCGATCGGCAAGCTCGTCTTCGTCATCGGGCTCGCCGTCCTGCTGCTCCTCGGGCTTCGCGCGTTCGGCGTCGAGCTCCCGCCGAGCATCCCGGACGGGCTGGTGATCGCGGGCCTCGGCCTGACCGCCACGATCCTCGTCCTCATCCGGCTGATCGACATCCCCGAGAAGTTCGAGCCGGCGGTGGGCCGGGGGATCGGCCTGTGGCTCAGCCTCCTGGCCGCGCTTCTGCTGATCGTGGCTGGGTTGCTGAAGTCGGCTGAAGACGCCTGACGAGCACGACCGCAACCAGTCCGACGACGACCCCCAGGACGGCGCCTGCGAGCACGTCGGACGGGTAGTGCACGCCGATGTAGACGCGGCCGAAGGCAACGGCCACGGCGAGCAGGCCGACAGCCCAGGCCCAGCGTCCGCCGAGGAGGTAGGCGAGGATCACGGCACCGGCCGCGCTCGCGGCAGCGTGACCGGAGGGCATCGAGCTGCTGATGTCCCAGCGCAGGAGCGGATCGGCCGCGGGGATGATCTCGTACGGCCGCTCCCGGTCGAACACCGTCTTGAGCAGAGCGGCGAGCAGGTCAGCGGTCCACACGGTCGCGGCGGTGACGAGGCTCGTCCGGAGAGGCGGCTTGCCCGCGGCCAGGGCGAGAAGCGCCGCGAGGAGGATCCAGAGGACGGCGGCGTACGTCACCGCGGACAGGCCGACGAAAAGCCAGTCGAACGGCGCCGCGCGGTGCTCGACGACCCAGGTGAAGAGGTCGCGGTCCAGCCCTTCCAGGGCTACGACCGTAGCAGCTGCTTCGTCGCCGCCAGGAGACGGCTGGGGTCGAGCGGCTTGCCGATGAACGCCTGCGCGCCGCGCGACTCCGCCTCGCCGGCCTGGTCGAGCTTCCCGCTGTACATGATCACCGGGATGGTGTCGACGCCGTGGCGCTCCTGGACGCGCCGGAGCATCTCCCAGCCGTCCATCCTCGGCATCTGCACGTCGAGCAGGATCAGGTCCGGCGGCTCGGCATCGAGCGCCGCGAGGCCCTCGTCCGCGCTGGCCGCCTCGCGGACGACGTAGCCGTCCGCCTCCAGGTTGGAGCGGATGAAGTCGCGGAGCCCCGGGTCGTCGTCGACCACGAGCACCCGCGCCCCGCCGGCCTGGGCGGCACTGGCGTCCGCGCGCGGGGTGGCGAGGAACGCCTCCAGGTCGGAACGGCGGAAGCGGCGGTGGCCGCCCGGGGTGTAGAACGCCGGCAGGAGCTTGCGGTCAGCCCACTTGCGCACGGTGGACTGCGCCGCCCCGAGAAAGGCGGCGGCCTGGCCGAGGGTAAGCCACTCCCGGCCGACGTCCGTCGGCTGCCCCGAGCCGCCGGACTCCCGCTGTCCGTTGCCTGGCATAGGCCGCAACCAAAAAAACTACCAAATCTTGACCTTTCTTCCCGGTCAAGCCGCGAATCCTGTACGCCTGGCTAGCCTCCGCCCGTGGTGACGGTGACCGTCCGTTCCCTCGGCTCGACGGTCAAGGGCTCGATCGTGCGGACGATCGTCTGGGTGCCGCCCGGCTCGGGAGCCTGCTCGACGGCCCGCCCGATCGCGAGCCCGGCAAGGAAGACGACCGCGAGGACCGCCAGGCGGAGGATCCACATCACGACGCGCCGCCCTGTGGACGAACGCCGCGCGCGATCGCGCTCCCGAGCCCGCGCTCGTTGGGATTCGATGGCCATCGTTTCAGGGCCGATAGTCGCTCGCACCGCGCGCGTAGTGGGCGAAGGCCACATCCTGGACGAGCGCCGTGTCCCGGACTCCGGCTCGCGCCCGCGGCGGCGTCGAACGGACGACGACGTCGCGCACCCAGTCCTCCGAGCCCTGGTACACGCCTGCGAGGTCGGCGAGCGTGAAGGTCTGACCCACGCGGCGGCGGAGCTCGGCGACCACCTCCTCGATCAGGATCCAGAGGTGGCGCGAGCGCGCGGTGTCCTCGCCCTCGGCGTCCAGCCGGCGCAAGCCCTCGTCCCACTGATGACGGGCGGCCTGGAGCATCACTCCGGCCCGCTCCCGTTCACGGCTGCGCCACAGCGGGCGTCGGGGCACCACGTCTCGCCGGCCTCGGCTACGACGGCCTCCCCGAGCTCGTAGCCCGGCCGGGCCAGGGCGAAGGCAGCATGCGCGTGGAGGCACTTGAGCTTCCCCGGCTCCCGCGTCCCGCCGATCCCCACATCGAGCTCGGGCCGCAGCTCCCGCTGCTCGCGATCGGCCCGCTCGAGGCTCGCCCGGAGCGCCGGGTCGGAGACGGCCTCCAGCGACCAGCGCTCGACGCCGCCGGCTGCCTCGAGCCGTGCGATCGCGGCCACGAGCCAGGGGCAGGTCAGGTAGTACGTCGTCGGGAACGGCCGGCCGTCGTCGTCGAACGGCGCCTGTTCCGTAACCGCGGGAAAGCCGTGCGGACAGCGGACAGCCACCCGCCGAAACGGCTTGGCGGGACGTCCGAGCTGCCAGGAGACCACCCTCCCGTCGTCCATCCGATCATGGTATCCGCGTCTCCGAACGGCCCTGGCGCTCGCGCATCCACTCATCCACGTCCGTGATGGTGAAGAGACGCTCGCCCGGCTTGACCAGCCCGAGGCGGCGTGCGGAGCGCTCGATGAACTCGTTCGTGCCGGCTTCCTCGAGTTGCTTCTCCAGGCGCTCGTTCCGCTGGCCCATTCGCTCCACCTGCGCGCGGCGCACGTCGACGTCGTCCTGCGCCTGCTGATAGGCCCGGATCGGCTGGACGTAGCCGACCGCGACCACCAGGAGCACGGCGACGCCGATCCACCGAAGCGCGAGTGCGGACTTCGACGGACGATTGGATGCGCGGCGACGACCCCGGGCTGCCATGGGCATGCGAACTTCGACCGCAGCCCCTGGCCTCCTTCCCGCGGTAGGTGGAAGGTTACGAACCGGGTCGGACGGACTCGCCCCCCTGCGCGCTCAGGCCGTCTCGACCTTGATGACGTTCGTGGTGCCCGGCACGTTCACCGCGGTGCCGGCGGTGATGACGATGCGGTCGCCCGGGTTCACGAGCCCGGTCTCGCGCGCGGCCTCGAGCGCGCGCGCCCAGAGGTCGTCGACGTTCTTCGCCTCCTCGATCTCCGCGGAGACCACGCCCCACTCGATCGCGAGCTGCTGCACCGCGTGGCGCTTGTGCGTCACGGCGATGATCGGCCGGCGGGGACGGTGGCGGGCCACGGCCGAGGCAGTGCGCCCCGAGTAGGTGGGGACGAGGATGGCCGCGGCGCCGAGCACCTCGGCGATGTCGCAGGCGGCATTGGACATCGCCTCGCCGACGGTCGGGAACGGCTGGTCGGCCGCCTGCGCGAGCTCGTGGCGGTAGCCGACGCTCGGCTCGATCACCTGCGCGATACGGTCCATGAAGGCGACGCTCTCGAACGGGTACTGGCCGACCGCGGTCTCGCCCGAGAGCATGACCGCCGAGGTCCCGTCGAGGATGGCGTTGGCCACGTCGCTCGCCTCCGCCCTCGTCGGCTCGGGCCGCGTGATCATGGACTCGAGCATCTGCGTGGCCGTGATTGCGGGCTTCCCGTGCTCGAGGGCGGAGAGGATTACGCGCTTCTGGACGAGCGGCACGGCCGCGGGGCCGATCTCGACGCCGAGGTCGCCGCGGGCGACCATGACCGCGTCGGCGGCGCTGACGATCATGTCGAGCTCTTCGAGCGCCTCGGCCTTCTCGATCTTCGCGATCACGAGCGCCTTTGCATCCGCGGCGTTCAGGAGCTCCCGCAGACCGCGGCAGTCCTCCGCCGAGCGCACGAAGGAGAGCGCGACGTAGTCGACGTCGAGCGAGAGGGCGAACTCGAGGTCGTGCAGGTCCTTCTCGGTCACCGAGGGAACGGGGATCGGGACGCCCGGCACGTTGACGCCCTTGTGCGCGCCCACGGCGCCGCCGACGACGACGGTGGTGCGGACGCGGACTCCGTCGACCTCCTCGACGCGCAGGCGGACGAGCCCGTCGTCGATGAGGACCTCGTGGCCCGGCTGGAGAACCTGGGTGAGCACTGCCGGAAGGACGGGCAGGTCGCCCGTCGAGCCGTTCTCGCCGCCGCTCAGCACGACCGAGTCGCCCTCGACGAGGATCCGCGGGGTGTCAAGGTCGCCGACCCGGAGCTTCGGCCCCTGCAGGTCGGCGATCAGCGCCAGCGGCCGGCCAAAGCGCTCCTGCGCGTCGCGCACGAGCCGGGCCCGCTCGCCGTGCTCCTCGTGCGTCCCGTGCGAGAAATTGAGCCGGGCGGCGTCCATGCCCGCCTCGACGAGCCGGTCGACGGCGGCCGCGGACGCCGTCGCCGGCCCGATCGTGCAGACGATCTTGGTGCGGCGGTGCCCGTAGGTCACAGCAGGCACGTTAGCGCGGCCGGAGGCCGCTCCCGCACGGGCATCTCGGGCACCCGGGGGAGCCCCCAATTTCTACACTACGACGAAATTCCACGCGCGTGGCGCGCGGATGTGAGCCGAGCGTGTGCCGGCGCCGGGTGGGCCAGCGTTCGGGAATGTCCCTGAGATCGATACCGCCACGGCACTGCGGCGCCGAGGGAGTGGGCTGCTAGCTCTCGTCGTGCTGCGCTGCGCTCTCGTCGTGCTGCGCTGCGCCCTCGACCGGCGGTATCCAGCTCTCGCGCCGCTTCACCCAGATCTCGGATTCGGGCTTCAGCTCGAAGGGCGCCTCATCCAGACTTCCGATCCGAATCTCGATGAGGGCGTCGCCAGGGTCGGCTGTGTCAATGAGCCGAGACCCACACCGGGGGCAGAAGCCGCGACCGTCATAGCTTGAGATCTCGCCGCTCATCTCAAACGCCTCGACGGGCCAGTGCGCGTACACAGTGAAGGCGCTCCCAGACTCCTTTCTGCAATCCGCGCAGTGGCAACGCCGGACATGCACAGGGTCACCGCGAACGCTGTAGCGGACCGCCCCGCAGAGACATCCGCCGGTGCGTACTCGTGCCTCCACGCGCGCAGATGCTACGCAACACTGCGGTGGCGGTGCGTGCTAACGCCCGGCGCGCGGGAACGCGGACCAGCCGGGGTACTCGGCGCGCCGGCCGAGCTGCTCCTCGATCCGCAGGAGCTGGTTGTACTTGGCGACCCGGTCGCTCCTCGACGGCGCGCCGGTCTTGATCTGGCCCACGCCGGTGGCGACGGCGAGGTCGGCGATGGTCGTGTCCTCCGTCTCCCCCGAGCGGTGTGACATGACCGACGCGTACCCGTTCGCGCGCGCCAGCTCGATCGCCTTGAGGGTCTCCGTCAGCGTCCCGATCTGGTTGACCTTGACGAGGATCGCGTTCGCGACCTGCTCCTCGATGCCCCGGCCGAGGCGCTCCACGTTCGTGACGAAGAGGTCGTCGCCGACGAGCTGCACGCGGTCGCCGAGCCGCTCTGTGAGCAGTCGCCAGCCCGCCCAGTCGTCCTCCGCCAGCCCGTCCTCGATGGACGCGATGGGGAACCGCGCGCACAGGTCCTCCCAGAAGCCGACCATGCCCTCGGTGTCGAGCTCGCGGCCCTCGCCGGGCATCCGATAGCGGCCCTCCTCGTAGAGCTCCGTCGTCGCAGGGTCGAGGGCGATCGCCACGCGGTCGGCGTGGCCGGCCCGGTCGGCGGCCTCGAGGACGGCCTCGATCGCCTCCTCGCTCGAGCCGAGGTCGGGCGCGAAGCCGCCCTCGTCGCCGACCCCGGTCGCCAGGCCGCGCTCGTGGAGGAGCTCCTTCAGCCGATGGAAGGTCTCGGCGCCGATCCGCAGCGCCTCGGAGAAGGAGGCCGCGCCGGCGGGCACCACCATGAACTCCTGGAGGTCGAGCGAGTTCTGGGCGTGCGCTCCGCCGTTGACGACGTTCATGAGCGGAACCGGGAGCACGCGCGCGTCCTCCCCGCCGATCCAGCGGTAGAGAGGGACTCCCGCCTCGGCGGCCGCGGCCTTCGCCACGGCCAGCGAGACGCCGAGCACCGCGTTCGCGCCCAGGCGCGCCTTGTTGGGCGTGCCGTCGAGCTCCAGCAGGAGCCGGTCGATTGCAGCCTGGTCGCCTGCGTCCGTGCTCGCGAGCGCCGGGCCGATCTCGCGCTCGACGTTCTCGACCGCCTTGAGGACGCCCTTGCCGAGGTAGACGGCTGCGTCGCCGTCGCGGAGCTCGACCGCTTCGAACCGCCCCGTCGAGGCGCCGGAGGGCACCGCGGCCCGCCCGAGCGCCCCCGAGTCGAGCTCGACCTCCACCTCGACCGTCGGGTTGCCCCGCGAGTCGAGAACCTGCCGCGCGTGCACGCGGGTCACCTTCACCGAATGCCCTCCTTTGCCCGGTCGAAGTACCGATCCTGCTCCTCCAGCGGGAGCGACTCCCAGTCCCTGCCCTCCTCGCCGGCGAGCTCCGCCGCGCGCTCCACACGCTCGACGAAGCGCCGGCTCGCCGCTCGGAGCGCGAGCTCGGGGTCGACGTCCAGGCGTCGCGAGACGTTGACCGCGGCGAAGAGGACGTCGCCGAGCTCGTCGAACACGTGCGCGTCGGGCTCCGTCTCGGCCGCCCGCTCCGGCGCGGCGGCGATTGCGACACGCAGCTCGGCGAGCTCGTCGTCGAGATCGCCGAGCGCGGCGTCGAGCTCCGGGTAGTCGAACCCGGCGGCCGCCGCGCGCTTCTGGACCTTGCGAGCGTGCAGAAGCGGAGGCAGCTGCTCCGGGACGTGGTGGAAGATTCCCTCGCGCTCCTCCTGCTCGCGCTTCAGCTCCTCCCAGCGGCCCTTCACGGCGGCAGGCGTCTCGAGCTCCGCGTCGCCGAAGACGTGCGGATGGCGGCGGATCAGCTTCGCCCGGATGCCGCGGGCTACCTCGGCCAGGTCGCCGGAGCCGCGCTCTTCGAGCAGGAGCGCGAGGAACACCGTCTGGAACAACAGGTCGCCGAGCTCGTCCAGGAGCTTCGCGTCGTCCTCTGCGAGCGCCGCGTCGGCGACCTCGTAGGCCTCCTCGACGGTGTGCGGGACGATCGTCTTCGCGGTCTGCGCACGGTCCCAGGGACAGTCGCGCCGGAGCCGCTCCGCCAGCTCCTGAAGTTCGACGAGCGCCTGCTCGAGGCCGTCGCCGCCGCCCACCGGGCTACTCGGTCTCGGTCTCGGTCCCGGTCTCGGCCGGCGTGTCGCCCTCGCCGGTCGTCGTCTCGGCGGGCGGAGGCGGCTCGAAGCCGGGGGCGTACGCGGTCTGATCCTCGAAGCGGGCCCGCAGCTCCGCGATCCACTCGTTGATCCGCGTGTTCTTCTTCTCCTCGGCCAGCGTTTCGCGGATCTGCTCCTCGACCGCGGTGAGCTCCTGCGTCGAGGCTTCCTCCACATCCGCGACCGCCTCGATGATGTGCCAGCCGAACTGAGTCTTGACCGGCTCGGAGAGCTCGCCGGTCTCGAGATCGAAGGCGACCTTGTCGAACGGCGCGACCGTGGCGCCCTGCTGCGCGGTGAACTCGCCGCCGTCCTTCTTCGAGGCTGGGTCCGTCGAGAACTGCCGCGCGAGCTTCGCGAAGTCAGCGCCGTCCTCGAGCTGCGCGTGCAGCTCGTCGGCCTTCGCCTTCGACTTGACGAGAATGTGGCGGACGTCCCGCGAGGCCGGCGTCTCGAACTGCGCCTGGTTCTCCTCGTAGTAGGCCTGGACGTCGTCGTCGGTGACCTCGACCTGGTTCGTGACCTTCTCGAAGACCTTCTCGGAGAGGATGCGCGTCCGCAGGTCGGTCCTGACCTGCTCCTCGGTGAGGCCCTGCGCCTCGAGCTCGTCCTTGTACTTCTGCTCGTCGCCCTCGAAGAACTGTTCCTTCAGCTCCGTGAGGCGCTTGTCGACGTCCTCGTCGCTGACGGTGACGTTGAGCTCCTCGGCCGCGATCTCGAACTGCGCCTTCTCGACGAGGCTGCGGACGATCGCGTTGCGGAGCTGCGCGAACTCGGGCGTCCCCGCCGCCGGGAACTCCTGCTCGCGCGCTTCGTAGGTCTTCTCCGCCGAGGCGAGGAGCCTGTCGTACTCCGCCTTGGAGATCTCCTTGTCGCCGACGACCGCGATCGCGTCCGCCGGGACGTCGATGTCGCTGGCGTCGTCGCCGCCGTCATCGCCGCCGCAGCCCGCGGCCGCCACGGCGAGCGCGAGCGCAGCAAGAAGGGCGATGAAACGAGTCCAAAAAGGCATCGTGGGCGGACAGCTAGGCCGAAAGCCGTAGATCGAGGATACCATCGACCAGCGCGAGCGCTTGGGGGAACCCGTCCCCCCTTTGGGTGAGCTCGCGCTTCGCACTCGAGTACACGGCAGTGGGCGCGCTCGTGCGCAGCGTCCTCAGCTCGGCGGATCCGAGCACGAGCGGCCCGACGACCGCACGCCCGCCGCGGAAGACGAGGTAGTCCGCGCCGATCCGCGCGAGCTTGAGCTTCGCCTCCTGGATGGCGAACAGGTTCTCGACCGGCTCGGGGACCGGCCCGAAGCGATCCTGGGTCGCCGCGTGGAGCTCGCGCAGCTCGTCCTCGGACTCCACGAGCGCGAGGCGGCGATGGAGGTCGATCTTCTGGGCCTCGGCCGGCATGTAGTCCGGCGGAACGTACGCGTCCACCTGGGCGTCGACCCGCACGGGGCGGGCAACGGCGCGGCGGGTGCCGGAGAGCTCGGCGACGGCCTCGCCGAGGAGCTCGACGTAGAGCTCGAACCCGATCGCGGCCACGTGCCCGGACTGCTCGGCGCCGAGGAGGTTGCCCGCGCCCCGGATCTCGAGGTCGCGCATCGCGATCGCGAAGCCGCTCCCCAGCTCGGTGTGGTCGGCGAGGGTCGCCAGGCGGGCGCGGGCCTCCGGGGTCAGCTCCTGCCCGTCGGGATAGAAGAGGTAGGCGTGGGCGACTTCGTCGCTACGGCCCACCCGTCCCCGGATCTGGTAGAGCTGGGCGAGTCCGAGCGTGTCCGCGCGCTCGACGATCAGCGTGTTCGCCTGGGGGATGTCGAGGCCTGACTCGATGATCGTGGTCGAGACGAGAACGTCTGCGTCGCCGGCCAGGAACGAGAGCATGTGGCCCTCGAGCTCGCGCTCCGGCATCTGCCCGTGCGCAACGGTCACACGCAGCTCGGGCACGAGCTGGCGGATGTGCTCGGCCGCTTCCTCGATGGTCTCGACGCGATTGTGGAGAAAGAAAGACTGGCCCTCGCGCCGGTGCTCGCGCAGGAGCGCCTCGCGCACGAGCTCCTCGTCGTACTCACCCACGTGCGTGCGGATCGGCCGGCGCCCCTGTGGCGGCGTCTCGATGACGCTGATGTCGCGGAGGCCGGCGAGCGACATGTGCAGCGTGCGCGGGATGGGCGTTGCCGAGAGCGCCAGGACGTCGACCTCGAGCCGCAGCTGGCGCATCAGCTCCTTCTGCGCGACGCCGAAGCGCTGCTCCTCGTCGACGATCACGAGGCCCAGATCATTGGGCACGACGTCGCGGGAGAGCAGGCGGTGCGTCCCCACGATCACGTCGACCTTTCCGGCCGTGAACTCCGCGAGGACGCGCTTGACCTCGGCCGGCTTGCGGAAGCGCGAGGCGAGCTCGACCGTGACGGGGAGGTCGCGGTAGCGCTCGCGGAACGTGTTCCAGTGCTGCTGCGCGAGGATCGTCGTCGGGGCGAGGAAGAGCACCTGCTTGCTGTTGGCGACGGCGACGAAGGCGGCGCGCACGGCGACCTCCGTCTTCCCGAAGCCGACGTCGCCCGCGACGAGGCGGTCCATCGGCCGGGCCGACTCGAGGTCCTCCTTCACCACCTCGATGGCGACGCGCTGGTCGGGCGTCTCCTCGAACGGGAAGCTCGCCTCGAGCTGCTCGACGAGCTCGTTGTCGGCTTCGTAGGCAAGGCCCTCCGCCCGCTGGCGCTGCGCGTAGAGGGCGAGCAGCTCGCCCGCGAGCTCGTGCGCGCCCGCGCGCGCGCGGCTCTTGATCGTCTGCCAGGCCTTCCCGCCGAGCTTGGAGAGCGCAGGTGCGTGGCCGTCGGCGCCGACGTAGCGCGAGACCTTGGCGATCTGCTCGTGCGGGACGTAGAGGCGGTCGTCGCCGCGGAAGGCGAGGAAGAGGTAGTCGCGCGTGACGCCCGCGACCGTCTTCGTCTCGAAGCCGAGCAGCTGCCCGACGCCGTGGTCCTCGTGGACGACGTAGTCGCCCGTGCGCAGGTCGGCGAAGCTCTGGAGGGCGCGGCCGACCCTGACGTCGGCGCGCGGCGGTCGCTTGCGGAAGACCTGGGTGTCCGGGAGGAGGGCGATGCCGAGGTCGCGCAGGACGAAGCCGCGGCGCGCCGGAGAGACGGCGAACACGAGGCCCGGCTCCTCGGGAAGCGCCTCTCCCGGCTCGACCACGACCGCCTCCACCCGGCGGAGCAGCGCCTTCGTCCGCAGCGCCTCGCCGAGGTGGGCAAACGTCACGACGACGCGGTTTCCCCCGCGCACAAACGCGAGCAGGTCGCGCTCGGCCTCGCTGAGCCCGCGGGCGGCCACCGCCGGCCGCTGGGCCTCGAACGAGTGGCGCTGGCCGGCGGGGAGCTGTGTTACGCGCAGCGCGTCGCCGAGCTCGAGGGTCGCCCCGAGCTCCTCGCGCACGACCTCCTCGACCTCGTCCGCCTGCCAGACGAGGTGCGGCGGCGGGAGCGGCGCCACCAGGTCGGCAGGGATCGGCGGCGCCTCGCCCACCTCTTCGTCGACGAGCATCGGCTCCAGGTCGCCCGCGAGACGTTCGGCCGCCGGATAGACCGTCGCCTCGTTGAGCTCGTGGAGCGTCCGCTGCGTGAAGGGCGAGAACGCGCGCAGCGACTCGATCTCGTCGCCGAAGAGCTCGACGCGCACTGGCTCTCGGCCGGTCGAGGGGAAGACGTCGACGATGCCGCCGCGCACGGCGAACTGGCCGCGCTCCTCTGCCTGGGCGACCCGCTCGTAGCCGGCGACGGCGAGGTGTTCGGCAAGGCCCTCGACACCGGGCTCGTCCCCGCCGCGCAGGACGATCGGCTCCGGGCGCGAGCTCTCCGGCGGGATCCCCTCGGCCGCGCCGAGCGCGGAGGCGCAGACGAGCCCGCCCGCGGCGAGCACCTCGAGCGCGCGGGCCCGCTCGCCGAGGAGGTGCGGTGGCGGCTCGAGCCCGCTGCCCCAGCGGACGCCGCGCGAGGCGAAGAGGCCGACGCGCTCCTCGCCGAGGAACCATGACGCTCCCTCCGCGGCGTCTCGCGCCTGCGCGTCGTCGGGAAGGACACAGACGAGCGGCCCGCCGCGCGCGAGATGGAGCGCGGCCAGGAAGAGCGGCAGGATCGGCTCCGACACGCGGGTTTCGCCCGGGTCGTCGAGGAGCTCGCGCATGCGGTCGCCCTCCGCGAGCACGCGGGCGATCGGGGTGAGGGCGGTTGTCTCCGTGCTGGTCGGCCGGTCCATGACGACTGGCGGAATCTGCGTTCCGCGGGGTCATCGTATCCGTGGCGCGAGGCTCTACGATCCACGCCATGGCCGGCGAGCTACGTCCCATCGGAACCCGCCCGACACTGGTCGCGTCCTTCGACCCGCCCGGCGCCGCCGAGTCGTTTCTCCGCTGGCGGGAGGAGCATGCCGACGCGCTCGCCGCGGTTCCGGCCGAGGCCCTGCGGGTCGAGTACGGCCGCGCGCTCGAAGGCGGGCTCGTCGTGCGCGTCCGGATCGACGAGCAGCACGTCCCCGGCGCCCCTGGCCGGCTGAGGCTTTCACCCGTCGAGGGCTAAGGTCGACAAGGCGTCTTGCCGAAATTGTGATCAGCACCGGCGTCGGGCCGCTACGGCGCGCGGAGCATCTGCGGCGGGCCGTCTCCAGGCGGGGGCGGCCCGCCTTCATGTAACGCTGCGCCCTCCCCCGGCCGGGGGGATCCCCCAACGTTCACGCTAGCCGCGAATCTCGCGCGAAAGGCACGCGACAATGCGACAAATGCGTGCCGGTCACGGCCGCTCGTTGAAGCGCTGCTGGGCGTCCTCGACGCCGTCCCGCGCGATCGTCTCGACGGCGTCCGCGGCCCTCCCGACGAGCCCTTCGACGTCGACCACGTCGTCGAACGGCGACAGAACCCAGTCGGCCACCGGCCGGGGATCGCCACGCTCGGGCCTCCCCACGCCGACGCGCAGGCGCAGGAACTCCTGCGAGCCCAGGTGCTGGCCGAGGGAGCGCAGGCCGTTGTGCCCGGCCAGACCGCCCCCGGCACGCGCCTGCAGGCGGCCGAGCTCGAGGTCGACCTCGTCGTGGACGACGAGCAGCTGCTCGGGAGGAAGCTTGTAGAACCGCACCGCCGCTCCCACGGAGCGTCCCGACTCGTTCATGTACGTCTGCGGCTTCAGGAGCGCGATGCGCGCACCGTCGAGGCGCATGTCGGTCAGGTCACCCGAGAACTTGGAGCGAAAGGACGCACCGTGCCGGCGCGCGAGCTCGTCCACGACCATGTGGCCGACGTTGTGGCGCGTGCGGGCGTATTCCTTGCCCGGGTTTCCGAGGCCCGCGACCAGCAGATCGAGCGACGGGGCCGACTCGCCCCGCCGGAAGAGCCTCACTCGCTCTCGTCGCCCTCTTCGGCTGTCTCGCCCTCGGCCTCGGGCTCAGCGCCTTCCTCGGCCTCTTCGCCCTCAGGCAGCTCGCCCTCCTCGAGCTCCTCTTCCTCGACCTCGGGCTCCTCGATCTTGGTCGGCGGCGTGACGTTGAGGACAACCGAATCGGGGTCGTCCAGGATCGTGACGCCCTCCGGAGCTCTGAGGTCCGCGATCCTCAGGCTGTCCCCGATAGCCATGTCGGAGATGTCGAGCTCGAGGCGGTCGGGCACCTCCATCGGGAGGGCCTCGACGTTGATCTCGCGCAGCACGAGGGTGAGGACGCCGCCCTCCTTCACGCCTGCCGACTCGCCGATCGGCTCCACTGCGACCTGAGCCTGGATCATCTGGTCGAGCCTGACCTCATGGAGATCGACATGGAGGAGGCGCGGGCGGACCGGGTCGAGCTGGTAGTCCTTGAGCACGGCGTGGTGCGCGGTCTTCTGGCCGTCGAAGACGATGTCGAGGATCGCGTGCAGGCCGTGGTCGCCGGTCAGGACGCGGCGCAACTCGCGCTCCTCGACGACGAACGGATGCGCCTTCTTGCCGCTGCCGTAGAGGACGCCGGGGATCATCCCGGACGCGCGCAGACGCCGCGACTCCGCGCTACCCGCGGACTCGCGTGCCTTCACGCCCAGCTGTATGCGTTCGCCGGCCATCGGCGGGCAAGTGTAGCGAAGGCGCGGAGCCGGAAGGCCCTATGTGGCCTGGGGCTCGAAGCGGCTCTGAAGCTGCGAGACGTAGACGCCCAGCTCGCGCTGTCGCTCCTCGAGGCGCTCCTCGCGGATGGCGAGGAGATCCTCCCGCCGCTTGACCTCTTCCTCGCGCATCTCGAGGTCGGCTTCGACGACGGCCTTGCGGGCTTCGTGGTCGTTCTCGCGCTGCTCGAGGTCCTGCGCCCGGTCGCGGAGGCTGGTCTCGAGCTCCCGCACCCGCCGCTCGCGGCGCTCGATGCTCTCGCGCGACTCCAGCACGTCCGCCGCGGGGCCGAGAGCGTCCTCGAGCTCTGCGACACGGCGCTCGCGCTGGCGGAGCTCGACCGCGCTGGCCGCCAGACGCGCCTCCCGTTCCTCGAGCTCACGGGTCGCAGCGGAGACCTGCGCCTCCCTCTCCGCCACCGCCGAGTCGTCCCTCGAGCCCGCGAGCCGCTCGATGTTCTGGATCTCGACCTTGATGACGGGCGGGATCAGTCCGCCGGCCGAGGCCGGAGGGCTCGTGACGGGCTTGCGCCGCCGCCGTCCACGCCGTCGCGGAGGCCTTGCGAGCTTGTCGGGAGTGAAGTCGTCGCGTTCAGTCACAGCCTCGCGGCATGAGCAGACGATGGCGGGCCGACGAAGCCGCGGCCATCCCCCACTTTGGCGATCCTGGCGCCGATCCCACGTTTCAGGGATGCCGCCGCGGGCCGGGGCGCCCGAAACATGTCTTGGCATACCAACCACCTGCAGCAACGAAAGGCGGCATCGATGTCTGCGGATCTCCTCCGGATCAAGATCCGGAACTTCCCTCAGCCCCATCTCGGGCGGCGTCTTCTCATCGCCGGCCTGAAATAGCGGCGGCTACACCCCACGTTCGAGCGGC
>Ga0193741_1000304_pt1 | contig 14173 bp, 13 predicted proteins | sample L2s2metaG_FD_143059 | JGI IMG/M metagenome (GOLD analysis project Ga0193741, IMG submission 143059) | Soil microbial communities from a riparian zone of the East river system, Colorado, United States - L2s2 | ecosystem: Environmental > Terrestrial > Soil > Riparian zone | place: USA: East River...
GGAGCTTCCGAATGCTATCTGTCCGAACAGCAGATCGCCGATCACGTCATCGCATGTACTCGGGCTGGACTGCAGGCCGGTTTTCACTGCATCGGCGACGACGCGGTGGCCGCTGCCGTGTCGGGTCTGCGCCGGGCTGCGGAGACGCTCGGTACCCAGCGCATCCGGGCAGCGCGGCATCGCTTGGAGCATGTCGAGATGATCGCTGACGCCGACATCGCGACCTTGGCGGAACTGGGCGTAGTGGCGAGCATGCAGCCAGCCTTCGACGCGGCGTGGGGCAAGCCGGGGGAGCTCTACGAGCAACGCCTCGGTCCGAGCCGGGCACATGCGATGAACCGCCTGGGCACTCTGGAGCGGTCCGGCGTACCGCTCGCGTTCGGCACGGACTCGCCAGTGACCCCGCTCGCAGGCTGGGCCACCGTGCGGGCTGCGGTGCAGCATTGGCAACCGCGCGAGCGGTTGAGCACCGCATCGGCCTTCGATGCGGCAACCCGAGGGGCGCATTGGGCAGCCTTTGCTGACAACTCGGGCACCATTCGGAGGGGAGCTGCGGCCAACGTTGCGGTCTGGGACGCTGGAGGCAGCGGCGTGGAAGAGCCCACGCCGCTGCCTCGGTTGGACGACGGCCCGCTCCCGACCTGCGCTGCAACGATGTCCGCTGGGAAACTCGTCTATCAATCCGAGGAGTTTGCCGTTGGGTAGGCTCAGTCCGTGTTCCGGCCCATCGCGTCGCTGACGCGTTCGCCCACGGTCGATTCGCCAACCACGCAACCCAATCCCAAGCCGCTGCTGCTCCGCGTCTTGGTCGTGATGCTTGCTGGAGTTGCGCTCGGATTGAGCTGGCAACCATACGGCCTGTGGCCGCTGCTTCTGGTTGGAATTCCCGCGTTCACGCTTGCCGTCCGAGAGGTGCGGCCGCTGGTCGCTGTCGGGCTCGGGTATCTGTTCGGGCTGACCATGCTGACGCTTGCTATCAGCTGGGTGCATGTGCTCGGAACCTGGATTGCCGCAGTGCTGATCATCTTCATGTCGCTGTTCTTCGGCCTTCTTGGATTCAGCCTGACACTGGTCAGCCGGCTGCGGTGGTGGCCGCTGGCTGCGGCCTGCTGCTGGGCTCTCATCGAGTATGCCTACTCCCGGATTCCGCTCGGCGGTTTCGGCTGGACCCGGATCGGCTACGCAGCCGTTGACACACCGCTCGCCGGGTTCTTTCCGATCATCGGAGTCGCAGGTGTTTCTTTCGCCGTGGCCTTGATCAGTCAGATCATTGCATGGATCGTCCTGACTGTATGGATGGCTCGGCGCGGCGGACGCGCCGGGCGCAGCCAGCTGCTCATTGCTGTCGCGGGGATTGTGAGCCTCGTCCTGCTTGGCTCGGCCTTGCGGCTCTACCAACTCGAGCCCGAGATCGGCTCAGCCGGGAGCGTGCGAGTCGGCATCGTGCAGGGCAATATCCCAGGCCGCGGCATTGAGGCCATGGGTCGTGCCCGATCAGTCACCAACAACCACCTGTCCGAGACGATTCAGCTGATGACAAAAGCACGCCTCGGCGAGGTACCGGAGCCGGATTTCCTGCTCTGGCCGGAGAATTCCACCGATATCGATCCGACCGCCGACGAGCTCACCAGGCTGACCGTGCAGGCGGCCGCCGACGTGGCCAATCGCCCCATTCTGGTTGGCGCGGTGATGCAAGGACCACGTGTTGACGAGCGTCAGACCGCGGCACTGTGGTGGGATCCGGATCGCGGTGTCACGGCCCGGTACAACAAGCAGAACCTGGTGCCGTTCGGTGAGTGGGTTCCGTTCCGGGCCCAGCTGCTGCCGCTGATCCCGCTCTTGGAGCAGGTCGGTGCGCAATCAATTCCGGGTACGGGTCCGGGCGTTCTCGATGTCGCTGTGAGCGGGCGACCGATCAAGATCGGCGACGTAATTTGCTTTGAACTGGCCTATGACCAAACCATCTATCAGTCCCTGATCGGTGGCGCCCAGGTGCTGATGGTGCAGAGCAACAATGCAACCTACGGCGGCACTGGTCAGATCGAGCAGCAGTTCGCCATCACTCGGGCTCGGGCAATGGAGAGCCGCCGGGAAATCGCCGTAGCCACCAAACAGCGTGTCTGGTTTCATCACCCGAGATGGAGCGGTCGCGACGCGCACCCAGGAGTTCACAGCACAGAGCATGGTCGTTGAGATGCCTTTGCGGAACGCCCTTACGCCGGCCATCAGAGTTGCCCCCTGGCTGGAACGGGGCCTGGCGCTTATTGCGGTGCTAGCCTGCATCGCGGCGCTGTGGCATCGTACCCAGCGATCTCGTGGAGCAAAGCTCGAGCACCGCTTCATGCAGACAACCGAGAAAGAGACTCACGTTGAGCCAACCGACACCGCCGCCGATGACCCAGAACAGGATGGAAGCAGAGGCGTCCGACTCCGCAGCCCTGGGACCGACTCTGGTGATCATCCCGACCTACAACGAGTCGGAGAACATCGCACGCATCGTCAGCCGGACCCGTAAGGCGATTCCGGACGCCCATATTCTCATCGCCGACGACAATTCGCCGGACGGCACTGGCGAGCTGGCGGACGAGATCGCGAGCGGCGATGATCACGTACACGTCATGCATCGGCTCGGCAAAGAAGGCCTTGGGGCGGCGTACTTGGCTGGTTTTGAATGGGGCCTCAATGCCGGGTACGAAGTCTTAGTTGAAATGGATGCCGATGGGTCACATCAACCGGAGCAGCTGCCGGAGTTGCTGGCAGCGCTCGCCGAAGCTGATCTTGTCCTCGGATCGCGTTGGGTGACGGGTGGCGAGGTCGTCAACTGGCCGAAGTCGCGTGAGGTGCTGTCACGCGGCGGAAACCTCTGGACACGAATCATGCTCGGCATCCCGCTGCGGGACGCCACAGGCGGATTCCGTGCCTTTCGCCGCAAGACGCTGTTAGGGCTAGGGCTCGATAATGTCGCTTCGGCTGGCTACTGCTTCCAGGTCGATCTCGCCTGGCGAGCGTTGCGGAGCGGCTTTCGGGTAGTCGAAGTGCCGATCACGTTCATCGAGAGGGAGTACGGTGCCTCGAAGATGAGCAAGCGAATCGTTATTGAGGCGCTGGTGCTGACCACACTCTGGGGTGTGGCCCATCGCGCTAGGCAGCTGCGTGAACTCGTCACAAAGCGGAAAGTGCTTACCTCATGAGACTTCGTCATGGATGGCCGTTGGTCCTGCTGGCCGTGCTGCTGGTCGCCATCCCGATCTTCGAGGTCTGGCTACTGGTCCAGGTCGGCCAGAACCTGGGCCTGCTACCAACGGTTCTCATCCTGCTCGTGGTAGGGATCGTCGGATTCCTCCTGATGCGTCACGAGGGATCGCGTGCCTGGAAGGCTTTGAACGACGCCTTCACCAAAGGCAAAGTGCCGACTGGCGAACTCGCCGACGCGGCGCTGATCCTGGTCGGAGGTGTCTTGTTGATGCTGCCCGGCTTCCTGACCGACGTGGTAGGTCTGCTGTTCCTGTTGCGCTGGACTCGGCCGGCCGCTCGCAAGCTGATCGCCTTCTTTGTGGCCCGCCGCATCAACAGGTTGGGCATTCCGGTGATGCGGGCGCGACTGGACCGGGAGAACCTCATCGAAGGAGAGACTGTCGAGTCGCCGCCAGGTAATGGACAGCAGCCTGCGGGCCCGACCATCATCGTGGGCGAGATTGAGGAGCCGTCTCAACCGGTGCGCCCGGAAGACTCCCGCCCTTAGGCGCTCAAAGGGCCGCCCTCTCGTCCTCTGCGCCGCTGATCGGGGGACAGCAGCACCTAACGAGAAGGCGGCCCAGAGCCGCAGATGTTTAGGCGGTCTTCTTCGGTCGCGTGTTCCGCGACACTGCGGTGGAGCCCAACTCGCCAGAACGGAGTTGGTTCAACCGCTCGGTCAACAGGTCCTCGAGTTCGGCGATCGAGCGCCGCTCACGGAGCATGTCCCAATGGGTACGGGTTGGCTTCTCCTCTTTCAGCTCGGGCCGCTCGCCATCGGAACGCAACGACTCCGCACCGCACCGGGGGCACTCCCACACGGGCGGAATCTCGGCCTCCGCCGAAAACACCAAGCTGAAATGATGCTCTCGGGGACAGTCGTAGCCGACCTCCTGCCGAGCAGCGAACTCAACACCTGCCTCGTCCTCAAAGCTTTTGGCCCCGAGACCGGTGCCCTTCAATGAACGATCAGCCATGAGCACAACCTCCGTCTAGCGTTTCCTGACGTTTCCCACACCCGAATCGTTCAACTCACGGCGAGGCCGATATGTTCCGTCGCTCCATACCCACTGTCTGGTAATGCACGTTATTCGGAGACCTGGATCCGCTCTCTTGGTGGCGACTTCACGCGTGCCAGCAGGAGTGTGCCGGCCAGCAGGACGAGAGCGATCCCCACGATACCGATGCGGTCTGAGAACAAACCTGAGAAGAGAGCGAAAAGTCCCGGTGCCAGGAATGAGGCTGCGCGGCCCGTAGTGGCGTACAGCCCGAACATCTCGCCCTCCCGCCCGGCAGGTGAGACGCGTGCCATGAACGACCGAGAACTGGCCTGCGCCGGACCCACCCATAGGGTCAAGAGGAGGCCGAAGATCCAAAACATCGTGGTACCGCGGGCGAAAAGCAGGATCATCGCGGTCGTGATCAGCCCGATCAGCGAGATCATGATCACCTTCTTGGGGCCGATCCGGTCCTCGACGGCTCCCATCACGAGTGCGCCAAGCGCGGCCACGACGTTGGCGGCGATTCCGAAGATCAGCACCGAGGACTGATCCAGTCCGTAGACACTGACCGCCAAGATCGCGCCGAAGCTGAAGATCGCGGCCAGGCCGTCGCGGTAGAGAGCTGATGCAATGAGGAACTTGACGGCGTTCCGATCTCGCCGGAACAGCCCCTTGATGTCGTTGAGGAGCAGCGGGTAGGAGGCGAAGAAGCTCACCCGCCGACGCTTGGGACCGGGCGCCTTCTCAGGGACCGCCAGCAGCACCGGAATCGCGAAAACAGCGAACCATACAGCCGAGAACACCGCAACTGCTCGAATGTTGAGGCCGCCGGCCGAGGTGACCCCGAACCAGCCAACATCGGGTGCGATGAATCCGACGTAGCAGATGAGCAGCAAGAAAATGCCGCCGAAGTAGCCCATCGACCAGCCAAATCCCGACACCCTTCCGATGGATTCGGGCGTCGAGACCTGCGGCAGCATCGCGTTGTAGGAGACGACGGCGAACTCTTGGAAGACAGCGCCCGCGGCAAGCAATACGAGCGCGATCCACAGGTAGCTGGGTTCGTTCTTCACGCTGTACATGCAGAGCATGACGGCGATGACGAGTGCGCTCCAGATCGCGAGATTGCGCTTGCGGTGACCGCCAGCATCAGCCCGCTGGCCGGTGATGGGCGCGATGAGGGCGATCAGCAGGCCCGCTGCCGCGCTCGAGATGCCCAGCCAAGTGTTGGCGCTCAGCCCACCTGGTTGGGCATCTCCGACTACCCCGCGGACGATGTACGGGCCGAACACGAAGGAGGTGATGACCGCCGAGTACGCCGATGATCCCCAGTCCCAAAGGCCCCACGCCAGCACAACTCGGCGCTTGATGCGGGTTCCAACAGCCAGTGGCGGCCCGATCTCTGCAGCTCGCTCGACGCTGTCACTGTCGGTCATCGCACCCCCGATCTATGGGTCAGCCCACAGGCCGCGCCTGATGAGCACGTCCTTCAAGGTGTCCACACGGTCAGTGAAAATACCGTCAATACCTGCATCGATGAGACGTTCCATGATTTCGGAGTCGTCGACTGTCCAGATCTGCACCTTCTTGCCCGCTCGATGTGCGGCCTCAACCAGCGCCGGAGTTTGGACAGCAAGCCTGCGACCGAGCACGGTGAGCGAGAGAGGCACTTGCAGCACCGGCGCCGGCGTATTCAGCGCCCATGTCACCCACGGCACAAACCGGTTCGCTGCAACTCCCAGCGCGCTCGCAGCCGTCGGAACCCGCCATCCCAGGCGGCGGCGGAGTTCGTAGAGGCGGCGAATTCCAAAGGAGGCCACACAAACGCGGTCGTACGCCTCGTACTCGGCAATCGTTGATGCTAAGAGCGCAACTGCTCTGGGTGACTTCACATCGACGTTGAACCGTGCGTCGGGAAACTCGGCCAGCAACTCAGAAAGCCGTGGAATGGGGTCCAACCCGTGGATTCGGGCTTCGGCAAGCTGTCCGTAATTCAGCTCCGCGACTGCGCCTGTACGGTCAGTAACTCGATCTAGCACTCGATCATGGAAGGCCAGCAGCACGCCGTCCCGGCTGGCGTGCACGTCGGTTTCCAGGTAGCGGTAGCCGAGGGCTACCGCCTCTTTGAACGCGTGCAGGCTGTTCTCGCGGAAGAGGTTGGGCTCGTAGCTTGCTCCACCACGATGCGCGAATGCCGCGAACGGCACGTCGAAGAAGGCATAGTCTGCGGCCCTCATGGGCTCATTGTGCTCTTGGGCGCGTCAGAGCCCAGGCAGCCGCTGCAGCAGCATGTCGACGGATCCAGGCAGCCAGGTCGGTAGGCCGGTCAGCAGCAAGTACAGGTACCAGATGAGTCCGCAGCAGGCGAAGAAGACGACCCAGAACAGGACCTGCTTGGTTCTAGACCACGTGCGGTAGCGATGTAGCTCCTTCTTGAACCACATCATGAGCTGGTGGGCCCATTCGAATTCGCTGGACCATACGGCTAAGCCGAGCAAGACCAGGGGGATGCCACCCGGCCCGGGGATCGGTCCGCTGACGAAACCAAGGGCGATAAGGAAGAGGCCGAGGAGGCCGACAGCGACGCGGTAAACAGCGAGCTTGCGCTTGTCCTCCCTGATCTTGCGACGCCAGCGCCAGCGATCCTCCTCCGGCTCGATCAGGATGTGGTGATGGTGGTGCTCGTGTGAGTGGTCGCCAGTCTCGTGCGGCGTACCGCTCGCATGCGGCAGGGTCGCCGCATGGACCTCAGCGTCGCGCGAGCCCCGGTCGTCGACGCTGGATGACATGGCAACCACTCTAAGGTGGAGCGCCAAAAGGCGCTGCACGTGCCCAGATTGCTCTGCGATCGTCGGTAGGCGCTCGCTGGTGATCTACCGCGATCCTGAGCGATGCAATCAAGCCCCGGATCGCGCGCGGGCCCGCAAGCGCGATCCGCGCTGAGCGAAGCGAAGCAATCAAACCCCGGATCGCGCGCGGGCCCGCAAGCGCGATCCGCGCTGAGCGGAGCGAAGCAATCAAACGCTGCCAGAATGACGCGCGTGACGACGATCTTGTCGATTCAGTCCTCGGTGGCGTACGGGCACGTGGGCAACAGCGCGGTCATCTTTCCGCTGATGAGGATGGGGGTGAATGTGTGGCCAGTGATCACGGTGCACTTCTCCAACCACACGGGTTATCAGACTTGGCGGGGACCGCTGCTGAGCGCAGCAGACCTCAGCGAGGTGGTGCGGGGAATCGACGAACTGGGCGTGCTGGGTGAGGTCGACGCGGTGCTGTCGGGATACCAAGGCGGTGAGGACATCGGCGCGATGATCTTGGATGCGGTGGCACTGGTCAAGCTGCGCAACCCGGCCGCGATCTACTGTTGTGACCCGGTCCTGGGGGACGCGGACCACGGCTCGTACGTACGGCCAGGCATTCCGGAGCTGATGCGAGAGCGGGTCGTGCCCGCCGCTCAGATCATCACTCCCAACCAGTTCGAGCTGCGATCATTGACTGGCTTGCCCGTTTCGACTGTGGCAGAAGTGCTGAACGCGGTTGACACCGTGCGCCAGCTCGGACCCGAGGTCGTGCTTGTGACGAGCGTGGTCCGCCCGAATGGGGCGCCGGCAACTATCGACATGATTGCAGTCAGCACCGACGGGGCATGGCTGGTGACCACGCCGCGGCTGCCTCAAACCTTCACTGGAAGCGGGGATGTCACCGCGGCGACGTTCTTAGCCAGTCTGTTGGGCGGCCAGGACGTGCCGGAGGCACTCGCGCACACCGCAGCAGTGATCTACGGGCTCCTCGTGGTCACTGCTGACTCCGGTGGTGGCGAGTTGGCTCTCATCGCCGCACAGGATGAGTTCGTCCATCCCAGCAATACCTTTGAACCGGTGCGCCTCCGCTAGCGCCAGTCCTGCACTCCCAATCGCCAACCCCTCTTGTCAGAAAACTGGGTTTACCCAGTTTTCTGACGCTTTACATAGGGTGCGACCTGTGCATCGTGACGGAAAGGTGGGTTAACCCAGTTTTCCGACATGGCGATGAGGTCGAGCGTCGGGCAACGACGCACCCCGGTCCGTTAGTTCAGTCTCGGAAGACCTCAATGTTGGCGCCTAAGGCATTGAGCCTGTTGGCCAGGTCCTCGTAGCCACGATTGATCACGTAGACATCTCGCAACATCGACTCTCCACGCGCGGCGAGCATGCCAAGCAGAATGCACACCGCGGGCCGCAGCGCTGGGGGACAAACGACCTGCTGACCGCGCCAGCGCGTCGGGCCCTCCACGATGATCCGGTGTGGGTCGAGCAGCTGCACCCGTGCTCCAAGCCGATTGAGCTCGGTGAGGTAGATCGCGCGGTTCTCATAAACCCAGTCGTGGATGATCGTCTTGCCCTGAGCGGTCGCCGCGATCACCGCAAAGAACGGCAGGTTGTCGATGTTCAGCCCCGGAAAGGGCATTGGATGGATCTTGTCGATGGGGGAGCGCAGCTCCGACGGCCGTACGGTCAGGTCCACCAGCCGCGCGTGGCCGTTCTCCGCCAGGTATTCCTCGCTGAGCGAGAAGTTCAGACCCATCTCCTCCATGATCGCGAGCTCGATTTCGAGAAACTCGATCGGCGCCCGCTTGATCGCCAGGTCTGACTGGGTGACGATCCCGGCAGTGAGCAGGCTCATCGCCTCGATCGGGTCCTCCGACGGCGCGAACTCGACGTCGGTGTTGACGCTCTCCACGCCGTGTACCCGCAGCGTGGTCGTCCCGATGCCGTCGATCTCGACTCCGAGGTGGGTGAGGAAGATGCACAGATCTTGGACCATGTAGTTCGGGCTAGCGTTGCGCAGCACCGTTACCCCGGGCGACAGCGCGGCGGCTAGCAGGGCGTTCTCGGTCACAGTGTCGCCACGTTCGGTCAGAGTGATCGCTCGTAACGTTTCGACTGACTCGTCCACGGTGCAGTGGTAAAAGCCATCAGTCGGGTGCACATGTAGCCCAAATCGCCTGAGCACCTGCAGGTGTGGCTCGATGGTGCGTCTTCCGATATCGCAGCCACCGGCATACGGCAGCCTGAAGGCTGAGTAGGAGTGCAGCAGCGGTCCGAGAAACATGATCACCGAGCGGGTGCGGCGAGCGGCCTCGAGATCCATCTCATCCAGCGAAAGCTCGTCAGGCCGTACCAGCTCAAGATCGTTGCCGTCGGACGACCAGGTGGCGCGGACCCCGATGCTGGTGAGCACTTCCAGGATCCGGTTGACCTCTTCGATCTTGGCGATACCGCGGATGACCGTGCGGCCCCGGTTGAGCAGAGACGCGCACAGGAGGCCGACTGCGGCGTTCTTCGACGATCGCACCTCGATCATCCCGGTCAAGTTGGCGCCACCCTGGACACGCAGGTGTAGCGGTCCGGTGCCGCCAACCGAGATCAATGGCGAGTCGAGCGCCTCGGCGATGCGGTTGACCATTTCCAGGCTGAGGTTCTGGTTCCCCGCCTCAATCCGATGCACAGCGCTCTGGCTGGTGCCGAGCACATCCGCAAGCTGGGTTTGCGTTAGACCACGATGCTTGCGTGCATCCCGGATCAAACCCCCGATCCGGTCCAGGTAAGTTTCAGTCATGTCGGCCACTCAGGCACGGTAACTCATATATGAGATACTTTTCGGTCAACTCACCGATTCGATCGTCTTTTGGCATGCTCGACCACCCGAGATAGTCGCTGGATGACGGGCCAAGACCATAGCAGGCCACTGGCCGAGCCCCAAGCGGCACCCATACAGTTGGGCCATGAGTGCACACTTTGAGGTCGTCATCCTGGGCGCGGGACCCGGCGGTTACGTGGCCGCGGTCCGCGCGGGTCAACTCGGCCTGAAGACCGCGATCATCGAGCTGAAGTATTGGGGCGGTGTCTGCAACAACGTTGGCTGCATCCCGACCAAGGCGCTGCTGCGGAACGCAGAGATCGCACACATCTTCAACCACGAGGCCGACGTATTCGGGATCAGCGGCGAGGTGACGTTCGATTTCGGGGCCGCGTGGAAGCGCAGCCGAACCGCTGCTGACCGGATGGCCAAAGGCGTGCATTTCTTGATGAAGAAAAACAAAGTCACCGAAGTCGACGGTTGGGCGACGTTCACCGACGCCCATACGTTCAGCGTCGAGGGACCGAAGGGCACCGAGACGATCACTTTCGACAACTTGATCATTGCCACCGGAGCGACCACGCGGTTGCTGCCTGGCACTTCGCTGAGTGAACGTGTGGTGACCTACGAAGAGCAGATCTTGACCGACGGCCTCCCCGAGTCGATCGTCATCGCAGGGGCTGGTGCGATTGGTGTCGAGTTCGCCTACGTGATGGCCAACTACGGGGTGCAGGTCACCCTCGTGGAGTTCTTGGATCGCATAGTTCCGCTGGAGGAGCCGGAAGTTTCCACCGAACTCGCCAAGGCGTACAAGAAGCTCGGTGTGACCGTGCTCGCGGGCACCAAAGTCGAGTCGATCGACGACTCCGGCCCCAAGGTCAAGGTCACCGTCTCGCCGACGAAAGGCGGCGACAGCAGGATTCTCGAGACTGACAAGGTGCTGCAGGCGATCGGCTTTGCCCCGCGTACGCAGGGCTACGGGCTCGAGGTCGCGGGTGTCAATCTCACCGATCGGGGTGCGATCGAGATCGACGACTATATGCGCACCAATGTGCCTCACATCTACGCCATCGGCGACTGCACCGGCAAGCTGCTGCTCGCACACACAGCCGAGGCGCAGGGTGTGGTCGCCGCTGAGACCATCGCGGGCGCCGAAACCATGCCTATCAACTACGACATGATCCCGCGGGCCACCTACTGCCAGCCGCAGATTGGTTCATTCGGCTACACCGAGCAGCAGGCAAAAGACATGGGCTACGACGTGAAGACGGCCAAGTTCCCGTTCTCGGCCAACGGCAAGGCTCATGGACTGGGCGAGACCTCGGGCTTCGTCAAATTGGTCGCCGATGCCAAGTACGGCGAGATCCTGGGCCTGCACATGATCGGGCCGGAGGTTACTGAGCTGCTACCTGAGCTGACTCTCGCGCAACTTTGGGACTTGACCGCCGATGAGGTTGCGCGCAATGTGCACGCTCATCCGACACTGTCCGAGGCGCTCAAGGATGTAGCCCACGGCATTCCCGGTCACATGATCAACATGTGAGACGGCGGGATCCGCACGCATCCGGTGAGGAGTCCAGCGTGCCTTCCAGCGACTTGCTGTGCCCAGTGCTCATTTTCGTCTCGACGAGAGCGCGCCAATCGCCCCTCGGCCGCGCTGGGCAAGGGAGATTGGTGCGCACTCGCCAGCGGAACCGGCGACACGGATCAGTGGGACCGATAACACCCGGATTAGCGCGACCTGCGGCTCAACTGTGTGAGACGTAACCCTCTAACTGGTCGCGCTCGAACTCGATCTGGGAAATGTGTGATTTCACGACATCACCGATGCTGACCAGGCCTGCCAATCGTCCAAAGTCATCCACAACGGGCAGATGCCGGATGCGTTGCTCGGTCATTGTGTCCATCAACGACTGAACGGACTCGTCCGGTCGACAGGTGAGGACCTCGCTGGTCATCACGTCCGAGACTGGCGAGTCGAGAAAATCTGATCCCTCACAGAGCTGACGCACTATGTCGCGCTCGGTCAGGATGCCGGAAATTTCCTTTCCGTCGGTGGATACCACGACGGCCCCGAGGTTGTACTCCTTGAGCAGCGCGAGAGCTTCGGACACTGAGGTCGCCGGCCGAACAGTGATGACATCGAAGCCTTTGCCGCGGAGCAGTTCGTAAATTCGCATTGCCAACCTCCTGGGGCAGAAGGTTAGTCTGGCCGACGTCACTTGGGTAGGTTCAGATTCAAGCTTCAACGGTCCCCACGCCAACGCAGAGCCGTCAGGACAGGGGAGTGGCGATTGTGACCAACGTCCGACGCAGCGCGCCGTTACTGGTCGCAGTGGCATGCACTGCCTGCGGGATGAGTCAGGATCCGCTGGCGTCCCCGGATCTCTGGTCGGCGAGCTCGACACCTGCTGCGCACCAGACATCGAGCCCAGCCGCCACGGCTGCGAGCCAGAAACCCAGCTCAGCCACGACGGCTACGAGCCAGACACCGACCCCAACCACAACTCGACCGGCGCCTGCTCCCAAGCCGAGTGCCACTCGCCCGTCTCAGGCGACATTGCCACGCGGGGGGCGGGAAGTGTTTCCCCGACACCGCCTCGTGGGTTATGCCGGCGTAACCGGAGCAGCCACTCTCGGCCGGTTGGGGACCGGCCCGCTCGATCAGCGGGTCGCCGAGATCGAACGCAGGGCCAAGCCGTACGCGGCTGACCGAGAGATCTTGCCGGTGGTGGAGGTGATCGCCACCGTCGTCCAGGCCGGTCCAGGCCGGGACGGGAGGCACCGGGTGCGGCTCACCGATGCGCAAATTGCTACCTACCACAAAGCTGCTCGGAAGCACCGCGCCGTGATGTTGCTCAATCTCCAACCGGGTCGATCGGAGTTCATTACCGAGGCGAAGGCGTTCGAGAAGTGGCTGAAGCAGCCGGATGTCGGCGTCGCATTGGATCCGGAGTGGGCCATGGATAGAGGCCAGCGCCCGGGTGGGGCGTACGGGCACACGACCGGCGCCGAGCTGGACGAAGTTGCCCGCTACCTGGCCACTCTTGTCAAGCGGTACGACCTCCCAGAGAAGATCATGGTCTACCACCAGGTCGCCCGCAGCGTGGTGCGTAAGGAGTCGGGGCTTAAAGACCACGAGGGAGTAGTCGTGGTGAAGTCAGTCGACGGACTCGGACCGCCGGGCCCGAAGATCAACACTTACCGCGTGGTCAACAAGACCACACCAAAGTTCGTGCACGCCGGCTTCAAGCTGTTTTTCACCGAGGACCGTGCCGACGGCGGCCGGCTGATGACACCAGGAGAAGTGCTTGCTTTGCAGCCGCGGCCTGAATACGTGATGTACGAGTAGCCGCCACCGCGCGCAATCGGTCTGGATCCAGCTCAGGCAGAATGGCCGGCATGACGAACACTCCGCTTCGGCTCACCGGCGATCCCGAAGCCGACCAATTGCTGACCGAAGACGACAATGCGCTGCTCATTGGCATGGTGCTCGACCAGCAGGTTCCGATGGAGAAAGCGTTCAGTGGGCCTTTGGTGATCGCACAGCGGATGGGCGGACGATTGGACGTTGCAGCGATTGCGGCAATGAGCGAAGAGGACTTCGTTTCGCTGTGCTCCCAGCGACCTGGGATCCATCGATTTCCTGCGGCCATGGCCAAGCGCGTACGTCAGCTATGCCAGGTGCTGACCGAGGACTACGACGGGCAGGCAACGAACATCTGGAAGGACGCCCGGTCCGGCAATGAGGTCCGGGCCAACCTGGAGCGGCTACCAGGATTTGGCGCGGACAAGGCCGCCATCTTCACCGCCGTGCTCGGCAAGCTGCGGGGCATCACGCCAGACGGCTGGCGCGATGCAGCCGGCTATTACGGCGAGCCAGAGACGTTCCGTTCTGTTGCCGACATCGTGGACTCCGACTCGCTGCTCAAAGTGCGCGAGACCAAGAAGTCCGTCAAGGCGGCCAAGAAGGAGATGTCCGGCTAGCGGGACGCAGGCTCAGCCATAACGGAGCGTGATCATCCTTCCGGCTGGGTAAAGACGTGGTCGTGACCAGAATCGAGGCGATTGGGAAGCGGTCGATCACAGATGTCAGGCGCAGCCGGCCTTACCATGCACTAGTCGGGGTAGGACTGGTGAGCTACGGCCTGCTGCATCTCGTCATTGCCTGGATCGCGCTTCAACTTGTTTTCGGGAAGCGGGCTGAGGCGTCGCCGGAAGGCGCTTTGAGTCAGTTGGGGAGGCAACCGCTCGGGGGTGTGCTGCTGTGGATCATGGCGGTCGGACTATTTACACTCACCGTCTGGCAGGCAGCC
>Ga0193741_1000305_pt1 | contig 14160 bp, 10 predicted proteins | sample L2s2metaG_FD_143059 | JGI IMG/M metagenome (GOLD analysis project Ga0193741, IMG submission 143059) | Soil microbial communities from a riparian zone of the East river system, Colorado, United States - L2s2 | ecosystem: Environmental > Terrestrial > Soil > Riparian zone | place: USA: East River...
TTCTGGCTGATCGGCTGATCGATCGCGGCGGCCGCAACCAGGCGCGTCGATGCGAGCGCGCGCGCCACCGTTTCGTCCGTCCATCCCTCGCCGCTGACGCGCGACTGCACCGCAGCAAGATCATTGGCGGCGCTCTCGACAATCGCGCGATCGGGAATGCGATTGCGATCGTCAGTCGCGGCAACCGTCTTCGATCGAGCCAGCGGCACCAGCGCGAGCACCGCCATCACCACGGCCAATGCGCCGAACGTCAGCGTCAGGATCCTGAACAGGCTGGAACGAAACCGCATCGACTCCACGGCGCCGAGGCTCGCTTCCGATGTGTCACGAATGTCCGACGCGTCGGCCGGCACGAGCGACAGCACCTTGATCGGCATCATCGGCATCACGTACGACAGGTCGCGGCCTTCGAGCGCTCCCGCCGCGCCGACGCGGCTGTGAATGCGATACGAGATCGCCAGCGGCGGGATGTTGACGTCGCGACCGATCGCATCCGGACCGATGATGCGCAGTTGATAGTCGTATTGAATGAACCGCCGCGAGCCGCGATGCACATCCGGAGGATGGGAGCCGCCGAGGATCTCGAACGGCGCCATCTGGATCGACGCCACGCCCAGCCGCGATTCGTCGGGCACGGCCTGCGCGTTGTCGGCTTCGTAGACGGCGCAGGTCAGGACGACCGTGAATGTTTCTCCGAGCGCGATCGCGCCGGCGCTCGATTGACGCCAGCATCGAATCGGCTCCCAGCCGAGTTCAGCCGGGGGCCGGGAGCCGGGAGCCGGGAGCCGCGACGCCGTTGCTGGAGGCCGATGCTGCTCGTGTTGCGCTGAAGTGACCATTCCACTCGTTATCACCATGAACGCAAGAAGTATTTGGATCCCGGTTCCCGGCTCCCGGCTCCCGACTTGAATGCGCCTCATGGAATCGGCACCTGATCGATCACGTCGCGAATCACTTGCTCCGACGTCAACCCGTGCGCGGCAGCATGCGGCCCCAACCAGATGCGATGGCCGAGCACGAACGGCGCGAGATCCTGGATGTCTTCCGGAAACACTTCAGCGCGGCCGCGTTGCAGGAGCGCCCACACTTTCGCGAGGCGGCTCCAGCAGATGATCGCGCGCGGTGAGGCGCCGAGATCGACGCCGCGCTCGACGAGAGTCGACGGCGAGTGCTGGCGCCAGTCGGTATCGGGATTGAAGGGGCGCGTCGCGGCGACGAGACGCTGGATGTAACGGCCGAGGCGATCGTGCAGGAACACCTGGTGGTTGATCAACGCGCGCAGCTGAATGATCCGTTGCTTCGACAGCAGCGGATTGAGCCGCACCTGCTTGAAGTCGAAGTTGACGAGCTTCTCTTCTTCTTCCGGCGGCAGGTAGCCGATGTTCACCATCACCGCAAACCGATCGGTCGCCGCTTCGGACAGCGGAAACGTGCCCTGCCCCAGCTCCACCGGGTTCATCGTCGCGATCGCGAAGCTGAACGCCGGCAGGTCGTAGGTCTCCTTGCCGACGGTGATGGTGCGATCCTGCAGCGCCTCCAGGAACGCGCTTTGCGATTTCAACGGAATGCGGTTGATCTCGTCGAGCAGGATCACTTCCGCCGATGCCATCGGACCGAACTCGGTGGTGAGCTGGCCCGTCGACGGATTGATCATCTGGAAGCCGACCACCTCGGTCGGCTGCAGGTCGGCCCGGCCCTGGATGCGCGCGAACTTGGCGTCGCTGATCGCCGACAGGATGATGCCGAAGAAGGTCTTGCCGACGCCCGGCACGCCGCGCAACAACAGGTTACCGGCATTGACCTGGCGCTCCGATCGCTTGTCGTACGTGGTCGGGATTTCCGAGAGCAGGACGACGTTGGCGACGGCCTTCGCGGTGTCGTAGCCAACGAGCGCCTTCGATCCCTCAGCGAGAACAGCTTTGTGGAAGTCGATTGCTTCCTGAAGCTCCGCTGTCAATTGCGCAATCATCGAGGCACCATAGGCACCCTGGGCACCTGAGGCACCATAGGCACCTTATTTTTGTCCGGCCTGGATCTGCTTCGCGACCTTCTCGACTTCGGCCATCACACGCAGCAGGTTGCCGCTCCACATCTTGCCGATCTGCTCTTCGGTGTAGCCGCGGCGAACGAGCTCGAGGGTCACGTTGAACGTTTCATCGGCGCCGTTCCATCCGGTCACGCCGCCGCCGCCGTCGAAGTCCGACGAGATGCCGACGTGATCGATGCCGATCTTCTTGACCAGGTAATCGATGTGATTGACGAAGTCGGCCACGGTGGCGCGCGGATCGCCGGGCGTCTTCTTGTCGATCTCCGCCATTCTCGCGGTGTATTTCTCGCGCTGCTCTGGCGTGAGCGCATTCAACCCGCCGCGGCCGCCGCCGCCGCCACCTGCGCCGCCGCCGGGCGCGCCGAGGCCAAACTCCTTGCGCAGCGCCGCGATCGCGGCGGCGCGCTCGGGTGAATCAGGCTTCGCGACCTTCACGTAGCTGGCAAACGCCACCGTCTGGATCACGCCGCCGTTTTTCTTCAGCGCCTCGAGCTGCTCGTCGTCCATGTTGCGGCTGACGTCGGCGAGCGCGCGGGCCGCGGAGTGCGAGGCGATCACCGGCGCCTTCGACAACGCCAGCGCCTGCAGATTCGCCGCCTTCGACGGGTGCGAGAGATCGACCATGATCCCCCACTTGTTCATCTCGGCGATGACCTGCCTGCCCATCTCGCTGAGGCCGTTGTGCAGCCACTTGCCGTCGCGCTCGCCGGTGTTCGAGTCGGCGAACTGGCTGTGGCCGTTGTGTGCAAGCGACATGTAGCGGCCACCGCGATCGTAGAACTCCTTGACGCGCTTGATGTCGGTGCCGAGCGAATACGCGTTCTCGATGCCGATCAGCGCGACCTTCTTCCCCGACTTCGCGATGCGCGGCACATCGGCGGCCGTCAGCGCGAGCTCGATCTGCTCGGGCGCGATCTCCTTCGTCAGGTGATGCACGGCGTTGAACTTGTCGACCGCCTGCTTGTAGGCGCCGTCGTAGCCTTCCTGCGTCAGCGGACCCTGTCCGACGTAGACGATGAAGAAGGATGCGTCGAGGCCGCCCTCCTTCATCTTCGGCAGGTTGACTTGCGTGTCGAGCCGCTGCGTGTAGTTTTTCTGCCGCGTGAAGTTGTCCGGGTTGATGTCGTTGTGCGTGTCGAGCGCGATCACGCGTTCGTGAATCGCGCGGGCCTTCTGGATGAGCGCGGCGTCCGCGGTGGACTGCGCGGGCGCCGGCGCGGGCGCGAGGCCGGCGGCCAGCAGGACCAGTACCGAAATAGGCAGAAAACGGGTCATTTCACAACTCCTGAGACCCCACCTCCGCCAAATGGCTACGGTGGGCAGGCCGGAATCCTATCACTCTCAACCGGCGCGAAACGGCGTGGAAAACCGGCGGCGCTGTCCGTCTATCAGGCATGGGTTTACTGAGGCGCTTCGGACTGCCCGCCCTCGTGTGCGCCATCGCCACGGGGTGCAGCGGCTCGCCCACGGCGCCGTCGGCGGTCAACGCGACTGATCCGGTGAGCACGGCGCAGGCGCCGACACCCGCGCCCGTGTCGCAGACATTGACCGGCACCTGGTATCTCGACGGACGCAACTTCATGACGCTGACGGAGAACGGCGCATCGGTGACGGGCATGCCGTCGCCGGCCATGTTCGATGCCGGCAACGGCGTCACCGTCGCGGAATCCGGAATCATCAGCGGCACGATCGCCGGTGAGCACGTGACGCTGACCGTGACCGATCGCATCACCGTCAACGGCATGGGACCGAGATTGATCTGCACGGCAGGTCGCACGTTCACGGGTGTGCTGTCGCGCAACACGCTGTCGGGCACGATGCTCGCAGCGACGACTCCACTGTCGTGCGGCAGCGGCGTCGACGTGCCCGCACTCACGCTCCCGACGCTCACGGGACCAGCAATCTTCACGCGTCAGTAGGGTCGAGGCAGCTCCCAACCTCCGGAGCTGCCTCTTTTTTTCGATGCTACCGGCCGGCAATCGTAAACGGACGGGCGGCTTTCGTGCCGCCTGGGTCCCAACCCGCTCACCATCAAACGGCCGAGTCGCGTCACAATAAGGGGCAATGGATCAGGCGAGGCTCCAGCGGCTGCGTGAGAAAGCGCAAGCCGATCGGTGGAAGGTGCCGCCGGAGGTGTTTTCAAACGCGCTCGAGCGGAGCGCCGAGAAAGCGTTTGCCGGCCGCACGCCGTCTGACGCCGACCTCGATCGCTACTACGACGCCCTGCACCTGCCGGATCTCGCGCTCGCGTGCGCATGCGCGATGGGGCGCGAAGACGCGTGGGATCACTTCGTGAAAGAGTTCAGGCCCGCCATGTATCGCTCCGCCGATGCGATGGATCCCGGCGGCGGCGCGCGCGACATCGCGACGGCGCTGTACGCAGAGCTGTTCGGGCTCAAGGAAAAAGACGGTATCCGCCAATCCGTCTTCCGGTATTTCCACGGCCGCAGCAGTCTCACCACGTGGCTGCGATCGCTGATCTCCCAGCGGTTCGTCGATCGTCATCGAGAAACCCGCAGGCTCGACCCGTTGCCGGACGAGAGCTCCGCCGCGCCGCTGCGCGCATCCGCATCGAGCATCGATCCGGACCGCGCGCGATTCGTGGCGGCGATGCGTGCCGTGCTGGCGGCCGCCATCGCGGGGCTCGAACCTCGCGATCGCCTCCGCCTCGCCTGTTACTATGCGCAGGAGATGACGCTCGCGCAGATCGGAACGCTGACCCGCGAGCACGAGGCCACGGTGTCGCGGCAGCTGGCCAGGATCCGCAAGGCGATCCGCGAGGACGTCGAACGGCGATTGCGCGAGGAGAAGGGATTCTCGAAAGTCGAGGTCGACGAATGTTTTACGTCGATCGTTGATGACGCCGGTAACCTCGACCTGGGCGAATGGCTCGATACCGGGCGCAAGAAATCTGAAGCCGATCGTTCTATCAGTGAGGAACTCTCGTGAGCAACGATCGCGACCGCATCCTGGAACAGGCGCTCAAGCATGAGCTGCGAGCCGCCCGCACGCCGCCGGCGGGAGCCTGTCTCGACGCGGAAACGCTCGCCGCGTGGACCGACGGCGGTCTCGATGCCGCAACGATGGCCGCCGCCGAAGCGCACGTCTCCAATTGCGCGCGCTGCCAGTCTCTGGTCGGCACAATGGGACGGAGCACCTCAGGCACCTTAGGCACCTTAGGCACCCCAGGCACCATAGGCACCTTGAGCGCCCCAGGCACCTTGTCCTTGTGGAAGTGGTGGTTGGCGCCGATAGCAGCAGGCGTTGCCGCAACGACGTTGTGGATGGTCGTGCCCGAACCGCCGCAACTCGCGGTCGCCCCAGCGCGAGAGCAAACCAAACTTGCGGTCGAGCAACCTGCCGCCGCGCCCCTGGACTCCGCTCAGGGCAAGCCTGAGGCGACTCAGCCGGCCGCGCCCTCCGCCGCACTGGAGCAGAACCTCCCGCGCGAGCGGAGTGAAGCGCGCGACAATCTCGCTGCGGCGGCGCGCGCCGATCGAGGGCAACTTCGCGATGCGGCGGCACCAAAAGAAGAGGAAGCGAAAAGATTCGATGAGAGTGCCGCCGGCCAACGCCAGGCAGCGGCGCCGGCGGCGCCTCCGCCGCCCGCAGCAGTGGCCCTCGAAGCACCTGCGGGATTGCAGAAGAGCGCGCGCTCGGGGTTTTCGCCGAACAGCATCGAGATCCCGACGCTCGATCCATCTCTGGGTTGGCGCATCGTTGGCGATCGCATCGAACGCTCCGATAACGGCGGCAAGACATGGACGTTGATGCTTCAAGACCGCGGTGACCGGATCGTCGCCGGCTCCGCGCCGACCAACTCGGTGTGCTGGTTCGTCGGCGGCGCGGGGCGCGTGCTGTTGACGGTGAACGCCGGCACGACGTTCGTCGACGTCAGCCTGGCCGAGCCGCTCGATCTGGCGAGCGTGGCCGCCACCGACGCGCGAAATGCCATGGTCTTCTCGGTCGTCGGGCGACGCTTCCGCACCGACGACGGCGGCCGCACCTGGCGGCCGTTCTAAGCCACAGAAGGCACAGACGGCACAGAAAACGGCCTGAAGTTCAGAACCCGCAAGAAAACCCCACCTCACCGTTCTAAGTGAAAGGGCCGATGACCGGCCCGCTTTCAAGGAGCGGTTTCAGATGTCCGTACGCACTTTGCTCACCGTCGCTCTCGCGGCCGGCGCCCTCGTTCTCGCGCGTCCCGACGCGCCCTCGCTGTTGGCCGGCGCCGAACCCGGTACCACGCCGCCGGTGACCGAAACGCAACCCGATCAGGACCTCATGACGACGCTCAACGATCAGTCCGAGCTCTCGATCACCGTCTACAACTCCGACATCGCGCTGGTGCGTGACGTCCGCAACCTGCAGTTGGCGCGCGGCACCGGGAACCTGCGTTTCATGGACATCGCCGCGACCGTCAATCCGGCGACGGTGCATTTCCGATCGCTCACCGAGCCCGCGCAAGTGAGCGTGCTCGAGCAGAACTACGAATATGATCTGCTCGATCCCGAAAAGCTGTTGCGCAAGTACGTCGGCCGCGAAGTGACGCTGATGCGCAATCGCCAGGAGGGCGGCACGACCCGCCAGGAGGAAGTGAAGGCGACGCTGCTCAGTTACAACACCAGCCCGGTGTGGAAGATCGGCAACGAGATCATCACCGGGCTCGGCGCGGATCACATCCGCTTTCCTGAGCTGCCCGACTCGCTCTATACACGCCCGACGCTGATCTGGACCGTGCAGAACGACGGCGCGGCGAAACATCGCGTCGAAGCGTCGTATCTCGCGCGCAGCCTCGCGTGGAACGCCGATTACGTGCTGACCGTGGCGCGCGACGACAAGGCCGCGGATCTGAACGGCTGGGTGACGCTGACCAACGGCAGCGGCACCGCCTTCAAGAACGCGAAGCTGCAACTGGTCGCCGGCGATCTCAATCGCGTCCGCCAGCAGTTGAACAAGATGATGGAACGCTCCGATCGCGCGCCGATGGCCGCGGCCGCGCAGGAGCGGATGGCCGAGGAGTCGTTCTCCGACTATCACCTCTATACGATGGGGCGGAAGACGACGATCAACAACAACCAGACCAAGCAGGTGAGCCTGCTCGAAGGCACCGACGTGCCGGTGATCAAGCGGTACGTGGTGGAAGGACAGAATTACTACTACCACAACCAGATGCACCCGGGCTCGCCGATCAAGGACTCGGTCCAGGTCTTCTATGAATTCAGAAACGAAGAGAAGGCCGGCCTCGGCATGCCGATGCCCGCGGGCGTGCTGCGCGTCTATCAGCAGGACTCGAAGGGCGGCGTGCAGTTCGTCGGCGAAGACCGCATCATGCACACGCCGAAGGACGAGACGCTGAACGTCAAGATCGGCAACGCGTTCGACGTGATCTGCGAGCGCAAGCAAACCGACTTCGAGAAGATCGCGGCCAACGTCTACGAACTCGAATACGAGATCACGCTGCGCAATCACAAGGCGACGGCGATCAGCGTCGAAGTCAACGAACCGGTCGGCGGCACGTGGCGGATGATCACGTCGTCGCACCAGTGGACGAAGACGTCGGCGTGGGCGGCGCAATTCAAGGTGCCGGTCACGGCGGACGGTACGGCGGTGCTGAAGTATCGGGTCCGCGTGACCTACTAGCGTCTCCTACTAAATGGCGAAACGCCCGAGCCGTAATTGGCTTCGGGCGTTTCAATGCGCGTGTTGCGCGTCCCGGTGAAATCCAGGACTTGTTTGTCTTGCACTTGCGACTTGCTTGTATTCCGTGTTGCTTCTTACCAAAACCTGTTCAGCGCGTGGCCCGGCCTAGGTTCCTGGTCACGCGCCGGAATGGTCCGGTGGATCGTGCATGCCCACCTCCCGTACCCCATTAACTACGCCCCTCGCGCGCGAGTGTCAAGCAGAAGCAACAATCGGTGATTCGGTCGTCCGACCAATCGACGCAGATGGGATGGCCGCTAACACCAGCGTGGCTAACAGATAGCGCGAATAGATCAAGTTTAGAAGCCAGTCGGGCGATCCTTCCACGAACGCAAACCGACGACCTGCCGGAACCATCAATGCCGCCACGCAGAGGAAGATCGCGATCGCGACGATCGGTCGCGCATCGCGCATCGCGATCAGCTGCAGCATCACGAGCGGCAGCACCATCATGTAGGTGTGTCCCCATCCGAGAGGCGCCACCACCGCAATCAACGCCATCAGGATCGCCGCATTCAACACGAGCGCGCGCGCGCCGTCCCGCGCGCGCAACCAGAGCGCAAGGACCGCCGCTGCGGCGGCAATGACATTGAGGACGCGAACGGCCGCACTCACCGTCACTGCTTGCTCTCCCGTCCAGTTGAGGAACTGCAGCGAGGGATACCGGAATCGTTCGATGAACGCGACCAGCGACTGATTCGAAATATGGATCGCGGTCTTGTCGATGCGCGACGGCAGCACGTCCACGAAGAAGCTGCGGAAGGCCTGCGGCGGCACGATCGCCATGACGACGATGGCGATCGCGATCGCGGCGACGATCGACCACCCCAACGCCCGCCACGTCCGGCGATCCCACAACCCGATCGCCGCCAGCATGATCGGATACACCTTCAACCACGTGCCGATCGCCAGCACCAGCGCGGCCTCGAGCGTCGTCGTCGGCGCCAGGCTGACGAATGCGACGGCGCACGCGAGGACGAACGCATTGACCTGGCCGAAGATCGCGTTCATGTAGGTCGGCCCGAGCGCGAAGGCGATCAGCATGAGCGCGATCGTGGTGCGCCGGTCGATGCCGAAGCCGTGGCGCTTGAGACAGCCAATCCATTGCTGCAGCGCGACGAACAACACCAGATACGACGCGATGGTGAACGCCAGCAGCGCCGTACCGAGCGGCCAGCCGGACAGCCACATGAACGGCAGGATCGCGGGCGGCGGATAGGCGAAGCCGGCGATGACGTCATCGCCAGGCAGATACAAGCGCGCGCGCTGCTCCGAGAAGCGGACGGCCGCGTCGTAGTAGTAGTGGAAGTCGGTCTGGAGGGCCAGCGGGTTGGCGATCAGCGGCCGCAGCACCGATCCGATCAACGTCGTCAGCTCGTAGATCAGCAGCACGACCGACACTGCGGCGAGCATCCAGAGCAACGCCGTTCCTGGCCGTTGGCTCATGATCTACAGTACCTGGCGCCAGCGCGCGAACTGGGCGAAGAACAACAGCAGGAACGGCAGGCACGCCACGCAGACAGCCACGAAGGCGGCGCGGCTGCGCAGCAACATCGCCAGCGCGATGAAGACTGGAAACAACACGGCGGTGAATCGCCCGACGCCGTCGAAGCCGTTCGGCAGCGACATCGCGATTGAGATCAGCGCCCACGCCGTCAATCCCGCCCCGAGCGTGCGCGCAGCCGACAAGGTGAGCGCAATCGAGGCCGGCAGCAGCAACAAGTATGAGGCGCCGATCAACGTCCGTGTCGGCGCGAACTCCCTGATGCAATCGGCGAACCCGCTGCACGCGAGGATCGGCGACTGGAAGAAGTAGCCGAAGTCACGCGACCATCCAGCGATGCCGACGGCTCGATTCCACCCAAGTTGACGCGCGTGCAGAAACGCCATCGGATCGTTGTAGCGCCAGTAGTCATAGCCGCCGATCACGATTGGTCCGATGGCGAGAATCGCCACGTAGAGCGGCACTCTGCGAAGCGAATCAATTCGAAAATCGTTCTGCCTCACGTACTCGAGGCCTAGCGCCGGAAACAGCGCGACGCCCGGGATGCGCGTCATCGATGCCATGGCCGCCAGTGCGCAGGCGAGCGGCCACCGCCGCTCATAAGCAAACGTCAGGGACCACGCGCACAAGCAGAAGTACAACGCGTCGGCGTAGACGGCGGTGAGGAAGAATGAGAACGGAAACACGGCGATCAGCCAGGCCGTGCGCGCGGACACGTCCGCCCCAGCCAATCTGCGGGTCAGGCGCTCGACCGCCGTCAGTCCGAGCAGGAACGCCGCCGACGACACGATTAGCCCGCCAATGTAGAACGCGTGCTCGGCATCGACAAACGCGCGGATCGGCAACGCCGCGACCCACGAGACCCACGAATAAAACGGAAAGAAATTCGCGCTGGAATAGCCGGCTGGCAGGAACCGCGGATGCGGATCGACGATCGACTCGTACCAGAACGAATCCCACCGCACCCACCCATCGATCCAGTTGTTGTTGGGAAAGGCGAGGCCCTGCCAGGACTCGACGGGATGCGCGGGGAAGAACGTCAGGCAGAGATAGCCGGTAACAATCAGCGCCAGCCGACTCGATGCGAACGCGATCAATGCCTGCTGCATGAAGCGCAGCCATTATAGAGGTCATCCGATCGCCTTGACCGGACCGTTTCGCGGGCGTAAGCTCCGCGGATGATCGCACGCCACCTCGTTACCGCGCTCGCGCTGCTCTTCGCCGCCTCGGCCAATTTCGTCGTTCCCGCTGCGCAGGCGCAAACGCCGCGCCCGATGACCTTCCTGGACACGCAGCAGATGCGGCAGGTCGGCGCCACTACTCCGAGCCCTGACGGCAAGTGGATGCTCTATACGCTGTCCACGCCGGACTGGAAGGAAGCGAAGCGGCAGACCGACATCTACCTGGTGTCGCTGCAGCAAGGCGTGGCGTCGACGAAGCAGATGACGTTCACCAGGGAGAAGAGCGAGACGTCGCCACGCTGGGCGCACGACGGCAGCTTCTTCGTCTTCCTCTCGAATCGCGAAGCGCCGGAGAGCGCAGCTTCACGCAATCAGCTTTACGTGATGCGACCCGACGGCGGCGAGGCCCGCCGGATCTCGGATACGAAAGAAGGCGTTTCGGATTTCGCGTTCAGCGACGACGGACGCTGGCTCGCATTCCGCTCGGGGAAGAGCGGCGAGGAACAGCTGTATCAATTGCCGGGGAACCTTCCCGATACGGCGGTCGCCGAGCAGATCACGAAGCACCCGACCGGCGTGCGCACGTGGCAGTGGGCGCCCAACGGCGCGCGCATCTATTTCGTGACGCCGGACACGATCGACGAAGACGACAAGGCCCGGCGCGACAAGAAGTTCACCGTCAACATCCGCAATCCCGAGACGCCGGTGTCGAGTCTCTGGGCACTCGACGTGGCGGCGCGCGGCACCAAGCGCCTCACCGATGGCGGCGCCTACTCCGCGGACGACTTCACGATCTCGAAAGACAGCAAGTGGATTGGCTTCCGCGGACTCTCGCCGAACCGCTACCAGCGCGGCATCACGCAGGAGAATCTCTACTCCGATCTGTATCTGCTCGAGGCGGCCACCGGATCGATCGAGCGCCTGACCAAGAACGCCGAGATCGGCGAAAGCGTCCTGAGCTTCTCACCGGACAGCACGCAGATTGCGTTTTCGGCGCCGGACGATCTCGTGAACTACGGGATGAGCAACAACCGCGTCTACCTCCGCGCGATCGCGGAGAAGGGCAAGCCCTTCCGCAAGCTGGGTGACACGTTCGACGGCGACGTCAGCATCAGCTTCTGGTCCAAGGACGGCTCGACGATCTACTTCAACGAGGGCATCAAGGCCACCAACCAGATCGTCTCGCTCGACACGCGCTACAACACGGTGCGGCCGCTCACGGAGGAGAAGGCCAGCGTCTCGATTAACGAAGACCCGGACACCGGCGTGCTCCTGATCAACTACTCCGACGGCACCACGCCGACCACCGTCTTCACCGTCGACACGATTGCCAATGCCAGCACGCGCAAGTCGTGGCGGCAAGTGACCGATCCGAACCCACAGGTGCGGGGTTTCGCACTCGGGCAGCAAGAAGAGATTACGTGGAAGTCGAAGGACGGCACGATGGTCGGTGGCGTGCTGGTGAAGCCGGTTGGCTATCGCGCCGGCCAGCGCTACCCGCTGATCGTGGCGATACACGGCGGGCCGGCCGCGGCGGACATCCTCTCCTTCAATGGCGGATATGGCTCGCAGGTCTACGCCGGAGCGGGCTACGTCGTGTTGCGGCCGAACTACCGGGGATCCACGAACTACGGCTTCAAGCTCAAGACCGACATCGTCGGCAACTACATGGCGCCGGGCTACGACGACATCATCGCCGGTGTTGATTACCTGATCGCCCAGGGCATTGCCGATCCGGATCGCATGGGCGCGCTCGGCTGGAGCGCGGGCGGTCACTGGTCCAACTGGATCCTGACGCACACCGATCGCTTCAAGGCGATCAGCACGGGCGCCGGCACCATGAACTGGATCTCGATGTACGCGCAGAGCGACGTGCAGCGCAACCGCCAGTTCTATCTCGGCAACAAGCTGCCCTACGACGATTTCGATGCCTACTGGAATCAGTCGCCGCTGAAGTACATCAAGAACGCCAGGACGCCGACGATGATTCACGTCGTCGAGGGCGATCCGCGCGTGCCGAGCCCGCAGTCGATCGAGCTGCACATGGCCCTGAAGCAGCTGGGCGTGCCGACCGAGCTCTACATGTATCCCGGCAACACGCACGGCATTCCCGACCCGCGCAATCAGTACGTGAAATCGATCGCCGAAATGGCGTGGATGGACTATTACGTGCGCGGCATGGGCAAGAAGTTCGCGTGGCGCGACGTGCTCAAGTCGCTTGAAGACGAAGCGGCTCGCCCGAAGGTGGCGACCGACGCCGAGCCGAAGCGCTGAACACGCCGAACGCGCCTTCTCTCCCGGTCCGATTGCGGGCAGCACGCCGCGGCTTACACCTGCTGCGGCGGCTGGCCCGCCGGAAATCGACGTTTGCAAAATACAGCGGTCATCTGTTGCTGGCGTTCTATTTCATCGCCACAACCTCGCGCGATGCCGCGCTGCGCCGCCAGGCGCTCGCCGCCGGTCGCGAGCGCGCGCGCGACTGGAAGCGGCAGTGGTATCGCAAGCGGCGAAGGCTCGATGCCGGCAAGGTCATGGACGAAATCGGCGCCAGCTATGCGGCGGCACAACTCGGCATTCCGCATCGCCGGATCCGGCGCGATCTTGAAGCCGCGGCCGCGCGCTATTCGCCCCGCGAGCTTCTTGGATTCGAGCCACGCTCCGGCGCCATCCCTCGCAATGTTCCCGACGATTGCGAGTGCGGTGCCGACAACGAACCCGGCCGACGCCGCTGTCGAAAATGCCGGCGTCGCCTGACGACGCGCAGCAGATACGAAGTCTGGTATTACGCCCTGATCAACATCTACTTCTGCGAGCGGTTCGGACTTGCATTCCCGGTTGGCTATGCGGATGTCATGGGCCTGCTGCCCACTCTTCGGCCGTACCCGCGTCCGGGCTCACGGCACTATCGCGATGCGATCTACGCCGTGACGCACATCGTCTACACGCTGAATGACTACAACCGTTCACGACTGCCGCCGCCGCTCCTGCGGCGCGAGCGGGCGTTTCTCAAAGCCAGCATGGCCTGGGCGATCAAGCGGGGCGATGCCGATACGGTCGCTGAAATCGTGGACAGCCTCGCGGGCTGTGGCGTCGACGACACCGATGCGCGGATGATCAACGGACGGGCGTTCATACTCGAGCAGCAGCGCGAAGATGGCGGCTGGGGCGATGAAGACCACGAATACGGACGATTTCATTCGCTGTGGACCTGCATCGATGGATTGAGGGACTACGCGTGGCGCGGCCGCTATTTGCTGGGCAGGACCGGACCGTTCTTCACGGTCCGGTCAAAGAATTCCTCGATGCGGCGCCAGGCATCGCGCAGCACCATGTCGCGGCGGAAGAAGTGGATCTCGCCCGGATAGATCTGCGACTCGAACGGCTTGCCAAGCTTGATCAGCACGTCGAACAGCCGGAGTGAGTCGGCGAACGACACGTTGCGATCGTTGGTGCCGTGCAGGATCAAGAGCGGCCTCGCCAACTTCTCCATGTGAAGGATCGGCGCCGAGATCTTGTAGATGTCGGGGTTCTGCACCGGGGTTCCCAACCTCGGCGTCGTATAGCCCGCCCCGTACGTCGCCCAATCGACGACGCCCGCGACGTTGACGCCGGCCCGCCACAACGTCGGATCGGTATTCATGGCCTGCAGCGTCAGGAATCCGCCGTAGCTCAAGCCGAACACGCCGATGCGATCGGGATCGACGTAGGCGAGCGTCTTGAGATAG
>Ga0193741_1000306_pt1 | contig 14108 bp, 17 predicted proteins | sample L2s2metaG_FD_143059 | JGI IMG/M metagenome (GOLD analysis project Ga0193741, IMG submission 143059) | Soil microbial communities from a riparian zone of the East river system, Colorado, United States - L2s2 | ecosystem: Environmental > Terrestrial > Soil > Riparian zone | place: USA: East River...
GCCCGAGCGGGACGACCTCGTGGACACGGCCGGAACCGGTGGCGACGAATCGGGCACGTTCAACATCTCGACCGCAGCGGCGCTCGTCGCAGCAGCCGCGGGAGCAGGTGTTGCCAAACACGGCAACAGAGCGGTCTCCTCGTCGTCGGGCTCGGCCGACGTGCTCGAGTCGCTCGGCTTCGACCTCGAGCTGCCGCCCGAGCGGATCAAGCGCTCGATCGACGAGCTCGGCTTCGGCTTCCTCTTCGCGCCCACGCACCATCCCGCGATGCGGCACGCGGCGCCGGTTCGGCGCGAACTGGCCGCGAGAACGGTCTTCAACGTGCTCGGGCCGCTGACGAACCCGGCCGGCGCCCGTGCGCAGGTCGTCGGGGTCTACGCGCCCGAGCTCGTGCCGACGATCGCGCGCGTGCTCGCGCACCTCGGCGCACGGCGAGCGTTCGTCGTCCACGGCGCCGGCGGGATCGACGAGCTCTCGCCGGCCGGTCCGAACCTCGTCTGCGAGGTGGCCGGCGGCCTCGTCCGGAAGCGCGAGATCGACCCGGTGGAGCTCGGTGTCCCTCGCTGCGACCCTGCGGATCTCCGCGGCGGCTCACCGGACGAGAACGCGGCCCGGATCGATGCGATCTTCGCGGGCGCGAACGGAGGCGCGCGCGATGCGGTGCTGCTGAACGCCGCAGGCGCGATCGCCGCCGCGGGGCACGCGAAGGACCTGCGTGAGGGCCTCGGGCACGCGCGGGAGGCGATCGATTCGGGCGCGGCCGCTCAGCGCCTCGAGGAGCTGGTGGCGTTCACGCAGGCGGAGGTGGCGGCGTGAGGTTCCGCGACGCGCTCGCCGGCCCGGGTCTCGCCACGATCGCCGAGATCAAGCGGCGCTCGCCCTCTGCCGGCGACCTCCGGCCGGACGCCGACCCCGCTCACCTCTCGCGGCAGTTCGAGGCGGCAGGCGCGGCTGCAATCTCCGTCCTCGTCGACGAGCGCTTCGGCGGCTCCCCGGCAGACCTCGCAGTGGCGCGGGCGGCGACGACGCTCCCGCTCATTGCGAAGGGCTTCTTCCGCGAAGCGGCCGAGCTCGAGGCGCTGCGCAGGCTCGGGGCGGACGCCGTCCTGCTCCTGCTCCGCGACCTGGACGACCAGGCCGTCCGCCGACTCATGCGCGCGGCCGCGGAGCTCGGCCTCGACGCGCTCGTCGAAGCGCACACGGCCGAGGAGCTCGACCGCGCCGTCAGCCTCGGCGCCGATCCAATCGGCATCAACGCCCGCGACCTGGCGACGTTCCGCATCGACCGCCGCGCGCAGCTCGACCTCGTCGCCGAAGCGACTTTGCAACACAGTGTTACTAAGTCGAAAAGGGTCGTTGTGGCCGAGAGCGGGATCGAGTCGCGGGCCCAGGCGGCTGCGGCCGAGCTCGCCGGGGCCGACGCCGTTCTTGTCGGATCCGCGTTGATGCGCGCCGCCGACCCGGGCGCGAGGCTCCGCGAGCTCCTCGCCCGCCCGCTCGTGAAGGTCTGCGGGCTGACTCGTGAGGAGGACGTCGCCGCCGCAGCCGAAGCCGGCGCCGACCTCGCAGGCTTCATCCTGGCCGCCGAGAGCCCGCGCAGGGCCGAGCGGGCACTCGACGTGCCCGACACGATGCTCTCGGTCGCGGTGCTCGTCGGCGAGATCGAGGAGCTGCCGACCGACCTCGTCCAGCTCTACGCCCGCGAGAACGGCCACCGGGGGCGCGACGCGGTGCTCCTGCGAGCCGGCGCCGAGGTCGCGCGAGTCGCAGACCTTCCGTGGGAGCAGGACGACGCGGGACACCACGCGCGCGCGGCAGGCATCGAGGGGCGGCTGATGCTCGCCGGAAAGCTCGGGCCGGAGAACGTCCAGGCGGCGATCGAAGCCGTCGACCCGTGGGCCGTCGACGCCAGCTCCCAGCTCGAGGTCTCCCCGGGCATCAAGGACCATGCGCGGATCCGCGACTTCGTCGAGGCGGTGCGCTCGTGAGCGTCGGCCTCTACGGCCCCTACGGCGGCCGCTTCGTCCCCGAGACGCTGATCCCGGCCCTGGACGAGCTGGCCATGGCCTGGGACCAGGTCCAGGGACAGGGCGAGTTCCGACAGGAGCTCGACGACTTGCTGGACAACTACGCTGGGCGGCCGACGCCGCTCACGCTCGCCGAGCGGTTCGTGCCCGGCAAGCGGCTCTACCTCAAGCGCGAGGACCTGCTGCACACGGGCGCGCACAAGCTGAACAACGCGCTCGGCCAGGTGCTGCTCGCGCGGCGGCTGGGCAAGGGGCGGATCGTCGCCGAGACCGGAGCCGGCCAGCACGGCGTCGCAGTCGCAACCGCCTGCGCGCGCTTCGGGCTCGAGTGCGTCGTGCACATGGGCGCCGAGGACATGCGGCGTCAGCGCCCCAACGTCGAGCGGATGCGGCTCCTCGGCGCCGAGGTGCAGCCGGTGGAGATCGGAACGCGCACGCTGAAGGAAGCGACGAGCGAGGCCGTGCGCGACTGGCTCGCGAACGTCGAGACGACGTACTACCTCATCGGTTCCTGCGTCGGCCCGCATCCGTATCCGGAGATCGTCCGCGGGCTCCAGGCGGTGATCGGGACGGAGGCACGCGAGCAGATCCTCGGCGAGGAGGGCCGGCTGCCGGAGGTCACCGTCGCCTGCGTCGGCGGCGGCTCGAACGCGATCGGGCTCTTTGCAGCGTTCGTGGACGATGACGTGCGGCTCGTAGGCGTCGAGGCCGAGGGTGCGGCAAGCCTCGGCAGGGGGAGGACGGGCGTGCTCCACGGAGCACGCTCGTCGCTCCTCGCGGACGAGGACGGCCAGATCCTCGACGCGCACTCGAGCGCGCCGGGCCTCGACTACCCGGGTGTCGGCCCTGAGCACGCGTTCCTGCGCGACACCGGGCGCGCTGAGTACGTCTCGGTCGACGACGCGGAGGCGCTGGAAGCGTTCCGCCGCCTGGCCCGCACCGAAGGCATCATCCCGGCGCTCGAGCCGGCGCACGCGCTCGCGCAGGTCGCGAAGCTCGACGAGGAGCTGATTCTCCTCTGCCTGTCCGGCCGCGGGGACAAGGATCTCGCGGAGGTGGTCGGCCTGTGAAGACGCTCGCGATCTACCTGATGTGCGGCCCGGAGACGCCCGAGCTCGCAGAGGCGGCGGTCGAGGGCGGCGCCGACCTCGTGGAGCTCGGCTTCCCCTTCTCGGATCCACTGGCCGACGGGCCGGTGATCCGAAGGGCAGCCGAGCGCGCGCTTGCGCAGGGGATGCGCACCGGTGCCTGCCTCGAATGCCTCGCCGCCACGCGCGAGCGGGTCGATGTCCCGCTCGTGCCGATGACCTACGCGGCGCTCCTCGAGGCGTACGGCTACGAGCGCTTTGCAGCCGACGCAGAGGCAGCCGGCGCAACTACCATGATCGTTGCCGACCTTCCGGCCGGCGAGCGAGCTGAGCTTCGTCGAATTCAGCTCGTTGCACCCACCTCGACCGACGAGCGTATGCGGCTGGCGGCCGACCACACGGTCGGTTGGCTGTACCTCGTCACTCTGACCGGGACGACTGGGGCCCGTGAACATCTCCCCCCTTCCCTCGCGGGCCTCGTCTCCCGGTCTCGAGCCGTTACGGACAAGCCGCTCTATGCGGGCTTCGGGATCGGCGAGCCCGAGCAGGCACGCGCCGCCGCGGAGCTCGCCGACGGCGTCGTCGTAGGATCGCGGGCCGTGCTGGTCGCCGAAGAGGGCCCGGCCGCGCTGCGCGAGTACGTCCGATCCCTTCGCGCCGCGATCGACGACCCGGTCGCGGCGATAATCGACTGATGCGCATCTTCTCCGGCATCCGCTCCTCGGGCGACAAGACGCTCGGCAACTACAGCGGCGGCTTTCGCCAGTACGTCGCGACGCAAGAGCAGGGCGGCGCGTTCTTCTGCGTCGTCGACCTGCACTCGATCACGACCCCGTTCGAGCCGAAGGTCCTGCACGAGTCGACGCTGTCGGTCGCCGCCTGGCTGTTCGCGACCGGGCTCGACCCGGAGCGCTCGACGGTCTTCGTCCAGAGCCACGTGCGGGCCCACGCGGAGGCGGCCTGGCTGCTCAGCTCAGTGACGAGCTTCGGCGAGCTGCGCCGGATGACCCAGTTCAAGGAAAAGTCGGAGGAGCAAGAGTTCGTCTCGGCGGGGCTCTTCAACTACCCCGTGCTCATGGCCGGCGACATCCTGCTCTACCAGACGGACATCGTCCCGATCGGCGACGATCAGCGCCAGCACCTCGAGCTCGCCCGCAACATCGCCGAGCGCTTCAACGGCCGCTTCGGTGAGACGTTCAAGGTGCCCGAGGGCGTGTACCCGGAGGAGGGAGCGCGGGTCAAGAACCTCCAGGAGCCCGAGCGGCTGATGTCGACGACCCGCGGCGCACCGCAGGGCGTGGTGCGGATGATCGACGAGCCCGACGTCGTGCGGAAGAAGTTCAAGACCGCGGTCACCGACTCCGGGACCGACGTGCGGCACGAACCGGAGGAGAAGGCCGGCGTCTCGAACCTGATCGAGATCATGGCCGTGGCCACCGGCACCTCGATCGGCGACATCGAGTCGCAGTTCGACGGGCAGGGCTACGGGCAGTTCAAGGAGGCGGTCGCGGAGGCGGTCGTCGAACTCCTAGTCCCGATCCAGGAACGCTACCGGGAGCTGCGCGCCGACGAGGCCGAGCTCAGCCGGTTGCTGGCGGTCGGCGCGGAGAAGGCGCGCGAGGCGAGCGCACCGACGCTCGAGTCGATGTACGAGCGGATGGGATTCGTCCGTCCATAGCTACAACCAGCCGGCGCGCCGAAAGCGGCGGTACAGCATGAAGCACGTGATCGCGATCACCGCGAGCACGAGCGGGTAACCGAATCTCCACTCGAGCTCGGGCATGTACTCGAAGTTCATCCCGTAAATGCCTGCGATCGCAGTCGGGACGGCGATGATCGCCGCCCAGGCCGAGATCTTCCGGACATCCTCGTTCTGACGCACGCTCGCCTGGGTCAAGTTCGCGGCCAGCACGTTCGTGAGCAACTCGCGGAAGCTTTGGAGCTGGACGGTGTCGCGCAGCAAGTGGTCATGGATGTCTCTGAAGTAAGGGCGGAGGTCCGAGTCGATGAGTGGGTGCTCGACGGTGGCCAGCTTCTCCACCTCCGGAACGAGTGGCATAACGGCGCCGAGGAGGTCGAGCACGGCACGCTTCAGCTGGTAGATGCGTCCGGCAGGGTTGCTTCGCGACGACGAGAAGACTTCGGTCTCGGTCTCGCGAATCGCGTCATCGAGCTCGTCCAGGACGGGGGCGTAGTCGTCGACCACCCGATCGACGATCGCGTACAGGGCGGCGCTCGGCCCGTGAGCCAGCAGGTCGGGGCGCTGCTCCATTGCCAGCCGGACCTCGTCGAGCGCGGCGTCGCCGTGGCGCACGGAGATGATGAAGCCATTGCCGACGAAGACCAGGATCTCTCCGAAGCCGAGGGTCTCCTCCCCGTCGATCCAGCGTGCCGTCTTCAGGACCATCAAGAAGGAGTCGCCGTAGAACTCCAGCTTCGGGCGCTGATGCGCTTGGATCGCATCCTCGACCGCGAGCTCGTGGAGGTCGAACTCGCGACGAACCGACTCGAATTCATCCGGGGTGGGCTCGTGTAGCCCGATCCAGGCAAAGACGCCGTCTTCTCGGAGCTGCTCGTACGTGTCCTCGAGCGGGACCTGCTCGCCGCGGCGGCGGCCCCGTTCGTAGACGGCGGTTTCGACGCTCATCGCCGCGAAAGTATCGCCTGCCTAAGAGCAGCGACCTCGCCCGCTTCGATCTCCCGCCACTCGCCTGGCGCGAGGCTCTCGACCGTCAGGCCCGCGTATCGGCTGCGGTGAAGGGTGCGGACAGGATGACCAACGGCTTCGAGCATCCGCTTGACCTGGTGCTTGCGCCCCTCGTGGATCGAGAGCTCGATGCGTGAGGGGCCAAGCCGCCGGACGCGGGCCGGGGCGGTTGGTCCGTCGTCGAGCTCGATGCCCTCGACAAGCTTCGCGAGCGCCTCGTCGGACGGCTCGCCTTCGACCTCGGCCTCGTAGACCTTCTCGACCTCGTAGCGGGGATGCGCGAGCCGGTGCGCCAGGTCTCCGTCGTTCGTGAGTAGGAGAACGCCCGTCGTGTCCGCGTCGAGACGCCCGACCGGGACGACACGGGACTCGTGCTTGACGAGGTCGACGACCGTTGGGCGGCCGTGCGGATCGCGTGCGGTCGTGACGACACCCGGCGGTTTGTGGAGCAGCACGTAGGCGATGCGCTGCGGCACGAGCAGCCGCCCGTCGAGGTCGACGACGTCGCCCTCCTCGACGAAGGTGTTCAACTCGCCGCGCGCGCCGTTCACGCGCACGCGACCGGTCTTGATCAGCTCGTCGGCGCCACGGCGAGAGGCGATGCCGGTTCGCGCCAGGTAGGCGTTCAAGCGCACAGCAGAAGTTTCACTCCTGGCGCAGACGCGTCACCCACGTGTGCGCATTTCCCGACTACGATCGAATCGGGGAGGAGGTTGGGGGTGCCTTAATCTCAGGCACTGCCGATGACGGCGCGGCCGATCTACGTCGAGATCCTCGTTCGAGCACCGCTCGAGGAGCTGTGGACAAAGACTCAGCAGCCAGATCTCCACCAGCGCTGGGACCTCCGCTTCTCGCGCATCGAGTATCTACCGCGGCCCGACGAGGCGGCGCCCCAGCGCTTCCTCTATGCAACCCGCATCGGCCTCGGGCTGGAGGTGCGTGGCGAAGGAGAGAGCGTCGGCGAGAAAGACGCACCCGACGGCTCGCGCACTTCGGCGCTCAGGTTCTGGTCCGAGGACCGCCGGGCACTGATCCGCCAGGGCAGCGGGTACTGGCGCTACGTACCGACGTCGAACGGGGTCCGGTTCATCACGAGCTACGACTACGAGGCGCGCTTCGGCCTGCTCGGAAAGGTCGTCGACCGCGTCGCGTTCCGACCGTTGCTCGGCTGGGCAACGGCGTGGAGCTTCGACCGTCTCCGCCTGTGGCTCGAAGAAGGAATCCCGCCCGAGCGATCGCTCCGCGCGCTCCTGCCCCGAGCGCGCCGGTGCCGCCGGAGACCGAAGTGAGCTCGATCTATCGCCGCGCCCTCGGAGACGACTTCGAGCGTCTCCATCCGCGCGTCCGCGAGCGCTTCGACGCCTCGAGCGAGGACCGCGTCGCCCAGCTCGGACGCGGCTCCATGGAAGAGGTCTGGCGAGGACGTCCCTACACGGTCCCGTTCCTCTGCCTCGGCATGTGGCGGCGGATCATGTTTCCGGCTCGGGGCATCGACATCCCGTTCACGGTCGAGAACTACTTCTACGTCGATTCCTTCGGGCGCGAGACCGTGACCTGGATCCGGACCTTCGGCTTCCCGCAGGGGGCACGCCGGTTCGACGCGTACATGATCTGGAGCGAGCAGCGCGAATGCGTCGTCGACTACCTCGGGACTCACCAGCACCTCGCGGTCGACATCCACCTCGAGGTCGACGAAGCGACACGGGGCTTGCGGCTGCGCTCAGGCGAGCAGCGCTTCTACGAACGGCGGGTCGGTTTCCGCTTTCCGATGGCGTTCTCCGGCTACGCCGACGTCTGTGAGTGGTTCGACGAGGAAACAGAGCGCTTCCGGATCGACGTCAAGGTCACGAACCCGCGCTGGGGACGGCTCTTTGGATACCGCGGCGCTTTCCAAGTCGAGCGCATCGATTCGACCGGCGCTGCACCGGCTCACGCGGCTCCGCGACGAGAAGAGCCCCGCGAATAACCCTATGCCGGGCGGCGCTCGGCGAGCGCTTCCAGGCGGCCGCGGAGCTCGTCCGCATCGCCGCCGAGATCCTCAAGCCGCGGAAGCGCCGCCAGGCTCTCGAGGCCGAAAACCCGCTCGAAGAGCGGCGTGACCAGGTAGCGCACGACGCCGAGGTCGCCCCGGCCGGCTTCGGCGATCAGCCCCCGCTCGACGAGGCCGGCGACCACCGAGTCGACGGCGACTCCGCGCCAGCGCGCGATCTCCGGCCGCGAGCACGGGCCGAGGTACGCGATGATCGCAAGCGTCTCGAGCGCGGCCTGCGAGAGATTGCGCTCGACCGGCCGCTCGAACAGCCGCCCGCAAGCTTCGGCAGCCTCGCGCGAGGCCCGAAACGCCCAGCCCCCGGCAACCTGCTCGAGCACGATCCCGCTCCGACCCTCGCGATAGCGCTCGCCCAGCAGCCCCAGCGCCGTCTCGACCCGCTCCGGGTCGTCCGCCGCCGCCTCGGCCAGCTCGGCCACGCCGAGCGGCTGCGAGGCGACGACGAGCAGCGCCTCGAGCGTCCGCGCGAGGGCGTCGACCGGGCTGGCCGCGATCAGGCGGAGCGGGCGCTCCACGCTTCCACCTCCTCCTCCTCCTGGGCAGCGCGCGCGACCCGGATCGGCGCGAACGGCGCCGCCTGCTCGAGCGAGATCTCACCGGCGCGCCGCAGCTCCAGCAGAGCGAGGAACGCGACGGCCTGCTCGACACGCGACAGCCCGGCCACTTCGTGCTCGAAGTCGAACCGCTGCCGCCGCCCGAGCACGGCCCGGAACTGCTCGAGGAACCGCGACACCGGCGGAAACCGAAGCTCGAGGTGCGCGAGCGAGACCTCCGGCGGCTCCGCCGCGAGCACCCGCAGGACGGCAGCCAGCGCCTGGGGATCCTGCTGGGCGAGCCGCCGCTCGCCGCGCGGCGCCAGCGGCGCGGGCCCGAGCCGGAAGTAGCGGTCGCGCTCCGCCGCCAAGCGCTCAGCGAGCCACTCGGCGGCGCCCTTGATGCGCCGGTACTCCTCGAGACGCCGCGCCAGCTCCTCGGCCGCCTCCTCGGGCTCCAGATCCTCGAGCTCCGGCTCGCCGGCGAAGAGCCCGCGCGCCTTCAGCTCGAGCAGCGCTGCGACGAGCACGAGGAACTCTCCGCAGGCGTCGAGGTCGAGCTCCTCCCGCTCCGCGAGCCGTTCGACGAACGTGAGCACGATGCCCGCAACGTCGACCTCGACCAGCGGCAGCTCCTCGCGGAGCACCAGGGTCAGGAGCAGGTCGAACGGGCCCTCGAACGAGTCGAGGTCGAGCTCCAAATCTCGGACGGACACAGCCAGGAGGCTAATTTCCTGGTCGGACGCGCCTTCCCTTCGGGATGGTCATTTTCGGGCCTTCCGGCACGGTGGCGCCGTCTCGCTCGCCTCGACCCCGGAAGAACTGCCAGTAGATGAAGAATGCGGTCGAGCCGACGAACAGCACGATCGACACCCACGCGTTCAGCCGCAACCCCGCGAATTCGTGCGACGGGTCGATCCGCAGCAGCTCCTCGAAGAAGCGCCCGAACGTGTAGAAGGCCACGTAGAGCGCGAAGAGCGCCGGCGGCTTGATCCGGAACCGCCAGTCGATCAGGAGCAGCACCGCGACCATCGTCAGGTCGTAAGCGAGCTCGTAGAGGAAGGTCGGGTGGAACGTCTCGTACTGCTCGTAGCCCGCCACCCGGTGCTCGGGGTCGATCTCGAGCCCCCACGCCGAGTCGGTCGGCTTGCCGTACAGCTCCTGGTTGAACCAGTTCCCGATCCGGCCGATCCCTTGCGCGAGCAGGAGCCCTGGCGCCGCAGCATCTGCCAGCACCGCCGCGCTCCGTCCGGAGCGCCTGACGACGATCCAACCGGCGATGCAGCCGAAGAAGATGCCGCCCCAGACGCCCAGGCCGCCCTTCCAGACCTCGAACACGCCCTGCCATTTCGGGTCGGGCACCTCGTCCCAGCTCGTGATGTCGTGGTAGAGGCGAGCCCCGACGATCCCGGCCGCGACGCCCCAGACGGCAACCCGCAGGACGAGGTCCCAGTCGCCGCCCTTTCGCACATACCTGAACCCGGTCAGCGCCACGCAGGCCGCGATCGCGACCAGGAGCATCAGGCCGTACATGTGGACGACGAACGGACCGAGATCGATCGTGCCGCGGTCCGGCGAGGGGAGGGAGGCGATCACGGAGCGTGATTCTAAGCACGGCCTTGCGCCGCGAGCCCGCGCTCAGACCAGCGCTAGAGCAGGATGCGAAGAGCCAGGTCTGTTGGGCAACCGCGCTCGAGCAGGTCGACCGCGGCATGGAGATCAACGTCGTGCCGCACTGCAAGCCGACCGGCCGCGCGCGGCTCGTACCCGGCACGCTCGAGCTCTTCCGCACGCCACCGCTCGATGCGCTCGATCTCCGACTGCTCGATTATGGAGATGTCCGTTACCGACACGCCGTTCCTTTCTCGCCGATTGCCCTACTTGTTCGGTTCAGACGTCCGAAAGGTTCTCCCTAGAGTGGGTGATCTCGACATTTCACAAAACCTTTACGCTTGTTGATGCGCGGCGGCCCGAATGCGCGCTTCCTGAGCACGCGCGAGGGCGAGCGCCTGGGGCCACGTCAGCCTGAAGCCGTTGGCCGTCACCGAGGCCGTCACCGACCCGTCTCGCCAGGCGATCGCGTAATGGCGGATCACGTTCGGCTTCAGACCCTGGGTGAACGTGACCGCGTGCGCCTCGTCACCGAGCCCCGACACGGGGATCTCTCGGCCGCCCGCGGTGCTGACCTGGCCGAGGGAGGCCTCGTAGAGCTCGAAGTCCTCGGCGGCGTCGTCATCCGACCCGAAGAGGTCCGCGAGCGAGGAGACGACGAGCGCCCCTTCGGTCATGCGCGTGCCGGTGCGGCTGAAGCGAGCCTTCCAGCCGCCCTGTCGGTCGAAGCGCTGCGGATCGTCGCGCGGCGGGCTGAGGTCGGCTCGGCGCTGAACGCCGCTGTCGAACTGCGTGAGCTCGGAGCCGACGTCCTCCTGCTGGAGAACGAGCGACTCGCCGTCGGCGGCCGAAACCGAGCTTCCTCCGTCGTCTCCGCCGCCGAAGCAACCGGCTGTGAGCAGCGCGAGCGCGGCCGCCAGCAGGAATCGCGTAGGCATCGCGTTGAGCCTACTGAGCGCTGCGCGCGATGCGGAGCGCCTCTGCCTTCGACAGGTCTCCTTCGAGCCGGAGCGTCACGTCGCCGTGCATCCAGAGGAGGGTCTTGCCCGCGAGGCGCGCTGCGTTGTCCCGCAAGCGTCCGCGCGGGTCTCTGAACATGACCACATGCGGCTGCTCCAGCCAGACGCCCGCCCTGCCGTTCACGGTGACGTGTTCCACCTCCGCGCCTCCCTCGATCAGCTTCTCGATGAACGGCTCGCCGCGGAACTCGGTCAGCAGGAGCCGCACGTCGTCCGGCGTCCCCCAGAGCAGGTTGACGGTCCCGTCGTCCACCCAGACGCTGTCCGGCTCCTCGTCGGGTACGAGGGTCCAGGGCGGCGCCTCCTCGAGCGTGACACGGCTTCCGAGATCGAGCCGGCCGATCGGCGGCGTCGGTGGCAGCTCGTCGACGCGGACGATGCTCACGCCGCGCAGGCCGAGCCAGTCGAGGATCGCCGTGCGAGCCGGCGGCACGGCGAGCACCGCGCCGACCGCGACGACGAGGACGGCCAGGGCGATCGCCAGCGGGCGCCCCCATTTTCGCCGCGGAGCGGCGGGAACCCGTTGGAGGCGTGCCCGGATCTCGACCGCGAGATCCGGGGTGGGCGGAAACTCGACCTGCCGGCCGAGCTCTCTCAGTGCGACATCGAGCTCAGGCATACGACTCCCGCAAGTGGTCGAGCGCACGCGACGTGCGCGACTTGACGGTGCCGACGCGAACGTCGAGCACCGCCGCCGTCTCCTCCTCGGAGAGCTCGAGGAAGTACCTGCACGCGATCACGAGCCGCTCTTCCTCGCGGAGCGCGTTGACCGCGGCGAGCAGCTGCTCCCGCTCCTCCCCGGCGAGCAGAGCACCCTCGGGGGACGGAGCCGCGCCCCCCGAGGAGCTTTGCGAATCGGCCATGCCGGCAAAGCCGGCACGGCCTTGGATGCGGCGCCGCCGAGTCGGCGCCTGGTCCGTGGCAACGCGCAGCGCGAGCGCCGCGCGCCGGCCCTCCGAACGGCGCCGGTTCCGCGCCTCGTTGGCGACGATCTGGAGCAGCCACGGCCGAAAGGGCGAGCCCGGACGAAACCTCCCCAGCGCGCGATAGGCCTTGACGAAGCCCTCCTGGGCAGCCTCCTCCGCCTCGGCGGCGTTCCCGACGACGAGATATGCGGTGCGGAACGCGATCCCCTGGTGTGCACGCACGAGCTCCTCATAGGCGCTTTCGTCGCCGCGGCGAGCCCGCTCGACGAGCTCACTCTCTTCACGTGGCCGGCTCACCACTGCCTGTCTTACACCGGGCCGGCCTCCAAGGTTCCACCGCTAGAGCGTGTAGGGTCCAGAGCATGTTCGCCAGAGTCGCACGTTACGACGTGGAGCCGGACCGAACGGGCGAGGCGATCGACGCATTTCGCGAGGCAGTCAGCGAGCTGGAGGGTGCGAGCGGCCTGAAGGGCTGCTACGTGCTCGCGGACTGGGAGGACGGGGCCATCATGTCGCTCACGTTCTGGGAGAACCGGGCTGCGATGGACGACAGCGAAGGCAAGGCTGCCGCCCTCAGGCAGGAAGCTGCGAAGAGCGTCGACGGCGTGGTCGTTTCGGTCCACAACTTCGACGTGCCGATCGAGATCGGCACAGCCGTCAGCAGCACGACATAGCCCCCCGCTAAGTAGGGCGCCCGATTACGCGTTCGAATAGTCGAACGTGGAGAAGACCGCATGCCGGTCGGAGAGGTCCCAGCCCATCTCCGGGAGGTCGATGCGGAAGGTCTCGCTCTGCGCGATCTGACCGTCGCGCCAGATGAAGCCCGTCTGCTTGACGATACGGACCTCGTTCTCGTCGCCGGTGACCGGGTTCGTGAGCGGCGTCATCTGATTCTCCGTGACCCCCTCGACCGCAACCCGGGAGCGCTTGCCGTCGACCGTGAGGTCGAGCGTCGCCCGCTCGACGGCCGTCGTCTCGTCGAGGGTCGAGTTGAAGATCTCGAACAGCCCGTAGCCCTCCTCCCCGCGCCAGATGCGCGAAAGCGCGTCGAACTGCTCGTCCGACCGGGCTTCGATGTACGCGCGCCCGCGGCCGCCCTTGTCGTGGATCGCGCCCGGCCACCAGAGCGCCCAGGTGACCCTCGCGCCGGCGAGTTCCAGCTCGTCGAAGCCGCCGTCCTCGATGACGTGAGTGAGCACCGCCTGGCAGTTGCCCTCCGGCGAGTTCGGGAGGCCGCGGAAGTTGCAGCCGCAGCCCGGGTCGCAGTTGCAGAACTCGAGGTACGTGCCGGCGATTCGCCAGTCCGCCACGTTGCGAGTATCCCGCATTGGACACGGAGCGGCACGGGTGCGAGCATCGGCGCATGCGCGGAGCGGGGCTCATCGGGCTCGTCCTCATCGCCGGTGTGCTCGTCGCGGGCCTGGGAGCGACGCCCTCCGCCGGCCCGCCCACCTACTTCCAGAACGTCAAGCCGATCATCGCCGGGCGGTGCGGGAACTGCCACATGGCCGGCGGGATCGCTCCCTTCTCGCTCCAGACGTACGGGCAGGCTCGGCGCAACCGGAGAGCGATTGCCACGGCAGTCCGCACCCGGCTCATGCCGCCGTGGCCCGCGGACCGCGGCTTCCGCCGCTACCTGGGAGATCCGTCGCTGAGCAAGGCGCAGATCTCCGCGATCACGCGCTGGGCCGCCGCGGGGGCGCCGAAAGGTGACGCGGCGTCGCCCGGCGCTCCGCTGCCGCCGGTGTCCGGTGGGCTGACGCGCGCGGACGTGCGGCTCCAGCTGCCGACGTACACGCCGAAGCGAGGCAAGCGGGACGACTATCACTGCTTCGTCGTCGCGTGGCCCGATCAGCCCAAGTACGTGACGGGCTTCGACGTCGCTCCCGGCGAGCGGCGCGAGGTGCATCACATGATCGTCTTCGGCGCGCTCCCTAGAGATGCGGCGACCGTCGACGCGTGGGACGCCGCCGAGCCCGGTCCCGGATACAGCTGCTACGGCGGGCCGAGCGCGACTGGGTCGACCAACATCGCGGCTCGCTTCCTCGCGGGCTGGGCACCGGGGTCCGCCGGTGCCGATCTCCCCGACGGGACCGGGCAGCTCGTCGAGGCTGGTTCCCGCCTCATCGTCCAGATCCACTACAAC
>Ga0193741_1000307_pt1 | contig 14107 bp, 7 predicted proteins | sample L2s2metaG_FD_143059 | JGI IMG/M metagenome (GOLD analysis project Ga0193741, IMG submission 143059) | Soil microbial communities from a riparian zone of the East river system, Colorado, United States - L2s2 | ecosystem: Environmental > Terrestrial > Soil > Riparian zone | place: USA: East River...
TGCGATCCAAGAACGCGCTCAACACGATGATGATGAGCTTCGTCGCGCTGGGGCCCGTCGCGGTCGTCTGGGCGCTGCTCGGATACTCACTCGCATTCGCGCCCGGCAATCCGTTCGTCGGATCGTTGAGCTTCGCGGGCCTGCGCGGCGTCGGGATGGAGGCGCAAGGCTCGATTCCTCACCTGCTCTTCATGGCCTTTCAGGGCACGTTCGCGATCATTACGCCGGCGCTGATCTCGGGCGCGGTCGTCGAGCGCATGCGCTTCAACGCCTATCTCGCCTTCATCGTGTTGTGGGTCCTCGCGGTGTATGCGCCGGTTGCGCACTGGGTGTGGGGCGGCGGCTTCCTCGCCACGATGGGCGCGCTCGATTTCGCCGGCGGCGCCGTGGTGCACGTCAATGCCGCATCGGCCGCGCTGGTCGCGGCGATGGTCGTCGGTCCGCGCAAGGATTACGGTCGTCACGCGATCCTGCCGCACAACGTTCCGTTCACGATGCTCGGCGCCGGCCTGTTGTGGTTCGGCTGGTTCGGCTTCAACGCCGGCAGCGCGCTGTCGGCCGGCACGACCGCGACGCTCGCGTTCACGAACACGCTGCTCGCGCCTGCCGCCGCGCTCGCCGCGTGGACGCTGATCGACATGGCCCGCGGCGGCACGGTCACCGCCGTCGGCGCGGCCACCGCGATCGTCGTCGGTCTCGTCGTCATCACGCCCGCGGCCGGATACATCGGTCCGCTGTCCGCGATTGTGATGGGCGCGATCGGCGCGGTGCCCAGTTACTTCGCCTTGATCTATCGCGCCAAGACCAAGCTCGATGACTCGCTCGACGTCGTCGCCGCGCACGGACTTGGTGGCGCGACGGGCGCGATTCTCACCGGCGTGTTTGCCGATGCGGCCTGGAGCGGCAGCGCCAACGGACTGATCGCCGGGCACCCGTCGCAGGTGCTGACGCAGGTGGCGAGCGTGCTGATCGTGATGGCGTACAGCGGCGGCGCGACGTTCGGCATCCTCAAGCTGCTGGCGCTGGTGATGCCGCTGCGGATCACCGTCCGTGACGAGAAGCTCGGCCTCGACGTCAGCGATCACGGCGAAGAGGCGTACACGCACGGCGACGGCGCCATTCTGGTGAAGCCGAAGGAGCCGCCGCTGGCGGCGAGCGTCACCGATCCGGTCACCGTTGAGAGCCGGGGCGGATTATGAAACTGATCGTCGCCGTCATCCGCCCGGAACAGTTGAGCGACGTGCTCGAAGCGCTGTTTCACGCCGAGGTCCGCGGGCTGACGATCAGCCGCGTGCAGGGGCACGGCGGTGAGATCGAGCACGTGGAGAATTACCGCGGCACCAGCGTGAAGATGGCGCTCGCCGAGAAAGTGCGGCTCGAGATCGGCGTGTCGAACCACTTCGTGCAGCCGACCATCGACGCGATCCTCGCGGGCGCGCGCACCGGCGAGGTCGGCGACGGCAAGATCATGGTGCTGCCGATCGAGAAGATCGTCCGCATCCGCACCGGCGAAGAAGACCAGGACGCGGTCACGCCGATCCAGACGGTCGAGTAATCCATCTGTTTTACGCACGGTTTATATAGTTAGATTGCGCTTTTGTTATGATTGCGAAGGTTTTCTAATGGCAGCGTGGACGGCATTGGCGACCAGCGGCCCCAGGGCTTGTACAGCCCCAGCGACGAGCACGACGCGTGCGGCGTCGGCTTTGTCGCGCACATCAAAGGCGCGCGTTCGCACTCGATAGTCCGCTCCGCCCTCGACCTCCTCATCAACCTCGAACACCGCGGCGCGTGCGGATCCGATCCGGACACCGGCGACGGCGCCGGCATCCTGATCCAGATGCCGGATCGCTTTTTCCGGAAGGTGTTGTCCTTCGATCTGCCCGCGGCCGGTTCATATGGGGCCGGTCTGGTATTTCTGCCGCATGAACCGGTTGCGCGCGCTGAATGCAAAGCATGCGTCGAACGCATCGTCCGCGCAGAGGGTCAGACGCCGCTCGGCTGGCGAGAAGTACCAATCAACCTTGCGAAGATAGGAACGACAGCCGCCTCGGTCGCCCCCGTGTTCGAACAGGTGTTCGTAGGCCCGGTCCGCCTGAAGGCGGACCCTCACGAATACCCTGTGGGGGCCGGCTTTAGCCGGACCGGCGACTTCGAGCGCAAGCTGTACGTCATTCGTAAACTGATCGAGCGCGCGACCAAGGATCTCTATGTCTGTGGTCTCTCGTCGAAGACGCTGATCTACAAGGGCATGCTGACGGCGTCGCAGATCGAGGGCATGTTTCCCGATCTCTCCGACGCCGACGTCGAATCGGCGCTCGCGCTCGTGCACCAGCGCTTCTCGACCAACACCTTCCCGTCGTGGCCGCTCGCGCATCCCTATCGCTTCATCGCCCACAACGGCGAGATCAACACGCTGCGCGGCAACATCAACTGGATGAAGGCGCGCGAGGGCCTGCTCAAGTCGAGCGTCTTCGGCGACGACCTGCAGAAGGTGCTGCCGGTGATCGCGCCGGGCGGCAGCGACACCGCCACCTTCGACAACGTGCTCGAGTTCCTCGTGATGGCGGGCCGTTCGCTGCCCCACGCGATGCTGATGATGATTCCCGAGCCGTGGTCGGGCAATCCGGCGATGGATCCGGCCGTGCGCGCGTTCTACGAGTACCACTCGTCGCTGATGGAGCCGTGGGACGGCCCGGCGTCGATCACCTTCACCGACGGCACGATGATCGGCGCCATGCTCGATCGCAACGGCCTGCGCCCGTCGCGCTACTGCATCACCAAGGACGACCTGGTGATCATGGCGTCGGAAGTCGGCGTCCTCGACATTCCCGCCGAAAACGTCGTCGTCAAGGATCGGCTGCGGCCCGGCAAGATGCTGCTGATCGACACCGGCGAAGGCCGCATCATCAGCGACACCGAGATCAAGCGCACCCTGGCTGCCGAGCATCCGTACGGCGAGTGGCTGCAACAGCATCTCGTCGACATCGAAAACCTGCCGAGCGCGTACGCGGAGCGCCCGGATCATAAAACCGTGCTTCGCCGACAGCAGGCCTTCGGCTACACGCAGGAGGATCTGCGACTGCTGCTGACGCCGATGGCGCTGACCGGCGATGAGCCGATCGGATCGATGGGCACCGACACGGCGCTCGCGGTGTTGTCGAGCAAGCCGCGGCTGCTCTACGACTACTTCAAGCAGCTGTTCGCGCAGGTCACCAATCCGCCGCTCGATGCGTTCCGCGAAGAGCTGGTCACATCGATGGGCGTGACCATCGGCGCGGAAGACAACCTGCTCGAGCCGCGCCCCGAAGCGTGCCGGCAGATCAAGGTCGACTTTCCCGTCCTTCACAACGATCAGGTCGCGAAGCTCCGCCACCTGCCGCCGGGCTCGCCGTTCCGTTCGACGACGCTGCCGTTGTTGTATGACCCGCAGGAAGACGGTCCGGGGCTGGAGCGCGCGATGGAGCAGCTGTGCCGCAAGGCCAGCGTCGCCGTCGAAGCCGGCGTCGGCGTGTTGATCCTGTCGGATCGCGGCGTCGATTCGCATCATGCGCCGATCCCGAGCCTGCTCGCGGTCGCGGGCGTGCATCACCATCTCGTTCGCGAAGGCACGCGCCACAAGTGCGGGCTGCTGATCGAGACCGGCGAGGCGCGCGAAGTGCATCACATCGCGCTGCTGCTCGGATACGGCGCGGGATCGGTGAATCCGTACCTCGCCTTCGAATCGCTCGACGACTTGATGCGCCAGGGCCTGCTGCCCAACGTCACGCACAACGACGCCGTGAAACGCTACATCAAGGCGCTCAACAAGGGCGTGTTGAAGGTGATGTCGAAGATGGGCATCTCGACGCTCCAGAGCTATTGCGGCGCGCAGATCTTCGAAGCGATCGGCCTCGATCGCGCCTTCGTCGATCGCTACTTCACGTCGACGGCGTCGAAGATCGGCGGCATCGGCGTCAAGGAGATCTCGGAGGAGGTCCGCCAGCGTCATGCGCGCGCCTACGGCGCCACGCCGTCGAACGATCTGCAGAGCGGCGGCGAGTATCAATGGCGCCGCGACGGCGAGCTGCACCTGTTCAACCCGGACACCGTGTTCAAGCTCCAGCATGCGACGCGATCGGGCCAATACAAGATCTTCAAGGAATACACGCAGCTCGTCGACGATCAGAGCAAGGCGCGCGCGACGCTGCGGGGGCTGTTCGGGCTGAAGCCGTTTGGTCCCCCGGTTCCGCTCGACGAAGTGGAGCCGCTCGAAAAGATCCTGCTGCGCTTCTCCACCGGCGCCATGTCGTACGGATCGATCAGCCAGGAAGCGCACGAGACGCTCGCCATCGCGATGAACCGGATGGGCGCGAAGTCGAATACCGGCGAGGGCGGCGAGGATCCGGCGCGATACGTTCCCGACGCAAACGGCGATTCACGCCGTAGCGCGATCAAGCAGGTCGCGTCCGGACGCTTCGGCGTCACCAGCGAATACCTGGTCAACGCCGACGATCTGCAAATCAAGATGGCCCAGGGCGCCAAGCCCGGCGAAGGCGGGCAGCTGCCCGGTCACAAGGTCTATCCGTGGATCGCGAAGGTGCGTCTCTCGACGCCGGGTGTCGGCCTGATCTCGCCGCCGCCGCATCACGACATCTACTCGATCGAAGATCTCGCCCAGCTGATCTTCGATCTGAAGAACGCGAATCCGACCGCGCGCGTGCACGTCAAGCTGGTCGCCGAGTCCGGCGTTGGCACCGTCGCGGCGGGGGTGTCGAAGGCGCACGCCGACGTCGTGTTGATCTCCGGTCACGACGGCGGCACCGGCGCGTCGCCGCTCACCAGCCTGAAACATGCGGGCGTACCCTGGGAACTCGGCCTCGCCGAGACGCAGCAGGTCCTGCTCATGAACAAGCTGCGCGATCGCATCGTCGTCCAGGTCGACGGCCAGATGAAGACCGGCCGCGATGTCGTGGTCGCGGCGCTGCTCGGCGCCGAGGAGTTCGGCTTCGCCACCGCGCCGCTCGTGGTGATGGGCTGCGTGATGATGCGCGTCTGTCATCTCAACACCTGCCCGGTCGGCATCGCGACGCAGGATCCGGAGCTGCGCAAGACCTTCAACGGCAAGCCCGAGTTCGTGCAGAACTTTTTCAAGTTCATCGCTCAGGAAGTGCGCGAGTTAATGGCTGAACTCGGCTTCCGCACGTTCAATCACATGATCGGCCGCGTCGAGTCTCTCGACTTCGAGCCCGCCAGGGATCACTGGAAGGCGCACGGCCTCGATTTGTCGCCGATCCTCTTCTTGCCGGATCCGACCGACGAAGTGGCCAGGCGGAATACCTATAAACAGGACGCCGGCCTCGCACACGTGCTCGATCACCAGCTGATCGAGGAGGCGATGCCTGCGCTTGACTCGCGATCACCGGTTGAGATGTCGTTCGCGATTCGCAACACCGATCGCACGACCGGCACCATGCTGGGCTATGAGGTGACGAAGCGCTTTGGCGGCGAGGGGCTGCCGGACGACACCATCCGCGTCAACCTCACGGGATCGGCGGGTCAGAGTTTCGGCGCGTTCATTCCCAAAGGCATCACGCTCGCGCTCGAGGGCGAAGCGAACGACTTCGTCGGCAAGGGCCTCTCTGGCGGGAAGCTGATCGTCAGGCCGCCGGTCAACGCGGCGTTCGCGGCGGAAGAGAACGTCATCATCGGCAACGTGGCGCTATACGGCGCGACCAGCGGCGAGGCATTCATCAGCGGCATCGCGGGAGAACGATTCGCCGTTCGCAACAGCGGCGCCCACGCCGTGGTCGAAGGCGTCGGCGATCACGGTTGCGAGTACATGACCGGCGGGCGCATCGTCGTGCTCGGTTCTACCGGTCGGAACTTCGCGGCGGGCATGAGCGGCGGCATTGCCTACGTGCTCGACACCGACGGATCGTTCGCGCTCAATTGCAACATCGACATGGTGGACCTCGAGCAGCCCGACGAAGTCGCGCTCGTTCGCGATCTGATCGAGCGTCACGTGGCTCTCACCGGCAGCGCGATCGGACGGCGCGTCCTCGATTCGTGGCCGGCCATGCAGCGGCAGTTTGTCGCCGTGATGCCGCGCGATTTCAAGCGCGTAAAAGCGGCGGAAGCAAAGGCGCGATCCGAATCGCGCGAGCCCGCTTTCAGTGAACTGGTGGCGTAGTGGGTAAACCCACCGGCTTCATCGAACACGCGCGGAGCAAACCGCCGGCGCGGCCCGTCACCGAGCGCATCGGTGACTATCGCCACGTGTATTACGCCTATCCGGCGGAGGACCTGACGCGGCAGGCGTCGCGCTGCATGGATTGCGGCATCCCGTTCTGCCACCAGGGCTGCCCGCTCGGCAATCTCATTCCCGACTGGAACGATCTGGTCTATCGCGACAACTGGAAGGCGGCGATCGAGCGGCTGCACCAGACCAACAACTTCCCCGAGTTCACCGGTATGCTTTGCCCGGCGCCGTGCGAAGGATCGTGCGTGCTCGGCATCAACAAGGATCCCGTCACGATCAAGTCGATCGAGCTGGCGATTATCGATCGCGCGTTCGATGAAGGCTGGATGGTGCCGCGGCCGCCGGCAAACCGGACGTGGAAGAAGATTGCGGTGATCGGTTCAGGGCCGGCCGGCCTCGCCGCCGCCGATCAACTGAATCGTGCCGGACACAGCGTGACCGTGTTCGAGAAGTCCGATCGCATCGGCGGGCTGCTGCGATACGGCATCCCCGAGTTCAAGCTCGAGAAGCGGGTGCTCAATCGACGGCTCGATCTATTGTCGGCCGAAGGTGTGGTGTTTCGCACGCGGGTGAACGTCGGCGAAGACTTCGCTGCCGCCGATTTGCGCCGCGAGTTCGACGCGGTCCTGCTCGCCGGCGGCGCCGGCCAGCCGCGCGATCTGAACGTGCCCGGCCGCGAGCTAAAGGGTGTGCACTTCGCGGTGGATTACCTGACGCAGCAGAATCGCCACTGCGAAGGCGATGAGATGCCGTGGATCAATGCCACCGGCAAGCACGTCATCATCATCGGCGGCGGCGATACCGGCGCCGATTGCCTCGGCACCGTTCATCGACAGGGCGCGGCTTCGGTTGCGCAGCTCGAGCTGATGCCGACACCGCCGAAGGAACGCGCGGAGAACAACCCGTGGCCGCTGTGGCCGCACGTCTTCCGCACGTCATCGGCTCACGAAGAAGGCGGCGATCGCGTTTACGCGGTGGCGACCACTGAGTTGGCCGGCGCTGACGGCCGCGTACGGGCGTTGCGTGGAAACAAGGTCGCCGACGGCACGCCGTTCGAAATGAAGGCGGATCTCGTTCTACTGGCGATGGGATTCGTAGGCCCCGAAAAGAGCAAGCTCCTCGGCGACCTCGACGTGAAACTGACCGAGCACGGCAACGTGTGGCGCGATGATCGGTGGATGACGAGCGTGCCCGGCGTGTTCGCCGCCGGCGACATGCAGCGCGGCCAGTCGCTAATCGTCTGGGCGATCGACGATGGCCGCCGCGCGGCAGCGGCGATCGACGCCCACGTGAGGCTGGGCTAAGACCTTCTTAGCTCAGGCCTAGGACGCGGAACCCCTCTTTGCGAGCGGCTGCGGCCAGCCGATCGTCCAGCGCCACCAGATCGAGCGCGGCAGTCTCTCCGCCAGCCGCAACAAACGCCGACGCCAGTTGCAGCGCGTCACCGGCGCGGAGGGGATGAACGCGCAACATCCGCACCGCCGTGGCGCGAACCAAACTACTCGCTTCTACCTCGGTCCATGCGACAGATAATGCCTCGAGTCGCTCTAAGGCCGCCGTCACACTTGGTTCATCGAGGTCATGATCTCGAGCGAGCCGCGAAATCGCCGATGCGCACTCAACGAACGTTCCCCACCACACAGCGATCATCGAATCGTCGGCGACGAGCTCTTGCATGGCTGCGGTCTGTGGCTGGCGCGCCAGCAACGGCACAATCGCCGACGCGTCCCAGAATTTCATCGGCCTTCGCGCCGCTCTTCGAGCAGTGCGTCAAGCAACGTCTTCTTGCCCGATCCGACGGGCGGCGGCGTCGCGATCAGCCGGCGGGGAAACGGCTTGAGCGGCGGACGGACGATGCCGTCCCGAACCAGCTGTGTGATGCGAGCGTCGTCGCGGTTCGCCACGGGCTCCAGCCGGGCGACGGGGCGCCCGCGATCGAGGATGACGATCGACTTCCCGGCCTTGACCTGATCGATCAACGCACTCAAGCCGTTCTTGGCCTCGGAAATGCTGACCTTCTTCATATGGCTATTATAGCCAGATGAAGAAGGCCTTTAAAGGCTTATCTAGTTGCGCTGATTTGCCGTCGTCGTGCCGGCGTCCGGCAGCGAAAATGCCAGGTATTCGCCCGAATATGCGCCGCCGCTCACGGCGACGATGATGTACTGCTTGCCGCCGACCGAGTACGTCATCGGCGAGCCGCTCTGCTGCGCGGGCAGCCACACTTCGCCGACCTGCTGCCCCGTCTTTTTGTCATACGCGCGCAGCATCGCGCCTCGCGGGCGCGTCGCCGTCGTCGTGATCTGCGGATCGCCCATGATCACGAGCGTCTTCGTCACCAGCAACCCAACACCCGACGTGCCCGACTGCCCCGTCTTCGGGATGTTCATGCCGCGCAGCAGCGGATGATTGCGGATGTTGTCGGGCGTATCGCCGTGCGGCGCCTGCCACATCAAGCGGCCGCGATCGAGATCGATCGCCGCGAGAACACCGTAAGGCGGTTTGACGATCGGGAGTCCCTGCACCGTCAATCCGACAGCAGCAGGGGCATTGGCGCCGGCCGGCGCTGGACCGGCCGGCGGAGTGGCTCTCGCCTCTCGCGTCCGTTCGGCAGTGCGCGGTGAATCGGCCGCGCAGCAATCACCGGGGCCAAGCACTTCGCGGAACGGCTGGCCGCCGACGCCCGAGACGTAGGTGATGTCGGAGAATCCCGCCGGCGGCGCAACGATCGAGCGCAGTCCCGGCATGTTGCCGGCCGGCGCGAATGCGATGTGCAGCTCAGGATCGTATCCGCCACCCGGCCAGTTGGTCGCGGTGCCGGCGACCACCGCGCCGAGGATGCCGTTGACGTTGCCGAGGATCGGCGGCGCGAACACCGACTCTTCCCACTTGAACGACTTCAATCGCTCCAACGCTTCGGCGCGCAGCTGCGGCGTGAAGTCGATGATGTCTTCCATCACCAGCCGGTTGCGCGCGTAGCGCAGGCTTTCCGGCGGATGCGGTTGCGTCGGCGCATACCACTCGCCCGGCACGTTGCCCGCGGGCACGGGCTTCTCTTCGATCGGCCAGATCGGCTCGCCGGTCACGCGATCGAAGACGTAGAGCCACGACTGCTTGCTCGGCACCGCGACGACCTTACGCGGCTTGCCGTCGACGGTCACATCGGCGAGAAGCGGCGCCGACGACATGTCGAAGTTCCAGATCGGGTGATGCACGAACTGGTAGTGCCACTTGCGCTGGCCGGTCTTCAGATCGACGCACACCAGGCTTTCGGCAAACAGATTGTTGCCGGGCCGATGGCCGCCGTAGTAATCGGAGGACGGCGTTTCGACCGGCAGATACACGAGGCCGAGCTCTTCATCGACCGTGATCTGCGTCCACACGCCGACGTTGCCGTTGCTCGCCCACGATTCCTTGATCCACGTGTCGTTGCCGAACTGGCCCGGGCGCGGAATCGTGTCGAACTGCCAGATCATCTTGCCGGTGCGCACGTCGAAGGCGCGGACGATGCCCTTGGTGTTGTCGTGCGTTTCGACGGTGGCGCCTTCGCGCATCGCCGAGCCGACGATCGCGATGTCGCGCACGACGATCGGCGTCGAGTGAATGCCGATCTCGCCGGTCTCGAGATCGATCTGCTGCAGGCGGCCTTTGACGACGCCCTGCTTCAGATCGACGATGCCCTTCGTGCCGAACGACTCGATCACACTGCCGTTCTTGGCGTTCAGCTCGACGAGGCGGTAGCCGGTCGTCACGTAGAGGATGCGCTCATCGCCCTTGCCGTCGGTCCAGTAGCCGACGCCGCGTCCCGACAACTGGCGCGGCGACACGGCCGCGCGCTTGCCTTCGCGCAGGCTGTGCGTCCAGATCTGCTCGCCGGTCTTGGCATCGAGCGCGATCACCGCGCGCCGCGTGCCGGCGGTGGTGTAGATCACGCCGTTCACCATCAACGGCGTGCCTTCGAGCTTGAATTCGGGGAATGGTCCGAAGTTATCGGTCTTGAATCGCCACGCGACTTCGAGCTTGCTGAAGTTCGATGCGTTGATTTGATCGAGCGGCGAGTAGCGGGAGCCTTTCAGATCAGCCGTGTAATACGGCCACTCCCCTTTGGCGGTGCTTGGCTGTCCGGACTGCCCGGTGACGTTCGGCGAGGCCCAAATCAGGGCAACGGCGAGCGCGACTCCTGCGGAAGCGATGCGGACGAGAATCCTCGACATCTTGCACTCCTTCCGAATAACGAACTGAGGCGCGATTCTACTCCTGAACTTTATGAACCTTTGAACGTATTTAAACTACCCTTCGACAGGCCTGCAATCGCTTTTGCAGGACGTTCGCTACGGATCGCGCTTGATGTGGCGCAACCCGGTTTTCTCACTCACCGCCATCGTCACGCTCGCGCTCGGCATCGGCGCCAACTCGGCGATCTTCAGCCTGGTCAACGTGCTGTCGCTGAAGCCGCTGCATTATCACGATCCGTCGCGCGTGACGTTCGTGCTGGGCTGGGATCTCGAAGAGAACGAGATGCGCTTCAACCTTCACCATGCGGAATATCTCGATTTGCAGCGCGACGCGAAGTCGTTCCAGGAGCTCGCCGGCTACACCCATCTCAGCGCCAACCTGACCGGTGGCGATATTCCCGATCGCGTCCAGGCGTATCGAGTGACGCCGAACACGTTCACGATGCTCGGAGTGGACGCGCTGGTCGGCCGCGCCTTCGACGCGAGAGACGTCGCCGGCGGCCGGACCGACATCGCCGTGATCAGCCACGCACTCTGGCAGCGGCGCTTCGGCGGCGACGCCGGCGTGATCGGCAAGCAGATCGTCGTCAATGACGAGCCGAAGGAAATCGTCGCGGTGATGCCGCCGCGATTCGAATTCCCCGTCTACAATTTCAAGGGCGATCTGTGGGTGCCGTCGCAACTGCGCGGCTCCGAGCGGGGCCAACGCGGGCAATTTACCAGCCTGACGATCGTCGGCCGGCTGCGTGACGGTGTCACCTACGCGCAGGCGCAATCAGAAGTCGATCTCCTGATGCGCGGCTACGACGAGCAGTATCCCGACGCCAGTCGCGGCATGGGCGCCCGTGTGATCGAGATGGGCAAGCTCGGTGACATGCAGTCCGGACCCGCGGCGCTCATCCTGCTCGTCACGGTCGCGATGGTATTGCTGCTGGCGTGCGCGAACGTCGCCAACCTGTTGCTGGCGCGCGGCGCCGCGCGTCAACGCGAGCTCGCCGTCAGGGCGGCGATCGGCGCGAGCCGCCTCAGGATCGGACGCCAGATGATCGTCGAAGGCGCGCTGCTCGCCCTCGGCGGCGGCATGTTCGGCGTCGCGATTGCCTACGTGGCGCTCGCTGCGCTGCGCGCGTCGCTGCCTGACGCCGCCCTGACGACGCTGCCGAATGTCAATGAGATCGGCGTCGACGCCGCGACGCTCGGATACACGCTGGCGGTCTCCTTGCTGACGAGCGTGATCTTCGGCGTGCTGCCCGCATGGCGCGCATCGCGCGATCGATTCGAAGGCGCCCTCAAGGAATCCGCGTCCGCGGGAGGCAGCCGCAGCGCGCGCCGGCTCCGTTCTCTGCTCGTCGTCGCCGAGGTCGCGCTCGCTACCATGCTGCTGGTTGCCGCGGGCTTGCTGGCGCGGAGCTACAGCGGCTTGAATCAGGTCAATCCCGGCTTCGATCCGGACGGTGTGATGACGATGGCCATGACGCTGCCGGCATCCCGCTACCACGGGATCGAGACCCGCGATCGGTTCTACGAACAGGTGCTGGCGCGGACGATGGCGCTGCCGGGCGTGGCGTCGGCCGGCCTCGTCAACAATCTGCCGTTCAGCACCTACGCTGAGGGCACGAGCATGACGATCGATGGCGCGCCCGCGCCGCAACCCGGCCGCGAGCCCGTCGTGTCATTTCGCGTCGTCAGCGATCGCTACTTCGAGACGATGCGCATTCCCGCGATCGGCGGCCGCATGTTCGATCGCCGCGACACGCGCGGCGGCGCTCACGTGGCTATCGTTAATCAAGTGTTTGCGTCTCGGCACTTCGCCGGTCGATCGGCCATCGGCCAACGCATCGTCGACGAGAATGTGTGGAGCCGGTTTGCACCTAAAAGCTTCGCGGCCGACCAAACCCCGTGGCTGACCATCGTCGGTATCGTCGGCGACGTGCGTCATTCGAATTTATGGGACACCGTTCGGCCGGAGGTCTACCTGCCGATGTCGCAGGCGGCGCCCGCGATCATGATGCTGGCGGCGCGCACGTCGGCGAGGCCCGAGGATCTGACGGCGTCGATTCGCGATGCGATCCGCGCGATCGATCCGGCGCAGTCGGTGTATTACGTCAAGACGCTCGACACGCTCGTGGCCGAATCGATGGAGCTGCAGCGCATCTCCGCCGCGATGGTGACACTGTTCAGCGCGGTGGCGTTGATGCTGGCGGCGATCGGCATCTACGGTGTCGTCTCGTACGGCGTCAGCCAACAGACGCGCGAGTTCGGCGTCCGCATGGCGCTCGGCGCGACGCCGCGCGACGTGTTGCGCCAGGTCCTGCGGAGCGGCGGCACGCTCGTCGGCGTTGGCGTGGTGATCGGCATCGCCGGCGCGGCGGGCGTGTCGGGATTGTTGAGAGGCGCGCTGTTCGGCGTCAGCCCGATGGATCCGCTCACTTACGCCGGCGTCGCCGTGGTGCTCGGCCTGGCGGGCGTGATCGCCTGCATGGTGCCGGCGTGGCGCGCATCAGGCACGAATCCACTCAACGCGCTGCGCGCCGAGTAATGCCTGCGCACCCTTGCACCTCAGGCACCTCAGGCACCTCAGGCACCTCAGGCACCTTAGGCACAGGCACCCTGAATCTGGCACAATAGAGGTGTCGTTTAGCGATGCCAAACCTGACGACACGGGTAGTGCTGTGCGAAACATCTGTTTGCTTGCGATCCTGCTCGCGCTCCCGGAAACCAGCCCCGCGCAGGTCAATATCGTCGCGGGCCGCAACAGCGGTCCCTCAACCAGTTCAGCCGGACGATCCGAAGGACAGTCGGGCGTGCGTTCAGACGAGCGACGTTCACAAGAACGTTCCAACGGTCGTGCGAACGACCGTCAGAACGATCGCCGGAACGACCGCGGGAACGATCGTGATAATGGCCGCCAGGAGCAGCGGCCCACGACCGGTCTCAGTCCGCTGGGCCTGCAGCCGGTGCAACAGCCGAACCTGCCCTGGTGGGAGCGGCGGCAGGCGCCGTCCTGGGAGCAGCGCCAGGTTCCCTCGTGGGAGCAGCGGCAGGTGCCGGCGTGGGAATTGACGAATCCAACGCGCGCTGCGCAAAGCCTGTATCAGCAGCCCGGCCGCAATCAGCGGTACGACGGCAAAGTGCGGTCGCATCGCAATCGGCCGCCGGTGTATTACGCGCTGCCGGCGTATGGCTACTACGTTCCGTCGTACGGCTATGGCTATGGTTATGGCGTGTCGTCATCGACGACGTACGTGACGCCGCCGCCGTACGAGACGCCGGCGCCGTACGAGACACCGGCCCCGTCGCCCGAGCCGGTGATCGAAACAGGTTTCCTGAAACTCGAAGTCGAGCCGCGGCAGACGCTGCAGATCTTCATCGACGGTCTCTACATCGGCACGCTGTCGGATCTTGGCGACGAGATCGAGCTCCGCCTTGGCGCGCGCCGCATCGAGCTGCGCGCTCCCGGCTACCGCACGCTGATCTTCGACACGCAGATCGTTCCGGATCGCACGATCATCTATCGCGGCGCGCTCGAGCCGATTTCGAACGCACCCGCACCGAGCACCCCTGCACCTGGCACCCAAGCACCCCAGGCACCTGAGGCACCCCAGGCACCCGCAGCGACCAGAGTTATTTA
>Ga0193741_1000308_pt1 | contig 14102 bp, 12 predicted proteins | sample L2s2metaG_FD_143059 | JGI IMG/M metagenome (GOLD analysis project Ga0193741, IMG submission 143059) | Soil microbial communities from a riparian zone of the East river system, Colorado, United States - L2s2 | ecosystem: Environmental > Terrestrial > Soil > Riparian zone | place: USA: East River...
CTCGTCTGGACCCATGACGCCCCGGATCACGTGGCGGCCCGATGCCCGGTCGTAGGTGGCGACGCTGGCCCAGAAGCGGGCGATCTCGACGAGCATCGGCGCACCGCGGAACCGCAGGAACTCTCGATCCTCGGTGACCTGGAAGTACTGCCAGACGTTGTAGGCCACGGCGATGTTGATGTGCCGCTGCAGCCGCGAGTTGTCGGGCAGCCAGCGTGCCGAGCGGGGGTTGAGGTGGAGGGTCTGGCTCTCCTCGCGCCCGTCACTTCCCGACTGCCACGGGTACATCGCGCCCTCGTAGCCTTCCTGGGCCGCGGCCCACCTCGCTTCGCCGAGCCGGCGGAAGCGGTAGTTGAGGAGCGCGCGCGTCAGCGCCGGGAGGCGGACGTTCAGCAGCGGGAAGATGAAGAGCTCGTCCCAGAACACGTGTCCCCGGTACGCCTCACCGTGCAGCCCCCGGGCGGGTACCCCGACGTCGAGGTCGATCGTGTTGGTGGACACGGTCTGGAGAAGGTGGAAGACGTGCAACCGCACGATCGTCTGGGCACGTTCGGAATCCTCGATCTTGATGTCGAAGCGCTGCCACAGGCGGTTCCAGGCGAGCGCGTGCCGTTCCAGGAGCCGTTCGAACGCGCCGGCGCGCTCGACCGCCTTCTCGGCGTCGGCCCCGGGCTCGTAGATCGCGTTCGCCCTCGCCGTCACCAGGGAGACCACCTTCTCGACGGTGATCTCCTGGCCCGCTCGAACCTCGACCGCGACGTCGTGCGCGATGGACCCCTCGCCCTCGGTCACCGTCCGCTCCGCCTCGACCTCCTCGTCCTCGCGGAGCAGGCGGGTCCTCGCGGCCTCCCCGATCCTGATGTGGGAGTCCCGCGTCTCCACCACCAGCGAGATCGCCTCGCCGCCGAGGGTCCGGCTCGACCGCGGAACGAGGTGATCGCCGCGAAGGCTGCGGTAACGAGCGACGCCCGAGTTGGTCACCGCCCCGTCGAGCCCCGAGCGGACCTCGAGCCGTCCCGACCAGTCCTCGGGAACGATGGTGGTCTCGAGCGCCGCCAGGTGCGGTTCGGCCATGCTCACCAGCCGGCGCTGCCGCACGCCGGTGGTGCGGCCGTCGGCATCGCGGAAGCGGAACGCCCGGCTCAGTACGCCGGTGCGCAGGTCGAGCTCCTGCATGTACGACAGGACCTCGACGCTGCCCAGATCCAGCCAGTTGCCGCCCTCCGGGCGGAACGTCAGGACCAGCCAGTTGGGCAGGTTCACGAGGTCCTCGTTCTCGATGCCCCGGCCCCCGATCTCGGTCCGCAGCCGGTCGTAGACGCCCGCGGCGTAGGTGCCCGGATAGTGGACCTCGTCGGCGACGGCCTCGGGGGCCGCCCCCCGCGTGGCGAACACCCCGTTCCCCAGGGTGCAGAGCGCCTCGCGGAGCCCCTCCTCCGTCGGGAGGAAGCCCTCGTAGGTCAGCGACCACCCGTTCACGACGGCGCCCGCTCCGAGAGCGCGCCGATCAGCAGCTCCACGAACGAGCGCGCCTCCTCCGTGTCGCGCAGGTTGTAGCGAGCGAGCGTCGGCCGGTCGTCACCCTCGCCGCGCACGACGACGCCGAGTCCCCGATCGCGTACGGCACGGAACGCGTCCTCGTCCGTCTGGTCGTCACCGACGTAGACGGGGAGGACGCCGGGACCCAGCTCCAGCACGTCGAGCAACCAGAGCAGCGCCTTGCCCTTGTCCCACGCCACGGCCGGCCGGATCTCGAACACCTTCTTCCCGCCGGTCCTTCGCAGGCGCGGGTCGGCGGCGGCGACCCCCGCGACGGCCGCCTCGACGTCGGGCACCAGCTCCTCGCGCACCCGGCGGACGTGCACGGCGATCGCGAACGTCTTCGCCTCGATCTGCGCGCCCGGGACCGAGGCAAGCCTGGCTCGGAGGTCGCGTTCGGCCGCCTCGAGCGCGGGGAGGAACTCGGTGCCTCGTTGGTGGGCGGACCCGTCGGGCAGGACGACGTCGAACCCGTGGCTCCCGGCGTACGTGACCCCCTCGATCCCGATCATCCGCCGCACGTCCGCAAGGTCCCGCCCGCTTACGATCGCCACCGGAGCGAGCGCGGCCAGCCGCTCGATCGCGACGCGAGTGTCCGCCGGCAGCAGCGCGTCTTCGGGACGGTCGACGATCGGCGTGAGCGTCCCGTCGTAGTCGAGGAACACGGCCACGCGCCGGCCCGAGAGTAGCGTTCGGATCTCGTCCGCGTGTTCGAGCGCCGACGGGAGGTCTCGAACGTTCGACGCGAGGGGAGGGAGCCGGAGCTCGGCGAGATCGGAAACCACCACGTCGGCGCCGGCGGCCCGCAGGGCGTCCGCGTGGCCGGTGCGATCGACCCCGACCACCAAACCGATCCCACCCCGCGCGCCCGCCTCCACGCCCGCGAGCGCATCCTCGACCACCGCCGCCGACGGGGGGTCCACCCCCAGACGCCGAGCGGCCTCGACGAATATCGCGGGATCCGGTTTGCCGGGCAGGCCGAGCTCATCGAGGTCGGTGCCGTCGACCGTGACCGCGAAGAGGTCCCCGATTCCCGCCGCGTCCAGGACCTCGGTCATGTTCCGGCTCGCGGAGATCGCCGCCGTCCCGATGCCCCGTGTCTGCAGCTCGCGGACCAGGGCCACGGTCGAGAGGTACGGTTGCACGCCGTGCCGGCGGATGTGCTCGAGGAACATCTCGTTCTTCCGATTCGCCAGCCCGCAGATGGTCTGCCGATCCGGAGGGTCGTTCGGGTCGCCCTCGGGCAGCTCGATGGCTCGCGAAGCGAGGAAGCTCCGCACGCCGTCGAACCGACCCTTGCCGTCGACGTACCGGCGGTAGTCCTCGTCGGCCTCGAACGGCACGAACGGTTCGCCCGTGCGACCGGCGCGCTCGCGCAGGAACTCGTCGAACAGGCGCTTCCACGCCTGGGCGTGCACGGACGCGGTGTCGGTGATGACCCCGTCCATGTCGAAGATCACGGCCCGGATCTCCTCGGGCAGGACGGCCGGAGTCGTGGACGACGTCATGGCGGCGACCAGTCTGCCGCACCGTTCGCCCGGGCGTCCCCCTTCGAGTTCCGAACGATCCCAAGGACCGAGCGCGGGCGCGGGGTGGTGACGCCCCCGGGTGTCAAGTCGGCCGTGCGAGCTAACGAGATTGTGGTGCTCGAGGCCTACGCCTTTCGTCCACGAAGGGTCTGCATCCGGTGAGTGACTGGGAGTGTGGCATGAGTCGACACCCATCGCTGCCGATGTGGTTGGGGAGAGGACGGAGCGCATGGAGCGAGTTCACGAACAGCCGAAGAGCCGTAGCCGCTCTAGGGCGGACGTCGTCCAGGAGCGCTCGGTCGATAACGGCGTGAACGCCACGGACCTCCAGCGCGAGCTGGACGATCTCCTCGACGAGGTCGACGCCGTCCTCGAAGAGAACGCGGAGGAATTCGTCAAGGCGTACGTCCAGAAGGGCGGCGAGTAGGACTCCGCGCCGAGCGGATCACGCCCTCAGGCAGGCGACCAGGCCACGAAGTCGCCGTCGGCGACGAGGACCGGTGCGCGGTCAGCCCGAGCGGACTGGATCCAGATGCCCTCCTCGCCCTCCTCGTTCGTCCCCGGATACGCGAACGCGCTGCCGTCCGGCGACCACAGGTTCATGCTCTGCGCGTACTGCTCGAAGAACTGCAGGTATTCCCGCGCGAACTGCAGGCTCGGGACGAAGGGCGGCGTGAGGAACGACGACGTCCCGTCCCACACGCCCCAGCGGAACCTGAACTGCTCCTGATCGAGATCCGGGTCCAGGTACAGCAGGCGCTCGCCGTCGGGGCTCCAGAAGAACGCCGCGATCGCGGCATCGGTGATCTCGACAGCCTCGCCGGTGTCGACGTCGACGACCGAGAGCGGGAGCACGCCCTGCTCCTCGATCACCTGGAACGCGATCCGCTCGCCGTCCGGGCTCACGACGAAGGAGATCAGCTCGTCGAACGAGAGGAGCGGTCGTTCGTTCTCGGCCTCGGCGTCCCGCACGACGAGCCGCTGACGCCCCGCGCCGGCCGACGCGTAGACGAAGGTCCGGCCGTCGGCGGTCCACACTGGCGCGGAGAAGGTGCCCGGTCGGTCCGCGACCGTGGTCAGCGAGCCATCCAGGTCGAGGAGCTCGAGCCGATCCTCGCCGACGTGCCCGAGCAGCCGATCGCCGCCCGGCGCCCACGAGAGGTAGAAGGGTTGGCCGGCGTCGAGCGGCCTGCCCGAGCTCCGACCGGCGACCTCCAGGATGCCCAGCTCGATGTCCTCCTCGCTCGGCGACCCGAGGTAGGCGATGCGGGACGAGGTGGGGTCCCAGGAGAGGTAGAACGGGACCACCGCGGTCCTCGCCTCGGAGGGCCCGGTGCCGTCGCCGCCCGCCGTGGCGATGACGGACGAGAGGCCGCCCGCCTCGGTCACCTCGACGTGCACCCACGCGACGCGACGACCGTCGGGCGACCACGTCGGTTGGAGGACCTGGCTCCCACCGGTCTCGATCTCGGCGAGGACGACCTCGTCCGAACCGTCCGGGTTGGACGTGACCAGGTTGCCGGCGGCGTCCAGGACGGCGAGGCGGCCCGGGAGGTCCGTGACATGCGAGGGAACGGTCAGCGACGGGCTCTGAGAGGCGGAGTCCGTCGACGCGTCCTCGGGGATGTCGATCTGGACGTCGGGGAGGTCACGTGGCTCCGGCTCGGACGTGCACGACATCTCGAGGAACAGCAGCGCTGCGAGGCACAGGAAGAGGCGGCTCCCGAGGCGGCCGCGTTCGCTTCGTCGAGGATCCGGCGGCACAGGCCAAGTGTCGACCGCATCCGGCGCTTGGGCAATGCCGACCAAACGTTCGGTCCAGCGGGTCCGGCTGTTTCCGCGCGGTTCAGGCAGGGGTTCCGCCTCCCGATACGTAGAGGGTTCAGACGTGGTCGGGCCCCATCACCGGGAGGTCCCATGTCCATTCGACCGACGAGACGGATCGCGGGCGCCCTCGTCACCCTGCTCGGCACACAGATCGTCCTTCTCGTGGCCGAGGCGTTCGCCCTGCTCTATCGGATACGCCTCCTCGGGCGGGTGCAGACCGGCGGTTCGGTCACCCTGGCCGAGGCCGATCGGGCCGACGTCCTGGTGATCGCGTCCGTGTGGGTCTGGCTCCTGGTGTTCGTCGGGACGGGCATCGTGTGGTGCGTCTGGCAGTACCGGGCGCAAAGGAACGCGATCGAACTCGCAGGCGGGGGCCTGAAGTTCACACCCGGATGGGCGGTGGGGTGGTGGTTCGTCCCGCTCGCGAACCTCGTCAAGCCGTTCGAGACGGTCCGCGAGCTGTGGAAGGCGAGCCACGGTGTTGCCTGGCGGAGCCTCAACACCTGGCGTGCGATCGGGTGGTGGTGGGCACTCTGGCTCGCCGGGAGCGCTCTCGAGTGGGGGATCCGCCGGTCCGACACCCCAACCGACATCTCCGGCTTCATCACCCAAGACCTGTGGAGGCTCGCCTCGCTCGGCTTCGAGATGGGTTCGGCCGTCCTCGCGATCGCGATCGTTCGTTCCATCGTCGAACTGCAGGAAGGCGTGGTCGTGTCACCGATCCCGCAGATGCCAGGCGTCGTCACGCCCGTGTCCGCGGACGGCCAGGCCGTGCTCGGCCTGCCGCCGCCGCCGAGCGGGTAGCCGGTCGCGGGCAGCCCTACTACCAACGTTCACGGTGGACGACGTCGTCGAGGACCCGCCGGTTCGGATGTGCGATCGGCTCGAGCGGACGGTCGGCCGGATAGCCGAGCGCGACGAGGATCGCGCACTCCCGTTCCTCAGGCACGCCGAGGACGCTGCGCGCGAGGGCCTGGTCGCCCACCGAGGCGTGCCCGCTCCCGATCCCCAGGTCGGTCGCAGCCAGCATGATCGACATCGTCACCTGCCCGACGTCGTACTGGAAGGTGTCGCGCTCGTCCCGGTCGTCTGAGGCCGGCACGACGAGGGCGATCGTCGCCGCGGAGCCGGCGACATGGGCCGAGTATCGCCATGCCTTCGCCAGCTCGCGCAGTCGGTCCCGCTCCGTCACGACGACGAAGTCCCACGCCTGTTGGTTGATCGAGGAGGGCGTCCGACGCGCCGCCTCGAGGATCCGGCCGAGGTCCTCGTCGGGGATCGCCCGATCCTGATACGTCCGAACGTTTCGGCGAGCCCGGATGGCGTCCCACGTCTCCATGTCGAGAACGATAGCGCTCGCGGGATCGTCGGATCCGACCGATCGATGGGTTCCGCAGGGAGCCAGGCTTGGGCGATGCCGAGAGATCGGTTCAGTCGAGCGGGTCCGGCTGTTGCAGCGCCTGGACGGTTCTGCGCGTCGTCTCCACGACCAGCTGCTCGCGCAGCTTCGCGAGCTCGGCATCCGGGTCGAACGGGAACGTCCGCGTGCCGTCGGTGCGATCGTTCCACGCGTAGGCGCTCTCGCCGTGGATCGAGCGGTCCAGCCCCTCCTCCTCCACGTCCTCGCTCACCCGCAGGCCCACGGTTCGATCCACCAACCGAAGGATGGCCATCGTCGCGAGGAACGAGAAGGCGAGCGTGACGCCGACGGCCGCCGCCTGCCGCGCGACTTGCGCGAGGCTTCCGTCCGCTCCGGCCGGGTTCACCGCAAGGCTCGCGAACACCCCGGTGAGCAGCGCACCCACGATGCCGCCGACCATGTGCACACCCACCACGTCGAGCGAATCGTCGAGCCGGAGCCGTCCTTTGAGCTCGACCGCCAGGAAGCACACCACGCCGGCGACCAGGCCGATCGCCAGAGCCGGCAACGGCGCGACGTAGCCGGAGGCGGGAGTGATCGCCACGAGGCCAGCGATGGCGCCCGTTGCCGCGCCGATCGTGGTGGCGCGCTCGTGTCGAAGGCGCTCGGGCACGAGCCACCCGAGCATGCCGCCGGCGGCCCCGAGATGGGTCGCGACGAACGCGCTCGATGCGAGCCCGCCTGCCGACAGGGCGCTTCCGGCGTTGAAGCCGAACCAACCGAACCAGAGGATCCCCGCGCCGAGGAGCACCATCGGCACGTTGTGCGGACGCAGCGCGCCCGATCCGAACCCGCGCCGCCTGCCCAGATACAGGGCCGTCGCGAGCGCAGCCGCGCCCGCGTTCACGTGCACGACGGTTCCACCCGCGAAGTCGAGCGCTCCCACGCCGGCGGCGCCGAGGAACCCGCCGCCCCACACCCAGTGCGCGACCGGCGCGTACACGAGCAACGACCAGAGCCCGAGGAACATCAGGTAGCCGCCGAAGCGCATCCGCTCGGCGAACGCCCCGGTGATGAGCGCCGGCGTGATCACCGCGAACATCATCTGGAAGACCATGAAGGCCGAGGCCGGAACGCTGGGCGCGAGTGCCGTCGGATCGGCGCCGACCCCCCGAAGCCCCATGTACTCCAGTCCACCGGTGAGAAGACCGTGATCGGACCCGAAGACGAGCGAGTACCCGACGAGCACCCAGAGCACCGTGACCACCCCGAGTGCGATCAGCGACTGCATCACCGTTCCGAGCACGTTCTTGGCACGCACGAGACCGCCGTAGAACAAGGCGAGACCCGGCGTCATGAACATCACGAGTGCCGCGGACACGAGTACCCACGCGGTGTCACCGGTGTCGATCCTCATCGCCGCTCCTCCTCGATGGCGTCTCGGGAGCCATTGAGAGGCCTGTGAGGCCACGGCGGAACGAGCCGCCTGTAACGAGTTCGTTAACACACGAGCTCGAAGAACGTGTGTCGTCGAACCCCCCAATGGATGTCCGCGCCACGAGCGAGCAACGGCCGGAGTTCGGAGCCGACAGGTGTGTTACAGCAGGTTGTTCGAGGTCAGGAATCCTGTGGCTACGGTGGCCACGTCCTGCCCGTCGATCACGACACGCCCCACGAGTTCGGTCATCGTCTCCGAAGAGAGCCGGGCGCTCACAAGATCGAGCAACCTCCGAACCTCGCCATTCAACATCTCCGAACGGATCACGGGGGTGATGTTCTCCGCGTCTTGGAGGCGCTTGTCGTCTGCGAGTGGGACGAACCCATTCTGTTCGATGCTCGGGTCCGTGGAGAACAGCAACCCGATCTGCACCGCGTCGCTCCTCAGCGCGTCGACGGTCAGCGGCCCTCCCGCGTCCAGCGGCGTGAAGTCGTCGAAGATGACCCCATAGACCTCGTGCAGTCCCGGGAGGCAGAGCGGCCGTTGGGGGCACTCCGGTGGCCCGCCGAACGTCAGCTGGTCGGCGACGGAGGCGAGGGAGCTCACCGTGGTCAGGTCGAACCGCTGGGCCGTCTCCGCGTTCGCCACGAACTGATTGGTGTCCTCGGCCGGTGATGGTGTGAGCAACGTGAGCCCTCTGGACCGGAGCAGCTGGGCGGTCTGCCGGGCAACAGCGGCGCCATCCGCGGACGCCTCCGCGTTCGGGTCGAGGAACAAGAGCAACGACGATAGGTACTCCGGCTTCACGTCGATGGCGCCAGCCTCCAGGGCATTCTGCGAGACCTCTCGAGACCGCAGGTCAAGCCGTCGCTCGACGGTGTAGCCGGCGTCCTCCAGCACCTGTGCATACATCTCCGCGACGATCTGGTTCTCGGCGAAGGCGCCGGAAACGCCGACGACGATCACCCCGTCGCCTCCGGTGGACGGACGCCGCATCTGGCCCGCATCGGAGTCGGTGCATCCTGCCGCGATGGTGCTCACCACCACGACCATCGCCGTGTACATCAGGCCGCGATGGAAGCCCCTGATCGGTCTCCCGAGAGGAAGCGCCGGGACCCAGCCGCGGATGGTTGGGGCGATCTTCCTTGTCGCCGTCATTCGACCTCGGAGGCAAGCGGGACCGTGATCGGGACGTTCGACTGGCGGCCCAGGAGGACGCGGACGGTCGTGGGCCCCTTGCCCTTCACTTCGAGGATCTCGGGCGGCCCGAAGTCGTACCGATCCCTCAGCTCCCCGATCGTCGACTCGGAGATCAGGAAGCGGCCGGGAGCCGCGCTCGTCTCGAGCCTGCTCGCGAGGTTCACGGTGTCGCCCCACAGGTCGTACGCGAACCTCCGATCCCCGATCACTCCGGCGACGGCCGGCCCCGTGGCGATCCCGCCCCGCACCACGATCGGATCGCCCGACGGCCATCTGATCTTCCCGGCCTCGCTGAGGATCTCGGCCGCCACCCCAAGGGCTGCGTCGGCGTGATCGGCCAGAGGGGTCGGCGCGCCGGCGACGGCCAAGTACGCGTCTCCGATCGTCTTGATCTTCTCGAGGCCGTGCCGCATGGCGATCGCGTCGAAATGGCGGAAAAGCTCATCCAGGGCATCGGCGAACGCCTCCGGGGACGACCGCGCGGCCTGTTCCGTGGATCCCACCGCGTCCGCGAAGAACACGCTCACGCGATCGAAGCTCTGCGCGATCCGTCCGCCGGACGAGGTCTTGAGCTGCTCGACGATGGCCACGGGAAGCATGTTGAGCAGGAGCCCGTCGGAGCGCGCCCGTTCCTGCTCGACCTGACGTTCGCGAAGGAACAGGTCTCGCGTGAACCGTTCCGTCCGATAGGCGGCCAGCCCGCCCAGCAGGCCGAACGAGACCAGGTAGAGCATCGCCAGCACCAGGCTCACGTCGGAGATGTACACAGCCGTGATGGCGTACGGAAGGTACGCGGCGATGCCGATCACCGTGACCAGCGCGACCAAGACGAACCGCAGGCGCAGTAGCGCGTAGGTGAACGCCGTGATCAAGATGACGCCGATGTATCCGTACTCCGCAGGCAACGTAAGGATGCGCGAGACGTAGAAGACCCAGAACAGGAGCGTCGCCGCCGCGATGGCGACCGCCACCCATTCCCAGACGCGCCCGAAGAAGCGTGTGTACGTGAGCGCGAGGCCGACGATCAGGATGGGGATGAACACGCCGAAGCGCATGAGCAGGTCGAGTCGCTGGTCGGACAGGGCCAGCATCTGGGGGCGTAGGAGCAGGCCCCACGCGACCCAGATGGCGATCCCGGCCAGGAAGCCGAAGCGGATGTTGCCGAGATCGTGACGGAAACGGTCGGCGCGATACGCCTTCTCGAGGCCCGGATCGCGGAACCGCAGCCGCAGCTGCTGAAGGCGAAGCCGCCACCTGGATCGCTCACGACCAGTCGTCGATGTCTCGATCTCGTCCATCTGCCTCTTCGGATACCTCCCGCCTGCAATGATGGCCGCTCGGCACCCCCTTGTCAGCCGAAGGCCCCGGGGTTCGGATCAGCACCGCGGACGGAGAGCTTAGAGGCGCCTCAGGGACTCCACGAGCCGATCGATGTCGTCGCCGTCGTTGTAGGCGTGGAGGGAGATCCTGAGCCCGCCCGCTCGACCGCCGCAGATGATCCCGGACTCGGAAGCGAGACGTTCCGCGGTTACCACCGGCGCGTGATCGGCGTGCCGCAGGGACACGATGTGAGACGCCGCCGATGGATCGCTCAGCGGCCGGAACGGGCGCCATCCCAGCTCGGCAACCCCATCGACGAGGTGCGTCGCCAGGCCCCCCGCGTGCTGGTCGATGCGCTCGAACCCCAGCGACGAGAGCATCGCGATCGATGACTCGAGCCCGATGGCGGACACGTACGACATCGTCGAGAGCTCGAAGCGGCGCGCGTCATCTGCAAGGCGAAGCGCCAGCGGATCGAAGGCGAATGGATGCCGGCTTCCTTTCCAGCCGACGAGGGCGGGAAGGCGATGCACGAGATCTGGAGCGAGCGCCAGCAGCGCCACGCCGCCATGGGCCGACAGCCACTTGTAGCCGCTGGTCACCAGCGCGTCCGCACCCCATCCGACGGCGTCGACGACCCCCGCCCCGGCGAGTTGCGTCGCGTCCACGACGACGCGGGCGCCGGCCTCGTGCGCCCGCTCCGCCACCCGCCGGGCGTCGACCCGCGTGCCCGTCGCGTACTGCACCACGCTGAAGGCGACGACCTCCGTGGTCGGATCGATCGCTTCGACGAGATCCTGCGTGAGGTCCCGGTCGGCGCGGTCATCGATGAATCGCAGCGAGATCCCACGACGCTCGGCGGCCGCGAGCCACGGGTACGTCACGCTCGGGAAGTCCGATCCGACGAGGAGGACGGTTCCGTGCTCGGGCTCGAGCAGCGAGGTCACCTGGCCCAGTCCCTCGCTCGCGCCCGCGACGACGGCCACCGCATCGGATGAAGTTCCGAGCACCTCGGCCCCTGCCGACCGGAGGCCGTCCAGGATCGCAGCCTCCTGGTCGTCGCTGAGAGAGAGGTTCCCGAACTGCGCCGTCTCCTGCAGGAAGGCGTCCATCGCCTCGATCGTCGGTACGGGGATCAACCCCAGCGACGCTTGATTGAAGTAGGTGCAGCGCTCGAGGGCCGCGTAACGATCGCGCGGAACGAGCGAGGGGATCGAGGACATCTGCGCCTCCAACGGGGAACCTGCCCGTCGGATGATGGATCATCGCCGCAATGCTTGCCGACGTTCGGAGCCGATGGCGTCGAACGTCGAGCTTGGCTGGTGAGACCATGTCCGCTACGGGCATCGAACGAGTGAACCCGACGGCGTGGACCGTGTGTCGTCTACGTGGATCACGATCGGCCGCTCGCGAGGGTGGGAAGCGCGTAACAAAGCGACGGCTGATGAGACAGAGTCTGCGAGGAGGAGATGAGATGGACAAGTCGAAGCAACAGCGCACGACTATCCCCCAGACCGAGCAGGAGTGGCGCACCCGCCTGACCCCTGAGCAGTACGAGGTGCTGCGTAACAAGGGAACGGAGCCGCCGTTCACGGGCGCGTATGCGTCGACGAAGGAGCCCGGCGTCTACAGGTGCGCGGGATGCGGGGCCGCGCTCTTCAGCTCAACGACGAAGTACGAGTCGGGGACCGGTTGGCCGAGTTTCTGGGAGCCGATCGAGCCCGGGGCCGTCGAGCTGCACGACGACCGGACCCTCTGGATGCATCGCACGGAGGTCACCTGTGCGCGATGCGGCGGCCATCTGGGGCATGTGTTCTCCGACGGACCGCGGCCGACGGGGGATCGCTACTGCGTGAACTCGGTCTCGCTGGAACTCGAGCCGGAGCCGCAGGGGGAGTAGGCGACCGACCTGAACCTCCCGGCTCTGGATTTCAGTCAGTCTGTGGCGCACCTCTGGTGACGGCGTCGACGGCGTGCTCGAGGCTGATGCCGGACACGTTTCCAGGATCCCCCCGACCTTGGTTATGGCAAAGACGTACACTCGCGGTGGAACTGGCAGCGATCCCGTTCTCGACGGGAGATGTAGTAGTCACGGGATTCGCCATCCGCCATCTCGCCCGAGCTGTCCGGCTCGATCTTTCCGTGCCTAAGAGGCTCTCGTTTCTGAAACTCGCGCGGATCGACCCAATCGGTATGGCACCGCGATCCGAACGAAGGGAAGGTCATGGACGTTCGAGTTGAAACAGAGGAGTTTGCTCAGGCGCCCGATGAGCGTGTTTCACGCGAGATGGGAGAGCGTCGCTCGTCGCGGAGCGATCAGACGAGTGAGCCGCGCAGGTTGTGGCTGTGGCCAGTGGCGATCCTGCTCAGCCTCCCGATCGCCGGGTACATCGCAGACCTGGTCGTGGATGGAGTGGATTCCGTTGGAGCAGCGCTCGCCGGTGGACTCATCGTGGGCGCAATCGTCGGGGCGGCGGAGTGGTTCGTTCTGCGGCAACGGGTCTCGTGGCTCTGGATCCCGGCGACGATTGCGGGGATGGCTGTCGGCCTGGTCGCGGGGGCGGCCCTTGTCGACTACGGGATCGGCCGAGGAGACCTCGCCCTCATGGGCGCTGTGACCGGTCTCGCGGTGGGGACGATGCAGGCATTGGTGCTCGCACGAGATCGGATACCGGGTGCGCTGTGGTGGGCCGTTGCGAACCCACCTGCCTGGGCGCTTGGCTGGGTCGTGAGCTCGTACGTGATCTCGAGAAACATCGATGAGCGGTTCGCGATCTTCGGCGCGAGCGGAGCGCTCGTCTTCGGACTGCTGACCTGGCTCCTCCTCGCACGCCTGTTCCGAGCGGCTCCCGAAGTCCGGGAACCTGCTGCTCGACCTGGTGCGTGAGCGTCGAGGCCGCCGCCGGCGTGGTGCTCATCGTCGCGCCGCTCTGGTTCAACGCCAACTTCGCCCTGCTCGGTAGGCGCTTCGAGTACCCGGACATCCTGCGACGACCCACGTCCGAGGTCCTCGAGCGCTTCCGGGCCGGCGGCGCGGGCCTGATCCTCCTATGGTGGACGTTCATGCTGTCCGGACTCCTGTTGATCGCAGGGGCCGTGCTGCTCGGACAGGCCCTCGGGTTCGGGGGGATCGTCCCGTTGGCAACGGCGATCGGAGTTCTCGCCGGTCTCGTCCAGATGCTCGGCCTCGTGCGGTGGGTGTACGTCGTACCCGCACTCGCCCGAGCGTACGCGGACCCGACCCTCGGGCCGGAGCAACGGGAGATGCACGTCGTCGTGTTCCGTGCGCTGCATCAGTACCTCGGAGTCGGCGTCGGCGAGCATCTCGGCTATCTCTTCACCGGCATCTGGTCGGTCTTGATCGGCATCGGCGTGATCCAGGGAACAGCGCTGCCGACCTGGCTGGGCTGGCCAGGGGTCGTCATCGGCGCCGGACTGGTGGTCGGTTCGGCGGAGTTCCTCGGTCCCAACGAGGAGCGCGGGTGGGGTCTCGCGGGGGCGGCGATCCCGACCCTCTACATCGCGTGGTCCGTCTGGCTGCTCGCGATGGGTATCGCGTTGATAGCTTGATCTCCCACGAAGGGAGGCGGCCCATGGACGAGCGTGAGAACGCGTTCCCGATGGACTTCTATGTTCGAGACCCCTCGCCGCGTCCGTGGAAGTTCCGGCCGACGGGCTACTTGGTCGTGGTCCTGTCGGATGCCGACGAGGGGCGGCGGGCGGAAGCGGATCTCGTCTCGCACAGCTTCGCTCCACGAGACGTCAAGCTCTACACCGGCAAGCAGATCCTGGAGAACTACGAGGTGTATGCGGCTAAGCGGAGTGCCACGGATAAGGTGGTCGGCTCAGTCGTGGACGACTCCGAGGGCCGAGAGCTTTACCTTGATTA
>Ga0193741_1000309_pt1 | contig 14090 bp, 26 predicted proteins | sample L2s2metaG_FD_143059 | JGI IMG/M metagenome (GOLD analysis project Ga0193741, IMG submission 143059) | Soil microbial communities from a riparian zone of the East river system, Colorado, United States - L2s2 | ecosystem: Environmental > Terrestrial > Soil > Riparian zone | place: USA: East River...
CCTCCAAAGGCACATTTTTTCTCGGGTGGGGGGGCCAAAAACCGATGTAGTTTTTTTCGAAACGCCGCGTGTAGGCATGGTGCTTCTAGCCCTCGGGTGCCGGCGTTTCCGGTGCGTCGCCGGTAGGCGCCTCGACGCTCGGCACCTCGTCGCGCTTGCCCTTCTGCGAGAGTCGGTGGATGAGGATGGCGACCTCCTTGGTAAGCGAGGTCGCCACTTGTAGGGCTTGCACCACACCGAGATCCCAATGCCGAGAGAGCGTCGTGTTGTCGTCGTCTCGCGCCTCCTCGAAGATCAGTCGGATGTGTGTCTCGTTTCGCTCGACCTTGATCGTCGTTTTCATAAGTCACCCCCTGTGAGCCCGCGCTTGATTCGAAGCGCGTGCTCTTCGGCGCGCGGGTTGGAGTACTTGCCCGATAGCCACATGCGCGCACCGATGCAGGCAACGCCCGCCGCGTCGCGCGCGTGCGACGAGGACCGCGGCGGCATCTCCCGCACGTGCCGTCGAAGCTCGGCCTCGACCTTGTGGTCGGCGTTGTCACCCGCCCGCGAGTGGCCGACGAACGCGATACGCCACTCGTTCACGCCGACGGCGAGCACGTTGAACCCCTTGGCTCGCGCGTATCCGTAGATCTCGCCGGCCGCCCATGCCGTTCGCATGACTTGCACGTTGGCCATGGGATTGTGAACGGCGCGCGGTTGCTCGACGACGACGAGCATATTTGGCCCGGCTTCGTATGTCGTATCGAGCAGCGCGCCGACATCCTCCGAGGTGCCAGCGTCGACCCAGATCGGCGCCGACTTGATTGTGAAGTCGAGGAGCGCATAGCCGCTCTTCGTCGGGCCCGGGTCAATGCCGAGGACTTGAATCATGAGCCCTCGCCCTCGAGCGGGAGAATCGTGAAAGGGTCGAGGCTCGCGACTTGACCGACGATCGCGCCGTCCGGACCGCGAACGATGCGATCGCGTCCGAACGTGAACACGTCGCCGTTCCCGACGACGACGACCGTCGTGCCCTCGCCATGACCGACGTCCATGCCGACGACGAGCACGCCTCGGTGCCGGCGCTTTCGCGCAATGCGGTTGCAACGACGACGGCGAGGGTTCATTACGTCGGCCTCTTGACCCGTTCGCGTCGGTGCTGGTCGGCATTGGGGCACGTCGCGAAGTGCGACTTATGCCGCGGCTTGTCGGGCTCGACGTTGTCGTGAACGCGCACGGCGAGCCACCCTTGCGGGCCCGAGATAAGCACGAGGTCGCCGTCGCTCACGGGCGAGGCGTCGACGGGCATGGTTGCACCCGTCGGCGTCTTCGCCCAAACGATCCGCGCGTTGCACGAACGACAAATCGATTTGTTGACGCGCGGCGGTGCGTTCACTTCTTCGACCCTTTCTTGCCGCGCTTCGCCTTTGGCTCGGCGTCGCCGCCGTAGTCATCTTCGACGACTCCCGGGATCGACTTCTGACGACGACGTCGAGCCGCTTCTTTCTCCGGCTCGGTCATGGGCCGAGCCGAGATCTTTTTGTTGGTGTCCTTTCGGACGATGTTGACCATCAGAGTCGCGTCGTCGTGCTCTTCGACCACATCGAAGGACACTTCGACAACCCCATCTTTCCACTGGCGCGAGAGCACGTCGGCGCGTTCTTTGAGCTTGCGAATGCGCACGCGGTAGTTCGTATTGACGTTCTTCTTTTCCTCCTCGACGGCCTTTAGCTGTTGCTCGACGTCGGCGAGCTCGTCGCCGGTCATCGTCCGATCGGTCTCGGACATCGGGCGCTCTTCGGTCTCATACAAGCGATTTGCGGTTGCGGCTTTGGCCATGGGGATCACCTCGCTTCGGGTTCTTGCTCGTGTAGGTTTCGGAATGCGGTTGACGGTCCATCGAAGCCGACGCGCACCGCTCCCGTCGGCCCGTTGCGTTGCTTCGCTACGATGAGTTCAGCGACCCCCCGGTCTTCGCTCGCTTCGTGGTAATACTCGTCGCGGTAAACGAACACGACGTCGTCGGCGTCTTGCTCGATCGCGCCCGACTCTCGCAGATGCCCGAGCCGAGGGCGCTTGTCCTTCTCGGCCTCGCACTCGCGGTTCAATTGCGACAAGAGCAACACCGCGCAATTGAGTTCCTTGGCGAGCCGCTTGAGACCCGCCGTGATGATCGCGATCTCACGCTCGCGGGTCGGAGCGTTCTCGGTCATGAGTTGCAAGTAGTCGACGACGACCAGGGCGAGCGGTTGCTTCGTCTTCGCCATGACGGTGCGGCACTTGGCGCGAAGTTGTAGGAGGGAGATCCCGGGCGTGTCGTCGATCCAGATTGGCAGATTGGCGAGCTCGTCTTGCGCTCGGAAAAAGTCGGCGCGCTCGTCGTTCATCATCCACCCGTTGCACGCGCGTTGAACGGACGCGCCGGATCGGGCGCATGCCATGCGCGTACCCAATTCCTCGCGCGGCATTTCGAGCGAGAAGACCGGCACGACGCCACCGAAGCTCGCGACGGTGTCGGCGCATCCCATCGCGAGCGCCGACTTTCCCATGCCCGGCCGAGCAGCGACCACCGTAAGCCGGCCGCGACCGAGCCCGCCGATCTTCTTATCGAACCGAACGAGGCCGGTCGGTAGCTCGACCGCGCCTTGCCGAAGTTCCGCCTTGAGCGTGCGCGCGTAAGACTCGCGGCAAACGACGTTCATCGGCGCCATCTCGCGGCGCTCGGTCTTTTGCGAGATCGCGCACACCGCGCCCTCGGACGCGTCGAGGTAGCGCTCGACGTCGTCGCCTCGGACGCCGTAACCCTCCGCCGCGATCCGTTGCGCCGTCGCGATGAGCTCTCGAGCTCGAGCAAAGGCGACAACGCGCGTTGCCTTCTCTTCGATGCGAGCGACCGTCGGCACATTGTCGACGATCATGGCGAGATAGGCCGCCCCTCCCACTTGGGCGATACGCTCGCGATCGCGAAGCCAACCGACCACCGAGACGGGATCGACGAACGTGCCTACTTTCGTGAGCTCGACGATCGCCGTGTAGATCCATCGGTTCGCTTCGCTGTAGAACTCTTGCGGCGCGAGCTTGTCGGATACGAGGGCGAAGTCCTCTTCGCTGAGAAGGCACGCCGATAGAACCATGGCTTCGGCGTCGAGGTCGTACGGTGGGACACGGCCGGCGAGGTCGTGCGACGGCTCGAAGAAGTCGTCGGGCGGCATCGGTGCGGCGGCGATCACTTCGGCCCCCCTCCGAGCGGTTGGCCGATCTCTTCGCGGCGCTTTCTCTCGGCGGCTAGTTTCGCGTTGCGCTCGTCGTGTGCCTTGCGCTTCGCCGCAAGCTCTTCGGGCGTCGGCGGTTTGTCGTCGCCGGTCTCGACGAACTTGCGCACCGGTTTCTCGTCGTCGTGCTTTGGCGCGCGCGCGCCGCGCATGAAAGTATTGAGCCGACCCGTGAGCGCTTGCGCGTTGAGACCGAGCCCAGCGTGACTACCGGCGCACGCCTCGATCGATCGGATCACCCACTCGAGACGTTGACCGCCGGTCATCATTCGGCCGGCATGGTGCTCGGCGATGGCATGAGCATCCAACGGGGCGAAGATCGCGTGCCGACGGATCTCGGTCTCGAGCTCGGTGAGACCGGGTAGGCGTGTAGATGAAACGCCGTTGCTCTCCTGTTCTGTACTGTTCTGTTCTGTACTGTACTGTAAGGCGTTTCGATCGTTACGTGTCGGAACGGCGTGAAACGTTTCACCGTTGGCTATCGCTGCGTTTTTCTGGCGATCACGGTGCTCGCGCACGCGCTCGGTGGACGATTTTGGGCCCGCCCATTCCTCCCATTTGGTTAAAATCAGTCTGTGTTTGGACTCATCTCGTTCAATTTCGATCGACTTGTGTCCGAGTTCGTCCGGTTTTTGGAACTCTTCGAGCGCTTTTTTGATCTCTCGGCGATTGCCACCGAGCAGGTCATGAACCGCTTTTAGGGTCGACCAATGGAGCGGGAGGTCGAGCACGCCGCGGGTCGGGCGAGCCTCGAGGGAGAGCTCGAGCAGTACGAAACGGACGCCGCGGGGAAGCGCCTTCTTCCGGCCCTTCGCGAGCCGCCGATGGAACGGCACCCAGTCGTTCCCGATCATCGGAGGCCCCCGCCAAAGAGCGGCACTTGACCCGCGCGCGCGTGTCGCAAGGTCGAGCCCTTCGACTCAGCCTCGAGCCGATCGACCGCGAGCGTGCGGGAGGCCGGCACTCTTTCGATCCCGATCGCGCGACGACCGAGGCGAACCGCGGCGACGAGCGTCGTTCCCGAACCGCAAAAGGGATCGATGATGAGATCGTCGGGGTCGGTGAAAAGCTCGACGAGCTCGAGCATGAGGTCGAGCGGCTTCGGCGTTTGATGATCCTCGTCGGGCCGGCGCGTTTGAGAATTGCAGTTATAGGTAAAGACGCCGCGTCGGCCGCCGCCGTTCCAACGGCTCGCCCCTTTCGGGTGCATCGCCTCGAAGCATTCGTAACCGGTGCCGGGCCGGTCGCCGGTGAATTGCGGCGCCCCGTCGGGTTTGATCCATAGGCACGTGCGTCGGTGGGTGAGTCCGTACCATGCGCCCGCGTCGCGCCAAAGCCGGGCGCCTTCAAGCTGGCAGAAGACGACGACCCAACGACGAGCGAGCCGCGCGAAGTGCTTGCCACTCATCCATCGGGTAGCGGGGTCCATCGCCTCGAAGTCGATCGGGAATGTGACGAAGCCGCCGCGGTCGCCGGGAGGACCGCGGTGTGAGCGGCGCGACATCTTGTGCGCCTCCTCCTCGTATGGCGGATCGGTGATCACGTGATCGATCGACGCATCGGGGATCGAGCGCATGACGTCGAGGCAATCGCCGAGCTCGACGTGCCAGCGCGCGCGCCCCTCGAGCACGTCGGCGATCATGACGCCGACCCCTCGGCGCGCACGAGCTCGTCGTGACACACATCGCATAGCAAGACGACGTCACGCGGGTTCGCGCCGCTTCCGAAACGCGCGAGCTTTTCCGCCGCCGTCTCGTCGCGCGACCACACCGACTCGAAGAGTCCGCCGCAGATCGCGCACGTGTAAAGCTCGGCCTTCCTTGCCGGCTTCGACTCGGCGCCCATTACTCGACCCTCCGATAGAGCCCGAAGACGACGCGGCGCCATACGGTCGACGAGCCGTCGCGATGCTTGCTAACGATTTCGTGCGCGGTGTCGCCCCAAAAGGACCAGGCGAAACGTCCGGTGCGTAGCTTCCACGGCGACGAGGTCAGTACCTCAGGCGGGCGGATTGTCATCGGCGCCCCCGAAGATCGCCGCGCAAGGAGGCACGGCGCTCGAGCCGCTCGAAGACTCGGACGATGACGACGACGAGCAGAACCCAACCGATCATGGTGACGCCCCCTTTTCCGGACGGTGGAATAGCGACACGCGACGGGGGCGCACCTCGTCGGCAATCCTTCGTTGCTTCGATGATCGTGAGTTCTAAGCTCGAGCGCGGAAACGGTAGCGACGACCGACCACGCCACGCCTCACCCGGCCGCCGCGTCGTCGTGCGCCCAATGGTCGTAATCGATCCTTCGTTTCGTGATTCGCCGGATCACCCGCATGCCTTCGATCGCCGGCCGACGTTTCGCGGCTCGCCACTTGCCTAACTGTTGACGACTGATCTCGGCTCGAAGCGCCCGCGCCATCGGACCGTCCTCGAGCAAGATCCGGTCGAGGGCGATCGACGCACGGGTAGGTTTGTTCTCGTCGCGGCTTTGCAATTTCGCCATGACCTCCGCGTGTAGCCGATTAGCTACGTGCAGTCAAGTAGCTACACGGAGCCAGCCGACTTCGCGTGAGAATCGCTTGCAACGCGTAGCCACGTGGCTACAATCGCTCACCTACACCATGCCCCATCTGCCCGAACTCGCCGATCGCGTTTGGTACGCTCTCCACAGTTTATCCCGAGACGAGAACGGCGAGCCGCCGTCGCTCCGAAAGATCGAGAAAGACTTCGGACTCGCTAACGCGCTGCTCTCGAAAACCATCACGGGGAAATCACGTCACCAATGGCGCGACACTTATCGAACGCTCGCGAACGCGCTTCGCGTAAGTGAACATTGGCTCGAGTTCGGCGGCGAAGGAGACGCGCCGACGCCGACCGGCATTGTTCCGCCTCGACCCGGAATGAAATGGATGAGGCACGGTGACGTGCGCGGTTGGCTCGAAGCGGTCGAGATCGCGAAGCTTGACGCTCGCCCGCGGGTTCCGCCCGAAGCCTTCCAGGCCGGCGCCGATCTCCCGGTGTACCGACCGATCCTCAAGATGACGCCCGAGCTCGCGATCGCCGTCGCCGCTTATGCATGGGAGACGTCGACGGACGCCGAACAAACCTTCTACTCGTCGCTCGAGGGTACGCAGTCGAGCGCGGGTGATTCGACGCCGCCGCCGAAACTTCGAGCCTCGCCGTTGCGACGACCCGTCGCGAAGTGACAAGAAAGGAAACCAAATCCCCATGGACACAACGTTACCGGGCATCATTGAGCAACTCACCGAGGCTCGCGGGAAGGTCGCGGCGGAGGTCGCGCGAATCGACGAGCTCATGAAAGAGCGCGCTCTGCACGCGCTCGAGCTCGAGCGAATCGATTGCGCCTTAGAGGCACTCAGGAAAGGACGCCCCCCCCCGCCCGCCTCCATAGTCGAACCGATGCCCGAGCTCGCCGCGGGGGCGAACGGCACGAACGGTCACAAGAGGGCGCGCGCGACAAAGCCGGCGACCGTCGAATATAAGGGGGCGCTCGGGCGGGTCGTTCGGCTTCTCGAGAAAAAGAGCACGGCGCTTCCGGCGTTGACGATTCACAAGTTCGTCGGAACCAAGGGGGCGCACGAGGCGGCGACCTATGGCGTGTTGAAGCGAGCGATGGAGCGCGGGATCGTTCGGCGCACGGGCGAGGCGGGCGGCTTTCGCTTCGAGCTCGCGCGGCAGTAGGAACCGACTCATGCGAGGGAGCGCCGCCGGGCGCGCGACGCTCTCTCGTGCGGTTCGATACGTCGGGGGCGGGAACCATGTGACGACGTGACGAATGGGCGCGGCAGTCGTGCCCTAGTGGCGACGCACGCGGCGAAACTTTTTCGCGCCGCGTTGTCGTTTTCGCTTCCATGGCCCGGCAATTTGTCGGATTGTCGTCGGCCGCATGTCAAGCCGCGAGCAAATCAACGCGGCCCTCACGCGTGCATTTGGGGCCGGGGGGCATAGGCTGCAAACGATCGCTACCGAAGCGCTACGTCAAGCGCGCGTCGGCCCATGGGCGAACCCGCGGCGCATCGCCGCCGGGCTCGGCTACGCGACGCAAGCGACTACCGCGCGCGATGCGCCGCGAGCCGTCGTCGACGGGCGGCACGTGATCTTTCGGTGGCACCCTTCGGACCGCGAATGGGGGCTGAACTTATTTATCGGCGTTGGGATGGCGCGACTCGGCGAGCTCGACATGACGGTCGGACGATCGGAGATCTACGGGCTCGCCGGCTTTCTTGCGCTACCCGAGAACCGCTTCGACACCGCGGCCGACATCGCCGAGCAAAGGTTTTTGCCCGGGTGGTTCATCGTCGCTCATCAGAGATTGCGCGCCGTCGGTTCGGCGTCGGGGGTAATTCGCCTATGCCTCCCGCGAGTCGGCGCGTAGCCCAATGGCTCCATGTAGCCACTTGACTGCACGGAGCTAGTCGGCTACGGTCGGTCGCCTCATGGGGGCGATCGACGACGGCGACAAGTTCGCCGAAAAAATGCGAGGGCGGGCCGAAGCGATCCTAGCGGTCGCCGATGCGCATGATGCGAAGGTCGCGGCCGAGCTCGCCGCGGTTCGCGAGGCGGCGGCGCCGATTCAAGCGGAGGTGACGGCCGCTCTCCTCGCCGACGACTTCTCGCAAGCGGCGAAGCTTTACAAAAAGATGGCGGCGCACTTCGACGAGGCGGCCCGGTTGCGCGAGCTCGCGCGCACCGCGCTTTCGAGCGAAGCGAACGCTTACAGGATCCGCGCGCAAGATTGCACGAACACTTTGCGTCGCCGCAATTGGGCCGAAAGGCACCGACAAGGAGGGATCAAACGATGATGTCGCACGCCGAAGTCCATCTCGAGGTAAGGCGGATCCTCACCGGCACGAGGCTAAAGAGTTTCATGGTCACGACGAATTCGTGGCAACACGAGCACGGCGAAGTCGTTGCCGAATGGGCGGCGTGCATTCACGAGGGTAGCCAACCGCGGTTTTACTTCCGCGCGCGCACGCCCGAGAAGCTGCTCGAGCAAGTCCAGGCGGGCGTCGACAAGAGCCGCGATCTGTTTGCCGAGCCGCTCGGCGCGCTCGAGGGGTTGACCGGGCCGGCGCCGACGGTGACGCCGTGAACCCGGGGATCTATCCCGGGCTCTCCTTCGAGCGCTACTCGAGCCTCGAGCGCGTGAACGTATCGAACTTGAAAGAGATGGCGCGATCGGCCTTGCACTACCGGTATCGGTGTGCGCATCAAAAAGAAACGCCGACGCTCTCCATGGGTCGCTCGGCGCACGCCGCCGTCCTCGAGCCCGAACGCTTCGAGCGCGACTTCGTCGTATGGGATGAGGTGACCGACGCCGGCAAGATGAGCCCGCGCCGCGGCAAAAAGTGGGATGCGTTCTGCGAATCGTATCAGGGCAAAACGATCGTCAAACCCGACGAGCACCGTTTCGCTTGCAACGTGCGAGACGCCGTGCGCGCCAAACCGACCGCGCGAAAGTACCTCGGCGACGGACCGCGCGAGCTCTCGATCCTGTGGGATGACGTCGAGATCAAGTCGGCATGCAAGGGCCGGATCGATCTGGTTACGAGCGTCGACGGCGTCGATTGCCTCGTCGGCTTGAAGTCGGCACGGTCGCTCGACCCGCGCAAGTTCTCGGCGCAAGCGGCGACCCTCTATTACTACCTTCAATGGGCATTCTATTACGACGGCTACTCGACGCTCACCGGCGCCGAACCGCGCGTCGTCGAGATCTGCGTTGAGACCGAGCCGCCCTTCGACGTCGTCGTTTACGTCGTACCCGCCGACGTGCTCGAGCTCGGGCGCGAAGAGTATCGCGAGCTACTCGGCAAGGTCGGCGAGTGCGAGCGGTCGAAGCGGTGGCCCGGCCGCGCTGAGAATGAAGTCGTCTTCGAGTTACCCGCCTACTTGCAACGCGACGACGAGGAAGATCTCGACGAGCTCGAGCTCGACACCGACGCCCGGGCGCGCGCCGTCTCGGCGCTAAACGAGGGCCTATGAACGACGAACTAAAACCGATCGGCAAGCCGGTCGATTGGGATGATCTCTATGAAGGCGCCTTCCTCAAGGCCGGCGACTTGAAGGACAAGCGAGTCACGCTCTTGATCAAGAGCGTCGATATCTATGAGCTCGAGGGCGCGAAGGGCAAACAGAAAAAGGGTGTGCTCTCCTTCGCGAGAACGACGAAGCTCATCGCCCTGAACAAGATCAATGGCCTTTGTCTCAAGGCGATGTTTGGTCGAAAGCCGCTCGAGTGGGAGGGCAAGCGGATCACCATTCAACCGGACGTTGTGAAGGAGGCCGGCAAAATGCAGGGCGAGCCGTGCATTCGGATCTGTGGATCGCCGGATATCGCACACGATATGGACGTCGTTATCCACCTTGCCAAGCGCAAGCCCTACACGTTGACCATGCACAAGATCACCATGGGCAAACCCGCGGCGAACGAGCCTCCCGAACCGGGGGCCAACGGATGAGCCCGGAAGACGCGGCTCTCCTTCGCGCGTTCTCGGACGCGGCGGCGGCGATCGCACCGCTCGACGCGCGGCGCCGGCTTCGCGTCATCAATGCACTGTGTGTGCTCGTCAAGTCGGACATGGAGACGAAGCTCGACACGGCGGCCGAGGTCGACGACGCGGCCGACACGATCACCGACGTGCTCTTGAAAGACACGACCGGGGAGAAACCGTCGTGAGCTTCGCCGATGGCACGTCGGTCTCGGTCGAGAAGTCGAAGCTCGAGCTCGAGCGGCTACTCGTCAAACACGGCGCGAAGCAATACGGCACGGCGCACGACGACGCGAACGGCTTCGCGATCGTTCACTTCAAGATGAGCGAGCGCCTCATTCGATTGCAGATCCCGATCCCCCCGCTCACCGATTGGCCCGACCCGACGAAGCCGAGCTATCAGCAAAAGGTGCGAGGCAAGACGCCGCGCACGTGGGATCGGTTGGGCGAGGGCGGGCGAGTGGCATGGGTGCGCACCGAATGGGAGCAAGTCTGCCGCACGCGTTGGCGTTGCATGCTGCTCATCGTCAAGGCAAAGCTCGAGCTCATCGCGATGAAACTGTCGGACGTCGAGCGTGAGTTCCTCGCCGATATCACACTGCCCGACGGGCGATCGGTCGCCGAGCTGCTCAAGCCGTATGTCAAGCAAGCCTACCTCGAAGGGGTAATGCCGCGCCTACTCGAAGCGGGCCCTTCGAAAGTCGCCACCGTGATCGAAGCCGAGGAGGAACCGCTATGAAGATCATCTATGTTGCCGGCCCGTTTCGCGGCGCGACGACGTGGGACGTTGAACGCAACGTGAGGAGCGCCGAAGAGATCGGCTATGAGGTTTTCAAGTGCGGCGCCATGCCGCTCATTCCCCACGCGAACACGCGTTTTTTCCACGGGCAAGGCACAGATCAATTCTGGCTTGACGGTACGCTCGAGCTCGCGCGTCGGTGCGACGGCTTGATCCTTGCGCCGCGCTGGGAACTTTCGAGCGGCGCGCGCGGGGAACGTAAGGCCGTGCTCGATAGGGGGGCGCCGGTGTTTGAGTCGGCCGCCGAGCTCGCCGCGTGGATGCGAACATGAGAGACCCGGCGAGAACGCGTCGCAAGGTGCACGCCTACCGCGTGCAATGGGAGGCGACGGGCTCGCTTTGGACAGACCAGCAAGAGGCGACCATGGCGACCGAGGTTATGGATGCGCTCGAGGCGGCTTTCGGATTGCGCGCGATGCGTATCAACGTCGCGACCGATGTCGACGTCGATCCCGGGTGGCCATACTCGAGAGAAGATGAGCTCTTGCCGTCAAGGCGACGATCGGCCGAGCGGCACGCCGTCCAGTATGCCGAGCGCAAGCGAGTCGAAGCGCGCCGCGCCGCCGCCGCTCTCGCCGAGAAGGATAGGCTCGAGCGGGCCGAGCTACTCTACCGACGGCGGGTCGCGTTGCCCTCGACGAATCCGCTTCGAGTGTTCGGCGACGCGCTACCGCTCGCCGACTTCGTCGCGCTACTCACGGCAAGGCGATGATCGCGCGCCGGGTGATCGAAGACGTGCTCGTGCCGGCGACGATCGTCGCGCCGCTCCCGGCGACGGTGACGCAGCGCACGTGCCTCGAGCACTTCGGGATCACCCCCCGCGATTACCTCCGCTTCATTGCTGAGGGCGCATTCCCCGCGAGCGTCAAAGGGAAGCTTCGCGTTGCACGCTACGCCGACGTCGAGGGCTATCTCACCGAGGGGGCGAAAGTGAAACCGAAGCGAGCTCGAGCCGCCCCCGCCGAACCGAAGAAAAAGACCCCCGTCGATCCGGTCGAGGCAATGGACTCGACGGTTGTGCTAAGGCGGCTCGGCTTTCGACCGCGTCGGTAGCCGTTCTAGAAAACCTTGAATGTGTGCCCAGCGGCGGCGAACATGCACACGAGGAAGGCACATACAAAGATGTCGCGGCCGAGCGGTTTGATCTTCTCGTTCTTCGAGAACGCGTGGATCAAAAGGCCAGCAATGGCGAACAGAACGGGAACGTAAGCGATCATGGTGCACCCCCGATCCCAAGGGTAGCACCCCTAGAACTTCACTCGGACGATCGGTAGGGGCGGATACGGGTGGATGATCGTCGCGGGTGCCGCGCCGTGAAAGACGGCGATCACGGTATAGAGCACCTCGTCGACCTCGACGTGCTCGCCGACCCGCGGAAGGCACTCGGCGCTCACCTCGAATTCGTCGAAGCCGACGTCGTCACGTGTGAAAGGGGGGGCGCCGGGTTCGCGAGGGGCGTGCGCGTGCTGGATGCGGTAACGGATCATGGCTCCGCTTGCGCCGCGAGATACCCGGACATCTTCGCCCAAAGTGGCGCCATCGCCTCGACGATCGCGTCAAGGTCGATCTCGTCGAACGGGTGCAAGACGAGCGGCTCGAGCGTTTCTGAAAACGCGCGCTCGAAGAACGACGCCGAGAACAGGTAGCCGGCGAAGTCGATCACGCAACGGCCGAGCATGTCGCAATCGTGCCCTTCGTCGGCGTCGACCTTGCGGTGTACGTACAACCCCGCCCCCATGATCGCTTGCAAGAGCAAGTCGTCGAGCGTTTTGCCCGTTCGCGATACGATGCGCATGTGGCGCAACTCGAATCGCCGCCGCGCCTCGAAGTTGGGATCGAGCTCGCCGTCACGAATGTTGGAGATCCCTTCAAGCGACGCGGCGAGGTCGCCTGTAGTCCGGTACTCAAAGAGCCAACGTTCGCCCGCTTGACCATGGTTTTGCCCGCCCTCATTCGGGTGCGGCGGCACGTGCTCGCATCGTTCGCGACAATCGAAGCCGCGCCAAGCGAGCACACGCATCTCGTGTCCGCTCGGAGCGCGATGCCATGGAGACTCGCGAAGACCGCCGGGTGGCGTACTCACGACTCGGGCTCGCCGAACGGGTCGAACCCGGTACGCTTCCACCGTGCCTCGGTCTCGCTTCGGATAGGCGCCGTATATTCGAAAGCCTGCTCGAGCAACGCGCGCACTTGCTCGTCGTTCATACCGTTGCTCAAGATGGCGAGGCCGGCGGCGAGCGTGGCGCAACCAACGTCGGCGGCCGAGCACGGCTTCGCTTGCCCATAGGTGATCGCGAAGCCGAGGACGGCCTCGATAATGTCGGGGCGAACCGTCACCATTCCCATGAGTTAGGCCCCCCCGGTAGCACGTTCGTCGCCGGTTGGCTACAATAGAGGCATGGCTACCGACTCGAAAAAGCTACTCGGCAACGCCGAATGGCACAAGGGCAACGTCTCGATCCGTCTCTCTCGCGCCGCCGACCCGACCCGGCGACGGATCGATCTTCGCGACGTGCTCGGCTCGGAGGTGTCCGCCGACCAGGGCGAGGCTATGGAGCAAGGGCGCCGCGCCGCTCACAAGTTGAGCCTCGACGCGCTCGCGAAGATGATGGCGCCGGTAGCCTCGAGCGCGTCGAAGGACGAAACCGTGCTCAAGTGGCTCGATCGCTGGCACCTCATCCGACTCGCGCGGGGGATCGTCGAAACCGACACCGACGATCGCTCCCTCATTCGCAACCATATCGAGCCGGTGATCGGCCACCGTCCCATGCGCCTCGTCGAGCGCGTCGAGATCGAAGCGATCGTCGAACGGCTCGACCGGCTCATCGTCGAGGGCGAGATAAGTTGGAAGTCGGCCGCGAATGTTTGGTCGGTCGTGCGCGCCATGTTTCGCGACGCCGTCAATACGAAGGCGCGCGAACTCCGGGTGCGATCGGACGATCCTACCGACGGCGTCGAGCCGCCCGAGCGCGGCGAGAAACGGAGCACAACGTTCCTTTACCCGAGCGAGTATCTCCAGTTAGTGACGGCGCCGGCGATCTGGGAAGCGAGCGGCGAAGGGAAGATGCGAGCCGCCATGATGAACCGTCGCAAGTCGGCCCGCCGATGGATGCGACTCGCGACGCTCGCCATCTATCTAAACCTCCGAGCCGGCGAGCTTCGCGCCCTATGCTGGGAAGGGATCGACCGCGAGCATCGGGTGATTGACATCCACAAAGCGGCTCGGCGCCGGTCGCGCGGCAAGCAACTCAAGGAACCGAAGAAGGGATCGAAACGAACCTTCGAGATCCCCGTCGAGGTCATGCCCCTACTCGACGCCATGCACGAGGAGGCGAAGCGGGCGCAAGGCGTCGAGCACCCGACCGGCCCGGTGATCACCGTGCCGCCCGAAGAGAAGCTCGCTACCTATTTGCGCAAGCTGCTCGAGCTCGCCGGTTGCACGCGCGAAGCGCTCTCGGCCGACGACGCCGAACGAAAGCCGCTCACGTTTCACGATCTCCGGGCGACGGGGATCACGTGGCGGATCATGCGCG
>Ga0193741_1000310_pt1 | contig 14074 bp, 14 predicted proteins | sample L2s2metaG_FD_143059 | JGI IMG/M metagenome (GOLD analysis project Ga0193741, IMG submission 143059) | Soil microbial communities from a riparian zone of the East river system, Colorado, United States - L2s2 | ecosystem: Environmental > Terrestrial > Soil > Riparian zone | place: USA: East River...
CCGCCACCCGCGCCGCGGGAGGCTGCGAAGCCCGCCGCCGAGGCCAAGAAAGCCAAAGCGAAGCAGCCGGAGTCGGGGGCCATGGAAATCGACCTGACCGACATGCTCAACGAGGAGCCCGCGGCCAGCTCGGGACAGCCTCCGCTTGTGCAGCCGCCGCCGCGATCGCTCGACCAGGTCTTCCGCGGCATGCGCGACGCGTCAGCAGGCGCCTCGTCCGAAGAAGCGGCCGCCGAGCAATACCGGCTGGCCCTCACGTATCACGAGATGGGCATGCCGGACGACGCGATCAAGGCGCTGGAAGCGGCAACCCGCTCGCCGCGCCAGCGGTTCGATGCGGCGTCGATGCTCGGCCGCCTGTATCTCGAGCGCAAGGATTCCGCCCACGCGATTGAGTGGCTGGAACGCGCCGCCGAAGCGCCGGCGCCGACCCAGGATGCCGGCCGCGCGCTGCTCTACGATCTGGCGAAGACGCTCGAATCGGTCGGCGAGCATTCGCGCGCCCTTGCGGTGTTCGTCGAGCTCGAATCGGAGTCGGGCGGCTATCGCGACGTCGCCGGCCAGATCGAGCGGCTCTCCAAGACGCAGGCTCGAGGCTAGGTTCTGTTCAGGCGGCTCCTTTTCGTCGCCCTCCTGCTCGAAACAGGTTTGCTCCTGGTGCTGATCCCGTGGTCGGCGTTCTGGGAACGTAACTACTTCGTGGAGGGATCGAGGGCCTTCGGGGCGGTGTTTACCAGCAATTACACGCGCGGCGCGATCACCGGGCTCGGCCTCATCAACGTCTGGGCTGCCCTGGCCGAGCTGGCGGACCTGTTCGGATCGCGAAAATCTGACTCGGAACCAGATCAGCAATCCGAAATCCGAAATCCGAGATGATTCTGTGCCTGGTCACCGATCGCCGGCGGCTGGGCGCGGCCATCGGCGCCCCGGAAGCCGACTGGATCGACGTGCTCCGGCAGCAGGTCGCCGCCGCCGCTCTGGCGGGTGTCGACCTGGTTCAGGTCCGCGAACCTGACCTCGAAGCCCGCGAACTGGCCGATCTGGTGCGCTCGCTGGTCCGCCTGACGGCGTCCACTCCGGCCAAGGTTCTGGTGAACGATCGAATCGACGTCGCTCTGGCCGCCAAAGCATCGGGCGTTCACCTGAAAGAGCAGTCGATCCTTCCGGACGAAGTGCGCCGGATCGCACCTCCGGGCTTTGTGATTGGGTGCTCCATCCATGGAATCGACGGGATCGCTGCACGAAAGTCCGCGGACTTTCTCATTGCCGGGACCGTCATGCCTACTGCAGCGAAGCCAGCGGTCGATTATCTAGATGAGGATGGGCTTAGCAGAGTAGTCGAGGCAGCGGCGGGGCAGCCGGTACTCGGCATCGGCGGATTGGATCTTCCCTCGATTCCGTTACTCGCTTCTACCCGCGCGGCCGGGCTGGCGGCGATCGGCGCCTTCATCCCGGAGGCCGGCGAGGATGTCAATGGAAATGTGCAGAAACGTGTCAGCGCCTTGCGTTTGGCGTTTGACTCGGCTCGCCGACGCACCTAAGATTTACCCACTGCCCGTTGAAAGATAGGCAGTTCTGTCAAATAACCAACGCACGATTGCCGAAGCAGTGGCTGATCACCGCACGCTCGATCCAGCTTCGCGTCTGCGGCTCGCCCGCGAACACAAGGGCCTGTCGCACCGCCAGGTAGCAGACGCTACGAAGCTATCCGTCCGTCAAATCGGGCTGCTGGAAAGCGGCAATCTCGCCGGTCTTCCCGAAGGCATCTATCGCCGCTCGATCATCAAGGCGGTCGCGCGCGAAGTTGGTCTCAACCCCGATCAACTGCTCACCGAATTCACGTCGCTCAATCCCAATGATCTGCAGGCGCGTCCGAGCGTCGAGATCGCGGAGCCCAAGGCGGCGACGTCCTTCAACAAAGTGTTGACGCTCGTGAGCGCGGCGCTGCCGATGTTCGCGGGCATCCTGTATTTCGGATTGCCGTTGACGCGCGCGATGGTTTCCGATGCGCCGCGTCCGGTTCAGCACGAGCGCCGCATCGAACAGGCGCGCGCTGAGATCGTGCCGGTCGGCGGCTTCAAGGACCCGCCCGTCACCGCCTCGCGTCCCGTTCCGGTCGTCGTCACGTTGACGATCTCGTCGCGATGCCAGCTGCGCATCGTCGCCGACGGCACCGAGATCGTCGGCCGCACGATGGAGCAGGGTGAGACGCTGCCGATCGAGCTTGGCGAGGAGCTGCTGCTCCTTGGCGACAACGCATCGGCCGTGCAATTCAGCATCAACGGTCAAGCCGGGCGCCAGCTTGGCGAGCCCGGCGACGTCCTGTCAGCCCGCATCGGCCGCGACGACTACCAGGACTTCTTGGTCCGATACTAATGTCAGCAGGCCTCGCCACCCCGATGCTGGACTTTTTCCGGCGCGGTGAAGTTGCGCGCGACGTGCGCATGCTCGCCGCTCAGGGCGCCATCGCGCCGCGTCCGCTCGAGCAGCTCGGCCTCCTGATGATCCTCAGTTCCGATCACGACTCACAGGTTCGCGAGACCGCCGAAGCCACCCTCCAGAATCTGCCCTCGGATCTGATCGCGGACTTCATCGCGCGGGCCGACACGCCGACCGAATTGCGCGAGTTTTTCATCGGCCGCGGCATTCAGCCGTCGGATACGCCGGCGCCCGATTACGAGGAACCGATCAGCGACGCCGACGAGACCGACCTTGGGCTCGAAGGAGAGGGCGAACAGAAACAGCAGAGTTTCATGGAACGCCTCGCCAACATGACGGTGCCCGAGAAGTTGAAGTGCGCCCTGAAGGGCACGCGCGAGATGCGCGCGATCTTGATTCGCGATCCGAATCGCCTGGTGGCATCCGCGGTGTTGAGCTGTCCCAAGGTGAACCCCGCTGAAGTCGAGGCATTCGCGAAAATGGGCAATGTGTCGGAAGACATCCTGCGCACGATCGCGAAAAGCCGCGCCTGGACGAAGAGTTATGGAGTGCTGCTCAGCCTGGTCAAGAATTCCAAAACGCCCGTGGCGCTCAGCCTCAACATGCTGCAACGGCTCAACGAGAGCGACGTGAAGAAGTTGTCGACCGATCGGAACGTCCCCGAGCCGCTGCGCCTGGGCGCCCGGAAGCGCTTGACGACGCCTTCGAAGTAGCTCCGACCCCGCCACGCATCGCCTGTTTCCATTCCGAGCGCATTTGCGCGAGCCCGTCCATATAGACGGCGACGCGGTCGCGTTCCGCCTCGCTCGGCAGCGTCTTCAGCAGATCGATTGCGCGATCGAGATCCTTCTCGATGGTGCCTTTGGTGGCGGCGTAATACAGCTTCTTGATCTCGGCAATCGCGTCCATCGGGCGACAGTATAAAGCTAAAGATTCCGTCTCAAGCCAGCCAGGAACTGCTTCAACGGCCTGGTGTTCATCACGTCGTCTTTCGTCAGCCAGGCGCGCCGGGCCGTCATGACACCCCATCGCGGGTAATCGAGCGCCTCGACATAGTGCGCATCGGAATCGATGATCAGCGCGACGCCGCGGTCGCGCGCCAGCCGTGCGTGACTGTCGCAGAGATCGAGGCGGTGCGGCTGCGAATTGATCTCGAGCGCCACGCCATTGGCCCTGGCAGCGTCGATGACCTTTTCGACGTTGACCTTGGTGCCTTCACGGCGCAGCAGCATGCGCGCGGTGAGGTGGCCGATGATGTCCACGGACGGATGCTCGATCGCCTTGATCACGCGCGCGGTCATGTCGCGCTCGTCCTGTGTCAGCGCGGAGTGAATCGATGCGACGACGATGTCGAGCGCGGCGAGGCAATCGTCCGACAGGTCCATTGCGCCGTCGGCGAGGATGTCGCACTCGATGCCCGCCAGCACGGTGATGCCCTTCTGCGTCTTCGAATAGTTGCGAATCCGTTCCGCGTTGGCCATGGCCCGCGTCTCGTCGAGGCCGTTTGCCATCGCCAGCGACTGCGAATGATCGGTGATCGCGATGTAATCGAGGCCGCGCGCTTTGGCCGCCGCCACCATTGTCTCGAGGCTCTCACGACCGTCCGATTCGGTCGTGTGCATGTGCACATCGCCCTTGAGATCGGCCCGCGTGATGAGCGATGGCAGCGCCTGTTCCGCCGCTGCCTCGATCTCACCGCGGTTCTCGCGCAGCTCGGGCTCGATGTAGGCCAGGCCAAGCGCCTTGTAGATGTCCTGTTCCTTCGCTCCAGCAATAGCCTTGTCGTTGGCATCGAACAGGCCGTACTCATTGAGCTTGAGGCCGCGTTCGAGCGCGCGGTCGCGCAGCGCGATGTTGTGCGCCTTTGAGCCGGTGAAGTATTGAAGGGCCGCGCCGCGCTGATCGGAAGTGACGATGCGAAGGTCGGCCTGGAAGCCGCCACGCAACAACACGCTGGCCTTGGTGCCGCCGTTCGCGAGCACGCGCTCCACCATCGGGAAGCGCGTGAAGGTGTCGGCGAGCGTGGTGTCGGCGCCGCTGGCGAGGATGTCGAGGTCGCCGCTCGTTTCGGTCCCTCGCCGCACGCTGCCGACGGTGGCGATCTCGGCAGCCGGCGCGTGTTCTTTCAGATACGCGACCAGGGCGTCGGCCATCTCCGTCGCGCGGGAAAGGAGATGACGGCCGGCGAATCGCTGCCGTTCTTCGATCGCCTGAAGAATGAGCTGCTCTTTCTTGCCGCCCATGCCCTTGACGCCGCGAATGCGCCCGGCCTTCGCGGCCGCGGCCAGATCATCGAGGCTCTTGATGCGCAGCTCTTTGTAGAGCACGGCGACAGTCTTCGGTCCCACGCCTTGCAGCCGCAGCACATCGAGCAGCGTGGCCGGGAACTCCGTCAGCAGGTCCCGGCGCACCGCGCAATCGCCGGTGCTCGCGATCTCGCGAATGCGTCCCGCGAGGTCCTTGCCGATGCCGTTCCAGCCGCGAAGGGCGGCTTCATCGAGATCGGACACGGCTTCGGCCGCATGCGACACGATGTCGGCGGCATTGCGATACGCGCGAATCTTGAATGGATTCTCGCCCTTCAACTCGAGCAGGTCGGCGATCTCGAGCAGCGTGCGCGCCACCGACTTGTTGTCGAGGGGAGCGGGCGTGGTCATTCTCGTGTGACGTTGAGTCCGGTGGTCTCGACGCGGAAATCCAGGATGCGCGCGCCGGCATCAGACAGGGTTTCACGCACGGCGGGGGCATCGTCGGGCGCGACCATGCAGAACAGGCACCCGCCGCCTCCGGCGCCACAGACTTTCGCGGCCTTCGCACCTTTTGCCATCGCCCGGGCGATCAACGAATCGATCGCCGGCGTCGTCACACCGGAAGCCAGGCGCTTCCGGTTCTCCCATTCGGTGGCAAGACACGCCGCCGTGGCGTCCCAATCGCCGCGGGTCAGGGCCTCGCGCATGGCGGCGGCGGTGTCGCGGATGCGTTCGAAACAATCGAACACGCGTTGATCGCCATCGATGTGCCGCTTGGTGATGTCCCAGTTGTTGGTGCCCGAATTGCGCGGCTCCCCGGTGTAACACAAGACAATGCGACGTTCGAGCTCGCGCGGATCGACATCAAGGGGCACGCGGAGCGGCTGTCCCGGGTGGAGTTCGACGGCGGCGATGCCTCCGTAGAAGGCGGGCCGATAGTCCTGCAGCCCGGTCGGGACCTTGATCACCTGCGCCTCGACGTCTTTCGCAATCTCGAGGAGCGCCTCGCCGTCGATCTTCTGGCGGGTGTAGGCTGCCAGCGCGCCACACACGGCGACGTTCAGCGCCGACGACCCGGCAATACCGGCCCCCGCGGGCGACTCACCGCGCGTCGTCAGGCGAATGCCGTGGGCGCCGAAGCGGTGGGCCAGCTTCGCGAGGAGGGGCAGCGTTTGATCGTCGGGCAGCTGATCAAACGACAGGTTTTCCTGCTTGTCGATGTCCTCCGAGACCAGCTCGATGCGCTCGTCGGGCCGTTCCTCGATCCAGGCATGGGCGCGGAGGCTGATCGCCGCGTTCAGTGTCTGGGCGCCGGGGTGAAAGAGATAGAGAGGCCAGATGTCGATGGTGCCGCCGGCCAGATCGATTCGTGTCGGAGCGGACGCCGAGATACGCACGACGCAATTATAATTCTCGAAGCAGCATGCCTTTGGCGACGCGGCGCGATATTGGACAGTATTTGATCGGCAGCATGCCCGGCACGAGCGTGCCGGTGGAGCTGCGATCGCTGGCCCGTGAGTTCGACCTCGGCGGCGTGATCCTGTTCAGCCGCAACATCGAGGCACCCGAGCAGGTGGCCGAGCTCGCGGCCGAGAGCGAAGGCCTCGGGCGAACCACGCCGGCCTGGGTGAGCGTCGATCAGGAGGGCGGGCGAGTGGCGCGGTTGAAAGAGCCATTCACCCGATGGCCGCCGATGGCGACGCTGGGGCGCGCGGGCAAAGCGTCTGAGGCGCTGGCGGAGCGGTTTGCCAAGGCGCTCGCCGAAGAGTTGCTGGCCGTCGGCATCACGCTCGACTACGCGCCGGTGCTCGACATTCACACCAATCCGAAGAATCCCGTGATCGGCGATCGCGCGTTGGCCGAGCGCGCTGAAGACGTCGCGAAGCTTGGCCGCGTCATCATCCGCGCGCTGCAGGGCGCAGGCCTCGCCGCCTGCGGCAAGCATTTCCCCGGTCACGGCGACACCAGCACCGATTCACACTTCGAGCTGCCGCTCGTCGAGCATGATCCGGATCGCCTGCGCGCGATCGAATTCGAACCATTCCGGGCGGCGGTTGCCGAGAAGGTCGCGTTTATCATGACCGCCCACGTCCTGGTGCCGTCGCTGGATGAGGCCAGGCCCGCCACGCTGTCGCCCGACATCGTCCAGAAACTGTTGCGCGACGAGCTCAAGTTCGATGGCGTAATCCTGAGCGACGACCTCGAGATGAAGGCGGTCAGCGCGAAGTATGACGTCCCCGATTCCGCAGTCGAGGCGATTCGCGCCGGCTGTGACGGCCTGCTGATTTGCAGCGGCGACATCGATCTGCAGGGGCGCACGCTGGAGCACCTGGTGCGTGCCGTTGAATCAGGGCGCATTCCCACCAAGCGTCATGACGATGCCTTCGCGCGCCTGAAGCGGGCCAAGCAGCGTTTCCTGCTCGGCGATCGGCCGGGACCCGGCGCGCGCATCAAGACGCTGCGCGGCATCCTCGGCCGCGAAGAACATCAGCTGGTCGCCGCCGAGATGGCGGCGTATTTGTGATTCGCCTTCGCCGCCTGAAATCGGGCGACCGCGTGGCGCTCGTCGCTCCCGCCAGCTCGTTTCCGATGGAGGAAGTGCCGGCCGGCGTCGCGGAGCTGGCGCGTCTCGGTCTCGAAGCGGTCTACGACGAGTCAGTGTTCGACAAGGATCGGTTCGTTGCGGGCTCGGTCGAGACCCGCGTGCGCGCCATTCTCACCGCGTGGGAGGATCCGTCGATCGCGGCCTTGATCGCGATTCGCGGCGGCTACGGCAGCGCGCAGCTTCTTCCGTTTCTCGATCCCGACGTGATGGTCTCGGCGCGCAAGGCGCTGATCGGCTACAGCGACATCACCGCGATTCTCTCGCTTTACCAGCGGCACGGACTGGCGGGGATCCACGGACCGATGATCGATCGGCGAATCTCGAAGGGGCCGTCCGCGTACGACGAGGATTCGTTCCGCAGGGTGATGATGTCGAGCGACCCCGCGGGCGATCTGAAACCGGCGCAGCTCGAAACACTGCATGACGGAACGGGGACGGGCATCCTTGCCGGCGGCACGTTGACGCAGCTCATGGCGTCGATGGGCACGCCGTGGGACTTCGATCCGCCGCACGGTGCGGTGCTGTTCATTGAAGACATCGGTGAGCGTCCGTATCGCATTCATCGGATGCTGACGCAGGCGGCTCAAGCCGGGATCTTCGTGAACGCCACGGCGATCGTGTTCGGGGAGTTTCCGGGGTGCGATGAGCCCGGCGGCGATCCGGCGATTCGCGACGTGCTGCGTGATTTCACCAAGGACTTTCGTGGGCCCGTGCTGTTCAACTTTCCATCAGGTCACACCACCGGGCCGACGTGGACCCTTCCGTTTGGCGTCAAGGCTGAAGTCGTCGGCGGGCCGTCGCCGGCCGTGCGGATCCTGGAAGCGGCGGTCGACTAGGCCACCGATTGGCCACAGATTGGACACAGATTAGACACAGATGCGTATTCACTTGATAGGCGTGTGCGGTACCGCGATGGCGACACTGGCGGCACTCTTGAAGCATCAAGGCCATGACGTCAGCGGGTCGGATGAACACGTTTATCCGCCGATGAGCGACTTCCTGTCGGCCGAGCGGATCACCGTACTCGAAGGGTATCGCGCGGATCACGTCGCCGCGGCGCCGGACCTGGTCGTCGTCGGTAATGCGATCTCGCGCGGCAACGCGGAGCTCGAGGCGGTGCTGGATCGCGGCATTCGCTATGCCTCGTTGCCGGAAACGATCCGCGATCAATGGCTCTGGGACGCGCATTCGATTGTGATCGCCGGCACGCACGGCAAGACCACGACGACGGCGTTGACCGGGTGGCTGCTGACCGCCGCGGGCGCCGATCCGACGGTGTTGATCGGCGGGATCGCGCAGAACTTCGGTGAGGATGGCGCCAGCTATCGCGTCGGCAAGGGGAAGGCTTTTGTCATCGAAGGCGACGAGTACGACAGCGCCTACTTCGACAAGACGGCGAAATTCCTGAAGTATCTGCCGGACATCGCGGTCGTCAACAACATCGAGTTCGATCACGCCGACATCTATCGGGACATCGACGAAGTGCGGCTCGCGTTTCGGCGGCTCGTCAACCTGGTGCCTCGCAATGGCCTGACGCTGCTCGGAGTCGATAGTCCCGATGCCGGCGCGCTCGCGGACAAGGCGCGGAGCCGCGTGCAGACGTTTGGCCTTTCGGGCGGCGCGGAATGGCGCGGTCTGGATATTCGTCTTGGCAGCGGCACGACGTTCCGCGTGAATCGCAAGGGCGATGATCTGGGCGAGTTCACGATGCCATTGCTCGGCGATCACAACGTGCGGAACGCGCTGGTCGCGATCGCCGTCGGCGTCGATCTCGGTCTCGATATCGAGGGCCTGCGCAAGGGGCTGGCGGCCTTCAAGGGCGTCAAGCGGCGGCTGGAGGTGGTTGGCGAAGCTCGTGGTGTCACGGTCTACGACGACTTCGCGCATCATCCGACCGCGGTCGACGAGACGTTGAAGGCCGTGCGGCGCGCATCGCCCGGCAAGCGGATCTGGGCGATCTTCGAGCCACGCTCTGCCTCGTCCTGCCGTCGAGTGTTTCAGGACGACTTCGCGCGCGCGTTCGCGGGCGCGGATGAAGTCGTGATCGCCTCCGTCTTTCGATCGAGCCTTCCTGCCGAGGAGCGGCTGTCCGAGTCGCGCCTCGTCGGCGATCTCACGGCCAGGAACGTGCACGCCCGCCATCTGCCGGATGTGGAGGCGATCGTCGATGCGGTGACGCGTGAAGCGCGCGCCGGCGATTTGATCGTCGTCATGTCAAACGGTGGCTTTGGCGGGATTCACCGCAAGCTCCTGGCGGCGCTGGCGTGAAAATCAGGCCCTGCGGTGATTCGATGCTGCTCGTCGAGCTCGAGCCGGCGATCGATCCCGTGATCAACGAGCGTGCGATCCTGCTCGCCTCGCGCATCCGAGAGCGGCACGCCAGGGGCGTGCGCGACATCGCGCCCGGGTATTCGACGGTCGGGATTCATTACGATCCGCTGCAAACGGATCTCTCGGCGCTCGAACATGCGATCGAGCACGAGTTCGCCAGGCTTGCCTCGCTCGACGTGATAGCCGATCGCGCTGTGATCGAGATTCCGGTGAACTACGGCGGCAGCTACGGTCCCGATCTCGATGCGGTGGCAACTTTCGCCGGCTGCTCCGTCGATGAAGTCATCAAACGGCACAGCGCTCGCATCTATCGCGTCTACATGCTTGGATTCGTTCCGGGTTTCGCATACATGGGCCGCGTCGATCCGTCGCTCGCGGCTCCACGGCATCGCGTGCCGCGAGAGCGGGTGCCGGCCGGGTCCGTTGGCATCGCGGGTTTGCAGACCGGCGTGTATCCGGTCGAGAGTCCTGGTGGCTGGCAGTTGATTGGTCACACCACCACGGTGATGTTTGACGCCAACCGCGATCAGCCCAGCCTGCTCTCGGCGGGCGATCTTGTACGGTTCGTGCCGGCAGGAGACCGATGAACGCCGGCGTCCTTCACATCGTGCGGCCAGGCCTCCTGACCACGGTCCAGGATCTTGGCCGCTATGGCCATCAGGCCGCCGGGGTCCCGGTTGCCGGGCCGATGGATACGTTTTCGCATCGCATCGCCAATCAGCTGGCGGGCAACGCCGCTGATGCGGCCACACTCGAAATCACGTTGATCGGGCCGGAGTTGATCGTCGAAGCCGATACGACGATGGCGATTGCGGGAGGGATGTTCGAGGTTACGTGCGACGATCGGCCGGTGGGGATCGGCGTGACGTTCGCCGTGAAGAGCGGGCAGCGACTCAAGTTTGGGCGGATCGTGCAGGGTGCTCGCGCCTATCTTGCGGTTGCCGGGGGCGTGCAGACGGAACCGATGCTGGGCAGCCGGGCGACACACCTGGTCAGCCACATGGGTGGCTTCAAGGGTCGCGCGCTCACGGCCGGCGATCGCATTCCGATTTCTCACGAGCCGCGGCCGCGGCCGCATCGGAAGTCGGTGGGCCTCACGCTGCCGACGAACGGCCGCGCCTTGTTGCGCGTGATTCCCGGCCCGCAGGCGGACTGGTTTCAAGCCGATGCGCTCAGGGCGATCGCGAGCGTGAGCTTTCGCATCTCGCCGCAGTCGAACCGCATGGGCTATCGCCTGCAGGGACCGCCGTTGGTCCGCGCGCGCGAGGACGAGCTCATCTCCGAGCCGCTCGGCATCGGCGCGATTCAAGTGCCGGCGGCGGGCGAGCCGATCCTGCTGATGGCCGATCGACAGACGGCAGGCGGCTATCCGAAGATCGGCTACGTGATCTCCGCGGATCTGCCGGTTGCCGGACAGCTCGCGCCCGGCGACTTCATCGAATTCCACGTGTGCTCGCACCAGGAGGCCGTCGCGGCGCTGATTTCACGCGAGCGCCAGCTGTTGCGATACGCCGACCTGAAGGATGTGTCGTGAGCGATCTCGCCGGCGCGCTCGAGCAGGCGTTCGGCGCCGATCGCGTGAAGCGCGATGCATCGCTGGCGTCATTCACCACCTTCAAGGTGGGTGGTCCCGCCGACATCCTGATCGAAACACAGAACGCGGACGAGATCGTCCAGGCGGTCACGCTTGCCCATTCCGCGGGCGTGAAGGTGACGATGCTTGGCGGCGGATCGAATGTGCTGATCGCCGATCGCGGCATTCGCGGCCTGGTGATCAGGACCAGGGGCGGTGAGGTCAAGCCGATCGGCGATCGACTCGTTCGCGCCGATGCCGCCATCACGATCAACGGCCTGGTGCGATGGACGATCAATCGCGGCGTTGCCGGCCTCGAGGCGTGGGCGGGCACGCCGGGCACGGTGGGCGGCGCGATCTACGGCAACGCGCACTGGAAGAAGATCAATATCGGCGATCTCGTCGAGAGCGTGCGGCTGGTGAAAGCGGACGGCACGCTCTTGCAGGCGCCTGCCGATCGCATGGAATTCGAGTACGACTACAGCCGATTGAAGCGCACCGGCGAGATCGTGTTGTGGGTGGCATTTCGCGTGACGCCCGGCGGCGATCCCGCGGCGCTCCGATCCGTGGCGCGCGAGTCGCTGGCGTTCAGGAAGCGCACGCAGCCGCTCGAATCACCGAGCGCGGGCTGCATCTTCATGAATCCCGATCCGGTCGTCGACAAGGTGCCAGAGGGGATGCCGCCTTCGGCGGGAGCGCTGGTCGATCGCGCCGGCCTCAAGGGCGCGGCGCTGGGCGGCGCGCGCGTGTCGCCGACGCACGCGAACTTCATCATCAACGACGGCTCAGCCAGCGCCGCCGAGATTCATCAGCTCGTCGAAACGTGCCGCGGCGCCGTCAAAGAACGATTCGGCGTCACTCTCCGAAGTGAGATCATCTGTCTGGGTGACTTCTAGTGTCGACATTAGTGATTGAAGGCGGCCACCGCATCGAAGGACGCGTTGACGTCGAAGGCAACAAGAATGCGGCGCTGCCGCTGGTCGCGGCCTGCCTGCTGACCGACGAGTGGTGCACGCTCACCAACATGCCGCGCATTGCCGACGTCGAAGTGATGGCGCGGTTGCTGCTCGATTTGGGCGCGGAGGTCGAAGGCATCGGCAGCACCACGCTGCGGATCCGCTGCGCCAACGTGACCAAGGACGAGCCCGACAGCACGCTGGTCGGGCGTCTGCGCGGCTCGGTGCTGCTGCTCGGACCGCTGCTGGCGCGGCGCGGCCGCGCCGTCGTCGCGCCGCCGGGCGGGGATTTTCCCGCGCGCCGCAGCATCAAGACGCATCTTGAAGCGCTGGTCGCGATGGGCGCGCGGGTGATCGCGGGCTCGGGCCATCGGCTCGAAGTGCCGGACGGTTTGAAGCCGGCCTCGATCTACCTCGACGAAGCCTCCGTCACGGGAACGGAAACCGCGCTCCTCGCGGCCGCCGCGGCGCCGGGTCTTTCGGAGATCCGTCACGCGGCCTGCGAACCGCACGTCGTCGAGCTCTGTGAATTCCTCCGCAACATGGGCGTCGGCGTCACCGGCGAGGGTTCGCACACGATCCGCGTCGAAGGCATCGCCAAACTGAGAGGCGCGACGAAAACGCTGTACGGCGATTACATCGAGGCGGGGAGTTGGGCAGTGGTTGGCGCGATTACCGGCGGGCACATCGACGTCGGCGGCACGCGGCCGGTCGATATGGAAGTCGTCGCATCGGTGCTCTCCAAGATGGGTGTGAACTGCGTGCAGGACAACGACGTCTTCCGCGTCGAGGTGAAGAAGCTCGTCGGCGCGGGACGCATCACGACGGGATTGTGGCCCGGGTTCCCGAGCGACCTGGTGAGCCTGGTCACAGTGCTGGCGACGCAAGCCGAAGGCGCCACGCTCGTGCACGACTGGATGTATGAGCTGCGGTTATTCGCGCTCGAGCAGATGAGCGGCATGGGCGCGGATCTGTTCCTGTGCGATCCGCATCGCATCATCGTGACCGGACCGCGGCGTCTGCGCGGCAAGACGCTCGACAGCCGCGATATTCGATCGGGAATGGCGCTGATTGCGGCGGCGTTGATCGCCGACGGCCAGAGCCGCGTGGAACCGCTGGAAACCGTTGAGCGAGGCTACAGCCGGCTCGTCGAGCGGCTGCAGAAGCTTGGCGCGTCGGTCGGAAAGATCTAGCCCTTCGGAGGAGGCTTCACGGGCGCCGGTGGCTGCACCGGCGTCACGGGCCCGGGCGAGCCGGGGAACTGCGGCGCGGCCGAGGGCGCGGCGTCGCCGCCTGGTGGTTTCGGCGGCAACGGCAGCGGAATCGGCAGCGGCGGCACGATATCGGTCAGCGGCGCGCCCGCGTCACGTCCCACCCTGAACGCCTGGAGGTCTTCGGCCGTCAGGTTCAATACGCGAACGATGCGCGGCGTGAGCGTCAGGATGATGTCCGTCTCCTGCGTCTCCTTGTGGTTATACGAGAACAGCTTGCCGAGCACCGGGATGTCGCCGAGGCCGGGAATGGTCGCGACCGACGTCCGTTCCTCGTCGCGAATCAGGCCGGCCAGCATGTTGGTCTCGCCGTCCTTGAGTCGAATCACCGTGTTGATCTGCCGGCTGCCGAACGTCGGCAGATCGCCGAAGCCCTTGCCGGAAATGCTGCTCAACTCCACTTTCAGGGCCAGCGACACCGCGTCGTCGTGATGCATGCGTGGCGTGATGTCGATGTTGACGCCGATCGGCTCGTAGTTGAACGACGTGATCGGCTGCGTCTGCACGCCGCCGGCGGCAATCGGCGCGAAGGTCGTGACCGGCACCGGCACGCGCTCACCGAATCGCGCCTGCGCCGGAATGCCTTCGGTCGTCCGCAACTGCGGGTTGGCGAGGATGCGCGTCGCCGAATCGTTCTTCAAGAGATCGGA
>Ga0193741_1000311_pt1 | contig 14060 bp, 21 predicted proteins | sample L2s2metaG_FD_143059 | JGI IMG/M metagenome (GOLD analysis project Ga0193741, IMG submission 143059) | Soil microbial communities from a riparian zone of the East river system, Colorado, United States - L2s2 | ecosystem: Environmental > Terrestrial > Soil > Riparian zone | place: USA: East River...
GCCGTCGAGAAGGGCTTTGAGCGCCTTCTTTGTCAGCGTGTCGTTCTTCGGGGTGATGCGGTACTTGCCCCGATCATCGAGCCGCTTGATGCGGAACAGGACACCCTGGATGGGCTCCTCCTCGCTCAGCATGTCAGCGAACTCGTTGATCATCGACCAGTTGAGCGTGAAAATCTTTACCTCATCTTCAACAAGCCAAAGGGTCTTGGCTCGCGTTGAAGGCCGTTCATTCGCTCGACAGAACGGGCATGCATCGCCCGCGCACGGGACGTAGCTGTTCCCCTTCGTGTCCCAATGGTCGAAGTATTCGAAGTATCCGGGGTTGTCATCCAACTCCGGATCGGGAACGAACAGCGCGTACCCCTTGAAGTCATCACCTGTGCGTGACAACGAGAGGAACTGGCTGCGGTTACGGTCATCGACGGATTCGACACGCCTGACCGACAACGTGCTTCGGCGCTTAGCCAACTTTGATCTCCTTCCGTGACATTTCGGGCATTACGTTACGTACACGCCGGACAAACTTTGCCAGCGGTATTGCGTTGTCGATGACCTTCCTCCTCTCCTTCGATGACAATTCTGCTGGATCACTCTTGCCTTTCGGATACAGGCAAACAAAGATCGGGTAGGCGCGGAGGATCGCCGCCGCATGGGAGATGGCCCGCGCGCCTGCCGAATCTTTGTCATAGAACAGGTAAATCCTTCGTGGTCTGTATCGGGCAATGATGTCACGCTGCTTGCGTGACAACTTCGAGCCTAGCTGTCCTACCGTGTTCGTCCAACCATCCTGATGCTGCATGATCGTGTCGAGCGAGCCCTCCACGATGATCAGACCATCGGATCGTACCCGCTCTCGGTCGAGCATGCAAGCGCCAAATAGCAGGGAAGTCTTGTCTGAGCCCTCGCTGTATAGGTATTTCGGCCAGTCCTTCTCCCGCACCGCGCGCTTGATCAGGAAACGCAAAACCTCGCGTTCATCGTTAGCGGGAATGACAATTCGCCGCTCGTCCTCGTCCCAACCTAGACCCCATCGGGCGATGCTCCCCCCGTCGATGCCTCGGGCTTCGAGATAGTCTCGGCCAAGAGGAGGGATGAACGTCGAAAAGGCCAAGTCTGGAACAGAGATAGCTGATTTGGATTTGCGTCGTCCACTGCGATGCTTCGCACCCACTCGACTGCCCGCACTATGTCCTGCGCAGAGTCGGAGGATTCGCTTTCGCGCTGCGTATTGGTTGGGCCTCCCTGTTCGGTCATTTGTCAGTCCCTCGATGACCGCGACAGCATGTTCATAACTGCCGCTGATCCCACACTCTGCGAAACAGTGAACCGTAGGTTGGGTGACATTAATCTGAAACGGGCCGGGTTTACGGCTGTTGGCATGCTCAGGATTCGGGCACCACAAGCCTGAGATGAAAGGAGCATCATCCCTCCGATTGTCAGGTATCTCTGTGAAGTTGCTCCACAGGCTAACAGGATCAATCTTTTTTCCATGAAAAAGCATCACGCGACCCGCTTCAAAGCAGCAAGACGAGTGACAAAGCTCATTCGTTCCTCATGTTCTTGCTCTGAAATTTTCAGAGCGCCACGCCGAGAATCAATTGTGCGGCAGAACTCAAGCAACAGCCTTGCCTGCTTCACCTTATTTCCTCCGCGTGACAAATACGGTATTACTAAAGGTAGAATTTTGCGCAGAGTTTGGGCGCTACCTACTTCCCAATACCAAATATCCCGATGCCGTTCATCCTTACGCGGCTTCAGATGGATATTCCCTCCAAACATGCGTTTCAACCGAAGCAGTGGCACATTGTCAACCTGCGCTGCTGCAATCTGCGCAATATAGTAGGTGCGATGACCGGGACGCCTTTGATAAAGGGTAAAGCATCCTTCTCCCTCCAAAAAGCCACCTGCCCATGCAAGACCTACCGGGTCGATATTTTTGCCGTGGAAGATCACGAAGCGAGAATCTTTGTCAGCACGCAGGAGAGAAGGAGCAAGTTGAAGATCACCTGACCGGCAATGAACCGCAGTACGAATTTGTCAGCCTCATTCATTGCTTTCACCCCCGCCATCGCCCAAAGCAAGTCCGTAGTGGATGCCGCGTTTGTCAATCTCCTCCTGCGCCACTTCCGCCAGCGACTTACCCGCAAGAAGCATCTGCGGCGCATGCGGTCGTTTGTCGTCCACCGTTGACAACGGCAAGTTCAGTTCTCCGGTGCTACGCGGCGAACCTCCACGCATCGGAGACACTTCACTGCGCCACCCGTACCTGCGCTCTCCGTGCTCAGGGCAGACATCGAAACCGTGCTCGTCAGTTCGAGATGTGACCGACCTTCCTTTGTCATCGATGTCATGGAAGTAGCCGCGCTTGGTTTTGATGTCGCAACCGCAGAGAAAATCACCTATCTGCATCAGACACGCTCCCCAAGGCGGAAGCGCGTGCAGAGACAGCCACCCCGGAAACACATGCCCTCGCGCTCGTCGTGCGACGTGTCCATGTGCTCGCAGACGCAAACGTGCTCATAGAAGTCGTCTTCCTCCTCGACGGCCTCGAATCCGTGGTATCCCTCATTGTCATGCGTCGGTTCAGGTTCCGGTTCCCACGGAGTCACGCGTGGCGTTCCGCCAAGCTCAGCCATCGTCTTCTTCCTCCTCGTCGCAATCCGGGCACCACGGATGCATCGGTGAAAAATCCATTTCGGCTCCACAGTTCATGCAGATGCCCTGCTCCTCGTCATCATCCATCGATTGCCTCCCTGCTCTTTCGCTTCGGCTTGGTCGCCCGATCAACAATGTCACTCAGTTCCTCGTCGTCGGCGTCTTCGTCCTTCCCGTTGTAGTAGCTCCCCTTCGGGCTCGACGTTTCGTACATGACCCCGGTGTTCGGCCACACCTTCATCTCGAAGTGGAAGTTGCCCCGGCCGAACCGCGACTTGCTGCACCGAAGCAGGAGCCGGTGTTCCTCCTCGATGTGCTTGACCCCGATGACATGATCAGCTTCCTGAATCGGCACGTCGCTGTTGAACGACTTGTCCTTGTGCGGAGCCCGCTCGTTCCCGCCACCTTGCCGGTGCGCCTGGTTTGTCACTACGATAGGAATGTTGAACATCTCTGACATGTCCTCGATGCTGTCAGAAATGTCACCGATCTCCTCAACCTTGCTCATGCGCTGGCGCGTCGGCTTGAGCTTGTAAATCGGATCGATGACAACGAGATCAGGGCCAAGGTCTGCGATCTTGCTCTCGATGAACCCGACGCTCATCTTGCCACGCCTATGCGTTCCAGTGATCAGGATGATCTCCCCGCCGAGCGATTCCAGGTACTCACAGAACTTCCGATACCGCTTGATGTTGTAGCCGATCCCATTCATGAGCGCGCGATTGCGAAAGCTGTGCTCGAACCCTAACGCCTCTTGTACGTCTTTGTCAGCGGACGCCCGCGTATGCAGTCGGCATCGATGCTCGCGCGCGTTCATCTCCGGGGAGAACATCAGCACGCGGTTCTTCCGTTTCATTGCGGCCCATCCAAACTGTGTGGTCAAGATCGACTTCATCTCGCCCGGTCGCCCGAGAATGACAATCATCCTGCCATTGCCGAGCCCGTCCCAATGGTGATCCAGATGCTCGATGTCAGTCGGCACGCCTGGTGGCACACCAGCCTCGCGCAATTTCCGAAACGCCTTCTGCTCCTCTAGGTGCTGCTCGAAGCCACCGGCAAGAAGAACGTCCGACATCGGTGAGTACAAGCGCGTGATCTCTGCAAGGTTGTCACGCATAAACTCTGCCTTGTCCACCGCGTTGTCTACCTCTAGTTCATTTGTCACCGTTTCGATCAGCGTGTTGAGATCAATGAACGCGCGCTCCTGGCGGAACTCGTCTAGGAGATCGTTCAGCCGTTCCTTCGTCGGCAACCAATCGAAGTCCTCGAAACGTTGCCTGAAAATTCTCGGGTTAAGCGGCTTGCGGTTCGAGATACGGTTCTCGATCCATTCCACTTCGTCCTCGTAGCTCGGGAAATCTTTGGCAGCGAGTCCCGCCTGGTAGAGCTTGCGGAGCCCGGACACTCCTTCATCGACTATTGCGCAGACGACACTCGCTTCAACACTCATGGAGCACCTTCTTTTCCTCGTCGCTCAAATTGTCAAGGCAATCGAAGGATTGATGTGTGTAGCAGAACCCGTCGCCGCCAGCACCGCCGATCTGAAGACGATGCTTCTCCATGCCGTCTACTTGTATGACAATTTCTTCCCCACCATCCATTTTGCTTCGCCAAACGACTACCGCTTCGAGGCTCAATTTTTTGTCACTCCCTGTCCCTTCCTCTCACACTCTCCATCCCCTCGAAAAAAGAACCCCCTTCTAAAGAAGGGGGATTCTGTGTTTCTCAGAGGATTGTGGTTTGAACGATGAACGCCTTGCCAATCCAGAAATCTCTGCCGGTCTTGAGATTTTTTGTCACCTTGATGGCATAGGTGTCAACCTCGCGGATGTAGCACTCGATCTTCCCGTCCTCGTCGGTGTAGTGCGTCGGCAGAGCGAGAACAAGTTCAGCCTTGCCCCCTTTTGCGCGAATCAACTCGCCATCGAGTCGGCCTTTGCCGTCGTCCTTGCGAAGACGTGGGTCACGCCGAGGACGCTCCTGAGTTTTTGTCACCCCTACTCCTATCTGTCGGCCCTCTGACTGCCGAGAGAGTAGGGCCGAACCCCTTGACGATCCGGCCCGCCGACAGTCAGGTGAGCCGATGACTGTAACAGACCTTCCCTGCGGCCGCAAGCGGCCTCCTCACAGCCGTTCCAGGCTCGAACCAGGAGTAAGGTACCCTCTCGATACGGCGAGCTTAGAGCGGCTTACAGAGCGTAGGACTCGGGAGCTTCAGCCGGGGCGGGCCAGCATCCACTCCCGAGTCCTCCTCGCCGGTTAGACCGGCAAGCCTATGGGCCGTCCCACCATGATCCGAACGTCATCGAAAACAAGATCAACACGACGACGATGATGACCATGAGAATTGTCATGCTCGCGGTGCTCGACTTGTTGAGCCCGATATTCGGTTCGAGTGGGCTGATGTAGCCGATACCGAGATAGCCTCCTAGGGCCACCGTGCCTGCAATCACTGCCGCGAGCCAATCGCCACCATCGAGCCCTGGGAGACTTGCCGAAAGAGAACCGCAGAAAGCCGCGAGTCCTACGATGGCTGCGATGACCCAATACCGAATTGTTGCGTTCATTGTCAACCTCCTATCGGATGCGTTCGAAGTCCGAGGACTTGGAGCCGGGTTGTGGGGCTCGGACAAGTCCGGGCTCCTGTGTGCGTTCCTCATCTGAGGACGTTTCGATCTCGACGCTCATGCCCGAGCTTGGCGAGCCTTCGCGTATCTCGATCTCTGTCCCGTCTTCGAGTGTCGGCTTCGGATGTTCTCGAAGTCGATCTCGCGTCAAGTGCTGCGTCGTCGGTTCCGGTTCCTTCTCCGGAACATCGTCACGCGAAACATCGGTCATTGTCACTCTCCTTTCGTTATGCGCAGTACGCCGCATGTGTGGGCCACGGCCCGAAACCCCGCCCTGCATGTCCGCCGTAGCCGTGGTATGCCCGCTCTGCTGCTCTCAACTGAGCCCACACCGGCCAGTTGCTTGCATCATGCCCCCACAGCTTGATGAAGTCAGAGCCGTAGGTTGATTCAAACCCATCGTCCATTTGCAAGCCGCCGTCATAGGTCGAGTTATTGTCACCGTTCCACGCAGCTTCGTGCCGATGGATGCAGTCGTATTTTGCGAGCGTGGCGTGAAACCAACGCTCGAAAGATCGCCGTGCCGCCAGGGAACGTTCTCGGGCTCGAATCCCAAGGTACTGAAGAAACGCGCATGAATGCTTCGGTCGCCACTTTGTCACGCGACTGAATGTTACGCCCTCCATCCACTGCCACATCCACATGGACGCGCGGTAGAAACGGATTCCCTTGACGATCTCCCACTTGTTGCACTTGTTCTCCGGTTTCGTTGTCTGAACTTGATTGGAACTGCGTAACTCTTTGTCAGCGTCGGCTGTCGTTGTCCCGCCTGCCACGACCACACAGACCCCAGTGACAATGACGGTTAGCATGGCAGCTTTCCGCAAGTGATCACTCCTTTATCGTTTACTAGGCGCGACTGACATTCAGCCGTGGAGCTAGTTGTCTATCCTCTCACCCCTTTCTCATAAAGCGAACAGTCAGCAAGACAGAAGGTACCAATGGTCGTCAAGGCTGTCTAGGTTGGCGCGCGTAATGCGATTCTGCGATTGCGTTTCCTCGATCAGCGTCCGTGGGATACCAAAAATGTCCGGTTCCCCTTGCGTTTCGTCAAGGAGCGCCTGTGTACGCGCGATCCTGATGTCGAGATCATCCCGAGAAGCGCATAGCGCCCCGCGAGCGGCGAAATGATGCGCAAGCCCCCAGGCAACAACGATGGTGAAAATGATGATCCAGGTTGTCAACGCCCATTTCCATAGTGGAGGTAGCCCTTCTGCCCCTGCCTCTCCCTGTGGCCCTTGCTGGCCGCGCGCACCACGTCCACCTTCACCGCCTGCGCCCCCTTTGCCTTCTGGCTTGCCTGCTCCACCTCTGCCACCCTCACCGCCTTTGCCTCCCTGTTGACCAACAGACCGCTCTCCTGGCTTCCCAGGTTCGCCTTCAGTTGCATTGTCATACATCCCTATTTTCTCCTCTCAGTGGATCACATAGCTTGCCAGAACCACAACGACCCAAGTGACCATGAAATAGACCGACACAAAGATCAGTGTGTAGGCATTTTCATACGCCCATTTGCGAATCCTCGACTGCGGATCGTTCATGTGCGTCAACTTGCAGATGACGCTCATTTACCTCCTCCTTTGTCACCCCATTGCGCGATACTTACGCCGCAGAGGGCGAGGCCCGCAAGTACCAACTCGAAACGAAATGTCGTCGCCGCCATTACTGAGGCTCCCGCCTCGAAAGCGATCAGAGACAAGCCAGCGAACATTAACACTTTGTCCTTCGTGGCCCACCCGTTCTTGATTCCAGGCATTTGTCACCCTGCCATTCCGGTGATTGCTAATGTTCCTCGTTCCATTGATCGCAGGCTTGCCATCCCCATGTCGGGATCAGCACCGGCCCATTGTCAGAGCGATCCCCCTCTCGTCCCCCAAGATGCCAGTTGCACCATCGCCACCACCAGGCAGGCTTTGGTCGTGGCCCAGGCAGCGGCGTGTCTTCCCCTGCATTATACCGCCTGACAATCTGTGCTTGCAGAATGTCATACGGGAAGTAGGGTTGAACGTCTATGTGCGAGTTGCCGCATTCGAGCGACATGTGATCTGTCCACCCTGCCCGTTGTACGTCGCAGCCAACCGGATCGACCAAGCGCGCAGGGATGCCCCGAGCCCGTAGGCGGTCAACGGCAATCGCCGCCAGTATCTCGTTCTTGATGATCGGCTGCGCAACCCACCAGGCTCTTGACATTCGCACGTTGCAACAAATGATCTCGACTGATTCGCTGACGCTGTTGTACGCGCCTTGCGTCCACGCCTTGTTGTTCCAGGCAACCCACTGTTCACAGCGGCCAGTCGGTTCGAGCCCGAGATGGGAACTTGCCCCAAAGCTCGGCCGGTCGAAAAGACCGCGAATGACATTGAGCGAGCCCGGACGTGACACCGTGTAATGGAGCACGAACAGGCCGACACGCGTACCGCTTGCGCGATCCGAGAAGTTGCGAACCAGGTTACGAGGGCAAGAGTAATTCTGCGCCCCACCGACCGGTAACGGATCAGTGAGCCCCGATGCGTCCTCGTTGATTTTGTCAACGTCTTCCAGGTCAACACCAGGAGGAGTCTCGTCGCGCAAGTCCTCATGCACGGCGATGCCTTCTTCGACTGGTTCCGTGGCTTCCTCCACGTCCGGTTCCTCGTACTCGTTGTCAGGGTCAAGTACAATTTTTGGCTCCTGGGGACTCACCTTCTCCCCGACTGGAACTGTCACTTCCGGCAATACCTCTTTCGCGCCGTCAGTCGCTTCTGACAAGCCATACCCGAGCACGAACGCAAACCCTGCTGCAATGACGATGGCTGTGATCGAATTTCGCTTTGTCATCCCGCCCTCCTTCCGTTAGGTAGCCTTTGACACTCTCAGGAAGCCCGGATTGAGCACGCCGATGTTTCCGCCGCCTCCTGTATTGCCGCCCACACCGGTTTTGATCTCGCCGTTCGAAACGGTCTTCCAGGCATAAACGTCGAACGTTCGTAGCCCTACTCCCGAAATTGCGGCCCGCCTTGTCATCATCATCGGCCCGCCATTAGGATCAGCCGTGATCCCGAACGTACCAAGGACAATGCCGCCCGCGTCTGTTTGCGCAATGTCAAATCCAACGGTGCCACCGGCTCCCGCTTTGACCCACGGCAAATACAGTTCAATCAACGCGGCCTGACCGTCACACTGAAAGTTTGTCAACGTGAGAACTGGATTTGTCAGAGTACCTTGGTTGTTCGACACGACGATTGTTCCTGCCGTGTTTTCGACATAGCCGAATTCGGCTTGACCCACGGCCTGCCACCTTGGTACCGCGTCGGTACCTGCGTTCCACTCGAAGCGCACCGTGGTCGTGTTGAGGATGACAAGACCAAACGGTCGTGACCCGGCCGGAATCGCATCTCGCTGCGTTGTAGTGAACGTTCCAGCATAGAGTCCACCGAGCCCGCGCAGAATGCCGTCTACGCGCAGAGCCGCCGTGATGCGGGCTTCGAGTGGGCTCGACGCAAAGCGGAGTAGCTGCAACGCTGATTCCGCGATTCTGAGTGTGCCAACATCGACTGTCTGCGAGAAGTTGGCTAGCTCCGCAGCACGATCCTGCATCGCGTTCTCGTCGCCCGCAAAGAGCACGCCGTCCGGCGGTACCCCGCTGCTGTTGAACGTCTTATGTCTCGGCATTTGTCACTCCTTTACGGGACGTTGGTTCCGGTTTTGTAGTCGGCAAGAATCTGCTTCGATGACAATGGATACGTGTAGACCTGTACCTCATCGATCCGGCCATTGAATCCGCTGCCAATCGTGAAGTCTGTGAGGGGGTCGCCTAGCACGCCGTCAAGTGCTCCTCCTAGACGGACATCTTCGCTCGCAACTTCGACTCCATTGACATAAAGACGAATCCAGCGACCGTCAAAAGTGGCTACGAGTTGGTATGTGGTACCGTTGACAATGGCGCTCGGGCTAACTACCTCCCACGCTGATCCATCGATTTGAAACCGCGCTGCCGGATTTGTCTCAGCCGCAAGCTCATATGCCGCTGTGCGTTTAATAGGAGAGCCACCGAATGCAACATTGTCAGGGTTGATCCATGCAAGCAGCGAAATTTCGTTGCGTGGACTGAGCAACGCAGGCGAAGGTGAACGTGTGAGAACATCATCGCCGCCGTCAAAGTCTGCTGACAATGAATCAGCATTGAGCACTACTGTTGCGCCGCTGCCTGCGGTCACGCCTCCGCTCGCTGTCAGCGTGTATCCATTGCCGCTCGAATCGTTGAAGTTCGAGCCGAGCTTCCAGTATCCGCTTGGCCCATGCCCTCGAACCATCTTCACGTAGTTGAGGATGTTCGCAAGCGTATTGTCAATCGTGAACGCGATACCTGCTGGCGTCATCCGCTTCAATGAACGAGTAAGCGCGTCAATGTCAGGCGTGTTGGTGTTCTTGATGAAAACCTCATATGCGAATGCCGCCGGGTTTTCGTAGACGCGAAACAATTGGTACGCATCTGCCAACGGCCCGTAGAGCGGGATTCCGCCTGCTCCAAACGGAATGCCTAGCAGCGTAAACGTGGCAGGCTGCCCAAATGTCGCATTGACATAATCGGCAATGATCTCGTCGCGCTGCGCTCGCGTGAATGCGCCATACCTGAGCCGCGAGAGAAGCACCGCCCGACGCTGCGCCACTGTCTTGCCCGCCGGATTGACAATTGCTCCAAGCATCTCCTCCCACAGCGACAGGTACGTAAACGCTGTGCGAATGAACATCTCCTGACTCAGCAAGTCGGTCGTATCGCGGTTCGCCTGTACCTCGTCGGTGAGCACGCGACGCAACTGGCCGAAGATCGAGTTCTGATTCTCAGGCCAAAGCCCCGGCGGTTCATTTGTCATGAACCTCTGTTCGGCTTCAGTGTATGGAACTTCAGGCGGGAGTACCGGCATTATGTGACAGAGATCGTTCCTGGCGTCCGCTTCTGCGTTGCCGTTGAAGTTTGGTTTGTGGCCGGTACGCTGACAGTGACATCTGCGACTCCGGTGATGCCATAGATCGCGTCGATGATGCCCGAGATGTAAACGGTGCCACCGATAGGAGTAGCGTTGATGTAGTCGATAATCGCCTGCGTCACAGACGGCGTGATGTCAGCGAGAGTGAATCCTGTATCCTCGGTGACATTGACGGTCACGTTGGTCGGGACTGCCGTAAAGGTGGCGACATGGATCGTGATGTTGATTACGTCACGCGCATCGAGATCGGCTTGCACCGCTGAAACAACTGAGCCTGGTGGCACAGAGCCGTTCGCTCCTGCGATCCTGACGGTGACATGCCCTGGCGTCGGAGTGCCAAGGTTGTCATTCGGGAACGCGGTAGCTGTCTCAACACCCTCCACAGCTTCGGCCCAAACTTCCAGGTCTTCCTTCGCGCCCGCCTTTGGAGCCCTGACAAATTCGAGCAGCTTTGAACGATACTCCTCGGTTTCCTCGGGATCAGTCCCACCGGTGAACGCAGCGACATTCGTGACACCACTAATCCCTGATGGAATGTCAACCAACTCGTTGATTGCCTCGGCAACGACATTGCCTGCGGTACCGACTTCTTCAGCTTGGGCGGTGACAGTCACCCGCTCTGCCGTCGAAACTGACGGGGGCTCCACGCCAAGCGAACCATCTGCGATGTTGTCAGTGTAGGTCGTTGTCGTGTTGTCAGCGATTTCGGTTACCCGCTTGTAGACACCACCATCCTTGCGACGGTAAATCCTTCGGCCGACCGTGCCTGCCCCGCCGAGCGGAATGGCCGTGAGATCGACTCTCTGCGCTACCGTGACAATTGGCGCGCCTGCTGGCCCTGGAACTGTCTCGCCTTCGGCTGTGTAGAACGTGACCACATGCTCCATCGTTCCAGTCAAGTTACCGGCCGTGACATTCAGAGTCGCCGTAGGTGCTAGCGGGTTACCAGGCTGCGGGATCGTTCCATCAGCCGTGGTATCAAAGTAGATCAGATTGTCAGTGCCGTCATCTGCCGCTACTTGCGTCCCGGCCGGGATGAAGACACCGCCCGAGCCTGAGAAGCGCACGCTGCCAATGGCGCTCGTTCCGACTAGCCGTGGGCGACCAACCTCCTCTCCATGTTGGTCAAGCGCCTGCGCATTGGCTAGCTGAATGAACATGTCGTTGCGCAGCAACTCATTGGCAAGGTAGTTGCCTTCGATCTCGCCAGCCATGACTTCGCAGATGAGCCGGAACACGCCGTCTTCCTGCGTCCAAATGTCAGGGACGCGTGCCTGCATTGCAGCGATCAAGGCATCAACGATGGTGTCGTGATCTCTGTAAATCTGATCTGCTTGTACTCCTGGCAATTGTCAGCCCTCCTATGCAGGCACGTCTATAGCGAATGTCTCTTGCATTGTTTCAGGCGGCGAAGCTACGTCCGTAGCGTCAAGCCGTGGATGATACGTGATGTTCAGCCGCACCACGCGAGGGTCTTCCTCGATCTCGACCACTTCGACATTCGTTACCTGAATGTCATCCATTGGCTCAAGGGCTTCTCTAACGTAGAGATCGGCCTCAAGCATGGCCCGAGCACGCGGAAGGCGAAGAATGTCAAGCAAACGGCTTCCGAGTGCTCCGTTGGTCGGGTCGTAGATGAACTCTCCCCGTTCGATGAACAGCCGCACATGAATTCGCTGTTGATCGAGCGCACTCCCATCCCGCGATGCAAAGTCGGTGATGCCTGTCCACACCAAGTCACCGGTCTGCAAGTCGATTGCGATGTCCCAAGCCATTAACTTCCTCCTGGCCCTCCACCGACCAAGGAACGACGAAGCTGAACATGCTGAATCGTACCGTAGTAGGCAGATGAAAAAGGATGCTTGGACGCCATCTTGAGCGAGAGCCTAACCAGTTTATTGTCAGGCACCACGATATTCGTGATAGCCGCGAGCATATTGTTTTGAGGCACAGCGGCATACCCATCGATAGTGCCCTTTTCAACGCCGTCGAAGCGGACAGAGTAGATTCCTCGATTGTCAAACCTTGCGTGTAGAAGTTCGAACATCCACGTTCCGGCTCCGATCAACAAGTCGAACGCAATCTCGTCATGCTGCACGCCCGACGACTGGCGCAGCGCATTGTGGATCAATGCGGTGTTGACAACATTGGTATTCCAGTTAGTGTGCGTGATCGGCGACATGAAAACATTGACATCGATCAATGACGGGAAACATTCAGGTGACAATTCACGCAACCCGACCGTAGCAGGCTTGAGCAAGCCGACAGGCGACGGAGCCGTCCACTCTTTCGCCGGTTGCGAGACTCCGATACAGCGCAGCGAACCGTTAGGCGACCGAAGAAGCAGAACAATGTCACCCTTCTCGGGAACCGAAGGAGAAATCTTTGTCACTTGCCGGGTCTTGCCGCTGTAGTACACCAGGTCTTGACTCTGACCGACAACGGGGATCGGGTCAGTGCTCAATTCGCGCACCCAAATCACGCGCTTAACCGCGTCACGATCAGCAACCATCCCTTGCAGAATTTGGTTTGCGCTTTGTGCTTGCTGAATGGCATCGTAGATAGCCTTCCATGACGGCGGCGGTAACGTTTGGTTGGGCATTGTCAATCACCGCCTCCCGGCCAGTTGACCACGCGACGAGCCCCATCGTAACGGTCGCGGTAGTACCCGCTCCCCATCGAGGACACTTTCACCACGTCGCCGGTGTGCGGAGCCTGAATGAAGAAGTTGTCACCGAGATACATGCCCATATGCTCGACACTGTTGAAGAACACCATGTCGCCCGCAGCCAGATTGTCACGCGTGATGCGACGAAACTGCGAATCGCGGAAGTACCCGTGTGTGTTTGTCCTTCCCCATCGCGGCGTGGTACTTGCACCGAGCCCTGCGAATTTGTATGCGGCACTGATCAAGCCTGAACAGTCGAAGCTGCTTGGCCCATCGGCTCCCCAAACGTAAGGCTTGCCAAGCTGACGAAGCGCGTAGTTGATCGCACGCTTGACCTTGGCCGGTGCGTTCCCCGGCACTGCGATCTCTGGCCCGCCCGGAATTGTAATCTTCGTGCTCTCACCAGGCGGCAATGTCGAGCCCTGCTCGATGGCTCCTTCCGCGATGTCCTTGTAGATGTCCTCGTACAGTTTCTTGATCGCATTGCGATAGCGGGCTCGCTCGGCTGCACTCGGGTGTCCGTAGTACCGCTCGACGCCGATCCAGATGTTCGAGCTTTTCTGCGGATCGAGTCCTGACAATTTGCCTGCGAACGCCCGCGCGCCAGCCCGAATGTTGGCGGTCGGGTTCCAGCGTCCACCCGCGTACTCGTCATGCTTGCCACCGTACTCGTCCGCCCACACCTTGAAATCAGGAGTGACAAGCTGCATCGGGCCGACTGCGCATTCGCTGTGCGGGTAGCGTGGATTGAGCGGATTGTTCTGCGCGTTGGCAAAGCGGCGTTTCCACTGCGCGATTTGCGCCTCGCGCTCGCCAGCGGGTGCAGGGTACGCCGGGTCATCCGGGTTGCGTCCACCACCACGCGTGCCGTCACCGGACACGGTACCAGGTCGCGGGTACCATTCTTTGTCACCGTCACCATCATCGAGCCCACCGCGTATGTTCTTGAAATTGCTCTCATGCTTGCAGATAGCGAGGATCACCCCAAGGAATAGCCCCGTTTCCCACGCGCCATGAAACTGCTGCGCGGCAGAAGCAAAGGCATTACCCCACCGGACATTCGGTGACATTCGCAGAGCCCCGGCAACAGTCCCCGAGATGCGCTGGTCGCCAGGGTCTTTGTTCAGTTCTGGATCGGCAGGT
>Ga0193741_1000312_pt1 | contig 14036 bp, 11 predicted proteins | sample L2s2metaG_FD_143059 | JGI IMG/M metagenome (GOLD analysis project Ga0193741, IMG submission 143059) | Soil microbial communities from a riparian zone of the East river system, Colorado, United States - L2s2 | ecosystem: Environmental > Terrestrial > Soil > Riparian zone | place: USA: East River...
GCGTGCGGTCCGAGCGGGAAGGCGACACGATGTCGACCTGGCACGCCTGGCCAGGACACCGTGGACAACAGCCGCGGCAAACCTGTGTGTTGGCCCTCAGTGCTCGTGGTGGGCGTGGCCGGTGCCGGTGCGGCAGGTCTCGTCGGCGGCCTTGGTTGTCGGTGCGACGTCGATAGCCGGGTTCTGGTCGAAGAAGCCAAATGGCTTGAGCCAGAACGAGATCGTGTCGACGGACATGATCGGCCACTCCTCTGGCCGGGTGATGTGGTGGATGCCGAAGACGTACCACAGCACCACGTCGGTGTTCTCCAGCGGCTCGTCGTCCTTGATCCACTCGGTCATGCCGGTGTCGACTGTCGACTGGGTCGGGTAGCTGCCGCACGGCCACCGCTCGTCGTCGTGGTGCCTGGTGACCCAGAGCGTGTGACCGATGACCGGCGCGCGCACGTACTGCGGCGTCGACGGATCCATCATCACTGGGTATGCCGCTCCGGGCACGAGCTTGTACGCGACGTTGGTTCCCTGCCGGTTCGTCTTCGTGGGGTTGACGACCTTCCAGCTCCGCTGAGTCGACCAGTCGTAGTCGCGGGCACCTTGGACTTCGGACGTGATGGGCGTCGCCTCGGTGACGAGGGCCAGGCCGTGGGGGTTGTCGGCCGACACTGGGAGGGCGACGGAGTCCACCTCGACCACAGTGTTCGCCGCGCCGTCGACATCGAGATCGAGCCGTGCGACCAACAGGTGCTGGTGGAACGGCGCGTAGGTGCGGTCGTCGACGACGGTGCCGTAAGGCGGCGCGGGCTCGCCTTCGGAAACTGGCGTCGTGACCATGATGCCGGTCGCCCGGACTTCGCACTCGATGTTGCCATCCTGGTAGAAGCGCCAATACACGAGGTACTCGTAGTTCGCGACGGTGGCATGGCAGGAGACAACCAGCCGGCGTTGGCGGCGGACCTCCGCGCCGGTGACCGCGTCCACGTGCTTCCAGAGGACGGCGTTGTCCTCCTCGTGCAGGCAGATGGCGTTCTTGATCTCGTATGGCGCGCCGGTGGAGTCGTGGAGCACCGCGTCGACATAGACGATCTCACCCAGGCAGTCGCAGCCGAGCTCCAGCGAGGTGGTCATGAAGCCGAGACCCCACTCGCCGATGTCATACGCAGTCCGGCGGTAGTGGTCGAACGTGGGATCCCGGTACGGAACCACCATCTCGGCGAACGACATCCGGTAGGCGATGTCGCGCCGGACGCCGTGGTCGTCGTAGGAGACCTGGTAAATGACGGGGCCCTCACGGTAGTTGAAGCCAAGACGCATCGACCAGTTCTGCCAGCGCAGCTCGGTGCCGTCGAGCGTGAACGACGTGCCCTCGGGCTGAGTGATTTGCAGTGGCTTGAGGTCGGAGCGCTGCTCTCCCGTCCATAGCCCAGGGACATACTCCCCGTTGACCCTCGGTTGGCCGTAGTCGTGGTGGTCCTCGATCTCGAGCAGCTCGAGCGTGTTAACGTCGACGATCAGCTTCAGCCCGGAGATCGGATGGGCGTACGGGCTGCCGTCGGGCGTCTCGCGGGCCCACAGGTCGCACCAGCCCAGACGTCGGTCGCGATATTGCTCAGGCATCAGCGCTTTGCCGTAGGTCCACACGTCGATCAGCACCAGGCTCATGTCGGTAAAGCCGCGTGTGGCCAGCTTGGCGATCACGTCGGGGTGCTTGCGCAACGCCTCGTCCACCTCGTGGAACTCGTCCAGGGTGAAGTTCGGCGTGACATCCGGAATGTGCTCGAACGATGTGACGGAGTCGCCGGTCAGGTCGACGGTCGCCTCGTAGGTCCGGTTGTCCGCGCGATTCCACACCACCGCGAAGGAGGTCCGGGGCACGGGGTCGCCTGCGCGCCACGCCAGCACGTCGTCCTTGTCCGGTTCGCGCAGCTCGATCGAGGCGAATCGGAACGTGTCGGTCACGTGGCCGTCGCGGCGAAGGATGGCCGCAGTCTGCCGGAATTCGTTTGCGTTTAACGGCTCGAGCGGATGTTCTGCCACGGCAGAGATCTCCTTCCTGCCCGCGATCCGGGCTCCGTGACGCATGTTGCGTACGACCCTGCCCGGAGGATGGACGACCATCGACCGTCATGCGACGATACCCGAGGAGGCAGACGTGAGCGGTGCGACGAATGACGCTGTTCCCGACCGGCCTCGCACGCCAACACTCACGACGATCTCCGAGATTCGCAGCTTCTTCCGGACCAACACCCGGCCGATCTTCTTCGTCGGGCCGACCGCCTTCAATCTGCTGGGCATCGACCGATGGGTGCGCAACTTCCAGTACCTCGTCTACTACGACTCGTGGGATAGCGCCCATCCGCGGGTGTTCACGCCCAAGAACAAGCCGTACGTCGAGTTCGAGAGCAGCGAGGAGATCAACAACTACCTGCTCCGCGACGCCGAGGTGCAGGCCCACATAGCCTCCCGGGTCGGGTCCTCCGGTGTGGCACCGATGGTCGCGATGGTGTTCTTCGACGAGGAGACCGAGCAGATCTGCGGGAAGCTGGGCTACGAGCTGATCCTGCCGCCCGACTCGCTTCGCCGCCGCCTGGACTCGAAGATCGTCACGACCCGCCTTGGGGAGGAGGCCGGTGCGCCGTCGGTGCCCAACGTCCTCGGGCGGGCAGAGAGTTACCCCGAGCTGAGCAAGCTCGCGGCCGACGCCGGGCTCGGCTCTGACCTGGTCGTGCAGACGCCGTACGGCGACTCCGGCAAGACCACGTTCTTCATCAAGGCCGAGGCCGACTGGGACACCAGCGCCGAATACATGATCGACGAAGAGCTGAAGGTAATGCGGCGGATTCGCAACCGTGCCGCGGCCGTCGAAGCGGTGAACACCCGGCACGGCACCGTCGTCGGGCCGTTCATGACCGACCTCACCGGCTATCCGGAGCTGACCCCGTACAAGGGTGGCTGGTGTGGCAACGACCTCTTCCCGGAGGCGCTGTCGGAGGCGCATCGGGCGATCGCGATCGAGCACGTGCGGCGGCTCGGCGACCGCCTCCGGCAGGAGGGCTACAAGGGATTCTTCGAGGTGGACGTCCTGGTCGACCTCGACTCGGACAGCGTCTACCTCGGCGAGCTCAACCCGCGCATTTCCGGTGCGTCATCGATGACCAATGTGACGGCCGGCGCCTACGCGGACATCCCACTGTTCCTGTTCCATCTGCTCGAGTTCATGGACGTCGACTACACGGTCGACGTCGACGAGATCAACGAGCGGTGGCGCGACCTCGCCGCGGTCGACGTCTGGGCGCAGCTGATCATGAAGGAGCCCACCGACTCGGTGGAGCGGATCCTGGAGGCGCCGCGCACCGGCACCTGGCATCTCGAGGACGACGGCAACCTGAGGTTCGTCCGGGTGACGAACGACTGGCACGAAGTCACCCATGAAGACGAGTGCTTCTACATGCGTGTATACGGCCCGGGCGACTACCGCTTCAAAGGTGCCGACCTCGGCATCCTCGTTACCAAGGGGCGGATGCAGACCGCCGGCGGTCTCACCGAGCGCTGCCGCCAATACATCACCGGCATCCGCTCGCAGTACCAGAGCGAATCGCCGCCGGAGACACCAACGGTTATCCCCATCGGGTACGTCAAGTAGGCGCACCCTCGCTCGTGTGGAGGGCAGTACGCGATGCCGGAGAAGAAGGCGTTCCACAACATCATCAACGGCGAGGTCCAGCAGGCCGCCGACGGCGAGCTGATGGACCTAGTCAATCCGTCCACGGGTGAGGTCTACGCGACAGCGCCGAACTCGTTGGCAGTCGACGTGGACCTGGCATATCAGGCGGCCGGCGCAGCGTTCGAGAAGTGGCGTTGGTCGACGCCGAGCGAGCGGCAGCGGGCACTGCTCAAGTTGGCGGACGTGATCGAAGAGAACGCCGCGGAGCTCGTCGCCATCGAGAGCGAGAACACCGGCAAGCCCATCGGTTTGACGATGTCGGAGGAGATTCCTCCGATGGTCGACCAGATCCGCTTCTTCGCTGGCGCGGCCCGGGTGCTGGAGGGTAAGGCGACGGGCGAGTACATGCGCGGCTTCACCTCGTCGATCCGCCGCGAGCCGGTCGGCCCGGTGGGGCAGGTGGCCCCGTGGAACTACCCGATGATGATGTCGGTCTGGAAGTTCGCCCCCGCGCTGGCGGCGGGCAACACCGTGGTGCTCAAGCCGTCCGACACAACGCCGGCCTCCTCGTACTGGATGGTCGAGAAGATGCAGGAGATCTTTCCGCCCGGTGTGTGCAACCTCGTCTGCGGCGACCGTGAGACGGGTGCCGCGTTGACGGCCCACCCGATTCCGCAGCTGGTGTCGATCACCGGGTCCACCCAGGCCGGCATCGCGGTCGCGACGGCGGCTGCGAAGGATGTCAAGCGTGCCCACCTCGAACTCGGCGGCAAGGCGCCCGTGCTGGTCTTTGACGACGCCGACATCGAGTCCACGGTTGAGGGGATCAGGGCCGCTGGCTACTTCAACGCCGGCCGCCTTGGCCGAGGCGGTGAAGAACACCAAGACCGGATACGACCCCGACGACGAGGACATCTTCTTCGGGCCGATCAACAACGTGAACCAGCTCGGACACGTCGGCGGTATGGTCGAACGCGCTCCCGCCCACGCCCGACTGCTGGCAGGAGGCCACCGCCAGGGCTCGACCGGATTCTTCTTCGAGCCAACGCTGATCGCCGACCTCGAACAAGGCGATGAGTTGGTGGAAAAGGAGATCTTCGGACCTGTCGTGACCGCGCAGCGGTCGAAAGACGAGGACGAGGCGGTCGAGTTCGCCAACAGCAGCGAGTACGGCCTTGCCTCGTCGGTGTGGACCAGCAACGTCGGCACGGCCGCGCGGATGGCCGCCCGGCTGGACTTCGGCTGCGTCTGGATCAACACCCACATCCCGCTCGTCGCCGAGATGCCGCACGGGGGCTTCAAGCATTCCGGGTACGGCAAGGACCTGTCGATGTACGGCTTCGAGGACTACACGCGGATCAAGCACGTGATGCAGTACCACGGGTTCGAGGGCTGACCGGCACGGGTCCGCCCTCAGCCACGGCCTCGTTCGCGTCCCGCGACGATGCCGACAGGTCCGGTCGGTCGGAGCTCGTCGGCCGTCTCGACCGGGCGTAGCTCGGCCAGATAGCGGCCAGCAGCGGTGAATGCCCGGATCGTGTCGAGCAGGTAGGCGTGATCCTGCTCTGTCGGCCACGAAGAGAGCTTCACCGCGACTGTCCGGGTGCCGCGGTCCACGAACACCATCTGACCGTGGATGCCCAGGCCCAGCTGGATGTCACCGGACGGGCCGGGTACGAACCAGAACTGGCTGCTGTACCAACCACCAGGAAGGACCGGCTCTGATTGGGAGGCGGCGAACGCGCCCCGGATGTCAGCGTCGAGATGCCTCGCCTCCAGCAGCCACCACTCGGGGATCACTGCCTGCTCGCCCACCCATCCGTCGTCGAGCAGGAGCTGGCCGAACCTCGCCACGTCGCGTGCAGTGGCGGAGATGCCACCGTCATGCACGGCCGTGCCGACGCTGTCACAGGTGATCTCGGCGTCGTACTCTGCGCCCATCGGCCCCCAGATCATGCTCGAGATCAGGTCGGCCATCCGGATCCCGGACGCTCGCTCGCAGACCCATCCGATCATGTCCGTGTCGGCCGAGCGGTAGACGAACGGGCCGCCGTGCGGTCCTTCGGTGCCGAGCGAGGCGAGATAGGCATACATGCCGACGTGCTCGGAGCCACCGTCCGGTCGCCAACCCATATGCCGTTCGATGACCCGCACCTCAGCGTCGGGGTTCTGGTACGCCTCGCTGAACGCGACACCGGTACGCATGTCGAGCAGGTGCCGCACAGTCGCCCCGTCGTACCCGGAACCGGCGATCTCGGGCACGTAGCGGGCGATCGGTGCGTCGATGTCCAGCCGCCCATGCTCGGCGAGGACACCGGTGACGCAACCGACGATGGACTTCGAAATCGACATCAACAGATGCGGCGTGTCCTCCCGCATACCCCCGAAGTAACGCTCGAGCACAACCTGGCCGTGGTGCATGACGAGGACGGCGTCCGTCCAGGTGTCGGCGAGCACTGCACCGAGTGTCGACGGGACTGACTCGAGACGAGTGACGGCGACGTGGTCGGGCTCGAGCAGATGGTCGGCATGGTCGAGCGGCCGTGCCACAACGCCACGTGCGATTCGCTGAGTAGGGATCACCTCGCGCAAGTGCTGGAAGGACCACCTGTTGAACGGCGGTTCCTGCCAGTTCTCCAGGTTCACCAGCGACTCTCGCGCTGGCGGGAAGCCCTCCATCGGGGCGTCTTGGGACATGCGGCGCACCCTATCCGTTGTTGCGACAACTGTCGGAGGTGTTGTTGCCGGGTGACGGTCGTCCGAAACACCATGCGTATGACAGCGGATCGACACGTTGTTGCTCGGGTCAGATACCTCGACCTTCGCCAGCGGAATCCGGTGGGCCACGCCGGCGCCGTGACAATACCGGGAGGACGACCATGGCGTTGACCGTTGGCTGGCTGGTCTCCCAGGTCGACCTCCGGCTCATCCTCGCGGCGGGTGGTGCGGGAGTAGACAAGGAGATCAGCTGGGCCCATGCCATCGAGCTGGAAGACCCACCACCCTGGCGCGGTGGAGGGGAGCTGGTACTCACCACTGGAATGCGGCTCCCGCGGGCAGCAGCGCGACGCCGGGAGTTACGTCACGCGCCCCGACGCGGCCGGCGCAGCTGCCCTCGGCTTCGGTCTCGGCCTCTTACATGATCGGATACCAGACGACCTGCTGGCGGCTCACCGATGTCGACGAGGGACTGGCCCTTCTGCTGCCCGCTGGCGCCGCGGCCGGCTCGGCGCGGGACCTGGCCGCTGCAGTTGGCTCCAGCCTGAGGCACGAGTTTCGTGCCGGCGTCGGAGTTCGCACTATCCACCCGTCCGGCAACGGCATGGGAGGAACGGCTGCACGCGGTCGGGGTGCCATGCGGTCGGGTCAACGACAGTGGTGCCGCGATCGAATACGCGGCCGAGCTCGGCCTCGACCCTGTCCTCGACGTCGGCCCGGGCCGGATGCCGCAGCTGCGCAACCCCGTGACCCTGACCAGCGCATCCCTCGTCACTCCAACACCACCACCCGCACTGGGCGAGCACACCGACGAAGTCCTCGCCTGGCTCGCCGCCGATACGGCCGACCCACTGCCCCCACTTCGCCGCGCGGACCTGCCGTCACCCCTTCAGGAAGCATTCCGATGAGTACCGTGCCGACTGCGCAGGGGAGCCGGTCATGGCCTCCGCTTCTGATCGAACCCGACCACGGTCTCGATGGCCTCCGCCACGGCGAGCACGTGCGAGTCGTCGCAGCGCCGGCCCAGCACCTGCAGCGAGACCGGCAGACCGTCGTCGCCGAGCCCGATCGGCAGCGCACAAGCGGGTAAACCGGCGAGGTTCGCGTCGTAGAGAAGTGGCGCCCAGTCCAGGTCAGGCAGGACCGGGACATTGCCGATCGTGTCCGGATGCCGCTTGCCGTGCGGGAACGCCTCGCACCCCAGGGTCGGAGTGAGCAGAACGGTGGCCCCCGTTCGCTCGAACAGGTCGACGTAGGCGCGGTGGATTCGCTCGCGAGCGAAGTGGGCCTTGATGTACTGCCCGGCTGTGACGTCGCTGCCGGCTTCGATGAATCCTGCAGCGCCCTCGCCCAGCTCAGACCGGTGGTGGACGAACTCGTCGTGCTCGGCGTAGCACGCTTCGGCGAGAGCGATGGCACTCCAGATGTCGACAGATGTGTGCAGGCCAGGCGTGTCCTCCACGATCTGAACGCCGGCGTCGGCGAGCCGGTCGACTGTGGCTCGGAATGCCTGACGCACGTCGTCGTCGAGCGAAGCGAACCCGAGGTCGTCCGAAACGACGACTCGAACCTGTGCCGGCTCCGCGGGAGGAGCGTCCAGCTGCACGTGCGGGAGGCTGTGCCGGTCGCGCCGGTCGAATCCTGCCACAGCAGTGAGCATCAGCCGGGCGTCCGCAACCGAGCGGGCCAGTGGGCCAAGGGCGACCAGCGTCTTCCAGCCGGCAGTCGAGGGCTCGTGCGGGACTACGCCGAAGGTCGGTTTGAACCCGACGACACCGCAGAATGCCGCCGGTATACGGATGGATCCGCCCCCGTCACCACCTAGCGACAGCGGTCCGCAGCCAGCGGCCACTGCGGCGGCGGCCCCGCCGGAGGAACCTCCCGCCGTCCGGTCGAGGTGCCACGGGTTGGATGTCCTGCCAAATAACTCCGACTCGGTGATTCCGAAGTAGCAGAACTCTGGAACCGTCGTCCGAGCGAAGATCACCGCTCCGGCGTCCTCCAGCCGCTGGATCGCGCCGACGGTCTCGGTCGGGACGAAGCCCTTGCGGGCGCGGGATCCGGCCGTGCTCTCGACGCCGGCCATCCAGTGTGAGTCCTTGGTCGTGACCGGGATTCCGCAGAGCGGCTCGGCCTTCGATCGTCGCGACCGGCGGGCGAGCATGGCATCGGCCGCGTGGGCCGCATCCCGGGCTCTTTCGTCGAGCCGGACGCTGAACGGGTTGACCGTCGGTTCGATTTCGTCAGCCCGCCGGAGCATCGCGTCGAGCGCTTCCACAGCCGACAGCTCGCGGCGCCGGAGCGCGGCGCCGAGCTCGATTGCCGACAGTTCGCAGATATCCACGGCGCTCCCTAGGCGTTGGCCGTCGCCACTTGGTCACCATTCGCCCGATCGGCGACCGTGCCGAACGCCTCGTCGACGAGGTCGAGCCCTTCCCTCAGCAGGTGCTCGGCTATGACCAGGGGCGGCAGGAAACGCAGCACGTTGCCGAAGGTTCCACACGTCAGCACCACCAAACCGGCCTGGTGACAGGCTTGTGCCACCGCCTGCGTGGTGGCCGGGTCAGGTGTCGTGGAACCCGGCGTGACCACCTCCACTGCGAGCATCGCCCCGCGGCCCCTGACGTCGCCGATTGCGGGATACCGTTGCTGGAGCTCGCGGAGCCGGGGCAGCATGATCGATTCGATCCGCCGCGCTGCCCCGATCAGGTCATGCTCCTCGATCGTACGGATCGCGCCCAGCGCCGCGGCACATGAGACCGGGTTGCCGCCGTAAGTGCCGCCGAGGCCACCAACGTGGATACTGTCCATGATCTCGGCACGGCCAGTTACGGCCGCGAGAGGGAGGCCACCCGCGATCCCTTTGGCAGTCGTTATCAGGTCAGGGGTCACGCCCTCGTGTTCGCAGGCGAACCATGCGCCGGTGCGCGCGAAGCCGGTTTGCACCTCGTCAGCCGCGAAGACGATCCCGTTCTCTCGACAGTAATCCGCGAGCGCGGGCAGGAAGCCCTCGCCCGGAACCACGAACCCACCCTCGCCCTGAATAGGTTCGATGAGCACGCACGCGACGTTCTCGGCGCCGACCTGCTTGTCGATCATGGTAATCACCTCGGCGGCCGCCTCTGGCCCACAGTTCTCCGGGCCGGTCGGCCACCTGTACGGGTAGGCCATCGGCATCCGGTAGACCTCGGGGGCAAACGGTCCGAACCGGTGTTTGTACGGCATGCTCTTCGCCGTCAGTGCCATGGTCAGATTGGTCCGGCCGTGGTAGGCGTGGTCGAAAGCCACAACGGCCGGCCGACCGGTGTGCGACCGGGCGATCTTCACGGCGTTCTCCACGGCTTCTGCCCCGGAGTTGAACAAGGCGGAGCGCTTGTCGTGGTCGCCGGGAGTGAGGCTGGCGAGCTTCTCGCAGACTTCTACGTAGCCCTCGTACGGCGTGATCATGAAACAGGTGTGGGTGAACTGACCGACCTGATCGCGGACTCCGGCAACTACCTCGTCGGCGGCGTTTCCGACGCTGACAACAGCAATCCCGGACCCGAAGTCGATCAGTGAGTTGCCGTCGACATCGACCAGGACACCGCCGCCGGCGCGCTCGATGAAGACCGGCAACATGGTCGAGACAGCCCGCGACACCGCTTTCGCGCGCCGTGCCAACAACGCAGCCGAGTGTGGTCCGGGGATCTCGGTGACCAGTCGCCGCTCTTGCGGCAATGCGGGGCCACCCGACGGTTCAGAGCTCACGTCGACCTCCTCGGGGCAAGATGCGGCGACCGCGTCATGGCGGCCGGGCTCGAACGGCCGTGCTCAATGGACTCTAGGTCTGTGCGACGAGCTCGAGTCATGGCACCGTAGGACAGTTCGGCAAGCTGACTTCGACACTGTGTCGAGGAATGATGCCTGTCACGCTGTCTGCCCTGCTTCGTCAGCCTTCGCTTGGACTGACGGCTCTCACTGGCCGCGAGGCGCTCGACCGCGAGATCTCGTGGGTGCACGCGAGCGAACTGCTCGATCCGACCCCCTATCTCGATGGTGGTGAACTGCTGCTCTCCGTCGGGATGTGGCTCAATCCGGGTACGGCGGTGCGGAAGGCCGGCCAGGCGAGTGTTGCGGCATACGTGGATCGCCTGGTCCGAGCGGGAGTCGCGGGGCTGGGCCTTGGTGTCGGGCTGACCCATGCGGAGGTGCCGGGAGCGTTGATCGAGGCGGCCTCGGCACGCGAACTCCCTCTTCTCTCGGTGCCGAAGACGACACCGTTCATTGCCATCGGTCGGGTGGTGTGGGAGGCGATGGCGGCCGACCACAACGCGGAGTTGATGCACACGTTCCAGGCGCAGCAGGAGCTCACTCGTGCCGCCATTGCGGCAGGCCCCGGCGGAGTGGTCCGACGTCTTGCCGAGCGGCTCGACGGGTGGGCAGTGCTACTCGATGCCGCCGGATCGGTCGTTCACGCTTCCCCAGCTGGAGCCGCCCGGCAGGCGCCATGGCTAGCGCAGGAGCTGGAACGTCTTCGCGATGTCGCCACGCCGGTGAGTACGACGCTGTCCGTTGACGGCGACCAGATCGTCGTCCAATCGCTCCGGCCTGAGCGTCGCACCCGTGGCTTCCTCGCGATCGGTATCCCGTCGCGTCCCACCACCGAGCAGCGCAATGTGCTCAACACGGCCGTGTCGCTGTTGACGCTCATGCTCGCCCAGGCGAGTGCCCTCAGGACCGCGGAAGACCACCTCCGGACGGCGATCTTCGATCTGCTGGTCATCGGTGACCTGAACCGGGCCGAGCGGCTAGCCACGGATATGTGGGGCGGCCTGCCATCAGAGCCTGTGCGGATCGCGCTTGTCGCTGGAGCGGCCGCTGCCCTTGATGACCTCACCGACGTCCTGGACGCAGCGGCCGCATCGTCGACGGAGCGACTGTTCTTCGCGACGGTCGCTGACCGGGTGGCGGCCGTCTATCCGGCGGCTGCCCGGATACGGGAGCAGGTCCTTGCAGCGGCCTGTGCTTCGGAGTCGCTCACGGTCGGCGAGTCGACGGAGGCGGGGCTGGCAGAACTCGCTCGGGTGCACCGTGAGGCTGAACAGGCGCTGCGTATCGGCATCCGTCACCACCGTCGCCATACCCAGTTCGCGGATATCGGGGCCTCGGCAATTCTGGAGTTGCTGGCGACGCCACAGGCTGCGGCGTTCGCCGCGTCGCTGCTTCGTCCGCTGACTGAGCACGACTCCACCGGGCGGGGCGATCTGGTCAGGTCGCTGGGCGTCTGGCTCGATCACAACGGACAGTGGGATGCCGCGGCCGCGGCGCTCGGAGTTCACCGTCATACGTTGCGGCATCGGATTCGCCGCGTCTGCGAGTTACTGGGCCGGGACCTGGACGTTGCTGCCGTACGGGTGGAGCTTTGGACCGCAATCCAGCTACTCGACGGTAATCGGAGCCGGTGGCGAGGGCTTCCGACCGCGCGGTGAAAGGGTCACTACGGCTCGTCCAGAACCAGGGAAGGGGTGTCTTTGCGAAGTATCTCGCCGCGGAAGAACGCCGGTTCCCTGACCTGCTGCCAGAACATCAACGCCACGCCCGCGACGATGAGGCCGAGCCCGAGAATGAGCACGAGTCCGACGCCACCGATGCTCGCACCGCTGCCGTAGTCGGGCGATGCGCTGTCGCGAAGGGTCACCACGAACACGAAAAGCAGGCCGAGCCCACCGAGCAGCGGAAAGAGCAGTTTGAACACGACACTTTCCGCGTCGAGAAACAGCTCCTTGCGGAAGTACCAGATGCATGCGAATGCGGTCAGCCCGTAGTAGAAGCAGATCATGATGCCGAGGGAGTAGATGGTGTCGGTGAGGACGTTTTCGCTGAGGAAGGTGAGGATCGCGTAGAACAGGCCCGCCACGATCGCTGCCGCGACCGTGGCGTAGGACGGGGTGCGGTGCTGCGGATGCACCGTCGCGAACTTCTTCGGGAATGCCCCATAGGTCCCCATCGCCAGCATGGTGCGCGAGGCCGGCAGGAACGTCGTGGTCAGACTTGCGGCACTGGAGGCCAGCACTGCGAGGAAGAGGAACAGGTCCAGCGGGCTACCCAGGACCGGCTCGGCCAACGCGCCGAAGACGTTGTCGGAGATTTCCTCATTGCCCAGGCCGAGTCCTTCGGTTCCCACACCCGCGTACATCTGGGTCGCAACGGTCACGATCAAGTACGTCAGCAAGATCGACAACACACACAGCAGCGCCGCACGGCCGGGAGTCTTCTCCGCCTCCTTCGACTCCTCGTTGACGGTCAGGGCGGTGTCCCACCCCCAGAACGCGAAGATCGAACCGGACAGCCCGGCGATGAACGCCGACAGGGTCAGCCCGGACGGGCTGAACCAGTCCCAGCTGAACGACACGCCGGTTGCCGAATCGCCGGACTTGACCAGCGCAACCACCGCGAACAGCGCGAGCACGACCAGCTGGAAGCCCACCAGCACGAACTGGACCCTCTCAGTCGTGGTAATCCCCCGGTAGGACACCCACGCCGCGACCGTCAGGAAAATGAGGCACGTGATCACGTTGACCAGCTTGTTCTCCCACAGCGCACCGAGATCGTCGTTGTTGATGAGCTCACCGAGGAACTGGTAGAAGAACTGCACCGCGACACCGGCGAGGTTCGACAGCACGATCACCGTGGCAAGCACCGCCGCCCAACCGCCCAGCCAGCCGATGTGTGGGCCGAACGCCTTCGTCGTCCACGTGAACGACGTGCCGGAGTCCGGCGCCACCTTGTTCAACTCCCGATAGGCATACGCCGCAAAAAACATCGGCAAGAACCCGGCAATGATGACGACCGGCATCTTCGCGCCCGCCTCGGCCACCAGGATCCCGATGGTCGCCGTCAGGGCATACGCAGGCGCCACCGATGAAATGCCCAATACGGTGCCGCCGAGCAACCCGACCGCATTGTGCGTAAGGCCCTTGTCCCGGAGGTCGGTTTCAATCTTGTGATGCGGGTCGTGCGCCTCGATCTCCATGAGGACCTCGCAGTGTCGCAGCCGCTCGTGTGATCACCCTAGGATGTTGCCCGCCCGTGGAGAAGGGTCGGCGGGATGTCGTCCCACCTTCCACCCTGTTTCCGGTATGCGATACCGGACAGCATCTCCAGCACCACCCGGTTGGCCAAAAACGCCGTCACGTCCGATGTGTCGAACGGCGGGGACACCTCGACCACATCCATACCGACCACCGGCAGCTCCACGGCGACACGCCGAACGGTGTCGAGCAGCTCACGTGGGGAGAACCCGCCCGGCTCGGGGGTGCCGGTGCCGGGCGCCGATCCGGGGTCGGTGACGTCGATGTCCACCGACACGAAAACCCCGTCGCAGTCGTCGGTCGCGATCGCGAACGCCTCTTCCAGGCAGGCCCCAAGGCCGCGGTTGACGATCTCGTGCATCTCGAACGAGCGCATGCGCTGTTCGGCCATCCAGTCGAGAGTCTCGGGCTCCGGCCAGTACCCGCGTAGCCCCAGCTGCAGGAACCGATCTCCGCGGCAGGCGCCGGACTCGATCAGCCGCCGCATCGGCAGGCCGTGTCCGATGAGGGACCCGAACTGGAAGTCTCCGGTGTCCGCGTGGGCGTCGAAATGGATCACCGAGACGCGTCCCCAGCCGATCGCGCGG
>Ga0193741_1000313_pt1 | contig 14029 bp, 15 predicted proteins | sample L2s2metaG_FD_143059 | JGI IMG/M metagenome (GOLD analysis project Ga0193741, IMG submission 143059) | Soil microbial communities from a riparian zone of the East river system, Colorado, United States - L2s2 | ecosystem: Environmental > Terrestrial > Soil > Riparian zone | place: USA: East River...
TCTTCCCGCCCTACTTCGTCGCCGGCGCCATCTACTCCGGCTTCGCGATGGTGCTGACGCTGGCGATCCCGGTGCGCCGCTTCTACGGCATGGAAAGCCTGATCACGATGCGCCACATCGACAACATGGCCAAGGTCATGCTGGCGACGGGCCTGATCGTCGGCTACGGCTACTCGATGGAAGCCTTCTTCGCGTGGTACAGCGCGAATCCGCACGAACAGTTCATGATGTACAACCGCATGTTCGGGCCGTACGGCTGGTCGTACTGGACGCTGATTTCGATCAACGTCGTGATGATCCAGCTGCTGTGGTTCAAGAGCATCCGCACCAACACGCTCGGGCTGTTCATCATGTCGATCTTCGTGAACATCGGCATGTGGCTGGAGCGCTTCGTCATCATCGTGACCTCGCTCGCCAACGACTTCGTGCCCTCGTCGTGGGGCATGTATTACCCGACGCGCTGGGACTTCATGACGTTCTTCGGGACGATCGGCTTGTTCCTGACGCTGTTCCTCCTGTTCCTGCGCTTCGTGCCGATGATTTCGATCTTCGAAGTCAAGACGCTGCTGCCGCAGGCCAAGGTCAAGGCGGAACCCTGATGGCTGACCTGCCAGAGACAACGCCGGCGTTGCACGGTGTGATGGCCGAGTACGACAGCGGCCAGGCGCTCGTCGATGCGGCGCGCAAGACGATGGCGCAGGGATTCACCCAGGTCGAGGCCTATTCGCCCGTCCCGATCGAGGATCTCAACACCATCATTCACAAGTCCCGCACCGTGCTGCCGGGGCTGGTTCTCGCCGGCGGCCTCGCCGGCATGGCGACCGGCTTCGCGCTCCAGTACTGGGCCTCGGTGATCGAATACCCGATGAACATCGGCGGCCGCCCGATGGCGAGCTGGACCACGTTCATCGTGCCGTCGTACGAGCTGACGATCCTGTTCGCGGCGCTGACCGCGGCGATCGGCATGATCGTGCTGAACGGATTGCCGCAGCCGTATCACCCGGTGTTCAACGTCGAGCGCTTCTCGATGGCGAGCTCGGACAAGTTCTTCCTGGTGATCGAATCGAGGGATCCGAAGTTCGGCGCGGCCGCCGCGTTTCTGCGCGAGACCGGTGCGAAGGGTGTGTATGACGTTGCAGAGTAAGGCGATCGCGCTCGCGCTCCTCGCGTCGACGGCGATCCTCGCCGGCTGCCGCCAGGACATGCACGACGGGCCGCGCTACGAGGCGTTCGAGGCGAGCTCGACGTTCCCCGACAATCGCGCTTCGCGCACGCCGCCGGCGGGCACGGTCGCGCGCGGCTGGTTACGAGACGACGAAGCGCTCTACACCGGCAAGATCAACGGGCAGATGGTCGATCAATTCCCGTTTGCGATCGGCCGCGAGGATCTCGTGCGCGGACAGCAGCGCTTCAACATCTACTGCACGCCCTGCCACGGAAAGATCGGCGACGGGCAGGGCATGGTCGTGCAGCGCGGCCTCCGGCAGGCGGCGTCGTACCACCAGGATCGCCTGCGCCAGGAAAAGCTCGGCTACTTCTACGACGTGATCACGAACGGTTTCGGCGCCATGCAGGGCTACGCGGAACAGATCCCGGTCCGCGATCGCTGGCTGATCGTCGCCTACGTGCGCACGCTGCAATTGAGCCAGCACGCGTCGGTCGAGGACGTGCCCGCGGATCGCCGTGGCGCGCTCGATGGCGCGGCGCCGGAGGCGCCGCAAGGGAACACTGTGAAGCCGGCGGAGAAACACTAGTGTCGACGGTGACAACGACTTCGGAAACATATCTGCCGTCGGGCGCGCCGCTGCCGGGCATGCGGCAGTTCGGCATGATCGCCGGCGTGGTCGGCGTCGTGCTGGGCATGGCCGGCTACTTCATGTCGGGTCCGGACGGAACACAGCGGTTCTTCCAGGCGTACCTCGTCGCCTACACGTTCTGGATGGGCATCGTGCTCGGCTGCCTCGCGCTGCTGATGGTGCAGCACTTGTCAGGCGGCGTCTGGGGCATCGTGCTGCGCCGGCCGTTCGAAGCGGCGGTCCGCACGATTCCGTACATGGCGGTGTTGTTCATTCCGATCTTTTTCGGGATGCACTCGCTCTACGAGTGGTCGCACGCGGACGCTGTCGCGAACGATCCAATCCTGCAGCAGAAGGCGCTGTACCTGAACGTGCCGTTTTTCTACGCGCGCCAGGCCTTCTATTTCCTCGTCTGGGGCACGATCGGCCACTTCCTGACGTCGTGGTCGGCCGAGCACGATCGCACCGGCGATCCCGCGCTCGTCGCCAGGCTGTCGAAGTTATCCGGCGGCGGACTGCTCGTCTACGCGTTGACCATGACGTTTGCGATGGTCGACTGGACGATGTCGATAAACCCCCATTGGTTCTCGACCATCTGGGGGATGCTCTACGCCGGCGGCCAGGGCCTCTCGGCATTCGCGTTCGGCATCATCGTGCTGTTGATGCTGGCGCAATCGGCGCCGCTCAACCGGGTGTTGACGTCGGATCACTTCCACGATCTCGGCAAGCTGCTGTTCGCGTTCCTGATGCTGTGGGCGTACCTGTCGTTCTCGCAGTTCCTGATCATCTGGTCGGCGAACATCCCCGAAGAGATTCCGCACTATATCGATCGCTGGGATAACAGTTACAAATTCCTGAGCATCTTCATCGTCGTCGGGCACTTCATGTTGCCCTATGCATTGCTGCTGTCGCGCGATCTCAAGCGCAACATGGGCAAGCTGCGCGTCATCGCCACCTGGATTCTGTTCGCGCGGCTGGGTGACTACTACTGGCACATCGCCCCTGAGCTGCACAAAGGCGGGCTGTCGATCAGCCTGCTCGACGTCGCGCTGCCGCTCGCGCTCGGCGGGATCTTCATCACGATGTTCGTGTCGAACCTCGGCGGCCGTTCACTGTTGCCGGTCAACGATCCGGATCTCGATAAGGCGCTGCATCACCATGTCCACTGAGCACCCGACCGAGCACGATCTCGAATACGGGCCGACCCCGCCAGGGGCGAAGCACGAGCACACCGACATCGATCCGTCGATTGGCTACAAGTTCGCGTCGTGGCTGATGGTGGCGATGCTGATCTCGGCGGGCATCGTCTACGGAGCGCTCTGGTTCTTCGAACGCCAGGAAAAGGCGGCCGGGACGCTGGCGCAGAAGTATCCGCTCGCCGCCGGCGTGCACAAGGATCCGCCGACGCCGAACCTGCAGAACCAGCCGTTCAAGGACATTTACATGCTGCGGCAGGAAGAAATCGAGAAGCTCACCCGCTATGGCTGGGTCGACAAGGACGGCGGCGTGACGCGCATTCCGATCGATCGCGCCATGGACGTGATGCTGCAGCGCGGTTTCCCGGCCCGTACCGACGGCGGCGACACGTTGAACGTTGTGACTCAAGACAGCTCTTCGGGCAGGACAGTCGCCCGGCGATGACGAAGACGACTCTGCGATCGGCGATCGGCGTGATGAGCATCGTGCTCATGTCGGCCGTCGTGTCGGCGCAGGGGAATGCTCCGGGCGTGCGGCCGGATCCGGCGATGCCGTCGCAACAGGTGCCGCCGGCGCTCAGCACCGTGTCGTTCGAGCAGCGGCTGAACGAGCAGTTGCCGCTCGACCTGGAATTCAAGGACGAGAGCGGGCGCACCGTGAAGCTCGGCGAGTACTTCGGGCGCAAGCCGGTGGTGCTGACGTTCGTGTATTACGAGTGTCCGATGCTGTGCACGCAGGTGCTGAACGGCCTCGAGAGCTCGCTGCGAGTGATCAACGAGTCGATCGGACAGGAATTCGACGTCGTGACCGTGAGCTTCGATCCGAAGGAAACGCCGGTGCTGGCGGCGGGCAAGAAGAAGGCCTACCTCGAACGCTACCAACGGCCGAGCGCCGAGCGGGGCTGGCACTTCCTGACCGGCAGCCAGGCGTCGATCGCGGCGCTGACACAGGCGGCGGGCTTCAACTACTCGTGGGACGAGGCGTCACACCAGTTCGCGCACGCCAGCGGCATCGTGGTGACGACGCCGACCGGCAAGGTGTCGCGGTATTTCTTCGGCATCGACTATTCACCGCGCGACGTGAAGTTCGCGCTGATTGAATCATCGAACGAGAGAATCGGCACGCTGGCCGAGCGGCTGTTGCTCTACTGCTACCACTACGATCCGGCGACGGGCAATTACGGGTTCATGGCGATGCGCGCGGTGCGGCTGGGCGGCGCCGTCACGCTCGTGACGCTCGTTGGATTCGTGTTCGTATCGATCCGACGCGAGCGGCGCGCGACGAGACGCACCGATAGATCATGACAATATTCGGCATTCCCGTCTTCCCCGAGCAGGCTTCGACGTTCGCCAAGGACGTCGACGCGCTGTATTACTTCATCTTCGCCGTCAGCGCGTTCTTTGCGCTGACCGTCGCCGTGTCGGTGATCTACTTCGGCCTCCGCTATCGCAAGAGGCACGAGGGCGAGATCGGCGCGCGCATCGAAGGCAGCCTGTCGCTGGAACTGCTCTGGAGCGTCATTCCCACGCTCATCGCCATGGTGATGTTCGGCTGGGGCGCGTCGGTGTTCTATCACCTGCGGCGTCCGCCCGACGATGCGATGCACATCTACGCGGTGGGCAAGCAGTGGATGTGGAAGTTCCAGCACCTCGAAGGCCAGCGCGAGATCAACGAGCTGCACATCCCCGCGGGCCGGCCGGTCAAGATCACGATCAGCTCGGAAGACGTGCTGCACAGTCTCTATTTCCCGGCGTTCCGCACCAAGATGGACGCGATTCCCGGGCGCTATACCGAGTTGTGGTTCGAGGCGACCACGCCCGGCACGTACCACATTTTCTGCACGGAGTACTGCGGCACCAACCACGCCGGCATGATCGGCAGCGTCACCGTGCTCGAGCCGGCGCAGTATCAGGCGTGGCTGCAGGGCGGCGGCGAGACCGGCACGCTGGCACAGCGCGGCGCCCGGCTGTTCGACAGCCTGGCCTGCAACAGCTGCCATCTCGAGAACGGCCAGGGCCGCGGTCCGTCGCTGAAAGACATCGTCGGCAAGACCGTGACGCTGCAAGACGAGAACACCGTGGTCGTTGACGACGCCTACCTGCGCGAGTCGATCCTGACGTCGCAAGCGAAGCAAGTGAAAGGGTTCCAGCCGTTGATGCCCACCTTCCAGGGCCTGATCAGCGAAGAGAACCTGCTGGCGTTGATTGAACACGTGAAATCGCTGTCGCCGCAAGCGACGACGGCGGCGCCGGCCGCACCACCCGCCTCCGCGGACGCGACGGCGGGCAAGCCGCCTGAGAAGAAATAGCCATGTTGGACAAGCTCAAGATCCCGGACCGGCACTTCCTGCACGACGGCCACAGCCTGCGGTCGTGGCTGCTGACGAAGGACCACAAGCGGATCGCCATCATGTACCTGATGTCGATCTCGGTGATGTTCTTCATCGGCGGCCTGTTCGCCGTGGGCATCCGCTTCGAGCTGGCGACGCCGCAGGGCGACTTCGTCAGCGCCGACACCTACAACAAGTTCTTCACGATGCACGGCGTGATCATGGTGTTCTTCTTCCTGATCCCGTCGATTCCCGCGGTGCTCGGCAACTTCCTGATCCCGCCGATGATCGGCGCGAAGGACCTGGCGTTTCCGCGCATCAACCTGCTCAGCCTCTACATCTACTGGATCGGCGGCTTCGTCACGCTCTACGCGATGATCGCGGGCGGCGTCGATACCGGCTGGACCTTCTACACGCCGTACAGCGCCGCCGGCTCGAACACCCACGTCGTGCCCACGGCGATCGGCATCTTCATCGCCGGCTTCTCGTCGATCCTGACCGGCCTCAACTTCATCGTCCCCATCCACCGCATGCGCGCTCCGGGCATGACGTGGTTCCGCCTGCCGCTGTTCGTGTGGGCGCACTACGCGACCAGCCTGGTGCAGGTCCTCGGCACGCCGGTGATCGCGATCACGATCGTGATGCTGTTCGTCGAGCGCGCGTTCGGCTTCGGCATCTTCGATCCGGCGCGCGGCGGCGACCCGGTGCTGTTCCAGCACCTGTTCTGGTTCTACTCGCACCCGGCGGTCTACATCATGATCCTGCCGGCGCTGGGCGTGACGAGCGAGCTGGTCTCGACCTTCTCGCGCAAGACCATCTTCGGCTACAGCTTCGTGGCCTTCTCGTCGCTGGCCATCGCGATCTTCGGGTTCATCGTGTGGGCGCACCACATGTTCGTGGCCGGCATCTCGACCTACGCCGCGATGGTGTTTTCGTTCCTGAGCTTCTCGGTGGCCATCCCGTCGGCGGTGAAGGTCTTCAACTGGACCGCCACGCTCTACAAGGGCGCCATCTCCTTCGAGACGCCGATGCTCTACGCCTACGGCTTCATGGGGTTGTTCGCGATCGGTGGCCTGACCGGCCTGTTCCTCGCGACGCTCGGCCTCGACGTCCACATGCACGACACCTACTTCGTGGTCGCGCACTTCCACTACATCATGGTGGGCGGCGCGATCATGGGCTACCTCGGCGGCCTGCATTTCTGGTGGCCGAAGATGACGGGCCGGATGTATTCCGAGTTCTTCTCCCGCGTGTCGGCGATCATGGTGTTTGTCGGCTTCAACATCACGTTCTTCCCGCAGTTCGTGGTCGGCTACCTCGGCATGCCGCGCCGCTACCACTCGTATCCGGACGAAATGCAGGTGCTGAACGTGATGTCGTCGGCGGGCGCCACCGTGCTCGGCCTCGGCTACGTCCTGCCGGTGATCTATTTCCTCTACTCGCTCAAGTACGGCAAGGTGGCCGGCCCCAATCCGTGGGGCGCCTCGGGCCTCGAGTGGCACATGCAGTCGCCGCCGCTGACCGAGAATTTCGTCGAGGTTCCCGAAGTGATCAACGAGCCTTACGAGTACGAGCACGCCGTCGTCAAAGAGACACATCATGTCTGACACGGTCGCGCACGCCGCTCATCACGCCGCCGCGCACGCGCACCACCCGGCGCAGCAGCATCACTTCGACACGATGCCGCAGCAGAAGGAAGCTGCGGTCCTCGGCATGTGGGTGTTCCTGCTCACCGAAATCCTGTTCTTCGGTGGCTTGTTCGTGGCCTACATGATTTACCGCGTCTGGTATTTCGACGCGTTCGCCGAAGCCAGCCGCCGCTTGAGCCTGTTCTGGGGCGGCCTCAACACCGCGGTGCTGATCGGCAGCTCGCTGACGATGGCGATGGCCGTGCGGGGGGCGCAGACCAACAAGCGCAAGGCCACCGTGAACTGGCTGATCCTCACGATGATCCTGGGCACCGTGTTCCTTGGCGTGAAGGTCATTGAATACCAGGACAAGTTTGCGAATTACGAAGTGCCCGGCCCGAACTTCAACTGGCTGGCGCATGAACAACACGAGGCAGCTGCCGGCGAGCACCCCTCGACTGCGCTCGGGGCAAGCGTCGCCGCCGCTCCGGCCGAAGGCGAGCATCGCAAGTTGAGCCTGACGCCGGAGCAGCTCCAGCGCACGACGCAGATCTACTTCAGCCTGTATTTCACGATGACCGGCCTGCACGCGCTGCACATGATCATCGGCATCGGGCTGATGAGCGTGATCACGTGGATGGCGTGGAAGGGCAGGTTCGACGGCGAGTACTACACGCCCGTGGAGATGAGCGGCCTCTACTGGCACTTCGTCGACATCGTCTGGATCTTCCTGTTCCCGCTGCTCTACCTGGTCGAGAGGCACCAGTGATGTCGGCCGAACACGCACACGCCCGCGAGTCGCACGGCGCCGGCCACGTTTCGCCGATTTCGCTGTACGTCACGATCTTCCTGGCGCTGATGGTGCTCACGGCGGTAACCGTGGGCGCGGCGTTCGTGAACCTCGGCCAGTTCAACTTCCTGGTCGCGATGGTCATCGCCGTCTTCAAGGCGTCGCTGGTCGTCTGGTACTTCATGCACGTGAAGTATCAGAGCAGGTTGACCAAGCTGACGGTCGCGACGGGACTGTTCTTCCTCGCGATCCTGCTCGGCCTGATGCTCGTCGATTACGGATCGAAGGGATTCGTGCCGATGCCGCCGCCGATCGATTCCGAATCCGTGATCGGCGGCAGCCCGGCAGCTCGCTAAGTTACTTCTTCTTCGCCGGCCGGCTTCTGGATGAGCTTCAGACGCGCGCAAACACATTGAACCTGTCAGATGTGTTGGGCGTCACGCTGGCGGCATCTTCGATCTGAATGGCGTTTGCGCCGATCTCCGCGAGCGCGTGCAGCATCCACTGCCGCCGCTCGTCCGGCACATCGAGCACGGCGATCGCATGCGTCGCCTTCGCGAACATCCGCGCGAGGAGCCCGCGCATGTAATCCAGGTCGGCCGTGGCGGCAAACGATCGACAGACGACAACGTGCCAGGGCACGGCCGGATCGAGCGCCGCGCCGGCGCCGATCTGGAACAGGCCTTCCGGTATCGCCGTCATCGCCTCCTTGATCTTGCCGGGATCGGCGTCGATGCCGCCGACGATGTAGCCGTTGGCGTGGAGTGGGAGGAGAAACTCGCCGCGGCCGCAATCGACTTCGAAGACACGCGTGCCGGGACCGATATCAAGGGTCTCGGCGACGTGCTCCGCGAGGGGGGGAAGAGACATGAAATTAAAAATGCAAAATTAAAAGTTAAAAACGCTTTTAACTTTTAACTGTCAGTTTTTAATTTACTTGTCGAGCGCAGCGAGACTGATCGTTGCGGTGTCGATCGCCACCGAGGCGACCTTCGTGCCCATCGGGACGCGGAACGGGAATCCGCACTTGTATTCCGGATGCGAGCCGGCGTCGATGATCGACACCGACGTGTTGTAGGTCTTGCCGGCCGTGTCGGTCAGCACGGGCTTCTTGACGATCGTCTTGGCGTCGAACGACGGCGTCACCTTGAAGGCGAACGTGACGACGACGAACTCTTCCTCGCCGCGCGCGTTGCCGCGGACGCTGTTCATGCCCGGCGGGCAGTCGATCAGCGCGACATTCTTCGCGCGCTCGACGCCGAGCGGCGTGACTTCGAGGCCTTTGTAGTTGGTGGGTTTGGTCTGCATGGCGGCGGTGGCCACCATGCAGACGGAAAGGAGAGCGATCGCCGCGTATTTCATTTACAGCGGCTGATCCGGATTCGCCAGGGTGCGCCACATGTGCGCGCTCGGGCTGTTGTCGTTGCCGAGGCCTTCCTTCGGTGACTTGAAGTGGCGGCCGATGACGTCCTGGAACGGATCGATCGAGACGACGGCCTTCGGATCGAACGCGTAGAGATCGTTGACCGTGACGAGGCGCGGCTCCATGTACCACTTGTGGTTCTTGAGCATCTTGTAGGTCGCCTCGATGTGAACCGGCGGTTTGTAGTCTTCGCCGAAGATCCTGAAGTACTGGTCCGGGTATTCGTAACCGGCGTCGCTGTCCGGGTAGAAGCGCAGCGTCTGGTGGTAACGAATCGCGAACGTCGACTTCTCGGGAATGTAGGGCTCGAACAGCTGCGCGCCCCACCAGCCGTGATCCGGCTTGATCAGGTTCAGCACGCAGTCATGCAGCAGGCAGGCGAGGACGATTTCCTCGGACATGCCGGTCTTCAAGGCGCGCGTCGCGCTCTGCAGCACGTGATTGGCCGGCGCGAAGCGGAGACGGAAGAAATCCTGCAACGACGGATTCTTCGGCATCGGCTCGAGCTTCTTGACGTTGCCGCGGCCCGACACGAAGAGGCTGCCCGCGCCGCGACGATAGTTGCGCGTTTCGATCTGCGCCTCAATCTCGGCGACGGTCGGGAACTTCGCGGGCTGGTTGGCGGCGACCTGCTCGTCAAGCTGTTCTTCCATCCAGTGCTCAAGCGAGTCGGCCTTGGTCTCGGAATCCATCAGGCTGACGGCCGCCGTGCCACCAAGACTGGCGATGAACGCTCTGCGATCTATCTCCATGAGTCCCCCACCGGGAAACCATACGCTGTTTGCAAACGTGCGGCAACCCTTACTTAGGGTTACTTAACGGCCCTGCGCCTGCAGGTCGGCCAGCCACTTCTGGGCGACGGCCCGGGCGGCGTCCGTGGCGGGTTTTCCGGCCCGAAAAGCCATTTTCCACTCCGCCGGCCTGGCTTCGAGGGTGGCGTCGGCGAACACCTTTTTCTTGTCCTTATCCACCAGCTGGGCGGAGTAGTCGACGTCTTTGGTGACATCGAGGAAGCGGCGCAGCCGCATCGCGACCAGGGCGCGCGCGTCCGCCGGGTAGGTTTTTTCCAACGCCTTCATGGCCGCATCGCGCTGGCGGACCTGCTCGGCGCGCTGCGCGTTGATGTTCGCTTCGATCTGCGTGCGGCGCTCGCCCTTTTCCATCGCGTCGAACTGCTCGCGCATCTCCTTCCACCCTTGTTCGAGCGTGGTGCGCTGCTCCGGCGTGATCTGATCGAAGAGCTTGCGCATCTCGGCGACCTGGTTTTCGAAGCCTTCGCGCTGTTTCTTGAATATCGCGTCCGCGGATTGCTCCTCGGGCAGCGGCTCGGGGCCGTTGGCTTCGCGATGATCCGCGTAGCGGCGCTTGAAGTCGTCGCTCTCGACAAACGCGCGCGCCAGCCCCAGCGCGAAATTGACCAGCGCGACGCGCGCCGCCGGCGGCATCGCGATGAACGCCGCGGGCTTGCCGGCGATCGACACCGCGTCGGCCATGAACGAATCGAAGACGGCTTCCTTCGCGCGTCCCTCGGAAATGCCGAGCGTCGCGAGGTGATCCTGCGCGACAGCGGCGGCCATCATTACGCAGATCAACGTACCCGTTACGTAAAGTCGCATAATTTGGACAAACATACACGGAAACACGGAAGCACAGAAACACAGAAAACACTTTGGGATCTTGCTAAGCAAGTCCGTACAAAAAAGTCTTCCATGCTTCTGTGGTTCCGTGCTTCTGTGTATGTTTGTCCTAATCTGCCCGGGTCGCAGTAATTGGATCGACGCGGACTGCGCGCCAGGCGGGGGCGAGGCTGCCGGCGAGCGCCATCAGGAACGACAAGATCACCGCGGCGGAGAAAACGCGCACGTCGGCCGGATCGACTCCGAACAGCAAGGCCTGCATCCAGCGCCCGGCCGCATACGCGACTGCGGAGCCGATGACGACACCGAAGACGGCGAGCGTGGTGCTGCGGGCGATCACCATCCACGCGATGTCGCGCGCCGTGGCGCCGAGCGCGATGCGCACGCCGATCTCGCGTGAGCGCGCGCCCACAGTGAACGCAAGTAAGCCGTGAATGCCGATCCCCGCAAGCAGGAACGCGGCGATCGCGAACGCGCCCAGCACGCGAACCTGAAGCCGGCGCGGAGCCGTCTCCTCAGCCAGCACGTCTGAGAGCAGCCGCACGTCTGAGATCGGTTGTTCGGGATCGGCGCCCAGAATGATCGATCGGACCGGCCCAATGAGTGTCGCCGCCGGAACGGAGGCGCGAATCACGAGATCTCGCGGTGAGTAGAATGTGAGCTGACCGTCGCGCATCTGAGCCGAGGGTAAGTAGACCTGTGGCTCGCTTTCGCGCTCGAGGCCTCGCACGCGGATGTCACCGACCACACCAACGATCGACCGCTCTCCCGAGGCAATCCGGAACCGCCGCCCGAGGGGATCCTGGCCGGCGAAGTGTTGGCGCACGAATGATTCGCTGACGACGGCCACCAACGGCGAGCCGGCCGCATCGGCCCAAGCCACGTCCCGTCCCCGGACAACCGGTGTGCCGATGGCGTCGAAGAAACCCGGAGTGACGACTCGAAAGCTGGCGCTGGGTGCCAGCTCCGGATCCTCGCCATTCAGGGTCACGGCCTGAACACCGCCGCGGACGACCATCGGCAGGAACGTAATGTATGCGGCCTTGATGACTCCGGGCAGTGCTTCCACTTCATCGACGATCTGGTTGTAGAACTGATTGCGCCGGACGGCTTGGTACTTTGGCCGCGGCAGCGTCGTGCGCAGTGTCAGCACGTTATCGGCTTTGAACCCGGGATCGACCTGTTGCACTTTGAGGAGAGCCTGGATGAGCAGGCCGACCGAGATCACGAGGACGACAGACGCTCCGATCTCGGCGATCACGAGTGTCGACCGCAAGCGCTCCGTGCCTTGCCCGATTCCAATGCGCACGCCCTCCTTCAACGCCGAGCCGTCCATTCGCCGAAACACGCGAAGTGCCGGCACGACGCCAAACAGGAGAGCCGTGCCGATCGTCGTCACGGCGGCGACCAGCAGGAGCCGCAGGTCGACACCGGGTGTCTCCGCAATCGGCAACGCCGTGGGCACCAGCCTCGCGACCACCGGCGCGGCCACAACCGCGATGACGACGCCCAGCAGTCCTCCGGTGCCGGCGAGAACCACGCTGTCGGTGAGCATCTGACGGACGAGTCGATCGACGCTAGCTCCCATGGCCGCCCGCACCGCAAACTCGCCCCGTCGCGCCAACGCTCGCGCCAGCAACAGGTTCGCCAGGTTCGTGCAGGCAATCAACAGCAGACAGAGCGAGGCGCCAACCAGCGCCACCAGTAGCAGGCGCGGCTGCTGGGCAAGCTCTTCGCGCCAGGCAATCGTGATGACGCCACGATCGACGAGCTCCTTCGGATAGGCGCGCCGCAGCTGTTCGGAGATCACGTCCATCTCGGACTGTGCCTGTTTGAGAGTGACGCCCGCGTTGAGGCGCGCGACCACGCTCAGGAGGTTGTTGGCGCGGTCGGTTTCGCCGCCGAGATCGCTGAACCGTAAGACCCGCCACAGCTGCGTGTTGCGCGATGGAAAATGAAAATCTGCCGGCATCACGCCGACGATGGTGCAGACCTGCTCGTTGAGCGTGACCTTGCGGCCGAGCACGTCGGGGTCGGCGCCGAAGCGCAGCCGCCACAGCGCGTCGCTGATGACCATCGCATCCAGCGTTTCAGTGCCGGCGTCGGACTCCGTGAGCACCCGGCCGATGGCCGCCGGGCGGCCGAGCAAGCGGAGCATGCCGCTAGTGACGCGCGCGCCCTGAACGACTCCTGGATCACCAGCGCCAATCAGGTTCGCGGAGCCAGTGACGTAGGCCTCGATGCCCTCGAACGATGTGCTCAACCGTTTCCAGTCGAGGTAGTTGGGCGGCGACGGCTCCGACCGCGCATTGTCCCGCGACAGCCGGGTTTCCCACAGCTTGACGAGGCGATCCGGATCGCTGAACGGCAGAGGGCGGAGCAACACGTGGTCCGCCATTGAGAAGGTCGCCGTGGTTGCGCCGATGCCGAGTGCGGCGACGAGAATCGCCGTGAACGTGAATCCGGGCGTGCGGCGCAGCGATCGAATCGAATAACTCAGGTCCTGCCGGAGGATGTCGAGATGCACGCGGACGGCGTTCGCCATGACATCGGCGATCGCGTATGCGAGTACCGCGACACATCCGGGCCCCGAAGCGGCCGCCCACTCGCGCGCGAAGTCCTTTGTCATCTCCGCGCCGTATTCAGCGCGAAACGATCGTGGAAACAGGTGAAGGAGCGCGCGATAGAAACCCATTTATGCCTTCTTGGTGACGAACCCGCTCGCGCGCGCGAGGCGCACGAGATCGCTGAGTCGATTGGCCTCTTCCCGCGCCACCGTCCTGCCGGTCCTGGTGATCCTGTAATACCGCCGCCGCTCGTCGTCGAGCTCGGGCGCCGGCCGCTCATGGACCTCGACGATCAGATCGTCATCGAGCATTCGCTGGATGGATCTATAGAGAGTGCCCGGGCTGAGCCGGACCTCGCCATTCGTGCGGGACCGAACCTCTTGGATGATCGCGTAACCATGGCGATCCTCGTCCGCCAGGGCCATCAGGATGTGAAAAACCGCGGGCTGCAACATGGCTCAACTATATCCATTGTGGATATAACTTCAATGGATATAGGACGGCAGGCCGCGCGAAAAGGTTTACTGGCGCCGATCGACGACGAGTTTGCCTTCCTTGAAGACGGCCCTGACACCTTTGAACATGGCGGTGACGTCGGCGGTCGGATCGCCCTCAACCGCAACGAGGTCAGCAAGATATCCGGGCGCAATTCGCCACAGTCG
>Ga0193741_1000315_pt1 | contig 13999 bp, 17 predicted proteins | sample L2s2metaG_FD_143059 | JGI IMG/M metagenome (GOLD analysis project Ga0193741, IMG submission 143059) | Soil microbial communities from a riparian zone of the East river system, Colorado, United States - L2s2 | ecosystem: Environmental > Terrestrial > Soil > Riparian zone | place: USA: East River...
GGCCGCTCGGGGCCGCAGGGACCACCGGGTCCGGCCGGCGCACAGGGCGTGGCCGGTCCGCCGGGACCAGCCGGCTCGCCGGGGCCAGCCGGCCCGCCGGCGATCCGGATCGGCTTCGACGTCCCGGCCGGAACCGCGGAGACCGAGCTCATCAGCGCGGGCGGCCTGGTCATCAAAGGAGCATGTAGCGCCGGCGGCGACCTCTCGCTCGAGGCCAGCTCGACGGCGAACAACGCGAAAGCGCGGGCGCTGGTCGTCGCCGCCGCGACGCCCACGGACTCGGTGGCCTACGACGAGGACGACGACCTCGACACGATCGACGGCTTCGACTTCGTCGGCGCCGCGGACGATGACGCGATCGCGACTCTCGTCTACCGCTCGGCCGCGGGCGGCGTGGTGAGCGCGAACCTGATGCTCGAGCAGTTCTCGGTCGGCGGCGCAGCGCGCTGCCTGGTCGCGGGCGCGGCGGTGGTGGCCGGCTAGCCGCTAGGCAGTGGGGAGGTCGACGCGTCGGCCGTCGGCCTCCACCTCCGGCGCGGAGAAGATGCAGTCGACGTGGATCGCGGCCTCGTTGTCGCCGCCGTAAGCGCCCGTGTTCCGGCCGATGGCGACGTGCGCGGTGTTCGCTGCCTTCTCGTCGAGCATCACGTGGCCGCGCGGCTTCACCGCCGGGTTCAGGCCGATGCCGAGCTCGGCGATGACGTCGGCGCCGTCACCGGCGTCCGAGACCAGCTCGCGGAGCATCTGCGCAGCGCGGCCGCCGGAGATCTCGAGGACATGTCCGGCTTCGAAGCGCAGCGTGACTGGCTCGTCGACAAGTCCGTCGACGGTGTACGGGACAGTGAGGTCGGCGACGAGCACGCCGTCGGCGCCGTGCCTCAGCGGCGCGACGAAGACTTCGCCGCCCGGGTAGTTGGCGAACCCGCGGTCCTCGAGGGCGAGCGCGTCCGTCAGCCAGCTGCGTCCCTCGATGTCCAGAGTCAGGTCGGTTCCTGCGCGCCCGCGAATGCGAATCCGCTTCGACCCTTCGAGCTCGGCCAGCAACCGCTGCGCCGGCTCCTCGAGGTCGGCAGCGGGCTGAGAGAGCTCGCCTTCGAGCAGCTCGGGTGTGACGAAACCCATGTAGATCGCCCGCCCGCCGTGGCCTCGCAGACTCTCACCGACGGAGAAGCGGGCTCGCGCCTCCGCGGGATGCGGAGCCTCCGCGAGGAAGAACGAGAGCGTCACCCGCTCGGCCGCGTCGAGGATGGGCTGCGGCGCGCGCGTCATCGGGCGATCGCCGGCCCAGAGCTCGAACGTCGGCCGCCCGCCGGCCTCCTTGACGGCGGTCGCGAGCTGGGAGCCCTGTTCCACGAGCGGCTCGTCCACGAAGACGAGCACCTCCTCGCCGGCGCGCAGCCCGGAAGCGTCAATCAGGTTCCGGCACCAGCCCGGCATGTCGTATTCGCGTTCCGCCCTCATCCGCGCATCCTCGCAACTAGGACCTCCGACCGCCGCAATAGGCTCGGCGGGCCGATGGGACGGAAGAAACCACCGCAGCCCTCCGTCCTGGATGGAAGTCATCTAGCTGCGGGGAAGAGGTGGGATTGTTGAAGAAGGTACTCGTACGTATGGCGCGTCAATCGCCGGCGCTGATCGTCGCGATGCTTGCGCTGTTCGTCGCGCTGACTGGAACGGCAGTCGCGACGACGTCGGCGCTCATCGGAAGCGCCCAGATCAGGAACAACTCCATCACCGGGGTCGACGTGAAGAACAGGTCGTTGAGACCCATCGACTTCCGGGGCTCCGTCCGTGGCCCTCGGGGTTTGCGTGGTCTGACAGGCGCGACAGGCGCGACAGGCGCCGCAGGTGCCCAGGGCGCGCAGGGAGTTCAGGGCCCCATCGGCCCGAGCAACGGGTACGGCGCCGACTCGGAGGGCGCTGACCTCACCTGGACAGCAGCCGAGCAGACCGTTCAGACGCTCAATCTGCCGGCCGGCAGCTACGTGCTGACCGGGAAGGTACTTGCCAACAACGATGGCGCCGGCCTACCGATCGTTCAGTGCGACCTCAAGGTAGGTGGCGTCGTGATCGACAACGGAAACAACATCGTCCCCGGCGCCAACGGCGCAGCAGCGGAGCGCCTGTACCTCTCGCAAGGTGCGGCCGTCACGCTCGCGTCTGCGTCCGCCGTGACGATCGCATGCGATTCGTCCACCGCAACCGGCGAATGGGAGGATCGAGTTCTCACGGCGGTCAAGGTCGGCCAGATCGGGTAGGACCGAGTAAAAAGCCCGCTCACCAGAAGCGGCCACGCCGGAAGGTGAACCGGAACGGGTCAGGTCTTGCGCTGCGGGCCGGCGCAAGGCCTGACCGTTGTCTATGAGCCGCGGCCGATCACATTCCTCGCGGTCCTAACCTCGCTGGATCGCCCGGCTGCCTCCTGTGGCAGGATCCGCGACCGTGGATACGAGTCGAATCGCCTCATTTCCGGTCCTGGCTGATCTACCTCAAGCGGAGCTCGACGAGCTTGCGGCCGCGATGAGCGAGCTCGAGGTTGAGGTCGGCGCCGAGGTCATCACGCTCGACGACTACGGAACGGCCATCTACTTCATCGAGCAGGGAGAGGCCGAAGTCCTGCCCGATGGGGACGAGGCGACACAGACTCTCGGCCCCGGCGACACGTTCGGCGAGATCGCACTCCTCCTGACGGGAGAGCGGTCGGCCACGGTCGTGGCGCGCGCGCCGATGCAGCTCCTCTCGCTTTCCGGTCAGGACTTCCAGCGCATCCGAGCAGATGTACCGGAGCTCGAGCGCTCGCTGCGCCGCCTCGGCGCCCAGCGCGCCGGTCGGTAGACACCGAAGCAATCACGAGCCGCGGCCGATCCACTCCTCGCCGCCCTCGTAGAGCTCCTTCTTCCAGAGCGGGACGCGTCCTTTGAGCTCGTCGATGATCTCGCGGCAAGCCGTGAGCGCCGGATGCCGGTGCGCGGCCGATACCGCGATCGCGACCGAGACCTCGCCGACCTCGCAGCGGCCGGTCCGATGCGCAATTGCGACCGCGCAAAGGTCATGACGCTCCTTCGCGGCCTCGGCGATTTCGGCCATGACCTTCTCGGCCATGCCGGCATAGGCCTCGTATTCGAGCGCGATCACCTGCCGGCCGCGCGACTGCCGGCGCACGGTCCCCTGGAAGGTCGCGATCGCGCCGGCACGCTCGTCCTTGACCTCCGCGACCAGGGCAGCCAGGTCGAGCGGCCCGTCCCTGAGCCGGAACGCGCCGCCGGAGACGGGCGGGATGATCGCGACCTCGTCGCCTTCCGCAAGCGGCGTCGAGCGGTCGGCGTACTCCTGGTTGACCGCGTAGAGGAGCCCGGCCGGTTCCTCGCCCAGTCCGAGCTGAGACCAGACCTCGTCGATCGAGGCCGCTTCGAGCTCGCGTTCGCCCCACCCGGCCCGCTCGCGGAGCCCGGCGAAGAGCTTGACGGTAACATGCATCGAACTAAACTTAGTCTAGTCCACTATGGCCATGGTCAATACGCACGAGGCGAAAACGCACCTGTCGCGGCTGCTCGAGCGCGTCGCCGCCGGAGAGGAGATCGTGATCGGCAAGGCTGGGAAGCCGGTCGCCAAGCTGGTTCCGTACACGGAGGAGAGGAAGCGGCGGGTTCCCGGAGCCTGGAAAGGCAAGGTCTGGCTCGCTCCTGATTGGGATTCGGACGAGACGAACGAAGAGATCGCGAAGCTGTTCTATGGCGAGACCGACGAGTGAGGCTCTTGCTCGACTCCCACGCCCTGCTCTGGTGGCTGGAGGACTCACCGAACCTCTCCCGCGATGCGTACGACGCAATCGCAGAACCGCAGAATCAGGTGGCAGTGAGCGCCGTGACCGTCTGGGAGCTCGAGATCAAGCGCGCGACCGGAAAGCTCAAGGCTCCCCGTCAACTGCTCCGAAGAGTCGGAGAGGAGAACTTCACGCCGCTCGCCATCACGCTGGAGCACGGGGTGGCCGCCGGCGAGCTTCCACCTCATCACGGTGATCCATTCGATCGCATGCTCATCGCGCAGGCGAGTCTCGAAAATCTAATCGTGGTCACCCGAGACCCACGATTCGCGAACTACGCGGTCAAGACGCTTCCCGCCTAGCCGTACACGCGGACGACCGAGCCGTAGCCCCAGCGCTCGCGCAGCCCGCTCGCCAACCAGAGCGGGATACGCACGCAGCCGTGGCTCGCCGGCCACGCCGGCACTGACGGATAGCCGTGGATCGCGAAGCCGCGCAGGAAGTACATGGGGTGGTACAGCACCCAGTCCCAGCCGAAGACCTCGCGGTACACGCGCCAGGTGCCGACCGGCGTGTTGCCCGTCGCGCCCGTCGAGACGTGAATCACGCGCTCGACCTCGCCGTCGCGCACCTCGTAGAGCGTCTGACGCGACTTGCTCACCTCGAGGTAGTCGCCGCGCCGCCCCCGGGGCCGCGGGCGCGAGGCGCGCTCGAGCGCTCGCCAGACCCTGCGGTCCACCGAGCCGGTGCGAGGGAGCCCATGCACCTTCTGGAAGGCCATGACCGCCTCGAACGTTCGGTAGCCGTACCCGGAATCCACCGACGGCAGTGCGTAACCGAGCTCCGCCAGGCGACGCTTCAGCGCGAGCACGCCCGGGCCGTGCGAGCCGAGCCGGAGAGCGGGCCGGCGCACGCGGAGCGCGAACCGGCGCAGGACGCTGACGTAGCCGGGCGCCGGGCGCACCGAGACCCGGACCGCATGCCGGCCGGCTCGGAGCTGCCCGAGCCGCGCACGGAAGCGGCCCGCCGAGCCGACGCGCAGACGCCGCGTCCTGCCCTGCACCCGGAGGAGAACAGAGCCGGCCTTCGCCGGCCGCACCCGCCCGGTCACGATCGCCCCTCTGAGCCCAGCGCCGAGGAGGGGCCGGATGCGCGTCGCGACCTCGCCGGACTGGCCGCCGAGCGTCCGGGCCTGATGGACGCCGGGCTTCCGGGCCCGCCGCTCGAAGGCGAACGCGCCGTCAGTCCCGGCGCGGGTCTGCGCGACCACCGTCCAACCGGCTCGCGAGCGCTGCACGAGGAAGACCTCCGAGAGCGGAACCGTCGCTCCGGAAAAGCGCTCGAGCCCGTCGTACGCGACCACCGAAGGCTGTGCGGACAGCGTCACCACATCGGCCCCCCACGCGGGCGCCGCGCAAGCCAGTGCCGCGAGGGCTGCGAGCAAGCCGACGCGTCGCATGAAGGCTCAATGCGCGACCCGACGTACGATTCCTCCATGGCAACCGCCGAGGAAGGGCGCGAGACCGACTCCGGGATCGAGATCAAGCCCGTCTACACCGAGGACGACGTCGAGGGTCCCGAGCTCGAGCTCCCCGGCGAGTACCCCTTCACCCGCGGGCCCTACAAGGACATGTACCGCGGCCGTCCGTGGACGATCCGGCAGTACGCCGGGTTCGCGTCCGCCGAGGAGACGAACCAGCGCTTCCGGTATCTGCTCGAGCGTGGCCAGACCGGTCTCTCTGTCGCCTTCGACCTCCCGACGCAGCTCGGGTACGACTCCGACGATGCGCGCGCCGTGGGCGAAGTGGGGCGGACCGGTGTCGCGATCGACTCGATCGCCGACATGGAGCTGCTCTTCGACGGCATCCCGCTGAACGAGGTTTCGACCTCGATGACGATCAACGCGCCGGCGGCGCTGCTGCTCCTGCTCTACGAGCTCGTCGCGGAGGAGCAGGGCGTGTCGGGAGGAGACCTGCGCGGCACCGTCCAGAACGACGTCCTCAAGGAGTACTGCGCGCGCGGCAACTACATCTACCCGCCGCGGCCGACCATGCGGATCACGACCGACCTCTTCGCGTACTGCCACGAGCGGCTGCCGCGCTTCAACACGATCTCGATCTCCGGCTACCACATCCGCGAGGCCGGCTCGACGGCCGTGCAGGAGCTTGCGTTCACGCTCGCGAACGGGATCGCCTACGCGCAGGCCGCGGTCGACGCGGGGCTCTCGCCCGACGAGTTCGGCGAGCGGCTCTCGTTCTTCTTCAACGCACACAACCACTTCTTCCAAGAGATCGCGAAGTTCCGCGCGGCCCGGCGGCTGTGGGCGCGGATCATGAAGGAGCGCTTCGGCGCGACGAACACGAAGGCGATGGCGCTCCGGTTCCACGCGCAGACCGGCGGCTCGACGCTGACGGCCCAGCAGCCCGAGAACAACATCGTTCGGGTCGCCGTTCAGGCGCTCTCGGCGGTGGCCGGCGGTGCGCAGTCGATCCACACGAATGCGTTCGACGAGGCGCTGGCCCTGCCGACGGAGCGCTCGGCGAAGATCGCGCTCAGGACGCAGCAGGTCCTCGCCCACGAGGCGGGCGGCACGGACACGGCCGACCCGTTCGGCGGCTCGTACTTCATCGAGGCGCTGACGACGGAGCTCCAGGAGGCGGCGTGGGAGTTGATCGAGCGGGTCGACGAGGTCGGCGGCGCTGTCGCGGCGATCGAGCAGGGCTTCGTCCAGCGGGAGATCGAGGACGCCGCGTTCCGGTACCAGCGCGAGGTCGAGCAGGGCGAGCGCGTGATCGTGGGCGTCAACCGCTACCAAGAGCACGAGCAGGAGCCGATCGAGCTCCATCGGCTCGATCCGGAGGCCGAGCGGCGGCAGCTGGAGCGGACGGAGCGCGTCCGAGCCGAGCGTGACGGCGAGGCAGCCGGCCGAGCGCTGGAGGAGATCCGGCGCGTCGCGCGCTCGGACGAGAACCTGCTGTTTCCGATGCGGGAGGCGCTGCGGCTGCGGTGCACGGTGGGCGAGATCTGCGAGGTCCTACGCGAGGAGTACGGGACGTACGACGCCCAGCGGGCGTAGTGCGGATCCTCCTTGTCTCGCAGATGTACCCGGGGCCCGAAGACCCCGACCTCGGCGTGTTCGTCCAGGCACTCGAGGAGGAGCTGGCGCGCCGCGGGCACGAGCTGGAGCGCGCGGTCCTCGACAGCCGAAGCGGCGGGAAGCGGCGATACCTACGCCTGGGCCGTGACGCGGTGAGCGCCGCGCGCAGCTTCCGGCCCGATGTCGTCTACGCGCACTTCCTCGTGCCGACCGGGCTGCTGGCCGCGCTGGCCTCTCGAGCGCCACTGGTCGTGACCGCTCACGGGCGGGACGTCCGGAACGTCGGCGCCTTTCCTGGGATCCGCGCCGCCACGCGCTACGTCGTCCGGCGCGCGGCAGCAGTGGTCGCAGTCTCCGACTACCTTCGCCACGAGCTCGAGACGAAGGTGCCGGAAGCCCGCGGCAAGGTGGAGGTCGTCGACTGCGGCGTCGACCTCGAGCGGTTCCGCGTCGAGCCCGCACCCGAAGGCCAGACCGCGTACCTCTGCGTCGGGTCGCTGATCGAGCGCAAGAACGTGGTGCGCCTCGCAGACGCCTTCGAGCACCTCGGCTCGGGCACGCTGACCTTCGTCGGCGACGGACCGCTACGCGGTGACGTCGAAGCCCGCCCGGGCGTGACCGTCACCGGGCGCATCGCTCACGACGAGATCCCGAGTCGGGTCGCGCAGGCACACGTCGTCTGCCAGCCGAGCCTGATCGAGCCGTTCGGCCTCGCGCTCCTGGAAGGCATGGCGGCCGGCCGGTCGGTCGTTGGGACGCGGGTCGGCGCCCCTCCGGAGTTCGTCCCGCCGGCGGCCGGCGCGCTCGTCGACCCGACCGACGTGGAGGACATCGCCCGGGGGATGCGGGCCGCCGCCGACCTCCCCCGGCCGAACGCGGCCGCGAGGGCCGCCGCGGAGGAGCACGACCTCAGGCGGCAGGTGGATCGGGTGGAGGAGATTCTCCTGCGAGCCGCTCGAGATCGGCCAGGCGGCGCTCGACGAGCGGCCTGACCGTCTCCTCGAGGCCCGTTTCGCGCGCGAGCTCGAGGGCCTGTTCGTAGCTCCCGCGCACCTTCTCGGCGGCCACGCCCTGTTTCAGCCGGTTGTCGCCGGTGACGAGGAGTTTCTGGATTTGCTCACGAACGTCCTCAGACTTCACAAATCGCACCCTTCACAAATCGCACCCTAACTGCGAAAATTCATAGCCTTCCTGATGGAAACTGCCGCCGCCCTGCCGAGCGAGATCGGCGTCCTCGTCGCTGACGACGAGCCGCTTTTCGTCGAGATGATCCAGGCGATGCTGTCCGCCGAGGACGGGATCGACGTGGTGGCGACCGCAGGCAATGGGCGTGCCGCCGTCAACCTGGCCGGCGAGCTCAATCCGGACGTGATCCTCATGGACGTGAGCATGCCGATCATGGACGGGATCGACGCCACGGCCCGGATCCGGGAGCGTGACCCCGACGCCTGCGTCCTCATCCTGACCGGTGGGACGACGCCCGGCGACGTCGATCGCGCCCGCAAGGCCGGCGCCGCGGCGTACATCACGAAAGACCGGATCTCCACCGATCTGATCAACGAGATCCGCAGCCTGGGATCCAAGTAAACCGCTGGTATCCTCGTCTCCCGTGCTGCTCTTTCAGTTCTCGCAGGCCGGGCTGGTCTTCGTCCATTTCATCATCTCGATCGCGCTGATCGTCCTCGTGCTGCTCCACTCGGGGCGGGAGGCCGGCCTCGGCGGAATGGGCTTCGTGCCCACCTCGCAGGGTGGGACGCACATCGTCGAGCGGAACCTGACCAGGGTCACGATCGTCGTCGCCCTGATGTTCGGGCTGAACACGATCCTGCTCTTCCGCGTCCTCGAATAGCGCCCTGCCGCGGCTACACTGACCTCCGCGCGCTGGTGGCGGAATTGGTAGACGCGCAAGGTTGAGGGCCTTGTGGGCTTTGCGGCCCGTGGAGGTTCAAGTCCTCTCCAGCGCATGAGGGCCCCGGAAGGGGCCTTTCGCATTCCTTGACGGCGTCCGGCCGCCCCGCTACCGTGATCGAACACATGTTCGCGACAGGAGGCATCCAGTGACCGAGCGGCAGCGCGCGATCCTCGAGTACCTGCATGAGTACGTCGACGACCACGGCTATCCGCCCACCGTCCGGGAGATCGGCGAGGCCGTCGGCTTGCGGTCGCCCTCGACTGTCCACGCGCACCTGGCGCAGCTCGAGCGCGCGGGTGTGTTGAAGCGCGATCCGACGAAGCCGCGGGCGATCGAGCTCACCGATCGCCGCCGGCCAGGGCAGCCGGCTGAGGTAGAGGTGCGGCGCCTTCCTCTCGTCGGTCAGATCGCGGCGGGCGGGCCGCTGCTCGCCGAGGAGAACGTCGAAGAGGAGCTCGGCGTGCCCGAACCACTCTCCGCGGGCGCGGACTTCCTCCTGCGCGTGAAGGGCGACTCGATGATCGACGCCGGGATCCTGGACGGCGACATCGTGGTCGTGCAGAGGCGGGAGGACGCACGCAACGGCGAGATCGTGGTCGCGCTCGCCGGTGAAGACGAGTCGGCCGACGAGGCGACCGTCAAACGGTTCTTCCGCGAGGACGGACGAGTCCGGTTGCAGCCGGAGAACAGCGCGCTGGAGCCGATCTATGCGCCCTACGTCCGCGTGCTCGGCCGGGTCGTGGGGGTCTTCCGGAGGATCTGATGGAGCGCGTCCAGTCGTTCAACCGCACGCTCGACCAGGAGCTCGTCGCGCTCATGCGCGGGGTCAGCCTCGAGTGCCCGGTGTGCGGCGAGTTCGTCCTGCGCTCGGCCGGGGCCGTCTGCTGTCCCGAGTGCGGCTTCAGGCTCCGGGACGAGAACGCCCGGAAAGCGGGGCTACAATTGGACGTGCAGGCCGGGTGACCGCGGGCCGGCTCCGAGCCGGTCCGAGGAAAGTCCGGACACCGTAGGGCAGGACGCTGGGGAAATCCCAGACGGCGAAAGCCGATGGAAAGTGGCACAGAAAGGAAACCGCCAGAGGCGAGAAAAACTCTCCGGAGACGCCTAGGGTAAGGGTGAAAAGGTGGGGTAAGAGCCCACCAGCATCGCGGTGACGCGATGGCTAGCCAAACCCCGTCCGGTGCAAGGCGAAGCAGGCTCCGTCGACGCTGCCCGCCGAGGAGCCGGGTGCGCCGCTCGAGCCGGCGGGAAACCGCCGGCCTAGAGAGATGGTCATCCAAGACAGAATCCGGCTTACAGGCCTGCTACCGAAAGAGCCCCGCAAGGGGCTCTTTCCATTTCTGTAGCCTCGCTCGTCTCAGATGACGGCTCTCCTGTTCTACGGCGACACCGAGCGGTCGCCCGCGATGCGCCACGAGCTCCCGGTAACGATCGGAGACCCGTTCCTGCTCGGGATCGTCGACGGGCGGCTGCACGTCATGGCCAGCAGCCTCGAACGGACGCGGATCGAAGTTGCTGCCCCCGACGCGGTCCTCCACGACTACGAGGATCTCGGCTTTCGCGAGCTCCTCGAGTCCGGCAAGAACCGGCACGAGCTCGAGCTGGAGCTGGCGTCGCGCGCGGCTGCCGGGATGGGGATGCGAGAGGCCACCGTTGACCCCGACATGCCCGTGGCGGTTGCCGATCGGCTGAGAGCCGACGGCCTCGTCCTCCATCCGGACGAAGAGGCGATCGCGGCCAGGCGCCGAGTGAAGTCCGCGTCGGAGCTGTCGGGCATTCGGCGAGCGCAAGCCGCCGCCGAGGCCGGGATGAGCGCCGCCGCGGAGGTGCTTCGGCACGCGGTGATCACGGACGGCCGCCTCACGATCAACGGCGAAGTGTTGACGGCCGAGTCCGTTCGGGCCGCGGTTCGCGAGGCCTGCCAGGCGCGTGGTGCGCCGGCGCCCCCGGACATCATCGTCTCCTCTCCCTGGAGTGGGTACGGTCACGATCCGGGCTCTGGCCCGCTGCCGGCCGACCTCCCGATCGTGATCGACCTCTGGCCTCGCGACGAGGCGTCGGCGTGTTGGGCGGACATGACCCGGACGTTCGTCGTCGGCGAGATCAGCGAGCAGGTGCGCGCGCTGGAGGGGCTCGTGCTCGAGGCGATCGAGCGCGCGAGGGAGGCGGTGGCGCCGGGGATCACCGGACGCGAGCTGCACGACCTCGTTTGCGACGTATTCGAGCCGGCCGGGTTTCGCACGCAGAGGACCGGCCCTGGGGAGGACCCCAACGAGGGCTTTCAGTTCTCGCTCGGCCACGGCGTCGGCCTCGCCGTCCACGAGCCTCCGGGGCTCGGCCGGACGGGCCTCGACGGACTCGTCGCCGGAGATGTGATCGCGCTCGAGCCGGGGCTCTGGCTGCGCGATATCGGCGAGGTCCGGTTCGAGGATCTCCTTCTCGTGACCGACGACGGCAGCGAGACGCTCACGCAGTACCCGTACGAGCTCCGTCCCTAGACGGCCTGTTCGTCCCGGCGGAAGTGCAGGCGAACGAGGGTGCCGGTGGGCGTCGTCCGGATCTCGACGACATCCGCCAGCCGCCGGGCGATCGTCAGGCCTCGGCCGCCGGGCTCGAGCGGGCCGGCGATCGTGTAGCCGGCGAACGGATCTCGGATCCCGTCGCCGGTGTCGTCGATGTCGAAGACGAAGCTGTCGTCCGTCGTCCAGGTTCGGACGCGGGCCACGTCGGCGGCATGCAGGAAGACGTTCGCGGCGACCTCCCCGGCCACGAGCTCTGCGTCGTTGTGCCGGTCTTCGGAAAGGCCGGCAGCGTAGGCCTCGACGCTGACGAAGCGGCGCACGGCACCGGCGTGGCCGAAGTAGCGCTCACTCGCATCTTCCGGCGGCCGCGGAAGAGGAACGTTGTCGATTCGCTTCGCGAACTCCGAAGGCTCCAGGTAGCCGGGCGAGGGCTTCCGGCCGGCGCCGTAACCGATTGCGGGATGGGTCAGGTGGGCGTCTGCGACGATGTCCTGCGAGAGCCGGCTCGCGTCGTAGGGGCAGACCATCCAGACTGGGTAGTCCGCGAGCGCCACGTTCAGGAACGACTCGTACCGCTTCCATTCCGCCACGCCTGGCCCGCCGCCGGGCGGCCAGCAGGGCTCACCAAAAACCCGGATGCGGGCGACGCCGCGGTTCTGCTGCCGGTCGATGAACTGGAGGAGGAGCGCAAGTCGCTCGACCGCGCGATGCCCCTCATGGCCCTCGGCCCAGTCGACCGCCTTCGCCCGTCGCCCGAGCCGGGCTCGGAGCAGGTCGCCGTTGATCGGCGTCGGTGCCGCAATGATCGGCTCGCGAAGGTCGATGCCCTCCTCGAGGAAGGGCAGGGCGCCGGCGAGGAACTCCTCGTCCGACGAGTACACGAACGCGACGTGTACCAGGCCAGGCGACTCCACGGTCACAACGGAAACCGATGTTAGCCCTGTCGAATCGCTATCGCTTCGGGATAGACAGCCAGATATCAGCCGTCTTACTCGCAGCTCGAGCCGTCCCGCCGTGCGCATCGGCGATCGCCGAGGCGAGGGCGAGCCCGAGACCGGCACCGCCGCTTGTCCGGGCTGCATCAGCGCGGCTGAAGCGCTCGAAGGCGTGGGGCAGGAACTCCGGTGGCAGGCCTGGCCCCTCGTCGCGGACGTGCAGCTCGACACGGCCTTCGTGCTCGACCGCATCGAGACGGATCGCGCCAGCACCGTGGCGTAGCGCGTTGTCCACGAGGTTGCCGAGGGCCTGCTCCAGGCGCACCCGGTCGGCATCGAGGACGATCGCATCGGCTTCTGCCTCGATCGCGCGCCCGGCCGCGTCCGCCCGTGGCCGGAACGCCTCGCGGACGGCGTCGAGGAGCTCATCTGCGCGGACCGGTCCGCGACGAATCGGCAGGCGCCCGTCATCGGCCTGCGCCAGCACGAGGAGATCCTCGGCGAGACGGACAAGCCGCTCGGTCTCGGCCGATGCCGATTGGACCGCGTCCTCCAGCTCCGCCTGGGTTCGGGGCTTTCGGAGGGCGAGCTCGAGCTCGGCCTGGAGCAGCGCGAGCGGCGTCCGGAGCTCGTGGCTCGCGTCGGCGACGAAGCTCCGCTCGCGCTCGATTGCGCGCTCCAGCCGCGCCAGCATCTCGTTCAGCGTCCCGGCGAGGCGGGCGATCTCGTCCCGCGCGCGGCCGGAGGGAAGGCGGCGCCCCGGCTCCGAGCCGGAGATCGCAGCAGCCTCGGCGCGCATCTCCTCGACGGGACGGAGGGCGGCCCCGGCGACCCAATAGCCGAGCAGCGACGTGAGGAGCAGGACGATGGGGAAGGCGATCGCCATCAGAGTGAGCAGTTCGGCCAGCGTCTCGTCCCGCTCCGCGAGCGTGGCACCGACGCTGACTCGTCGCGATCCCTCCGGCGTCTCGACCGAGACAGTGCGAACGCGAAAGGGACCTTCCCCCTGGCGGCCTTTGATGGGAAGGGCTTCGATCTCCGTCGTCCCGAGTGGCACGGGCCGGGTGGTGATCTCCGTGAAGCCCTCCTCGAAGTTGATGATTCCCGCTCCACCGCCGCGGGCCGCTAGCCGCGCCGCGTCCGTCAGCCTTAGCTCGAGGCCTTCGTCCACGCTCTCGTTCAGGGCGGACTCGAGCCGGAAGTAGACAAACGCTCCGGTTGCGGCGAGCACGACCGCCATTGCCACGGCGAAAGCCGCCGTCAGCCGGACGCGGATAGGCAGGCGGCTCATGCCTCGCGCAGCCGGTAGCCGGATCCGCGGACCGTCTCGAGCGACTTCCGCCCGAACGGCCGGTCGACCTTCTCGCGCAGGTAGCGGACGTACACGTCGACGACGTTCGAGCGGTTCTCGTAGGCGTAGTCCCAGCAGTGCTCGAGCAGGTAGAGGCGGGAGAGAACCTGGCCCGGCCGCCGCATGAACGCCTCGAGCATCCGGAACTCCTTGGTGGAGAGCTGCAGCTCGGTCTTGCCTCGCCACGCCTGCTGCGTCGCGGGATCGAGGCGTAGGTCTCCGACCGCCAGCACTGTCGGACGCTCGACGGCGGGCCGGCGCGCAAGCGCCCGCAGCCGCGCCAGCAGCTCGGCGAACGAGAACGGCTTCGTCAGGTAGTCGTCGGCGCCCGCATCCAGCCCGGAGACGCGATCCTCGACCGAGTCGCGAGCTGTGAGCATCAGGACGGGCGACCACATCCCGGCCTTACGAAGCTCGCG
>Ga0193741_1000316_pt1 | contig 13995 bp, 17 predicted proteins | sample L2s2metaG_FD_143059 | JGI IMG/M metagenome (GOLD analysis project Ga0193741, IMG submission 143059) | Soil microbial communities from a riparian zone of the East river system, Colorado, United States - L2s2 | ecosystem: Environmental > Terrestrial > Soil > Riparian zone | place: USA: East River...
TCTAACATATCTTAATCTTGGGATATTCATCTTAAAGATTATTTCTCTTCATAGTTTGTAAACTTGAATCCATGTCTCCTTAGCGCTTCAAAGAATTGGTAGATATTGTTGTCTGTATGAAGTAGTTGATGTCTCCCTTGGAATATCCAATATTGCAATAGGAATATCATTTTCTCCTATCACAATACCATGTGAATCTGTAGCTGGTCCTAGAAGGTCTAACTTGTCTGCTTTCTTGAATGGTGTCCGATTAGGCCGGTATTCAATGACGCATTTGGTACAAACATAACCTCCCACCATATCTTCCTAAGTTAATGGGACCAGTCTTGTATTGCAGTATGAACAGAAGTAATTGTTGGTTGTACCCCCGAACTCTTGGAAGGGTTTATGACGACGGAGTTATCGTCGAAATTAGTGGTTTGGATCGTTCGTAATTTTGATGTATGTACGGTAGTGTTTACAGATTGCCTCTTCTATTACCCCGAAATTCATCTTCCGATACTTAGCATTAGATTTCGTCGACTTCATTATCAATGTATAAGGGAGCTGCAGCGCCACCATCAACCATTGTTAGACTGGACTATCAAAATCCTTTACGACATCCCAAACGTTGAGGACATACCCATCAGCGCTCCAAGCATGATACGTAACTGAAAATAGAAATTATGTATGTTAGAAGAAGACAAACAAGCATTCTAAGATGGAAATGACTATTTTAATCAGATTTATTGTCTTTAGAATAGGAGAGACTAGGCCGGGACAATGGGGAGATTGTAATAACTTGTGAAACAAGGATGGAATCCCTCAAGAGATTCTGTCTGCTAGATTTGCCACAGGGAATAGAAAAACGAGATCACCAAGGCATTACTATTCCTACACTAATCCAGGGGGTAAACCATTTAACCACATAGTGAAATTAAGGTTATGGTAAACATGGAAGCAAAAGCAAGATGGCAGTGTTCTAAATGTGGCGTGGGATTACCTTATAATCCGACCTATAAGTTAGAAGGTCTATGCTCTACGTGTAGGGCTTATAACGATAGTGATAGGCTCCTTGGAGGTTATCGACTAAAGAAAAGGAACTAAAAAAGAACCGCAATACTTCCTGTAGGAAACGGAGATTTGGTCTGGCACAGACAAAAATAAGCGAAAATAGATAGGAAATTATTTTGAATAAACGTCAATAAATACCGAGGTGGTCTGGTGCAGTCAGATTGGGCTAATGCCTCCCAAGTAATTGAATGAGTCACTCCTTGTAGGATTCTATGTTATAATTAGTTCCACGAGACGAGGAGCTAAGTATTCCACTTCTATTAATAGAAGCTTGCACTTCCTCTAGACTTCTTTTGATGTCACGCATATTTCTTTTCAGGTAGTGAATATCCCTTGTTAATTCATTAATCTCACTTCTGGTGGGGAGATTCAAGGTTTGAAAACTATTTTCGATTAGCTTTTGGGTATATCTAACTAAATCAACCTGATCGTTTGAAACCTTACTATAGATCTTTGGAAATTCCTCAGAGGTGAACAATCCAGTGAATGCCTCTTCAAAAGCATCGATTGCAACTTTTCTGTAATTTTCAAAATCTTCTTTGGAATTATAATGTTTAGGCGCTCTATCTGTGGTTTCCTTTAAGGCTTTGCTGTAAGCATTTCGCATTTGTGACCAGTATTCGTTAAGGTCAATTTGTAGCTTAATTAAAGTCTGGCTTATATCTAGGAGTCCTTCTACATAGGGGTCAGCCTCCTGAGAAAGTGCGTGAAATGGTCCTATAGTTGGCAATTTAAGTAGTTCTGACCAACTATTCATTACTTGGGTCAGTTTCTCCTGCTGTGGGTCCTGCTCACTTCTCGATGACAAGTCCTTATAATCAATGTTGCCGTGACTACCTTTAAGGTTTTCCTCTTCATGGATGACAACACATTCTTTTCTAAATTGTGTTACCCAATTGACGAATTTGCTTTATTCTACATAATAAGAAAATTTGATTGCTCAGAATTTGAGCAACTATTCTTGTGGTATATTTCCTTTAACGCCATCATAGGACTCTAGAATTAGCGGAATGCTAGATATTGTCATCTTGAAGATTCGTACAAACCAGGAGTTATGATAACATGGTCAGCCTCAAAACCTAGAAAATCGAAATAAAAATGTAATAGTCATTTGCCATTCGAATCTTTCACGGTTCAAACGAAAAGGCAATAACAAGTTATTATCGACAGAGCCAGCATGACTGTTGCCTGCATCTTTTCACTTTATATAGTAAACATTTTCAGCATTAACGTAATGATTGTAAAGAGCAATAGTTTGTCCTATTGATATCTCTGCTTGTTAATATATGATAGACTAACTAGAAAAAAACTAATTGAATTGAATAGAAGCTAATCCAAGTGGGGGAATATGATTGAATATGAAGGAATTATAATCTAGTCAATCAACGGAATTGGAAGTTCAAATACGAGTAAGGGTAATACCATTAGGGTATTATAACAGCCTATTATGTAAGTATATATGATATAATAATCCAAAGCAAAACTGATGTTTTCGAAGCTCTTGGTACCCGTAGACGGATCTGAAAATTCGGTTCGGGCCTTAGAGGCAGCTATATTCCTTTCTAAGAAAATAGACGCTCATGTGACTGTCATGCATGTGATGGAAAAAGCTCCCACCGTCTACATCCATCCCCAGAAAGAGTTGGAAGAATTGCTCAAGAACTTTAGAAGGGAAGGCGAGCGGATCCTAGAAAAATGTGAAGAGATTGGCTACAAGAATGGGGTAGAACTCAAAACAGTTATTATCGAGGGTGACGTAGCATCAAAAATTATCCAATATGCGGAGAAGGAAGTATTTGATATGATTGTAATGGGTCACAGGGGTTCCGGAAGATTCAAAGGGATGGTACTAGGAAGTGTATCTGAAAAAGTTTTGCATCAGACAAAGCGTTCTGTTCTAATAATCAGATGAAGTGGTAACCAGCGATCTCGATGCGTTTAACTTTCCTTAGCATTACGGCAATCCCGTTACCATCTTACCCGCACAATTTTGCTATTCGACTGATGGTGAATCCAAATAGATCCCCTCCATGGCATCCAACCACGTATTTTAGCTGCGTAAAACTTCCAGCTAAATATGGTTGTGAACCATTGTCATGTTCTATCTTTTACACTAGACACAAAAAATATTGATTTAAGCGGCTGATGGCTATACAAAATATCCATTATACTTTGCTTTCCCTATCATTGATAAATTTGCCTTGTCTCTGAAAATTGTTGACCGTGATGGAACCAATCCATCAGGTTTTACGAGATGAGGTGTACCATAAATGTCAGTGAGTACAAATTCATATCGCCATGAAAGATATTTTTCCTCAGCTGTCATTAAGCTTTTCAGTGGAACACTGGGTTCTAGGTATCCTCCAACAACCTTAGCATTATCGTACCATATAGGGTATTTCTTCCAGATCATATCCAAGGGCTCGGGCCTATTTCTTGTATAGAGTAATGACGGTTTGTGTCCTATGATCATGCTAAAGACAATCATACCTATTCCTAGATAGAAATACCCGTATGAAGCATTTAATACGGATTTTTCTGATGTGAATCCGTAAGATGACTTATAATAAACCTCACCTACCATGTCCATAATGTATGAAGGGTAAAGAATTCCTGCATATGACAAAGTGAGGCCTAAGGTACAAACAGCTATAGGGACTATACCTTTCCAAAATATAGAAGATGCTATCAAAAGAAGAAGGGAGATTGTAATTACAATTACAAATTTCTGAAGAATAGAGCCCGGATTAGGATGCATAGTCGTAGTAGATGAATGAATGACAAACAGCAGAACAATGCTAACGGTTGCTGTTACTAACAAGAGGGACTGTTTTCTTTCAAAGTATATACAAATATCAGATAATAGGTTGGATGAGTGATCTTTAGACAACCTGCGAAACCCTGAAGGTATCATAAATAATAATAGAAGGTTTCCCTATAAAAGGGATTATCTTCAAAAAAACTATCTCCAGCTAACATATTTTACAATTATTTTATTTCTAAATCAAGACCGCACTATTGTACTTGTCGAACCCAAATTTCTATACTCCAGGAGCAAGCCACTCAATAACCATGTCGAGTTCATCTGATTCGATAATTACTTTTATTGCCCCCAGTGGGGATTCTTCCTTATTTTCTATAAATGCTACCGTTTCCGCCGCTGCTGCTTGTTTATTAAGAAGGAACCATGTAGCATCTGCAATTCTATTAGTAAGCAGTGCCTTTCGTAGTACTCCTAAAACGGCCTTTGACCTGACATGTTCGTAAATAGTATTTAGTGCTTCGCTTCCAATAGATCTTCCAATAACTTTACCATGTTTGGATTCAATAAAGCAGTCATCTACTACATTATTTACCGCTGTACTTACCTTTTCAAGATCTTCAGAGGGGTTTAATGGAGTCTCTGCTCTTACTACAAGTTGGGTTGCTGAAGGTAAATTTTTCATTTTTTGTTGCCATCCAAATATTCGATATTTTTATTATTAATCTTATTAGTCCATTTCCTGACTATAGCGAGAACCTTATATCTTAATTCATCTTTGGTGAGATTATTGTTAGATACCACCTCGTCCGATAGCGCAATAGCCTCGCTAATACCTATGTCTAGCTCCCTTTTATCGCGGATTTTGAAATCATTGTGGTCTATTGCAACATCAGATCTACCTCTTTCCTTGATATGCTTGTATCTCATATCAGCAGAGGCATGAACTGCCAACAGCTTTACTTGTCCCATTTTTTTTAATACATTAACCTCAGCAACGTTCCTAATGCCATCAATGACTATATCGTCTGTTACATTTTCTCCACGTTGCATTTTTTTTAGAATTAGATAAGCAATAGCAGCCGGACCTATGTTCTTACGAAGATTGAGCATAAGATTGCCGAGATTTGAGTCACTCATCTCTAGATTCTGACGAATAGCCTCTTCTCTGATGACATCACCCATAGTTATTACAGAGAATCCGTCATTGTGTAGTATCGTAGCAACAGTAGATTTACCAGCTCCAGGCATACCTGTAATGCATATAATTAGTCGTTTATTTTGAGACGTGCCTTATCCATCCCTTGATAAACAATTGTAGATGCAACATATATGTATGTGATTCATAGAAGCTAATGGTTACTTTTAGACTAAGTTTAAGTCAGGATGAAGTCCTAATAAAAACACAGCGCTATTTGCTAGTAAAAAAATACGATTCGTGTGAGTTGGTCGAAACAAAAAAGGGAAAATTGAAAATCGAAATCGATGTTGACTTACCTTTAGATATTATCGAGAATGATCACAGACGTGGAGCAGTGGAAGAGGGTCTAGTACGTAGTATCTCAAAGGGTCTCTATGAAGAAGGAGTTTCATTTAAGATAAACAGTGTTGATTTCAGAATTGTCTAGTTGAAAGCTCATTTACACGAAGGCTAGAATGATAACGAAAATTCCAAATTAATGGATAAGTCCATTATGGATGGCTAATTGATATTAAAAAAGTGGGTATAGGAATGAAGTTATGTTATGGACAGTAGGGTTCAGATTGACCTGGAACTTGCATACAATCCTCTCTTATGTTTACGTCTGTGCTGTCTGGCAAGGTATTATTTGTATTCCCTATATTTGTGTCATTCTCAATAATGGTCGTGTCGTTACCTTCAATTACATCTGCAAATTCTGAAGCTGTTTCAGTATTGTTCGGAAATTGGGGGACTTGTGCATGAACTGATATCATATTGGTCGCACTAATTAGTCCCAACCCAGCAGATAAGGAGGCCAATAATGCTATGAGTCCTATTTGTTTTCTCATAAGTTAGCAAAAGCTTATTATCTATATAAGTTTTCTAACTTGTCAGACTGCGTTACTGTAAAAGAGATTTTCTGTATATTTAAAGGGATGGGAAGTAACCAGGTTTAGCAATGGTTGTAGACTAGAAGGTCAAGAGGAGACGATTTGTCAAATGTTGACCATATGCTCTACTAGGACTTTGGCCTCGTAATCATTTACGAATTTTTCAAAATCTACATAAGTCCGGTGGGGTTAAAAAACTCTCTTGCCTAAGTTTGAAGATTTGAAGCTATGTAGCTTACAAAAAACTTGTCATTATTAATGATCTTTACTCGGTAGAAATTTACTCTATCACATCCCTTTATGTGGTGACATCCAGTCCCTAGCCTTACAGTATATTTTCATCCATGCCAAGAACAAACAACAATCTTTCCTTCCATGAATCCTATGCTCAGAGTTGTCCCTTTGTGGATACATTTATTGGATATAGCATAATAAAGTCCATCTATGTTAACAATAGCGATGTCGACACTTTTCTCACTTCCGTCTACAATTGAAAAAAATATACTTTCCTACTAGTATTTCTGACGCAAACCCTACGTAGCGATAATGCTCATTCACATTATAATCCTTAAAACCGATGTCATCTTCTAGCACGACGATTTCATAATACCAGTAAGACAGTTCTACATGTATAACAATCCTCTATGCTTTCGTCAAAATATCCCTCTAATGCTTATGTCGTACTAGTATCTTTTATTACTACAACTTTGGAAGTATTGGTAGCTTTCAATCCATCATTATCGGTTACTGTTAGTTCAAACAAATACGAATTAGCATTGACATCTCCTACCACTTTTGGGGCAGTAAATGTAGCAACGGATGTATCCCTCCCCCCTAGCAAAACCGATGGTGCATCGTCATCTGAATCTTCAATACCCCATGCATAAGATACTATTTCTCCATCTGGATCAAAGCTACCAGAACCATTCAGAGTAACGAGATCACCCGCACTAACCATCTGATCCTGATCAGTAACTGCTATGGGAGGTTGTTGTCCTAATGGTTGTTCTCCTTGTTCTTGGGCTAACCCAACTTGGAGGAAGTATGACATGCATAAAAACGATAATGAGATGGTCAGCAACATCGTGAGTATTGCTGCAGTTTTAATTGTTATAATCATTGTAATCAGCTTCTTCTTGCACCAAAGAGTATGCATTATAGCCTACATCATATCCATGCATAAATTCATTCAGTATGAAAACCTGGGCTTTTTTCTGGTTGTTTGATATATCTATCTGAAAGGTCTGATATTCTGGAGTCATTGCAACCTTGATTGTATCCTGACCCGCAATGTGATTTAATAATACCGGTAGAATCTACTATATCTATTCAGACCAATGCCAAGACAATCAATGCATTTGTGGAAAACAAAGTTAGGTAATAATTTAAATATTGAAGGGACTCCTCTTCCGGAGAACATCAGATCCTAAATAGCGTAGGGGAAATTATCTAGATTTATAGAGATTATCTTTTATCTTTGTTAATTGATATCGTACAGTTATTTTATTATTAATTTGGAACTAGTTTTGGAAACAATTCATATCAAGCTATTATTTTTGTCCGATCCTCCCTTTCAGGAATCTTCACAAAAGTTTTTTCCTTTAATCTCTTTAAAATTGGGAGTATCGTACTCTCATCTATGTTGTGACCAGTCTCTTTGGCTTGCAATAATCTGTCCAGTTGTCTTTTCACCGTCCAATGTAAAATCCTCAATTCTGTTTCAGTCACTTCAATCTTTACCATCGTTATTCTATCCTTCAATATTCTCCTACAAATCAGTTATAAATATACGTAATACCATCTTCTAGTAATTTTCTTAAAATAATAGTACATAGTATAAAGAAGATCCCCTTGATGAACCATTAGTTCTCTTTTTTACAAGATACTTATGCTTTTCGTTGCTGTATGTTTAATCTTCGAAACCCGCAAGCTATTTTACACTCTTAATCATAGTAGTTGGATAATCTTGTACAAACCGACTCTCAAATTTATTCCAGTAGACCCCAATCGTAACCAGTATCTAACAATTCTCTCTCCTCAAGAATTGTCAAATGAAGGTTATGAATAATAGCTGGTAATCATTAATCATAATTGTTTTTTATATAAATTAGTATACACGGGCAGATAATAAATGCATGATAATAAATGATAACTGGTCTTTATCCCCAGATAGACGATAAGAAAGGCATTTACTTGCCTCAAAATGACTGGAGCCATCTAAATCATGTTGTTGAAGAAGAGGGTAAGCAGTATGAGCAAACCCCGGGCAGCAAGACTTCTGAGGTAAAAATAAAAAAAGTTATGATAGTTGACGACAATGATGATGTTAACCTAACTTTCAAGATAGTTTTAGGTGAATTGGACCATAGGCTGAGAGTGCATTCATTTAATGACCCCATTGATGCCCTACAGAATTTTAGACCAGATATATATCATCTAATCATTATAGACATTCTAATGCCAAAGATGAATGGATTTGAACTTTATGATAAATTGAGGAAGTTGGATAGCGATGTCAAAATATGCTTTCTAACAGCAGCAAAGGAAATTTATTATGAAGAATTGATAAAAGAAGCATTTCCAGAATTAGACGCAAATTGTTTTCTTAAAAAACCCATTGCAAATAAAGATTTGATAAAACAGGTGAAAGAGCTCCTAGAGTTGAAGTAACAAAAAATGAAGAGTAATATCTATCCTTCTTTGGCTAGTAGTTAGTTAAGTCCACTTACTCGATGGTATTTGCGCCCTACATTCAGAATTGATCATCTCACCTAAATCAATGGTTGCGCTTCGGGCCAAAACTGGGAACATTAACAGAAGGAATTGTGTGTCGTGCTTATCACGATATTATTCAAGCTTGACGGCGAAATCAATCCTAATGGCAGCTGCTTTGCGATAGCAATCATGGTAGCAGTTGAATTAACTTTACTCCCAGTCTCGATATACGACGCGCAAGCAAATCCATGCAGTGAAAATGTTGTCGGATCCAGCGTTTACGAGGTAGATATTGACTGCGAATTCTACGGCCCTGTAGAAATTTATGAACATCCAGGCAATGAGGTTCCAATGGACGTACTTCCACTTCCAACACAATAAGAAAACCACATTTTGTAACTGCATTGGGCTCCTTAAGACTGGTTGATATTTCGCTATCATGCATTTAGTCTCATTTACCTTTCCTCTCTTCTGTTTCGGTTTACAGACTGAAAATAATAAGAAATTTAGGTAATAAATTATTATTATATACATAATTATAATATTCCTACCATGTACAAAACCCTGGAATAGTTGATTACACATGGTTCGAAAATCACTACTCGGAATAGCAGGCGTTATTATTATAATAATTGCTATTAGTGTGGCAACAGTCCTATCAACACCCTCAGATACTACTGTACCTATCCCTGAGCCAGCAACTACGGACAATGCCAATCAAACAAACAAGGGCATTAGAACAATAGCTCAGAATTTGGATGTTCCATGGGCTATTGATATCGCGGTTGATAACCGAATTTTTTTTACAGAAAAGCCTGGAAGATTGGGAATGATCCATGCGAACGGAACCCTAGCGAGCGAACCTATTGTAAATATTCACACGGAGGATATAGGGGAGGCAGGTCTAATGGGCCTAGCGCTCCATCCCAACTTTACGCAAAACCATCTAATGTATGTTTATCATACATATGCTAAAAATGGCGGGTTATACAACAAAGTACTTATGCTTACTGAAAAGAACAATAAGATAGTAAATTCAAAAATCATCCTTGATGGTATTCCGGCTTCAGATTCCAATAACGGGGGCAGGATCAAATTCGGACCCGATGGAAAGCTATACGTTTCAACCGGAGATTCGGAGACCCCTGAGCTTGCACAAAATACCAAATCCCTTGCGGGCAAATTGCTAAGACTTAACGATGATGGAACAATCCCTGATGATAATCCAATTCCCGAATCTCCAGTCTATTCATATGGTCATCGAGATATTCAAGGATTTGCATGGCATCCCATAACAAAGAAGCTATATGCATCAGAGCATGGACCAGCAGGCAACGATGAGGTTAACATTATAGAACCCGGATCAAACTATGGATGGCCAATCGAAGTATGTAACCATTCAACATCATCCGCCCCAATTAGGTTCGAAACCCCAGAATACTGTTTTAATCCCGAGATTGCACCAAGCGGACTAACAATTGCCGCTTCCAACAAGTTAGGATATCAAAACGATATATTATTCACGACTCTGAGAGGATCTCATTTGCATCACATCGATCTGGAGACAAGAATTCAGGATAACGTCCTAGTTGGATACGGAAGATTGAGTGATATTGTTGAGGCCCACGACGGATCATTGTATGTCCTAACAACTAATAGGAACGCGATTGGCATAGGAAACGCTAACGATGATCACATTTTGCGAATAATCCAAAAGTAGGAAACAAAACATCATAGAATCATTCGATCGTATACTTAACCATGTATCTTAAATAGTAATGGTTTCAGGGACAACACTAACGTTAAAAATATTGTAATGCCATTAAACATTTGGTGGCAGCAACTAAAAAGACTCTTGTCATAGTATTGATGATTGTCCTTGTATCATCAGTAGGAGCTGGTGCTTCAACATTATTCACGGGAACGCCTTCGACCAGAGTAGATAGACAAGATATTAATATCCAACTTAACAGCGTAATCGATTTCTGTTTAAAATCTCTTCCTGAGGGAACACCTGAATGTGACAATCAACTTGGGGAGGTGGTAGTTAGCACTTGTAAAGCCAACAATAATGATTTGGATGCTTGCATGAATGACAGAGTCAATCAATACTATACAATGAGAAATGTAAAGTAATTTCCAGTAATTTAGAGAAGAAAAAAAGGGAAACCAGCTAGATTGGGAACATCTACTAGATGAGACCACCGATCCAGCTAGCGTAGATAATAATTTGCAGATTTTTTCTATTTACAGGATACTTAATCACTATTCGAGCCTGGATGTATAACGGCTTTTGAGTCAGATTCATCGTTTTATGAGTTAATCATATATTATAGGCGAATATTGGGATATTAAAGGTTTCCTTTAAATTGATGAAAAGAGGCATCAGTTTGATGAGACTGATAAATATTCCAAAAAGTTTCTTTTTTTTTAAGGTTGTCATTGTAGTGCTTCTTATTAATTTACCGTATGTAGTCTATGTTTCAGGGTATACTCCCACACTCCGCCTTTCCTCTGACAAAAGCATGCCCGTAATTCATGACCCGAACCTAAGGATCGAGGAAGTTATTCGGGGGTTGGATCTTCCTACTAGTATGGCCTTTCTCGGGAAAGACGATATACTAGTTTTAGAGAAGGACAAAGGAACTGTCCAGAGAATAGTGAATGGTCAAATCATGAACAAATCTATAATTGATGTCGATGTTTCAACAGATGTTGAAAGATGTATGTGTGGAATTGCTGTTTCTATGAAGGACAATGCCACAAACATCTTTCTTTACTATACCGAGGCAGAATCAACAGATGGCGGACGGGCTCTCGGCAACAGGGTATATAGATACGATTTATCGAATGGAGAGCTTGTGAATGGGCGATTACTATTGGATCTACCTGCTCTACCTGGACCACGGCATAACGGTGGTGCCATTTTACTGGGACCAGATAATAATAGTCTTTATGTTCCGATAGGTGACGTAGACGGATCATTCAATCCGGGTGGTCAATTTATTAGAACTCAGACCCAGAATTACATAAATTCAAGTGTAGTTGATGGTAGAAGTGGCATACTTGCGATTGATCTAGATGGTAACCCTATGGTAGGCCAAGGTCTTTTAGGGAACGATTATCCGCTAGTACTTTACTATGCTTATGGGATAAGAAATAGCTTTGGAATAGATTTTGATCCAGTAACGGGAAATTTGTGGGACACGGAGAATGGCCCTGCGTATGCAGATGAGATTAATCTTGTGAAACCGGGGTTCAATAGTGGATATACACCGGTGCAGGGGATATGGGCACATGGGGTAATTACTAGGTCCAATGTATCTGATTGGGAATTATTTTCGGATAGTACACGTGGGCTAGTAGATTTTGACGGGAGAGGAAAATACAGTTTTCCCGAATTTACTTGGATTGACACTATTGGAACGACCGCCATAAAGTTTTTCCCCTCCGAGAAACTTGGTCTAGAGTATGAAAATGGTATGTTTGTGTCAGACGTCCACGAAGGGCGGATATACTACTTTCAATTAAGCGGGGATAGAACTGAATTGATACTTTCGGGTCTACTTCAGGACAAAATAGCAAATAGTACATCTGAACTAGATAATGTCATATTAGCAGAAGGATTTGGAGGGATTACTGATTTAGAGGTGGGTCCCGATGGATATTTGTACGTTGTATCAATTGGACAGGGAAAAATATTTAGAATCCTCCCTAATTATTAGACTATTCCCTGTGCACTTTTATATTATTATATTATTCTTAGGGTGCTAGAAGACACTAGAACGGATTTAGTTATGGGAATGGAATCGGCAGTTCAAAATAAAATGGCAGAGTAGATTTTCGATCGTAACTTGGAATCATCCCATTCGACAATTCTTCTTCATACGTTTCATGCCTTAGAATTTTTTTGGTTCCTTCCTCCACTTTGTTTTCAATATTACCTGATACGGGCAAGAATTTCTGGCCATCCAATATGAAGTTATTCAAAATGACAGGATTGGATCCAGAGGATGCATAAGCAAGTTGAGTCAAAATAAGGCAATTACAAATTGTGAATATAACCCCAATCCTAATTACCCCCTGGATAGAAGCGTTGTGTTTGCTATGCATCATTTTTGGGCTCAATATAGTTAACCACAGAACATATATCTCACTTGTGAATGATTGTGGGTGAGATCAATTTCATAATATTAAGGATAAGTTAAATTCCTAAAGACTCCTCCGCACGTGAATGAAATCGATGTTGCATAATTCTTTAGTCTATAGACGGCATCACTAATTCTCTTCATGAGCACTTTAATTTGATAATCTAAGTGTAGAAAGATTCCCAATTGCAACAAACTGTATGGTTATGAAACATGTAGCATTAGAATTCTGAGGATTCCTAGTGTTCTCCAACAGAGTAATAAATTATATTGAATTAGAATTTTTCTTTTGCATCCTTACAACATATCATTCATATATAGTAATTGCCAACACAATCGAAAGCAGAAGACAAGGGTATGTCAAGCTATAATGTAGGTTCAGTGCTTTCAGTCATTCCATTATTTTGGACCCCCTTACTTTTCATGCTATCGATAATTGGTTTTGTATTGACAGTTTCAATGGAACAGGTTCATGCAGTAGAATGCGGTATAGGTGATTCGGATTTTCCATTCTGCGCCAGTGATGCTGACGACCAGTCAGATGAAAATGAGGAAGATGAAGAAACTGAAGATCAAGACGACGACCAGTCAGATGAAAATGAGGAAGATGAAGAAACTGAAGATCAAGACGACGACCAGTCAGATGAAAATGAGGAAGATGAAGCGAACAGGGAATCCTCATCTTCAAGTTCATCCGCACGAGATACATCCGAAGATAGTGGATCCTCGTCTAGGTCAACATCTGAAGCAGGATGCGTTAGCAATACATTTGAACCAGAAGAGCCCAAAATTAAGAGAGATGGTAACACAATAACCGGGACAATCTGTGATGATGAAATACGAGGTTCCAACGAACGCGAGATCATAACCGCTCTTGCAGGAAATGATGACGTAACTGGAAAAGAGGCCGACGATGTAATCTACGGAAATGATGGAGATGATAAACTATCTGGAAATGCTGGCGATGATATTCTACAAGGAGGAACCGGTGACGATCACATACTGGGTGGCGGAAGGAACGATGTTTTAGTTGCTGGTGATGGAGATAACTTCCTCTTTGGAGGTGCAGGAAAAGACAAATTTTTTGGTGGCTCTGGCAACGACATAATGGAAGGTGGTTCTGATGCTGACCAATTCAATTGTGGGGACGGTACTGATACCGTACTAGATTACGAGGTGGCACTTGGTGATATCATTGCAAGTAATTGTGAAATTGTGAATTCATGAGATGGATACCATACACAA